>Ga0210384_10008535_pt1 | contig 10665 bp, 7 predicted proteins | sample IncBWH2MmetaG_FD_160574 | JGI IMG/M metagenome (GOLD analysis project Ga0210384, IMG submission 160574) | Forest soil microbial communities from Barre Woods Harvard Forest LTER site, Petersham, Massachusetts, United States - Inc-BW-H-2-M | ecosystem: Environmental > Terrestrial > Soil >...
ACATGTTCTGTTCGCGCTGTTCCAGGGTCGCCGGCTTCCCAGTGGATGGAACCGTGCTCGACGCGCAAACAGAAATCGGTACTGTCAACAAAAGAATCGCAGGCCAGATGCGATTGGACATGAAGTCTTCCCCCAGAAAGCTCTAATCTTCATCCTGTTAATCGCACGTGCCGGGCCAGTGATTAGAAACTCTATTCCATTGTTTCTAAAAGAGTTAGCTGAGCGCTCGCAGCCGTTGTTGCCCACCGTGTGAAGGTAGTTGCACATGATTGTGTGGGCACGTAGACAAGCATAAGGAACCGACCAACGGTGTACGGTTTCAGTCTGGTCCCCCGTCATTTCATTGGGGCGTTGTCTTACGCAGAGTCAACAAGGTGATTTCCGGCGGGCAATTCCAACGAATAGGAAGGTTGACAGTGCCGAGGCCGGCGTTGGTGTAGAGCGCGAGTGGGCCCACTTTATAAAACCCCTTCACGTATTTCCTGCCAAGCTCGGGCAGGAACAGCGGGGGCAGGAACGGAAAACGCACCTGCCCGCCGTGAGAATGCCCGGAGAGTTGCAGATCTACGCTGTAGTTCGAGACGTAGTCGGCGTAGTCGGGCTCGTGCGCCAGCAGGATCGTCGCCTCACCGCTCGTCACATCGCGCAGCGTAGTGTCAAGGTTTGCGTCTCCAAACAGCACATCGTTGACGCCTGCCAGCCAGAAACGCGCCCCATCGCGCTCGACCGGAACCGATTGATTGGCGAGCACCTGAATTCCCTGGACTCGCAGCGCATGCGTAACCCGCCGAGGATCGGTGGCGGCATCGTGATTTCCGAGCACCGCCCACAGGCCGTGCGGAGCCTGCATTTGGCGCAGCAGGCAGGCGCATGGTTCGGCGTGGGCTGCAGCTTGCTCATCGTTTCCGGCCAAGGGAACTGAGACGAAATCGCCGACGAGCGCGATCAGGTCAGGACGCAGATTGTTGACCATCCCGATCGCAGCCTGCAGCGGATGACGAGAGAAATGGGCGTCGTAGTGAAAATCCGCGAGCAGCGCGATCGTGAAACCGTCGAGGCGCTCCGGCCAGCGAGGAATCGTAATCGGCATGCGCACGATGCGCGGGCGATTGGGCTCGATCAGGATGGAATCGGCCGCAACGGCAGCTACACCCGCGCCCGCCGCGAGACCTATGAATTTCCGTCTGGTGGTGCGAAGAAGTGGCAATCGTTCCGCGTTCTGACTGGAGAAATTTGCGGCGCGAGGCCGCAATCCAGAATAACCGATGCTTGTGCTTTCGCGATATGCGGTCAGCGAGCCACCGCTTGGGACGGTGATCTCAACATACGCATCGTCAGAAGCTGAAGGTGGCCTGCAGATCGATGCGGCGGTTGGCCACGCCCTGAGAGAACGGACCGCCCAGCAGCGAGTTGGGCCGGTCGAAGAATTGTGAGCCAAGAACGCCACTGGGATTGGAAAGATTTATCTTGTTGAAAACGTTGCGCGCGTTTATCCCGAGCGTGAGGTTGTAGCGGCGCTCGGAACTGGGGCCGCTCATCTGCGGACCGGTTCCAAACAGCGAGCCCCGGGGACCGCCGCGACCACCGCCGCCGAATCCGCCACCGCCTCCTCCCTGGTTGCCACCGGATCCCTTAACCTTCGGACCGAACGCAAATGTCCGCGTCAGCCGGAGATTGAGCACAGCGTGCGTCGGCCCGGTTGCATAGTTGATGGGAACCAGACGCTCGCCTGGGGTTGGATTCGGGTCGAAGGTTCCGAAAGGCGTGCAGAAGACGGTCGAAGGCGGCGTCGGAGTCACGACAGTCGAGCATGTGGTCGCCGAAACAAAGCCGGGTCGATCGTTGGTTTCCGTGTCTCCGTTCAGATCATTGGGCACGGCTATGTTGAACGGGTTGCCCGAACTGACCACCATGAATGGACTGAGGCGGAAGGCATAGGGCATGGCAATACTGCCGCCGATAAAGAGCCGATGCCGCACGGCGTACGAGGTACGGCCGTAATCCTGAGTGAGATTGTAGGAATTCGAGGCAAAGCCACCAGACGTATCGCCGTTCGCGTAGTTGAGCGTGTAATAGCCGAAGAGCTGCACCTTGGAGCCAGCCCGCCAGTTTGTATTCACGATGAACTGGTTTTGTTTGAATACTCCTTCGGAAACGTATTCGTAGACAGGACCTCCGGCGTTCGGCGTCACACACGGAGGAGAACATGGTGTCCCGGGAAACGGCGCGTTGGCGTTGATCGAAGCCAACTGATCGAAGCCGCGGGAGTGCAGGTACGTGAGCGACAACGTTGATGTCTTGGTTAGCTGACGCTCCACGCTGATCGCTGCTTGCAAGGTTCCGGGCGCGCGAAATCTCGGGCTGGTCTGGTAGATGGCTGAGGTGCCCTGGGTCGCTCCGCAATTCGAGAAATCTGTCAGCGGCTTGTCTAGGCCGGGAAAGCATGTCGGGTTGTTTACTGTGAATTGCTGTTGGGTGGTTCCGTTCAACCGCTGCACCTCAAGAATGTTCCCCTCGGAGAATCGATCGTAGAAAATGCCGGCTCCGCCTCGAATCACCACCTTCGGAGGCCCGCTCCTGCCACCGACACCCCAGGCGATGCCGAACCGCGGCGCCCAATCGGCGTGATCCTGGATATAGTTCTGCGTCTCAAATCTCAGCCCTCCGCTGAGCGTAATGTTTGGACGCACGCGCCAGTCGTCCTGGATATAAAGGCCGCCGTCAAAAGTGGTGACGCTGGCCGTCGGAATGCCGGTGGTGTAGCGGAGTTGCGTCGCCAACGGCGTCGCATTCACATTAAGCTGCTCGTCGGCGTACTGCAGCGAGATGGGACACGGTGGATTGGGGTGCGGATTCTGTGGACTAAGGGATGGACAATCCGCGGGCGTTCCGGCGGTGGTTTTCTGATCGGTCAGCAACGAGGAAAACGTAAAGCTGCCGTTAAATCCGCCGGTCGAGAAGTTCGCGTCGCGCACCGCCCGCAAGCGCGCTCCGAACTTGATGGTCTGGTTCCCGTGGATCACGGACGTGTAGTTCTGCACTTCGTAGTGATCCTCGTGATCGTTGCTGACCGTCCCGCTGCCTCCGCCATTGAAAGAGCCGGGGACGCTGACACTGGGATTGAGATCGACCGCATTCTGACGGTTCAGTTCGCGCAGATACTGAAAGCGAGTCTCATTGACGACTTTCGCACCGTAGATTTGCGTGTCGCCAATTTGTATGGTGTGCTCGATGTTCTTGGAGTTGGAGGCCTGGGACGGCAGCGTGAACTGGCCGATGCCGTCGTTGGTTTCCGTATCGCGCCAGTATTGATAGCGCGCGGTCAGCGTGTTGTTTTTGGTGATCGCCCAATCGAAGCGCGGACCGATGTTCGTGCGCTGGCGGGGAAAGGACACCGATTCTGCGATCGGCACGGGGACAGTCGGGGCCGTCTGCTCGAGCGACACGGCCGTGATGGCGGACAGGTCGTTGATGTTACGGCGTTCGATGTTGAAGAAGAATGAGGCATTCTTGTTGACCGGTCCGCTGACGTTGCCGCTGTACTGCTCGGTATCGTAGCCCGGTTCGGCTCCGGCAAAGGGATTGGAACTGTTGAAAGCGGAGTCGTTGCCGTTGATCTGGAGCTGCCCGTGAAATTTGTCTGTACCCGGTTTGGTGAAGATTTCGATGCGGCCGTAGCCCAGCCTGTCGAATTCGGAGGAAAACGGATTCTGGTTGACGCGGATTTCGCGAATGGACGACTTCGGCGGGAGATCGCCGGCAGTAAAACCGTCGATGTAGAGCTGGCCGCCGTTGGGGCCGGCGGAAGGGCCCGCAAGCGCCTGCAGGTCGGATAGAAGCTCATCGGGATCGTCGGGCAGCGCTTCCAGTTCCTGGCCGGAGAGAACGATGGCGCCGGCGTTGCTCGCGGGATTCACGTCGACGGTGGGCGCAGTGTCGGAGACATTCACCTTCTGGGTCTCCACTTCGATGGTCATAGCCACGTTGAGGCGAAGCGCCTGATCGGAGATGACCACGCTGTCATTTTCGTAAAGAGTAAATCCCTGCGCGACGACGGTGAGCGAGTACTTCCCGGCCGCGAGCGCCTTGAACTCGTACATTCCCTGCGGGTCTGTCTTGGTTGTGAGAGGCGACCCGGTCTCCGGAGTCATGACAACGGTCGCGCCGGTAATGGCGGCGCCGTCAGGATCCGTAACTTGTCCGCGCAGACCTCCAGACGTTGATTGAGCGGACATCGATTGAACAGACGTCGCTTGAACCTGCGCCCATCCGGCACCGCACAGCAGCGAAAAAAAGAGTGTCCAAAGTATGAGTTTCGTGCCCATAATCCAAAGTCCGATTCGAATATGAAGAGAGCTCGTGCACCGGATTCTTGGTCGCAATTGGCTGCCAGCCTGGCTCTGAATTCTGTTATGGATTGCCGCCGCCCTCGCCCCCCGGCGCTCCACCCAGATTCCAGGGCGTCAGCATCAGGGCCTGGCCGGCATTGGGGGCGGCCCGGAGAATCGGCTCCACGCCGCTCAACAGTGTGACCGCCGTGCCTGGAGCGGATGCAGTCCCTTGAGTCGTAACCAGCATTACGGCGTCGCCTTTGTGCAGATCAGCCAGCGCCACTGCTGGCATTCGGCTAAGCATCTGCTGGAAATCCGGCGCGCCGCCGCCGCGCGCTCCACTGCCCATTCCTCCGCCGTTCCCTCCTCCCGCGGCGCCAGAACGATCTCCATTCGGAGTTTGAGTGGCAGCGGTCTGGTTCGAGGACGCCGATGAAGAACTATCGGGTCCTGCCGACGCTCCCGGCATCGCTCCTGTGATGCTGGCTTTCAAACGCATGGCGATGCGCTGCGCTATCTCCGGCGGGATTTGATGGAGCTGCGAATCCCCCGTGATTTTCACCTGCATAGATTTCTTGCTCAATGCATCCTGAACGATGATCGTGCCCGAACTTGCGTCGACGGAGTCAACGGTGCCCGCGATATTCCGAAAATTTCCCGTGACGATCTCATCGGCGGTGAGTTCTGCCCCGTCGGATCTTCGATCGCCACGCGCACGAAGTTGATCGCCCGGTTGAATTTCCGCCAGTGTGCTCGCTTTGGCGTCTTCAAACTTGATGGAGTCCGGAGCATAGCGGCGAACAATCGTGGCTTTCGAGGTATGAACAGCGATCGTCTTCTTGCCGCCGAAGCTGGAGATCGAAATCGTGACCGTGCCGGTCGGCGCGTCCACCGCGCTCACCAACCCTCCGACTCCCCGCTTCTGCCAGTCCTGAAGGTCCTGCTTTTGATGAGCTTCGAGATCGGCACGTGTCATTACTACAACGATGGACGCGACCATCGACTGTTCAGAAGCAGAGGCACCCCCAACCAGAATGCGGTCACCAACTTGAAGGTCCTGCAATTGAATTGGGGTTGCGTTCTTGAGATCTTTTTCGCCAGGGGCGAGGCGCAGGAGCCGCGCGTTCGACGGAACAGAGACTGCAACGTCCGATCCGGAGTCGGCTTTCAGAGTAATGCTATTACCGTTGACTGCGCTGATAGCGCCGACCTTTCGCGTCATTGCTGGATGTCCAGACGCGGCCTGAAGACCCGCTGCTTCTGCAGCGAAGGCCACCACTGGCCGCGTCACCAGACCGGCGGTAAGCGCGATCATGGCCGCGGGCAGCAGCGCGCGGAGCTGGATGAACACTCGCATGGTATAGACAGACACTCCTTCCAATGTACATCGCCAGGAGAGCTTGAACGCCCGATTTACAAAGTTTTACCCCACCTGATGAAATTTTCACAAAACTCGCCCAACGCAAAATTTGTGTTGCCGGATGAGCCCACCGGTCACCCAGAGTGCCAATAGACGACGCCCGTTCACCCCGTTACCATTTTGGTTAGCTCGTGTGGAAATTCGGGTCTGGGATGGGTGTCTCTATTTCACGCTATTTGCTGGGCTGGGCGATGGTGATTCTAGTTCCGCTTTCGCTCCTGGGCCAAGCTCCCTCTGCGATTCTTCATACTCAGGGTGGGGTGTGGGTAAATAGCTACGAGGGCAGGGATTCGACTGCAATTTTCTCTGGCGATGTGATCGAAACCAAGCCGGAGTTTTCCGCGAAGCTCGCGTTAGAGGGATCGGAAGTCTCGATTCAGCAGGAATCGGTGGGCAAATTTCAGGGCAACTTCTTTGAACTGGACCATGGCAGCGTGGCGGTGGGGACGTCGACCATTTTCAAAGTGAAAGTGAATTGCATCACCGTGGTTCCAGTCGCCAATCAATGGACGCAATACGAAGTGACCGACGTCAATGGAACCGTTCAGGTATCTGCGCTCAAGAGCGACGTCAACGTAGAGCACGAAGGCCAGCACAAATCCACTGCAAACGTAGAATCTGATCGCGACGGCACGGTTCGCGAGGGCGAGCAAAAAAGCTATAACGAATCGGAGATTTGCGGCGCGCCACCCCAACCTCGTGAGGCAGCCCACGGCCTCAACCCGAAATGGATTGGCGCCGGAGCGGCAGCCGGTGGGGGCATTCTGATCTGCGTGTTTCTGTGTACCGGTAAAGGCAGCCCTAAAACTCCGATCAGCCCCGACAAGCCATAGTGCGGGCACTTACATGATTCGCTCGTGGGTATATCCCGCTGCCACTAACGCCTCAAGAAGTTCTGCAATGTGATCGGGCCCGCGCGTTTCCATGGTGATGTCAATCGCAGTATCGCCGAGATTCACGCCGTGATAGGCGCGGTCGTAGGCGGTTTCCACGATATTCGCGCGATGGTTCGCCAGAATGCCCGTGAGTCGGTGCAGCGCGCCGGGATAGTCCGGCAGGTGCACGCGGAGACGAACCAGCCTTCCGTCTTTTACCAGGCCGCGTTCGATGATGCGCGCGAGCAGAGTAACGTCGATATTTCCTCCGCAGACCAGGATCGCCACGCGCTTACCAACCAGCGGCAATTTGCGGTTGAGAACCGCAGCCAGCGCGGCCGCCCCCGCCCCTTCGGCCAGCGTTTTCTCGCGTTCCAGCAATAGGAGAATCGCGTTGGCAATTTCTTCCTCTTCTACGGTGACGATTTCGTCGACATACTTCTGAACCATGGGAAGAGTCCGATCGCCGGAGCGACGCACGGCGATGCCGTCGGCAATCGTTGTCGCTGACGGCAAAGCAACCGGCTTCCCCGCGGCGACGGCCGCCTTCATGGAAGGAATCCGCGCGGGTTGAACTCCGAAGACCTTCACCGCCGGATTTGTCTCTTTCACGGCGCAGGCGATGCCACCGATCAGTCCACCGCCACCGATCGGTACGACGACGGCCTCGATATCAGGACACTGCCCCAGAATTTCCAGGCCCAAAGTTCCCTGCCCCGCGATGACGGAGTCGTCGTCGAAGGCGTGAATGAGCATCATGCCCTCGCTGCGGCCATTGGCAACAGCCTTTTCGTAAGCCTCGTCGTAATTGGCACCGTCAAGGATGACCTCGGCGCCGTACGCGCGAGTTGATGAAACCTTGGTGAGTGGAGTGGTAAGAGGCATGAAAATGCGAGCGTGAATCGAGTAGCGTCCTGCATGGTAAGCGACGCCCTGGGCGTGATTCCCCGCGGAGGCCGCAATTACGCCGTGGTTTCGCTCTTCGCGAGTAAGCGTGAGCAGTTTGTTCAACGCGCCGCGCTCTTTAAAAGCGCCGGTGCGCTGCTGATTGTCCAGCTTCAGAAAAATGGAGTTGCCAGTCAGCTTGGAAAAAGTCTCGGAGTGAGTGCAAGGCGAGACGCGGATGTCGCCGCGGATGCGATCGAGGGCTGCGCGAATATCAGAAAGATGGATCATGGCGCACGGCAATCATCTTATCGTGCTACGAGCGCTGCACCACATGCTGCTGTTTTCACCTGCTGCAATCGAGAATTGTGATGCGAGCCATGAAATTTCCGGCTCTTCGCCAGTCCGCGGTCCCTGCGGTTTTGCCCACTCGGTCCGCTATAATCGGGCACAAGCGCCATGGATTTCGATCAGCTCATCACGTTTCTGGAGGTGGCAAAGCAAGGCAGCTTCTCGCGCGCCGGGGAAAAGGTCTTCCGGTCCCAGTCGGCGGTGAGCGCGCAAATCCGGCAATTGGAGCAGGAATATGGCGATCGCCTGCTCGATCGATCGGGCAAAACGGTAAAGCTGACGCCCGCCGGCCAGGTCTTCTACGAATATGCTGAGCGGCTAAAGAATCTGCGCGACGAATCTCTGACCGCCGTTGCCGATCATAGCCGCACGCCGCGCGGCACTCTGCGCGTCGGCGCGAACGAAGCAACTTGCCTCTACGTTCTGCCCGAACTGTTTGCCGAATATTGCCGCCGATATCCACCGGTGCAGATCAGTATTTATCGCAACTTCAGCTACAAGATCGTCGAAAAGCTGGAAAACGGCGCTGTAGACGTGGGCATTTTAACCTTGCCCATACAGTCGCCGAGCCTGAAAATCCAGCGCATCTTTCGCGACAAACTGGTGCTGATGGTCAGCCCCAAGAATCCGCTGGCCAAGTTCAAAGTTGTTCCTGTGGCCGAGGTCGTGAAGCACCCCATGCTGTTTCCCAAGACCGGCCATACCCGGCGAATGCTCGATAAGCTGTTTCGGCCATATCAGAATGAGCTGCAGGTTCGGATGGAGCTGCCCAGCATTGGAATGATCAAGAGTTTTGTTGCTGCAGACCTGGGTGTGTCGCTGATTAGCGAGTCGTTTGCGCGGGACGAGGTCGAGGCCGGACGGGTCAAGCTGATCGACTTGGAGGACGCAGAGATGTACCGCGAACTGGCGCTCGCCTATCGGCGCGACCGCACCCTCTCGGTCGCAGCCACGGCTTTCATCGCACTGCTCCGCAAGATGGCCGTGTAACTTGAAGGAACGCTAGACGCGAAATTCCGATGCCTTGCATCGGAATTTTGAGTTTCTATGGCGAGGCCGCGCAGGGCTATGCTGAACTCGAATTTGTAGGTCGTTGACCAAGTATGTTGATCCTCATCCAGACGACGAAGCGAATTACATCGACAGGCACAGGCATGTCGACACGAATTTCGTGTCTTCTGGAGGAGGGGAACGGATGAAGTAAAGAACTACTAAACGACTTTCCGAACCCACCGCCAGAAGCAACTGGCGGTGGGTTTTTTCTTGCGCGAAATCAGGACAGAGGGGTTCCAGCCATGAACGAACGTCAGAGATCAAGCCGATTCGACCGGAGCGACGACATAGTGGTGATGAAGTTTGGCGGCACGTCGGTAGAGGATGCCGCCGCCATCCAGCGGTTGATCGCCATTGTGCAGAGCAGATCCGAGGCCCAGCCTGTAGTTGTGGTAAGCGCATTGGCCGGTGTGACGGATCAACTCCTGGAAGCTGGAAAGGCCGCCGCACAAGGCCATCTCGGCGCGGCGCTTTCCCTGGTCCGCGAAATCTACATTCGTCACGAACGAATGGCCGACGACCTTGTGAGCAGTGGCCTGCACGGCATTCTCGATCGCGAGTTGCGTTGCGAACTCCGCGAGCTCGAAGCCCTGCTCCGTGACCTGGAAGCTTCGCGTTCTCTGGGTCACGAGAAGTTTGATCGGGAGGCGCTCGACCTTAGAACGCAGGACCGACTGCTCGGCTTTGGGGAGTGCCTCTCCAGCAGGTTGGTCAGGGCTGCGTTATGCGAAGCTGGAGTCAACGCAGCGCATGTCGACGCGCGTTCTTGTATCGTGACCGACGGACGGCATGGCCAAGCCAACCCGCTGTGGGATGCAACCAACCAGCGCCTGCAGGACTATCTGAGTCCGATCCTCGAATCGCGGCAGGGGCCTGTTCTGGGTGGATTTATCGCGGCCACCGAAGACTGTATACCGACTACTTTAGGCCGCGGCGGTTCGGACTTCAGCGCCGCGATCATCGGCGCCGCCGTGGGCGCAGCTCGCATCGAAATCTGGACTGACGTCGATGGCGTCATGACTGCCGATCCCAAGATTTGTCCGGACGCGCGAGTGATTCGCCGCATGAGCTTTGACGAGGCCGCCGAGATGGCGCACTTCGGCGCGAAAGTGCTGCATCCGGCGACGCTGACGCCGGCGGTTCAAGCGAATATTCCTGTCTTTGTTCTGAATTCGAGGCGGCCGCAGGAAAAGGGCACGGAGATTGCGGCTCATGCCGCGTCTGGTGACGTTGTCAGCGCGATCGCCGCAAAGAGAAAAGTGGCTTCCGTGGAAGTGAATGTGCGGAAGCCGTTCGATTCCGACCTCCTGCGCGCTGTGTCGGCGGTTTTCGACAGGCACCATTGCCCCGTCGACATTCTCACTACGACGCTCGGCCGCCTGTCGTTGTTGGTCCGCTCAGACGCGAATCTGTCCAGTATTGCCGCCGATCTGCAAGGCTTAGATCGCGAAAGTCTGGGCGAAGTGCGGTGGGAGAATCACCAGGCGCTGGTGTCGTTGATCGGCAAGAACGTGTGCCGCCGGCCGGATGTTGCCAGCCGCGCATTTGCTGCGATGTCCGATATGAATGTGCGCATGGTTTGCCCGGGAGCATCCGGCAGAACGATTTCGTTCCTGGTGGAAGAGTCAAACGCTGCCGAATCGGTGCGCCGACTGCACGCCGAGTTCTTCGCCGAGCCGAAGCTCGCGCACGACTGGGGCGGCGATTCCAGCGCATACTGTCAGGCGGGATAAGTTAGGCAGGATGAGTC
>Ga0210384_10008536_pt1 | contig 10665 bp, 4 predicted proteins | sample IncBWH2MmetaG_FD_160574 | JGI IMG/M metagenome (GOLD analysis project Ga0210384, IMG submission 160574) | Forest soil microbial communities from Barre Woods Harvard Forest LTER site, Petersham, Massachusetts, United States - Inc-BW-H-2-M | ecosystem: Environmental > Terrestrial > Soil >...
GATGCACCCCGTAAACCTGCAAGGCTTTTCCCGGGCCAATCGTAGCCCGCGTGGCTGGCAAAGGTTCGCCCTTTCTTTGGTTGTTCTCCTCGTAGCCAGCTCGGCTGCCAGCACCGCCGACCGGCAGTCCGCCCCTCCCGAGCACGGCCTCGATCAAATCCGCAGCTACATCGCCTCCGGGTGGGATTCCCTCACGCGCTCGCTCACCGATTGCAAGACCATCGTTGATCCCAAACTTGCAGCGGCCTCGGTGATCTACATCCCGGCGGATTTTGACGTTCCCGCCGCGGTCCAGCAACTTCAGAAACAGTGCCACGTTCAGGTTCAGCATCTGCCGGCGGTAATCCACCGTCTGGGCGAAATGGATCCCGGCAAAGTCGATCCAGCTGGATTGCTGTATCTCGAAAATCGCTACGTCGTTCCCGGCGGAAGATTCAATGAAATGTACGGCTGGGACAGCTACTTCATCATCCGCGGTCTCGTGCGCGACAACAGAATCGACCTGGCGCAAGGCATGGTCGAAAACTTTTTCTTTGAGATCGAGCACTACGGCGCGGTGCTGAACGCCAATCGCACCTATTATCTCACTCGCTCGCAGCCTCCCTTCCTGACCTCCATGATTCTCTCGGTATACGACGCGCAAAAGTCCGCCGGCCACGAAAATCGTGCGTGGCTCGAAAAAGCCTACGGCTACGCCGTGCGCGACCACGAACTCTGGACGCGTCAGCCGCACCTTGCCGGCTCGACCGGCCTTTCGCGCTATTACGACTTCGGCGAGGGTCCGGCTGCGGAAAGCATAAAGGATGAAACCGGCCACTACCGGCAAGTCGCGGCCTTCTTCGTCAGCCACCCGGAAGACCACGACTTGCTCATCCGCAAAGCGGCCGGCCAAACATCCCTGGTGACTGTGGGCTCCGCCTATTCCGTTCAGGTCTGCGACAACGCCCGCACCATGGCCAAACCGGACTGCGATTCCGCGGGAGATATCGCGTTAAGCGCCGACTATTACAAAGGCGACCGCGCAATGCGCGAGTCCGGCTTCGATATTTCTTTTCGTTTCGGTCCGTATGGGGCGGCCACTCATCACTACGCACCCGTCTGCCTGAATAGCTTGCTCTACAAAACCGAAAAAGACCTGGAGCAGATCAGCGGCATCTTAGGCCGCAAGCAAGATGCCGACGAGTGGCGCAAGCGCGCCGACGATCGCAAAGGAAAAATCCAAAAGTATCTGTGGGACGCCCAGCGTGGCATGTATTTCGACTATGACTTCGAAAAACAGCAACGTTCGACGTACGAGTACGCGACCACCTTTTATCCGTTATGGGCCGGCCTGGCCACCCACGAACAAGCTAAAGCCGTAGTGCAGCACTTGGCCACCTTCGAGCAACCAGGTGGTTTGGTCATGAGCCCGCGGGAAACCGGCGGCCAATGGGACTACCCGTACGCCTGGGCGCCGAATCAACTGTTGGCCGACGAAGGCCTCCGCCGCTACGGATTCAACGACGACGCCGATCGCGTGTCTTACGAATTTCTTTCAACGGTAGCGGAAAATTTCCGCCGCGACAGCACCATCCGCGAAAAATACAACGCCGTTACGCGATCCTCGGGAACCCAGGTAACCGCCGGCTATCACATGAACATCGTAGGTTTCGGCTGGACCAATGGAGTCTTTCTGGAACTGCTGCACGAACTGCCGGAGAATTCCGTCGTTCGTCTGGCCAAAGAACAAACCGCGGTTCCCCGCGCAGCCAATTAATCCTTCCGCTCTATCCGCCAGCGGAACGCACCTGCTCCAAACAATAATTATCCCGAGCCGGAGTTGCGCCTTTCTGGCTAGCCACCCAGGCCCCCATGCGGTTGGCCGCTTCGTTCATCGTGGAAAGAGAGGCGCCGCGAAGATAATGATAGACGAGCGCCGCCGTGAAGGCGTCGCCGCACCCGACGGTATCCGCTACGTTCACAGCGCAACCCGGATTCTCGTCCATCGCGTACTCGCCAACCAGCAAGCTGCCCTTGGCCCCGCGCGTCACGCACACCAGTTTCGAGCCGTAGGTGTGCCGAAGCCACTGCGCCGCCGACTCCTCGTCATGAAACGGAAAGCCCAGGAGCCGTACCACCACAGGAAGTTCGTCATGATTCAACTTGATGATGTCCGCGAGTTGCGCCGACTCCGATAGAGTCTGCGCCGAATAAAACGTTTGGCGGAGATTGACGTCCAGGATGCGCGTCGTGCCGGCGCGCATTCCTTGCAGAAAGAGTCGCACCGTCTCGCGAGACTGGCACGATCTCTGCGCCAAAGACCCGAAGCACACCGCGTCCACCTGCTCCGCCAGGATTTGCCACCCGGCCGTCCACTGAAAAAAGTCCCAGGCAACAGATTCTGCGATTTCAAAGCTGGGCTGCCCGTTCGCGTCTACTTTAACTTTCACCGTTCCCGTGGGGTGGCCCGCATCGATCTGCAGATAGGTTGTCCGAAGCCCTAGGCGCTCCAGCCGGCGTCCGGCGGAGCGCCCGAGTGCGTCGCTGCCCACACGGCTGGCAACAATCCCCTTGTCACCGAGCAAACTCGTCATGTACGCGAAATTTGCCGGCGCACCGCCGAGTTGCTTTCCTTCGGGGAACATATCCCAGAGAAGTTCACCCAAGCCCGCAACGATGAAGTTTTTACCTGGCATCACGGCGGCTCAAAGACTGAGGTCTGACCACCACCAACTCCTCGCTCGTGGACTGTCCAAATTCAACGAATGCTTCACGGCTTCGCATTCTGCCGTTCCTCCAATTTCGCCGCCATCCTCAACTCACGCTCGGCGTCTTCGCTCTTGCCCAGGTCGCGGTAGGCCTGCCCCAGCAGATGATGAGGAATGGGATTGTTCGGGTCCATCGCCAAGGCGCGCTGGAGCGCCCTTACCGCCAACTCCGTCTCGCCTTTTTTCTCCAAGACTTTTCCCATCAAAATATATGGCCCGGTGGACGTGGCATCCAGCCAGATCGACCGCTGCAGCAATTTCTCCGCCTCATCGAACTTCTGTATTCGCGAATAGGCATCCGCCAGCTTGTAGTACGCCGCCGCGTATCCCGGATTGAGCTGCAACTCCTTCTCAAGCTCCGCAATCGCCTCGGGAATCTTGGAATGATAGAGGTCCAGCTCCCCAAGCAGGTAGTGCACCAAGGGCAGCTTGGGATCGAGCGTCGCGGCTTTCTGCGCATACTCCTCGGCCACCGGCGCAAAGTCTTGCCGCAGCAGCATCCGCGCGGTAAACAAATAGCTGGCCGCCGATTCCGCTGGCACGCCGTACATTTTTGCGAAAGCCACTCGCGCATGCGGGTAATCCTTGGTCAGGATGTAGCAAATACCCAGGATGTAATTCGCATCCACGTTCGCGCTGGGAAACCAGGCCTGCACCTTTTCCAACGAGGGAATGGCCTCAGCAGGTCGTCCTGCCAAGTAGTAAGAAAGCCCGAGCAACTGGACGGCTTCGCTGTCGCCTGAATTTTCTTCTTGCGCCTTCTTCAGCGAAGTGACGGCGTCCGGATAGTCGCCCTTCCGGTAGTACGCAAGTCCAAGTTCGTGTGAAAGCCCTCGCGTCGCCGGATGTTTTTCCTCGATGTCGTGGAGTTTTGCGATCGCGTCGTCGTACTTGCCCTGCTGCAACAGGAGCCGTGCAGCATCGAGGTCCTCCGCATCGAGCGCCCCGGCAGCCGTCTGCGAAGATTCAGCAGCGGGAGCTGTTTGCCCAGACTGCAGTAACAGCTGGAACCGTCCGGGCGCCGCCGCCACCTTCGCGGCAAAGAGCAGGCCGCCGCAGAGAGCAGCGCAGGTCCAGCCGGTCTTTCTCATCGGAAAAATCTCCGGAATATCCACCAGCGATTAGAGCACAAAAAACGGGGAGCCCGTAAGGGCTCCCCGTCGGCTTTCAGGGGTGGTTGTTGTCGGCTTAGAAAGTCACTCTGAAACCGAACTGCAGTTGACGCATGCCGATGGGTGCACCGGGGGCGGAATCGGCCTCGATGTCCGTGATCTGGCCAGCGCTGCCGCCGCAGTCGATGCAGGTATTTCCTTGGTTGGAGTTGAAGCCCAACACTGGATGGTTGAAAACGTTGTAGGCATCGAAGCGGAACTGCGCCTTGACGCGCTCGGTGATCGTGAAGTTCTTCGACAACGCCATGTCATCGTAGAAGGCATGCGGGCCGCGATAGGAATCGAATCCGACATCGCCGATCTGTCCGCAGGCGGGTAGGGTGAAGGGACCGGATGTAGGACGAGCCGCTTGGCACGAGTCACTCGTACCAGTAAGGTCTACGGGGGAGGCTGCGATTTCCGGTAGCGACTGACTGAGCGTTGCAACCGGGGTGAACCAGTAGGTGCAGTTGCCGGCCGTGCCGGCGGGGCATGGAGCCGTCCGTTTGCCCACGTGCAAGCTTTGCCCGGGTATGCGGTTGGGACGGCACGGTCCGGCGTCAGAAATTTGACCGCAATTCGCCATGCCTGGCGTCCAGGGAAGACCGGTGCCGTAAGTGGTCGTATTGGTTATCTGCCAACCACCGACGAGCAGGTCCATGGCACGACCCGCATCACTGAAGAAACGCTTGCCTCTACCTATCGGCAACTCATAGATGGCGTTAACTACAACCACTTGATTGCGATTGAATTGGTTTGGACCCCAAGCGAACTTTCTATCTACGGAATAATAGTTGCTATCGTATTGATACGCGTGGGAAAAGGTGTAATGCGCGAGGAATTGGAGACCGCTGCTCACGCGCTTTTCGACCTTCACCTGCAAGGCATTATATTTATTGTCGGCGTCGTTGCCGTAGTAGCTGGTGTCGACTGCGCAGCAAGGCGGCGTGGGGTGTACAACGCCCTGCGCGTCAGTGAAAGTAAATCCTGGATAAGTGAAAGAAGGTACGCCATTCAAGAAGTAGCGACGGCGGCTGGCCTGAGCGAGAAAAGGCTTGAAGCCTTGTTTGCAATCAAAAGTTCCCAAATTAGGCGCTGGGTTGGGCGTGCAGCTATAAGCGTCAGTGCCGGGGCCGATTGCGACTTCGTTGTTGTTATAGGATGGACCATTGCCGGCAAAAACGTGAGTTCCCTTATTGCCAATGTAGCTGACGGTGACATTCAGCGTCGGAGTGATCTGCCGCTGAATCGTGGCATTCCACTGGTCGATGGTAGGTAGCCGCTGAACGAGCGGGCGAGCTCCAGCCGCCGTTGCGCCATCGACTCCATCAATCGGTAAGGTGCCGGCGGACGAAATGGCGCCCAGAACAGGAGCAAAATTGAAGGCCGGGGGACCTTGGGAGAGAGTGAAAATCGCACTGCGATTGTTGGATGCGGCCGTATTAAAGGTGGTATCCGAGAGGTCCTGCCGCGCGAGAACCGGCAGGTTCTGAGTGACTACGTGGCCGAAATTCGAGCCAAAGACTCCGATATCAAAGCCACGGCCATAGCCCATGCGCAGGACCGTCTTGGAATCGAATTGATAAGCAACGCTGAGGCGCGGCGCAAACGCCTTATAGGTGTTGTCGACGTTGCCGTTAGAGCTGACGCCCCCGAAGCCAGCGACCCTGATGAGGCCGTCATTCAAATTAGCAAAACCACCGTTCCCCTTGGCGTTGACGGTTTCGGGAAAGTACATTTCCCAGCGAAGACCATAGGTCAAGGTGAACTTGGGGTTAACGCGCCACGAGTCTTGCCCGTAAAAGAAGGTGCGCTTCTGGCGCTCGGCGGCTGTCAGGCTGGTACTGACGAAGCGCTGAAACTGGGTGACGTCCCCGAGAAGCATAGTAGCAAGTCCGAGGCCATTGGCGCCCGCATTCCCGGTACCGAGCTGATCGAAGAATAGCAAACCAGTGCGGCTCTGATCGCTGGGGACACGAAGATTCATGGCGTAGCGAATATCGGCGCCGAACTTGATGGTGTGGTTACCCTGCGTCCGCGTCCAGTTGTTCACAAACTGAAATTGTTGTTCACTCTCGGTCAGCGGGCAGTTGCAACGTGCGGCGTCCAGACCATCGCCAAAGGCAAAGGTACCAGCGTTGTTGTTACCCAGGGCGCCGTTCACCCCGCCATTGTTGCCGTTAACTTGGAAGAGGAAGCCGGAGAAGCCGCCGGTAGTTGGCGCACCGGCTACCCCAGGACCCGAGTTGAGCCCAGGAAACCCGAGTTTATCCATGGGCGTCTGAGTCGCGTCGGAGTATGCCGTTTTCGGGTTGTACTTAAAATATCCGAAGCGGAAGTCCGTGAGCCACTTGGCTCCGATCGCTTTGGTGAAACCAGCGGCTAAGCTGTAGTTATGAACGTCGGAACTTCCGTTCAAACCGCCGGGGCCAAAGCCGTCGGAGCCGAGAACTCCCAGCCCGCCCTTTCCGGACAGCGAGAAGTAGTCCAGGCTGAACCGCCCGAACACCTGGTAGTCATGGGGAGCGCTGTAGTCGATGCGCGTGTCAAACGATTTTTGGTCAAAAGGACCTGAACCACTGGCTACGAAATTGTTGTTCACACCGCCGGCCGTTGGCGTCGGAAATAGGGCCAGGAGGTTGCCCACATTCTGGCCGATCATGCCGATCGGAATCATGTTGTTGGCAAAGGCGGTGCGGCCTGAACCGGTCAGAGCGTTCCCGGTGGTGGGGTCGAAGACCTGGCCGCTATGAATCCCACCTGAGATGGGCCCGTACGCATCCAGATACTCGCTCAAATTGCAAAAGCCGGGAGTGGAACTCTGCGCGTTCGTTGCGGGATTGCAGGACTGAACTACGGTTGGCGTCGGAATCGTGTACAGGTTGGTGATTCCAGCGGTCTGCTTGGTTCCCTGGTAGTCGCCGAAGAAGAAGAGCTTGTTTTTGATGATAGGGCCACCGACCGAACCGCCAAATTGCTTCCACGTCGCCGCGGGAAGTGGTACGCCAGGCTTGTTGGTGAAAGGATCGCGTGCTTGCTGGTCGCTGTTGCGGTAGTAGTAGAAACCGCTACCGTGGAACTCGTTGGAGCCGGACTTGGTCTGTACCTTGATGATTCCGGAGGTGCTCTTCCCGGATTCCGCGTCGTAGTCCTGAAGAGCGATCTTCGCTTCAGCGATGGCATCGAGGTTCGGATTCACGACGATAATGCCCAAGATAGGATCTTGGTTATCGGTACCATCGAGTTCGAAGTTGGTCCCGGAGAAATGTTGCCCGTTGACGTTGATCTGGCCGCCCCCCTGAGGATTTTCAGTCGCCGCGTGGTTGAACCCTGGGAGTTTCTGGGTGCCTGGCGACAGCAATTCAAAGCTGGTGAAGTTGCGATTGAGGACCGGCAAATCCTCCACGTACTTCTGGCTGAACTCCACGTCCACGTCCGCCCGGTCCGTCTGAAGCTGAGGAATTTCGCCCGTGACTTCCACGCTCTGCGTGACGTCGCCAACCTGCATGGCCGCGTCAACGTTCGTCGAGGTGTCTGCAGAGAGCGAGACGCTCGGCACGTCAAAGACTTTAAATCCAGCAGCCTCTATGCGCACCTTGTAAGTGTCCGGAATCAGGTGCGTAACGGAATAGTTGCCGCTCTCGTTCGTCGTGGCCTCGTAGGTCGTGCTCTTGGTCGTTGAAGTGACGGTGACCTTGGCTCCCACAACCGCACCGCCCTGCGGGTCCGTCACCGTTCCAATAATGCTTCCGAACACCGCCTGACCGATCGAAGTCGGCGCCTTCAGTCCAAAAGCCAAACAGAGAACCGCAAGTCCCACCCAAAGTGATCGCTTCACCATCGCACTCCTCCTTCGAAACGAAACTTGGCCGCGTCCATGGTTTAGTCCGAAGACACCAACAGAAAACAGTCCAAGCCCCCGAACCGAATTCGCACAACTAAATTTTCTGAATCTAAGAGATCTGTAATCTGGAGAACTGCCTAGTCACCACTCGCCAGCACTCGCCTTGTCTGGCAAACAAGCGCACATCCCCAGACCACAACCTCTCCTCGACGTGCACCGCACCCCTAGGCCAAACTCAAGCAAGACGGATTCCACCCGCTGCTGCCCTTCGACCTTGTCAGGAACTAGGAACCCTCACAAGGTTTTCGCACCTGGGCGAGCCCAGCGGAAATAACGATACCTACTATTAGATTTTCCCCTGTGTTAGATTGAAGTCTCACCGCGTCTGATACGGTTACGCAGGGTAACACTCCTCCTTGCAGTCAGATGCGCACGTTGTTACACTCCTGTTAAACGCGAGTAACCGGTGGTCCCACGTGACGGAACGCGACCAATACCTCGGGCAGATCGACCGGCTGACCAACAGCCAGGCCCTGCACAGTTCCGAATCCCTTTGCAAGCTGCTCCGCTACCTCGCCAAGCACGTTCTCGATCATCCCGGCGTTCCCATAAAGGAATACCAAATCGCAACGGAAGTCTTCGGCCGCTCCGATGATTTCGATCCTCAGGTGGATTCCATGGTCCGCGTGCAGGCAGGCCGCCTCCGCCAAAAGCTAGCCGAATACTATAGCTCCGATGGCTCGGAAGACCCCGTCGTAGTGGAGCTCCCGAAAGGGACTTACGTCCTCTCGTTCCACCATAAGCCTGCCGCGGCCCCCAGACCTCATTCGGTTCCTGCCACGGAACCCGACTGGGTTGCCGCAAGCCCGCGCCAGGGCTATCGGAATTGGGTTATCGTTGCGCTCTCCCTGGCCGTCCTCTTGGCTGCCTGCGCCGCCGTGGTCTTTTCGCTCATCACCAATCGCAACTCGGCCCAAGCGGGGTTGGCTCGCGATGCTGACGCGCCCGCCCCGTTTCGCGTGTTTTGGAACGGTTTCGTCTCGGGCCAACAGGAGCCCTGGGTCATCTTCAGCAATGCCAAGTTCATCGGCCGCCCCGAAATCGCTTTGCGTTACTACGACGCCGGTAAAGACGGCAACAGCGGCCCCATCTTCGATAACTACACCGGGGTGGGTGAAGTCTTGGCGGTGCATGAACTCGATCATCTGTTTGCGATTCTCCATCGCCAAATACGCGTGAAGCGCGGCAGCTTGTTCTCGCTCGATGACGCCAAGAACAACAATCTGATCTTCGTCGGGTCGCCCCTGGAAAATCTGACCCTTCTGGAAATACCTGGAACCCAGGAGTTTGTCTTTCATCGCGTGACGGCCGGACCGCGCAAGGGCGACCCGGAGCTCGTCAACGTGCATCCACAACCGGGCGAACCCAAGGAGTTTCTGGGAACATCAGCGAACCTAGTCTTGACGGAAGATTATGCAGTCATCGCATTGGTGCGCGGGCTCGAATCGGGCCAGGCGGTGCTGATTCTCGCAGGCAACACCACGATGGGCACACAGGCTGCCGTCGAGTTCGTTTGCCGCCAAAACTCAGTCGAGGAACTTCTGCTGCGTCTCCCGGTCTCCGAAAACGGCCAACTCAAGCCGTTCGAGGCGGTCATTCGTGTCAAAGTCACTCGCGGCGTACCCGTAGGCTCCGAACTAGTAGCCCTCCGTAGCGGCATTTCTTAGTCCTCGACCCCAGCGATTCAGCTCAAAATGCAACGCACCTTGGAGTGCGGCGGCTTGGCGCCGCCTTTCTTCGTTAAGGCGAAATCGACTGTCTCAATGCTATTTCCCTAGTGCCACCCCACGCCGCCACACGCGGCTCGCTTCAGCGAGCACTGAAAGCCAAATCGCAAACCTAAGGCGCAGCAAGCCGCGGGTCCAATTCCGCGGCCCTCCGAAACTCCTTCGCCGCCTCGTCCTTCTCTCCCTTTCGTTGCAGCGCCAACCCCAGCTGAAAATGTGCGCCAGCGTATTCCGGCGCCGCCCCAATAGCCGATCGAAACTGCGAAATCGCTCCGTCGAGATCCCCAGAGTTGAGCAGTCGTTTTCCCGAGTTCGTCGCGAATAGCGCTGCTTGCTGGTCTGTCTTCTGCTTGCCGATCTCGGCTCCCGCTTTGGATTCCGCCGCCGCCCCTGCGGTGTCGCCAAGTTGGCGCAACACTCCGGCCAAAGTGGTGTGCGCTCCCGCAAAATCGGGCTGCAGACGAATCGCCTCACGCAAAGCCGTCGCGGCCTCCTCGAGTTTGCCCTGCTGTTTCAGAACGCTGCCCAGCGTGTAGTAAGCCTCCGCATAATCTGGCTTCGCATGAACCGCTGCACGAAGCTCCTCGGCCGCCGCCGGAAAATCGCCCTGCTGCCACAGCGTCACTCCCAACGTGTAATGCACGTCCGCCTGTTGCGGATCCAACTCTTCCGCTTTCCGGAACTCCGCCGTAGCTTCCGTAAGCTTGTCCTTCAGTTTCAATGCCAATCCCAGATCGTAGTGCAGGGTGGCATCCTGCGGAGACGTTTGCAGCGCTGCCTGAAACTCGCCCACCGCGGCGTCAAAATCCGTTTTCTGCAGATATGCCACTCCCAAGTTCGTCTGGTACCGTGTGTCGCGCGGCCGCAGGCGCAGCGCCGCTTGAAACTCAGGAATCGAGATGCTGGCATTTCCGGTCTGCAGCAGTGCCAGTCCCAGATTATTGTGCCCGTCCGGATTTTCCGGCTGCAGTTTCACCGCCTCGCGGAACGCCGTCACCGCCTCATCCACATTTCCGGAACGCTGCAGCCACAATCCCAAGAGATTTTGCGCCTCGAAAAAACCAGGCTGTAATTTGACCGCCATTTGTAATGCCCGGACCGCTCCTTCGGCATCGCCTTTCTCATTCAATGCCTGC
>Ga0210384_10008537_pt1 | contig 10662 bp, 10 predicted proteins | sample IncBWH2MmetaG_FD_160574 | JGI IMG/M metagenome (GOLD analysis project Ga0210384, IMG submission 160574) | Forest soil microbial communities from Barre Woods Harvard Forest LTER site, Petersham, Massachusetts, United States - Inc-BW-H-2-M | ecosystem: Environmental > Terrestrial > Soil >...
AAAGGCGTCTGTCGCGGACAAGCTGAGATCGCGCGACCGTGAATCGTTGGGTACGCAGCGTCCCAGACGGCGGACGCACGGGACAGGACCGTGAGGCACTGAGGAGGCGGATTGTCGATTAGCTGGTGAAGGACAATCACGGTTCTCGACGCCGCCGACTCAGCTTCTGGTCGCGCCGAGCAGTTCCGCCCGGAGCACGCGCCCAAGCCACGCCCGCCATTCCTCACTGCTCCATCCGCGTCGCTGGGTTAGCTCGACGTACGCCTCGAGAGAGTCGACCACCCGCAGGATGTCGAGAGCGCGGTCGCGCGACAGGCCCGAGCGCAGGGCTCCCAGGCGATGCAGTCGATCGATCAGCGTGCCAAAAAATGTGTCGCGCCGTGCGTCGCGGCTTGCGGCTTGACTGGTGTCGTTCGGTAACGCCGAGCCGAGGCGGGCGATAAACGGACTGACGCGCGCCTTGATCTGACTGTCGACATCCACGAATAGGTCGAGCAGTTTCCGAGGATCGGTTTCCGATCGCAGCTGAGCCGCCCATGGCTGCTCAGTCCACTGCTCGGAGGGGGCGTTGCCCAGGATCACCCGGTCCTGAACCTCGGCAAGCAGACGTGATTTGTTGCCGAACGTGAAGTACACGGTTTGAACCGCAACGCCGGCTGCCGCTGCCACCTGCCGAATCGTTGTGTCGTCGTAACCCTGCTCCATGAAAAGAGTGTGGGCGGCACCGAGCATGCGGTCCTTGGTCCGCATCGCCTGCTCACGGCGACCTTTCCGACCCGACTGGGGCTTGACGGGCACTCTCAGTAGTCTATACTAGAGCGAACTCTAGTAACGACTATGGTGTCTGGGGGACGACTTGGCGGCAGCATCCGTTGACAGGACCGCGACCGGGCAATTCATTCGCCGGCTTGGACCGGAAACCATCGGCGTCGGCCACATCAGGCGCCTAGCACCAATGAGCCCGCGTGTCTAGATGGCAGCTGACGCCCTAACCGACAATGTCGTTCGCGAGCGCGTCGCTAGGAAACGCTCGCGCTGGCTCGCCCTCGCGGTGATCAGCGTTGGGTTCGCAACAGTAGTCACCGCGCTCACAGCGATAAACGTCGCGCTGCCTTCCGCGCAGCTCGCCATGCACTTCACGACAGCGGATCGGCAGTGGGTCATCACCGCCTACACGTTGGCCTTCGGCAGCCTGCTTCTGGCTGGAGGAAGGCTGGTCAACCTGCTTGGTCAGAAGGTGACGTTCCTGGCCGGCCTGCTCGGTTTCGGCCTGGTCTCGGCGGTGGGCGGGGCCTCGGTCAACTTCGACATGCTGGTGGCGGCACGCGCATGCCAGGGTGCGTTCGCGGCGCTGCTGGTTCCTTCAGCGATCTCGCTTCTGTCGACGACGTTCACCGATGCGAAGGAGCGGGCACGGGCATTCGGCATTTTCGGCGCGATCGCAACGGCCGGCGGCGCCGTCGGCCTTCTGATCGGCGGGGCGCTTACCGAGTACCTCTCGTGGCGCTGGACCCTCTACGTCAATGTCGTCTTGGCCGGTGTCGCGTTTGTCGGCGGAGCGCTCGTGCTCGCCCGACAACCCGCGCCCACCAGGCCGCGCCTGGACATCCCTGGCGTAGTGCTCTCGTCCGTGGGCATGTTCTCACTCGTCTACGGGTTCGGGAACGCAGCCACACACAGCTGGGGAGATCCGTCGACCTGGGGATTCCTGGTCACTGGAACGGCGTTGCTCGCGCTGTTCGGGTTCTGGATGGGGCGCGCTGCGAACCCGCTCCTGCCGCCGCGAATCGTGCTCAACCGTAACCGTGCGGGGGCCTACGTCGCGACGTTCTTTGCCGCCTTCTGCCTCTTCGCCACCTTCTTCTTGGTGACCTTTTACCTGCAGGGCACGCTTGGCTTCTCGCCGCTCACGTCGGGCTTGGCGTTCTTGCCGATGTCCGCCGGCCTGGTGCTCGCCTCCAATCTCTCGACGATCGTTCTGCTGCCGAGGGTCGGACCACGGCCAGTTGTGCCCGCTGGTTTGGCGGTCGCGGCGGCGGCGACGGCCTGGCTTGCTCAGCTGGGACCCCACACCGGCTATGTCGAAGGCGTGCTCGGCCCGCTCGTGCTTCTCGGCCTCGGTCTCGGCTCGGTCATCGCGCCGTCGCTCAACGCGGGGACCATCGGCGTGCCGCCGCAGGACGCCGGGGTGGCCTCGGCGACCGTAACGGTGGGCCAGCAGCTTGGAGCTTCCATCAGCACCTCGCTGCTGAACTCGATTTTCGCGACCGCGGTCACGTCTTACCTCGTAGCGCACGCGGTCGCGGGGCGAGCGGCGAACGCGTTAGCGCTCGCAAACGGTTACGACACCGCGTTGTGGTGGACCGCCGCGATCGCAGCCGGTGGAGCAATCGTCGCCGCCGTCCTCTTCCGGTCCGGGCCCCTATTCCAACCAGCGAGCCGTCCGGCCGTTCAGCGTCTAACACAGTCTGTTTGATAAAGGAGGATCTATGACTGCTCAGAACAACCTGGAGGAAAACAAGCGGATCGTTCGGGCGTTCATCGAGACGGCGTTCAACAAGCACCAGGCCGATCGAGCGGGAGACTTCATGACGTCCGACATCAAGTGGCACGGCGGCACCCTCGGAACAGTCGAGGGTCGCGAGAACTTCGCGGGGCTTATCGGCGCGATCGTCGCCGCCCTCCCCGACATTCGTAACGTCGAGCAGGACATCATCGCGGAGCGAGACATCGTGTCCGTGCGCGCGGTGGTCGAGGGAACCCACAAGGGAGACCTTCTTGGAATCCCCGCGTCGGGGAAGGTCGTCCGGTGGGATGCGGTCGACGTATACCGCATAGCGGACGGAAAGATCGCCGAGGAGTGGGCTGCCGACGACCTGCTTGCCTTCGTCTACGGGGTTGGCGCCTACACCCCTCCCTGGCTCGCGCAGAAGTCGTAGCGCGCACAAGGCAAAGGAGGAAGACCGTGACCATTATCCGAGGCCCGGAGCGAGCGTGACCGCGGCGCACATTTAGCTAAGGGAGGAATCAGGTGGCATCACAAATGGAATCACAACAAGCAGAACCAAAAGAGGAGCTTCTTTTAGAGCTCAGAGGAAAGAACACGACCAGGACCATCAAAGAGTTTTCACCTGCCGGCATCAGGCTCGAGAACAATCTGGAAGGAGAGGTCAAGGGCCTCTATAACGCGACCTACTACGCCACGATCGACGCCCTGGTGAAGCCGGATGGAACGATCGACTACGAAACTCGACAGATCCACACCACCGACGACGGCGATACCGTGCTCGTGGACTACAAGGGGAAGAGTATTCGAGAGAGCCCAACTCACAACAAGTTCGTGGGCGAGAACACCTTCCAGACCTCATCAAAGAAGCTCGCCTGGCTGAACGGAACTAAGTCTCGCCATGAGGGCGAATACAACCCCGTTACGGGCGAGCAGAACTTTCGGGTGTACGCGAAAAGGTAGCGCGACCAGAGATTGTCTGAAATCTGCTTTGGAGGGTAGGCGAATGTACTTGATCATGGGCGTCCATCATCCAAAACCCGGCATGGAAAAGTCTCTTCTGGACGTACAAGAGAAATTCGGAAGGGCTCAGCGCGGGCACAGCGGGCTCATTTCAGCTTTCGTGTGGAAGGACGATGCCTCCGACGTGCTCATAGGGATCACCCTATGGGACACGAAGGCGGACTACGATGCAGCGCGCCCCGATATGGACAAGGCTCTTGGGGGCGCAGATTTTAGGTCCGTAGATTCCTCAATGGAGATTTATCGCGGGTCCCCCGTACTCTGGACTGCATGATGCTCAGGGCAAGGCGGGCAACTGACTTTTCGGACCTACCTGAGTTGGTAAGTGATCATCTCGCGCATCGCGCTCATTGAGTCACTCATTGCGGTCATCGGCGGGATCCTCGGCTCCAGCGCCCGACAATTGAGGTCAGGGTAAAGGCGACGATGCCCACAAAGCGCCGACCTCCTCGCGTCACGCATGAGACCGTCAACGTAGCGTTCAGCCTGCCGGCTGCCGTGGACGCCGGCGACGTCGCGCTCTGCGGCGACTTCAACAACTGGTCACCGACCGCCACGAGGTTGAAACGCGGCAAGGACAGAGTATGGAGGGTGACGATTCAGCTTCAGAAAGGTAATTCCTACAGGTATCGATTCTTGCTCGACGGCTCGAACTGGGAAAACGACTGGAGCGCGGATGACTATGTTAGGAACCCGCATGGCACGGACGACTCTGTCGTAAACGTGTAGGCCGCTGCTCGCAGCCCAATCACTATCTGGACTTGCTCCCTCAAGAACGTCGGAAGGTCTGTCCTATGTTGGCCATGATTGGCCCCTTCACGACCGGTTTCTAAACGCGCGCCGTATCACGGCCGTATCACACATTCCCGGAACCGGCCGGTTCCGAAAGGTCACCGGAGGACACGAAGGCCCCACCATTTGAGTTCAGGCGGCCCCCAGAGGCGCCGGCAGGACACCAAAGGACACGCCACCGACACGGTTCGGGACCGTGAGGCCCCGGGTTCAAATCCCGGGCCGCCGACCAGTTTGAATTTAGAATCCCTTATCTGCTTCGCGAACAATAAGAACTGCCGGCTCCTTGGCTTGCCTACTGCCAGTTGGCATCCCAGCTTCCCGATTGAAGGTGACTAGGCATGATGGTTCCGTCAATTTGAGTGCGTCCCGATCTGTGAAGCAGGCGCTCGCAGACCTCGCGGCTAGACTTCGCCAAGCCCAGGCCCCCATACTCGTCGGCCTCCGGCCGGGCCTCAGTCAACGCGATGTAAACAAGTTCATCGCCGACGCGGGCTTGAAACCAGACCCCGGCCTGATCGCGCTCTACACCTGGCACGACGGCGTGGAGGGCGGCGGGGCGCAAGCGGAGCTGATGGACACCGCGCGGTTCTTGTCGCTCCAGGAAGCGACAGAAACGCGAACATTCGAGCTTGGTTTGGCGGCCCGACTCGAGACTCTTCCGGACATGCCTGCCGCCGAGATCTTCGACCCAGGGTGGTTCCCGATTCTGTCCGACGCAAGCGGCCGCATGTATGTGGTCGAGAGGGTCGGCGCCGGACGTGTGTTGATCGTCGACCGACAGCAGATAGGTATCCAGGAGGAGTTGAGCCGGACGCTGATTGGGTTCATCGATTCCCTAGCACGAGACGCGCTTGACTTCAAACCATCGCCTATTAGCGCTGAGGTCACCCTTTTGGTGCGCAACCTCGAAAGTAAAGACGGCAAGAAACGGGTGAGCGCTATTCAAGAACTCACTCGAAAGCGCCCGGCAGCTGCATTCGAGCCATTGGTGGCGATGCTTGAAAGTGACGAAGCGTCGGCCCGACGCAGTGCTGCCCTGATCCTGGGCCTGCTTCACGATCGCCGAGCGATACCGATCCTTATTCGCTGCATCGCGCGATGGAGCGTGAGAGACGCCGAAGGTCTCAACGACGCCACGAGCGCATTTGCCGGACTTCGAGATGTCAGCCAAGAAGGCTGGCTGGCACATTTGGAGCACGCGTTGGCGGACCAAGATGTCGAGCTGCGCTTGGACGCAATCAAAGCCCTTGCCGTCTCGCAAGACGCGAGGGCCGTGCCTTCACTCCAGGCGGTGGCAATGCACGATTCCGAGGCGAAAGTCCGGGCGGCGGCTGAACAGGGCCTCTGGACCATCGGCGAACCTCGCTAGCCGATCGAACCTCAACGTCAGAGGCTTGTCGTAGCTACTCGACCAGCGCAGAAGCGCACGAAGATCGGTCTCGGCTAGCAGACCATTCGTTGCACATCAGGTTGCTTCCGGCAAGCCGCAAAAAGCAATCAGGACGTCCCGTTCATGTAGTAGTTCATGTAGTAATCTGGGCGATCTCGGTGGCTGAAACCGACCGTAGATCGCCCTTTGACTTCTCGAAACTCAAATTTAGTTCCGCGTCTCGTGCCGCCCAGAGAATCAGAGACTCATGTCCACCGATCGCGGCAGGCCGAATCGTGCCATCTCGCCGCTTTCAAATAACGTGATTGCGCTGACCCGACTGCCAGCCAAGGTCACCACGATCAAGCGGAACGCTTGCGCGATGTGACTTCCAGGGCTGAGGAGATAGCCGCCGAATGCAGGTTGGCCGTTCGCGCGAGTCGGGACGAGCCGGAAGCGCCGGCCCTCGCGGAACGCACTTGTAGCAAACCACCGTGTGACCGTCTCCTTGCCTTGGTATTCGAGAGGATTCGGTGGCATCCACAACCACGTGTCATCAGTTAGCAGCGCCACCAACGCGTTCGTGTCGCATTCCTCCCAGGCACGAACCAATCGGTCAAGGACCTTCTTCTCGTCTGGTGAGTTCGGCAGTGGCGGCGGCTCCGCTTTAGGCAGCTGGCGAGCGAGCTTGGCGCGCGCTCGCTTGACCGCGCCGTAGATCGCCTGCTCCGTTGTCTCGAGCATGTCCGCCACTTCGCGCGCGGAGAATTCCAGTACGTCCGTCAAGATCAGGGCTGCCCGCTGGCGCGGTGGTAGCAATTGCAGCGCCGCGATGAAAGCCAGCGATATGGTTTCCCGCTGCTCATAGCGCGCTTCCGGTCCCGCCGTCGGATCAGGGACCTCGGCCAACAAGGCATCGGGATATGGCTCCAGCCAGAGAACCTCACCCAATCGAGTGGGCTCTAGCGGCTGACCACCCATCCGCTTCGCACCCCCGGGTGACCGCTTGCTGGCCCGCAGCATGTTCATGCAGCGGTGCGTGGCGATTCTGTAAAGCCATGTGCGAAACGAAGCTCGGCCCTCGAATCCCGCCAGGCCCTTCCACGCAGCAGTGAGCGACTCCTGGAACGCATCTTCGGCGTCGGCGACGGACCCCAGGATCCGATAGCAGTGCGCCTGCAGCTCCCGACGATAGGGATGGACCAGCTCTTCGAAGGCCACGTCATCTCCCGAGCGGGCACGAGTGAGTAGCTCCCCCTTCACCTGACCATCTTCTGCCTGACGCCTCAGTGCGGACAAGCTCACAGAAGTACTGACACCGACGGGGAGCAGATTTAGGCGGCCACAAGGCCGGCTAATTCGCAAAGGAACTGGTGTCTACACATGCAATCGGACACGTGCCCAGGACTGGCAGCACGCAGCAGCCCAAACAGGAGCGATGAAAAACATGTTGAAACCAGGCGCTGCGGCGGCTGCCCTGCTCGCGAGCTGAGTCGGATGAACCGCCGCCTCTCGCAGCTGATGGCGGGTTGGCGCACCGGGCTCCCTCGCCCCGCGCTCATCCTTCAAGCGGGAAACGCCCTCAACTACTTCGGTTACGGGCTCGTTCTTCCCTTTGAGATCATCTATCTGCACCAGATACGTGGCTTTTCAACGGCGACAGCCGGACTGGTTCTTGCGGCGACCATGGGGACGGCCACAATCGCCGCCCCGCCGACGGGAGGGCTGCTCGACCGGTACTCCGCCAAAGCGATCTTGGTCGCAGGACTCCTGGCGAGCGCCCTAGGCTATGCCGGCTTCGCCTACGTAGATAGTCCCTGGCACGCTTTCGCCTGCTCGATTGTCAGCGGAGCCGGAATCGGCGCGGCAGGGACGGCCAACCGGACATTGACCATCAGGTTGGTCAAGCGCGAGCAGCGAACGGCCGCCTTCGCTCTTAACCGCGTCTCGGGCAACTTCGGTATCGGCTCCGGCGCGACCGTAGCCGGCTTCATCGTCGCGTTCGCGCAGCGGCTCAGCTCGTTCCAAACGCTCTATTTCTTCGACGCCGTCACCTACGCCGCATTCGCGCTGATCGTGCTCGCTGCCGTGCCGAGCCCGCGAGCCGAGACCATCACAGCGACAGATGCCAACGGAACCGGCTTTCGCGCCGTTGCCCGAGATCGCGTCTTCCTCACGATGATCGCAGCCAACATCGTGCTCGTCGTCGCCGGCCACACGTTCTTCTCCAACATCCTGCCCCCATTTGCAAAGGCCCATACACCGCTCGGCCCCGCCTCGATCGGGATCCTCGTCCTAGTCAACACGTCCTTCGTTGTCATCGCGCAGATCCCATCGGTGCGCGTAGTGACACGGATGCGACGGGCACACGCTTTCGCGGCTGCAAGCGCGCTTTTTGCGGTCAGCCTGCTCGCGGTCCTGCCAGCGACGCTCATTCACTCGGAGCTCGCTGCGACCAGTCTCCTCGCCGGCGTTGCGATCGTCTTCGCAATCGGCGAATGCGTACACACCAACGTTCTCGGGCCACTGGTCGCGGACATGGCCCCTGCCCATCTGCTCGGCCGATATCTGTCTCTCTACAGTCTGACCTTCAGCATCTCCCTGGCCCTCGGCCCAGCGATTGGTGGTCTTCTCCTGCAGACCTCGCCAGACGCCATCTGGTGGGGTGGCGCGCTTGCCGCGGTGTTGGCGGGAGCCGTCCTGCTTGGACTCGGCAGCCGCATTCCCGACCCGCTCCGCGAAGCACCCGCGATCTAGTTCAGCGTCGCGGCCCGGCATGAACGCGGTGCCAATTCTCGGATGAACGCCAGTTTCTGGTCTCTAACTCAGATTTCTAAAGGTTTCGTGAACGGATCATGCGTCGATAGCCGGTCTCCTCGTCGATCCACACTCGGCCGAGGGTTCAAATCCCTCGCCCCCGACCAATTTCCAATCTCTACTTGGTAACGCATTTTTGGCTTATCGCCTAGGAAGAGGGCCGCTGCGCGGCGGAGCGCAGGATTTTCTCACCACGAGCGAAGTCGACAACTCGACATGATTTGACTCGAGCTGCTCGCCGGCGATGAGGCGGAGCAGCATGTTGACCGCCGTCTTGCCGATTTCGACCAGCGGCTGGTGGATGGTTGTCAGCGGAGGCGACATCTGGGCCGTATACGTGACATCGTCGAAGCCGATCACGCTCATGTCATCGGGCACTCGGATATTGCGCTCGTAGAGGACCTGGTAGACGCCTGCTGCTTGCGCGTCGTTGCCGGCGAAGATGGCGGTCGGCGGATCTGGCTGATCGAGCAAGTAACGGGTCTGCTTCACGCCATCGCCTAACAGGTAGGTGCCTTCGCAGATCAGTGCGGGATCAACCGGGATGCCGGCGCGCTCGAGCGCCTCGCGGTATCCGGACAGGCGCGCGCGAGACGTGGTGAGGTGGAGCGGGAAAGTAATGATGCCGATCCGCCGATGTCCAAGTGAGATCAGGTACTCCGTGGCCGAGTAGCCCCCGAGCCAGATTGTTGATCCGATGCTGGGAAAAGCCGCGGTGGGTTCGTTGCGATCGCCGATCGCAACAAAAGGAATGCTTTGCGCCATCAACGTATCGGCAAGGCCGATCTGCTCAAAGGGGAGCAGGAGCAGCACGCCATCGGTGGACTGATCGAGCAGGCGGCGCAACCATAGACGTTGGCTGGCCTCATTTTCGTTGGTTGAGAAGACCACGAGACGGTAGCCGCTCTCCTCGAGAGCGTCCTGGATGCCGTGCATGATGCCGACGTCGTAGCCGCCCTCCAGGCGCATGATCACGAGGTCGATCAGGTAGCTCTGCCTCTTGCGCAGATGACGAGCCGCGTGATTCTGTACGTAGTCGAACTGCTCGATCACCTGGCGGATGCGCACCCGAGTCGAGGCGCCAACGCCCGGCAGCTCGTTGAGCACCTTAGAGACCGTGGTCGTTGAAACTCCTGCCTCTTTGGCGATCTGCGCCATCGTCGACCGTTTAGCCAGCTTCTCCCGCAATCCGAGTGCTCCCTTCCCCTTTGAGTCAAAGGGACCTTGAATTCAGGTAAACGATAACCTGGTTTCCTCGCACAAATTCTAATTCGAACTTACTGGACGGCCTTGACAAAGCACGCAGTCTATGTTTTCCTCTGCCGAAGAACAGAGTAAACGTTTCCCCAAAACTTTGTTCGCCCACGGCTATTTTTTCAGGAGGTCCTTCATGGGTACGGAACTAAACTTTGGGTCTTCTGTCAGCCGGAGGAGCTTTCTGCGAGGCTCCCTGGTTGTCGGTGCCGGCGCGCTCAGCCTCGAAGCCTTCATCGCCGCCTGTAACTCGACTGCCACGTCAACGAGTGTGGCGACCGCTTCGGTCAACTCGCTGCCGCCCTCAAGCAACGCTGGGGCTCTGTACGTGTTCAACCAGCAGGTCAAGCAGTTTGAGCAGGCCTACGCGAACGAAAAAATCGTGGGCAAAAACGATCCGTACGATCCCACCACTTATTTCGCCAGGCTGGCCGCCGGCCAGCAAGAGGACGGGGTCCAGAGCTATTTCACCGAGCCTCCCCTCCTCATTTCCAAGCACGCGGCGGCCGACATCACAAGCCTTGCGAAGGGCTGGCAGTATTTCAGCGACTACGCCCCGAGCATTGCGTCGATCGTGACCGATTCGGCCGGGAAGATTTATGGCATTCCCACCAACGGGTACACGCTGGGCATTCTGTACAACCGCGCCATGTTCAAGGCCGCTGGGCTTGACCCCGACAAGCCCCCGACCACCTGGGCTGACTTCCGCGCCGCGGCCAAAGCACTCACGAGCTCATCCGTATTCGGTTTCGCCGAAACCAGCACGGGGAACCAGGGCGGCTGGCACTTCACCAACTGGATGTACACGGCGGGCGGCGATCTGCAATCCGCTGACGGAACGAAGGCGACTTTCAACAGCGACAAGGGCGTCAGCGTGCTGCAGCTGCTCAAAGACATG
>Ga0210384_10008538_pt1 | contig 10662 bp, 8 predicted proteins | sample IncBWH2MmetaG_FD_160574 | JGI IMG/M metagenome (GOLD analysis project Ga0210384, IMG submission 160574) | Forest soil microbial communities from Barre Woods Harvard Forest LTER site, Petersham, Massachusetts, United States - Inc-BW-H-2-M | ecosystem: Environmental > Terrestrial > Soil >...
CGTGACAGGGACACATGAATAGCCCGGATTGGGGAAACCAACGGACTGGGCAGCCGAGATGAGCACAGTTGATGGCGAAGACCTGGAACTTCTCACCTGCAACACGCCGCACCCAGCAGGCAGTGTCCACGGTCTTACCATCGGTGGGCATTACGTTAGGATTGCGAAAGGTAGCCAGCCGCGTCTCGCCCTCAGGAAACTCGTCAACGCGACCGAGCGGGACCCAAGAGAGATAGCCGCTCGCGCGCCCGCGTGTAACTGAGGAAAGCAGAAAGCCAACCACCGGTACGGCCAACACCATGGCCGCGAATCCGTTGAACAGGATTCCGAGCTTCATGAAGAAGCCGCGTCGGGAAAGCGTATCCTCAGTGGACGGGGCAATCACAGACTTAGTCGTCATTTCATTTCTCCAAGTGCTGGGGATAGTTCGAAGCGGAATAGGGCTGGCCAGGGCTCCGCACGCGGCGTGATGCTAACCAGGCAACCACATCTGTGACTTCCTGGTCGGACATGGGCTTTCCGGGAAAGTCTCCGCGCCAGTCGGGTGCCAGCAAGTCCGGTCTGCCCGTGATCACGATCGTGCGTAGTCCTTGATCGCTGACCAGCGCGAGAAACGAATCGTTGTTGATGGCACTGGCTTTGGAGCCACCATGACCTTCAGGTCCGTGACACGACGCGCAATATGTTCCGAAAGCGATCTGACCATGTGCGACATCCCCCGTTGTTTTTGCGGCGTATGAAGGTGGATTTGTTCCGTCGAGAACTCCCTTGCGTCCCCAACGCGAGAAAATTCCGCTCGTAATCACCTTAATTTGCCCGTCCGTCAGCAATCCTCCGGCACTTTGCGCGAACGCGGGCATCGAGGTTCCACGGACGCCGTTGGCAACAACGTTGTGCATTGCATTTTCATCAATAATGGCGAGATACACCGGATTGGCAAGGGCTATCGACGCTCCTCCACGTCCTACCGCGCCATGGCAGCCGGCGCAGTTCTCTGCGTAGAGAGTGCCGAAGTCAACAACCTGGCTTGGTGCCAGGGGTTCCGAACCTTTCTGTGGTTGGCCATGCGGAGTGCTGCAAGCCGAGAGCAGCAGAAGGGCAAGAAGGGCGAATGCAGACAGGTACGGGATCCGGCTCATGGGCGCTCTTCTCCGCTCTCTCGCGATGGAATCGTTCCGGGAGCTTCGATTCCCGCCCGTAGAGCAAACGACACATTTTCGCGGGTAGGAATGCTTTCCTGGCGCACGACCACGAGGCCCGACACAATTCCAAAGGCCACTTGCGAGGCGACGAACCAGACCCAATCGATGTGGCTGGCGAGCAGTGGATTCAACAGGCCGAGGATCGGGTAAAGCAGCCCGGACCACAACACCGGAGCAACTAATCCGCCAACTACAACCGGGCGGCGCGGGAACATAGGGAGCATTGCGCCGTACAGCAATCCAACAAGGATGGACACAAGGCCGTGCAGAACAAAAGCAATGGCGAAAGCACCGGTATGAAATTCGTACAGCTGAGCAGGCCCGAGTCTCAGCGATTCCCGATAAACAACTGCAGCGAGGAGATTGATGGGATACCAGATGCTGCCGGCCTTCAGAACGCCGTAAACGCACGCCAATACTGCCATTGCGATGCTGCCTGCGACCCCGCCCTTCACACCCGCCGAGATCGGATACGTGCGGACTGGTAGCCATGCACGGACCTGATCCCCCGGAACTGGCAGTCGGTCCACGACCTTCCGATCCGTGATAAGGCGAATCTCTTCGGGAGCCACTGCAACAGCTTCTTCCTGCTGATGCGGAAATACGGCGCGAAACCATCCGACGCAGCCCGACAGCGCGAGCGCGGCGCCGAGAACGCTCACCGACATGCTCGTTACGAGCCCCGCGAATAGGAGGGTCGCCCCAAACGCCAGGATGAAAGGCCAGGCGGTTGGCGCCGGCACCTCGATCGTGCCGGGAGTCCGAGGAGTTTCATTCAATTGTTCGGTTGCCAATTGTGTCGCCATGTCTACCTCATCGCCCGAGAACGTAAACTACGGTAAAAACCACGACCCATACGGCGTCCACAAAATGCCAGTACATCGAGAGCACTTCGATGTGGCCCGACTGCTTTATTCCTATACGGCCACAAAGTCCGAGCACTGCAACAGTCAGGAGCATCACGAGACCTGCGGTGACGTGAAACCCGTGCAAGCCAACTAGCGAGTAGTATGTTGTTCCGAACAGGTTGGTCGAGATCGTCAGCCCGTGTTCGTAGATCAGTCGGTGCCATTCCTCGGCTGTGCCATAGAGGAACAATCCACCAAGCGCAATGGTGAGCAGCCAGAATCCAAGGAATGCAAATCCAATGCCGCGTGCCAGACACTTCGCCGCCATGTGAATGGTCAAGCTGCTGGACAACAAGCAAATCGTGTAGAAGATCGGCGTTTCAAGTACTTCGCCCGGAGTTGGTCCAGTAATGCTTTTTCCCAAGTAAAAGAGATAGGCAACGACAAAGATCGTAAAGATCGCGGATTCGGCGATGATGAGACCGGCCATCGCCACCTTCCCGCGAGATGGCAGCTGCCAGCCAGCTGCCGTGTTCGGAAATGAAGTTGTCACTGCGCTCATATGATTTCGCCTTCACTCATAGCGGCTATCGGGGTCTTCAGGATGCTTCAGGTCCCACAAGGGGCGACGGCTTGCGACCGTCGGAACTGTCGCAAAGTTATACGCAGGCGGCGGTGAACTGATCGACCATTCCAGCGTCCATGCGTCCCATGGGTCATTGCCGGCCCTGGCACCCTTGAAATAAGAAATTACGAGATTTGCTACAAACACGAGAATCGCGATCGCCTGAATGAACGCGCCGATCGAAATGATGAGGTTCAAGGTGTCCCAACCGCGACCGGGCTCATAGGTGTAGATCCGGCGCGGCATGCCGAGCACTCCTGGAATGTGCATCACGTCGAACGTCAGGTGGAATCCGATCAGGAAAAGCCAGAAATGCCACTTGCCGAGGCGTTCACTCAGCATTCGGCCAGTCATTTTTGGGTACCAGTAATAAAACGCCGCGAAGAGCGCGAATAGAATTCCGCCCACGATCACGTAGTGAAAGTGCGCGACAACGAAGTAGGAGAGACTAAGTTGCCAATCGACAGGCGCGCTGGACTGGATGATACCAGTGAGACCAGCGACCAGGAACTGGAACAGGAACGCGATCGAGAACAACATCGGCGTTTTGAATTGGATCCTTCCGCCCCACATCGTCCCGATCCAGTTGAAGATCTTGATTCCCGTGGGAACGCCGACCGCCATCGTGGTGATCGCGAAAAAGCTGTTGGCGTAAGAGTTCATTCCGATCGTAAACATGTGGTGCGCCCAGACGCTCATGCTCACGAAAGCGATGCACACGGTGGCGCCCACCATTACTGGGTATCCGAAGATCGGTTTGCGTGAAAAGACTGGAATAATTTCCGACATGAAGGCAAAGCTAGGAATGATGAGAATGTAGACTTCCGGATGTCCAAAGATCCAAAAGAAGTGCATCCAGAGGACTGCCGATCCCCCGGCCTGGGTATCGAAGAAATGACCTCCCAGATACCGATCGATCAACAACATGATTTGAGCGGCCGACAGCGGCGTAACCGCAATCAAGACCATTCCTGCCATGACAAGGTTGAGCCACACGAGCAAGGGCATTCGGCTGATCTTCATGCCAGGGCATCGCAAGCACAGGACAGTGGCAATGATGTTGATGGCCGTTCCGATGCTCCCAAACCCGGAGACCAGCAGCGCGAGGGTCCAATAGTCGGAACTATGCCCAGGCGAGAAGGCGCGCGCGCCCAGGGGCGCATAAGACCACCAACCCACATCCGGCGCGTTTCCTGCGCCATATAGACCGCTTCCACCCACAAAGCTGAAGTACAGGAGAAGCCCACCCAGAAACGATAACCAAAAGCTGAAGGCATTCAGGCGTGGAAATGCCATGTCCCGCGCCCCAATCATCAATGGGACCAAGTAGTTCGCAAATCCAAACAGGACTGGCATGGCCACGAAGAAAATCATGGTAGTTCCGTGCATGGTGAACATGCGGTTGAAGACCTGCGGCGACACAAAATTGTTCTGCGCATGCATCAGCTGGATGCGCATGACGAGGGCCTCAACTCCGCCAATCACGAGAAACAACAGGGCCGAGAGAATGTAGAGAATTCCCAGCCGTTTGTGATCGACCGTGGTCACCCACTGATGAAGCTCATCGACCCAAGGTCGGGCTTGTATCTGGGTGCCGGGAATGGTGATCGCGTTCGAGGACATAGGTATTTTCCTGAGCGTTTAGCGCAGCGTCTCCATGTAACTCACGACCGAATCCAGGTCAGCGTCGCTCAGCTTCATGGCCGGCATCAGCGCACCGGGTTTGATTGCACTGGGGTCCTGGATCCAAAGACGGAGATTGTTGTGAGTGTTTTTGGCGGCGCCTGCGGCAATCGTGGCGCGGCTCATCAAATGCGTCAGGTCAGGGCCAAAGCGTCCATCCGCGGGGGTTCCGTCCACTGCATGGCAGTTCATGCAGGCATTGCTTTCAAACACCCGCCTCCCTGCGATTGCGCCTGCGTCTTCGATTGCGGGTGCCTGCTGGGCTCGAACCCAGCTGGCAAATTCCTCCGGTCCATCCACCGAAACGCGGAGAAGCATATTCGCGTGCTGGGTTCCGCAGTACTGGGCACACTGCCCAAGAAAAACGCCTGTGCGCTGCGGATCCATCCACATTCTGTTGGGGTGGTTCGGAATGAGGTCCGTCTTGCCCCCGAGTTCCGGCACCCAAAAGCTGTGGTCGGTATCGGCCGAAAGTAGCTCCAGAAACGTGGGTGTCGGATGACTTAAATCACTGACCGGGATGTGCAGTTCGTTGGCTGTGACGATCCCCAACTTCGGATAGCGAAACTCCCACCAGTATTGGTGTCCGATGGCGGTGACCTGTACAGAGCCCGTCGGCTCTGGAGCATCCTGGATCGCGTGGATCACTCGCGCCGTGGCCAAGAAGAGGACAACGACAATCAGAATTGGAATGATCGTCCAGGCCAGCTCAATCTGGGTGCTTCCATAAACCTGAGCCGGCTCGCGGCCGGCATCCGTTGCTCGCCCACGGAACTTAACGACGGAATAAACCAGTAACGCAAAAACAACGACAAAAATGATCCCGGTAATGACAAGCACAAAGACGGACAAGTCAGCAATTGACTTGGCTGGGGTTGAGGCCGGAGCGAAGATATTTGTGCCGTGAGGAGACGTGCGGGTTGGCTCGCCGGCCCACACCGCCATAGCAGACCAAAATAGAAAAAGTATTGTCTGCGCAAGAAACCGCACCGTCGAAGATTCCATTTTCGGCACCGACATTTCTCTTCTTCCGTTCTCCACTCCTAAATGCGTGCTATCACCGGTCTCCGCAATTTTCATTAGTTCCTATTGCAAAGCGAGCGCCACAACTCTTGTCGCCCAGAATCGCTTGAGTGGAGAGCAAGCGTGCTACCAAAGCGACAGGCACTCGTGTTTCCGGTATCGCAAACCGCGATGAAGGCCAACACTCACGAAATCCCGATCACTAACTTCGCGAGGCGACTTACACGTGCTGGGCCAGTCAGTGTCATCTCTGTGCCTCTCGTGTCAAGTGTCATCTGCGTTGTCACACGACTGCAGGAACAAACTCCGACCCGATGCAGATGAGGCGCAGTTTGCAGCCGCGAATTTATGGCACGGCGATTGCATAAGCACGATGGGTAGCGCTTGTCTACGAAGGATGGATATGGCGAGAAAAACAGTGGCCGAGTTGTTGGTTGATGTTTTGGCGGAAGCCGGTGTCGAGAGGGTCTATGGAGTTCCCGGCGATTCGCTCAACGGAATTACAGATTCGATTCGCATTCGACAGGACATTAGCTGGGTTGGGGTAAGACACGAGGAGGCAGCAGCGTTCGCAGCCGGCGCCGAGGCCCATCTCACTAGCAAGTTGGCCGTATGTGCCGGAAGTTGTGGCCCCGGCAACATGCATTTGATTAACGGCCTCTACGACTGTCAGCGTAGCCGTGTTCCAGTCCTCGCCATCGCCGCACAGATTCCGAGCAGAGAAATTGGCAGTGGATATTTTCAGGAGACCGATCCCAAGCATATTTTCGCGCAATGCAGCCATTATTGCGAACTGGTATCGGAGCCGGAGCAAATGCCGCGCGTGCTCGAAATTGCCATGCAGACTGCAATTTCCAAGCGCGGTGTTGCTGTCATTGCCCTTCCGGGCGATGTCGCTCTTAAACACGCCCTCGCGGATGGGCCGCGACTACACTTTCAGGAACCCACACCCACCATTTGTCCTTCTCAGGAAGAACTCAACCTGCTTGCCGACCTTCTGAACAGGTCGAACAAGATCACTATTTTGGGCGGTGCGGGATGCGCCGGAGCGCATGACGAACTGATCGAGTTAGCCAGCAAGTTGCAGTCCCCCATCGTGCATGCTCTGCGCGGCAAGGAATTCATTGAGTACGACAATCCCTTCGACGTTGGCATGACCGGGCTTCTCGGATTCTCGTCCGGCTACGTCGCCATTATGAATAGCGAAGTCTTGCTGATGATCGGCACAGACTTTCCATACCAGGAATTCTTTCCCAAAGACGCGACCATCGTACAACTTGACCTTCGTGGAGAACAGCTGGGACGCCGGACCAAGCTGGACTTTGGCTTCGTGGGAGACACCAAGGCTACTCTACGCGCCCTGCTGCCGAAGCTGGAGCAGAACCAACACCAACAGCACCTCAAGGATTCACTGGAGCACTACCGGAAGGCGCGCAAAAGCTTGGACGACCTGGCAACGGGTAATTCCAACAAAAGGCCAATCCATCCTCAGTATGTTGCCAGTGTGCTCAACCAACTCGCATCAGAGGATGCAGTTTTCTCTTGCGACGTGGGCACGCCCACCATCTGGGCAGCACGTTACCTCACGATGAACGGCAAACGTCGGCTTCTCGGTTCCTTCAACCACGGATCGATGGCTAACGCATTGCCTCAAGCCATCGGTGTGCAGGCTAGCCATCCCGGCCGACAGGTGATCACCATGTCGGGCGATGGCGGCTTCTCGATGCTCATGGGGGATGTGCTCACGCTGAAACAACACGAATTGCCGGTAAAGGTGATCGTCTTCAAGAACGATGCGCTGGCGTTCGTGGAACTGGAGATGAAAGCGAACGGCTTCCTAAATTTTGCAACCGACTTGCATAGTCCGGATTTCACCAAGATCGCCGAGGGAGCAGGACTCCTTGGTCTGCGAGCCGAAACCCCGGACCAGGTAGAACCCGCAATTGCGCAAGCACTCAGACATGACGGTCCCGCGTTGGTTGAGGTCCTGGTCGCGCGACAGGAATTATCAATGCCGCCAACGGTCTTTTATGAGCAGGCAAAGGGCTTCAGTCTGTTCATGTTGAGAGCGGTTCTCAACGGGCGCGGCGACGAACTTATCGATCTGGCGAAGGTCAATCTGCTTCGCTGATCAATCCCAAATCGTTCCAACGGAAGGAAAAAGGAAAAACACTAGAATGGCTACCACCCTACCAATCACGCAGTCAGATGTTTTGAATATTCCTCGTGGCGCGGACCTCCTCGACACTCCAACCTTGAACAAAGGTACCGCATTCACCGAGGAGGAGCGCACAGAATTTGGCCTGCAAGGGCTTCTACCGCCGCACGTAGAAACTCTTGATGAGCAAGCCGTCCGTGCTTACCAGGCCTTCCAGACAAAAGACAACGACCTGGAGCGGCATATCTATTTGCGCGCTCTCCAGGACACCAACGAGGTTCTCTTTTACAGACTCATCGTCGACCACATCGAAGAAATGACACCGCTGGTATACACGCCAACGGTTGCAGTGGCGATTGAACAATTTAGCCACATCTATCGCCGGCCTCGCGGACTATTCATTCCATACCCATTGCGCGACTCAATCCCGCAGCTCCTGCGGAATCGCCCTAATAAAGATGTCGATGTAATCGTGGTAACCGACGGCGAACGCATTCTGGGCATCGGTGATCAGGGCGCCGGCGGGCTTGGCATCTCGATTGGCAAGCTCTCGCTCTACACGGGCATTGGTGGTATTCGTCCGGAGCGAACGCTGCCGATCGTCCTGGATGTGGGCACCAATAATAAGGAGCGACTGAACGATCCTGAGTACCTCGGCTGGCGTCATGAACGGATTACCGGTCAGGCCTACTATGATTTCGTAGATCAGTTCGTTCAGGCGGTAAAGCAGGAATTCCCCAAGGCCTGCCTGCAGTGGGAAGATTTTGCGACTCCACACGCCCGGCCGATTCTGCAGCGTTATCGCGACCAGTTGCTAACTTTCAATGATGACATCCAGGTCACAGCGGCAGTTGTTCTCGGAGCTGTTCTAGGTGCGGTCAAAGTGACTGGAAAGAGTCTGAAGGAGCAACAGATCGTCATGCTCGGGGCAGGTGGATCTGGAATCGGTGTCGCTGATGGCCTGCGCCTGGGAATGATCAGCGAAGGACTGAGCGAAGAGGAGGCCCGCAGCCGCTTCTGGATCGTTGACAAAGATGGCCTCTTACATTCCGGCCGCAATGACCTGAGCGCGGAACAGCGCGTGTACGCCCGGCCTGAGACCAATGTGGCCGGATGGCCCCGGACTTCCAACGGACATATCGGCTTGGCCGACGTGATCGGGAAAATCAATGCAACAGCCCTGATCGGTTTCTCCACGGTTTTCGGTGCTTTCTCTGAGCCAATCGTTCGCCAAATGGCGCGCAAGGTCGAGCGTCCCATTATTTTTCCGCTCTCGAATCCCACCTCAAAATCCGAAGCAACGGCAGAGGATCTGATTCGTTGGACCGACGGACGGGCTCTGGTTGCGTCGGGCTCTCCATTTGCGCCTGTCAGCTATAACGGGCGCAAATTTACCATCGCGCAATGCAACAACGTTCATATCTTTCCCGCGATGGGACTTGGCATCATCGCTTCCGGTACTCGCCGGGTCACGGACGCAATGATGCAGGCCGCCGCTCGCGCGCTTGCCGCGAATTCGCCCGCTCTCAAAGATCCTTCCGCCTCGCTGCTTTCTTCCCTCAAAGACAGCAGGCGGGTCGCCGTGGACATTGCGGTCGCGGTGGGCCTCCAGGCACAGAAAGACGGCGTCGCTCCAAAGCTTACTGAGGACGAACTGCGTCGTCGCGTCTTGGAAACGCAGTGGACACCCGCCTACCCAACTCTTTCGAATGGAGAACTTCGGTGAAGAACCCTTTTAAGAAAACACCGGATCCATCGTTCGTGACGGCCTTGTTTCTCTTTGGATTGCTCATGATGGCGGCTTCTCCGTTGCTTGCGTCCACTTCGAGCTTTGTCGTTCCAAACGATGTCGCACTGCGGATTCGCTTGGACGACACTCTCACCAGTGTTGATTCGAGCGTAGGCGATCCCTTCAGTGCAACCGTCGTTGACCAGGGGGAATACCGAAATGCGCGAGTGTACGGTCATATCGCGGAGATCCACATGTCGGGCAGGGTCAAAGGAAGCACCAGCATGGTGCTTCGCTTTGACCGCCTGGTTATGTCCGACGGCCGACGTGCTCCGGTTCACGCCGAAATTGTTGAACTTTATCACGCACCTTCAGGCGAGAAGGTCGATGTGGAGGGAGCAATCGAATCAGGTGGCCGGGGCCGCAAGACCATTGAGCATACAGCGATCGGTGCGGGCGCTGGTGCACTGCTAGGCGGAATATTCGGCGGAGGCAAAGGGGCCGGGATCGGGTCCATCATCGGCGGCGTAGGCGGTCTGGGTACTACGGCATTCCACGGACAGCAGAAGATCACGCTCAATAGTGGGCAGGAGATGTTGATTCGCATCACGGGCCGCTGAATCAATTGACGAACTATAGGAAGGTTCCCAGACAGAGCGCTCGTTTTTTGTCAGAGATCTGAGAGGAAGTCACTACTATGTTCGCAGTTCTGAACTTATCGCCAGGTTCTCTAAGGAGGAGCGCTCGCTTTATTGGCCTATTGGCGCTCCTCGCGAGTCTATCGGCGTGGGGACAGGGTACGCAGGACAACGCAGCTGCATGTCCCGATGCGCCGAAGAGTCTCCCACTCACCACCTACGACGAGCAGGTTGAATATCTAGCAAATTCTAACTGCCGAACGAGTCCTCTTGACAAGGTTCAGTTTATTCCACTCAGTCGGGACAACGAGAACTACTACGCCTCGTTTGGGTTCTGGATTCGCGAACGTGGCGAGTATGCCAGCAATCCGAACTGGTCAGACAAGCCGAGCGGAAATCTGTACCTGATGCAACGCTACTTCCTGCACACAGATCTCCACTTGGGTGAACGCTTTCGTTTCTTCGGTGAACTCGCAACGAGTCTCGTGGACGGCAGGAGTGGAGGGCCACGACCGGGCCTGGATGAGGAAAAAATGTATGTCCACCAGGGCTTCTTCGATCTCGGCCTATGGAAGTCGGGCCGCGACAGCCTCACGTTGCGAGCTGGGCGGCAGGAGATGGCGCTTGGGTCACAGAATCTCGTTTCGACTCGTGATGGCCGCAACATCCGACGCAGCCTCGATGGTGCGCGGCTTACATGGGTAAAGGGTGATTGGACTGTTGACCTGCTTGCCGCTAGGCCAACACTGGAGAATG
>Ga0210384_10008539_pt1 | contig 10661 bp, 9 predicted proteins | sample IncBWH2MmetaG_FD_160574 | JGI IMG/M metagenome (GOLD analysis project Ga0210384, IMG submission 160574) | Forest soil microbial communities from Barre Woods Harvard Forest LTER site, Petersham, Massachusetts, United States - Inc-BW-H-2-M | ecosystem: Environmental > Terrestrial > Soil >...
CGATGTTTTGCTGTGTGGACGTGTCAGGAGCAGGTCTTCAACTCCGCTGCAGTTAATCCTGGTTATACTTTATGGCGGCGGTGGTTGGGCGCGACGCTGGAAGCGCGGGGGCGCCGCCATTCCATTCAACTCGGCGCAAGCTGCATCGCGAACCTCCCCGTCTTGCGGCCCACGAACCCTGTAATCAGCTGGCACAGTGAATTCTGATGGCTGAGGGTTCGATTTGTTCTCAGAACAGGTTCGGGAGGAGTTCCCGAACCTGTCTGAGATTGTTAGAAGGTCTGCAAGTTGATGTCGTTGTTCAGGTCCGGCAATGGCTCCTTTTCGTAGAGTCCCTTGTCCAAACTCGAATTGAACGATGTGTACAACCGGCTGTGGCCCGCGGATCCGGTGCCGCGAGAGACGACTCCAATGCCCAAATCATTGAGAAAGTCAAAGTTTTCCGCGCCCGCAAACATATCCGTCGCGTCATGTACGGATGTAATCCGCTGCTGGGGGCCCAACTTGGTCGAGCCAAGTGCGATCTGGTTCAGCATCACCCGGCTTTGATGAAAATTCGGGTCGCCCTCGGTGCTCAGATAGACAATGCTCACCGTGCCTGTGGAGCCATCCGTGGCCACGTTGCCAAAGAAATGGTGGCCCACCTTAGTGTCGACGGAGATCGGTTTTGACCAGGTTTTCCCGCTGTCGCTGGAGATGGTCAAATTCACTTCGCCGCCGGCGCATGCCGGAGTTCCGAACACGGAGGTGAGCGGAGCTACGCAATCGTCGTACACCAGGAACGTGGTGAAGTCGTTTCCTGGGCCTAGCCGGGTAGCGTGCCTCGGAGCAGTGATCTCAAGATGAAAGCCGTTGAGGTTCTGCAGAGGAGCGCCTTGACTGGTCAGGATTTCGTTGGCTACCTTCGCCACGACTGTCGGTTGTGCACAGGTCGGAGGGTTAGGCGCCCCGGCCGGAATGCAGGTAGTGAAGAAGAGGGTTTCCCCCTTCTGCCGACCGTCCCGGGGCAATAGTCCAAAAGACACAGTGATGAGGCCCGTTGGCGTTACATGCACGTCCACTCCGCCGTAGGGCAGGTTTATTGTGTTAGCGGGCACCGGAATAAGCGCGGCGGCGCCACAGATCAAGGAATTGCTACAAGCCACGATCGAAAGAGGGCTTGGATCGTTGCCGTAAAGAACATAGACGTCGCCTGCGCCGGCCCCCGAGCCAGTTGCCCGCTCGTCAACAGCGAGGAACGGCTCGCCCGCTTCGTCAAAGGCTGGTAGTGAATCGAGAAACGCGGGAGCAGTCTGCATCCAGCACGAGGTAGCTTGCGCGACCGTGTGCGTCCCATTCGGACATCTTGTGGGATTTAGCAAATCAGCGGCGGCAGCTCGGAACAGGCCGATTCCAGCGCTATTGTTTCCGGTGCGGCCATCGGCGGCGAAGAAGGCGTTGCGGGCACTATCCGCTACCACCAGTGGCCCCCCGCCTTGCGCGTTGGTGCCGATAAACGTGTCGCCTTGGAATTGGAATGGAGGCAATCCCCCTTCAAACTGAACGCTACAGTCGGGCGTTGTGGAACGGTGTACGTAATAGCCACTGTTACTCTGGGACAGGCCGCGGCTGTCACTTGCTGTTTGCACCACCAAGTCGTTGTCCATGCCCACTCCGTTCAAGAGAAAGTCGGCGCTGGCCGCGCTCTGATTCGTGGCGTTGACCCGCGGCTCCAGATTGAACCGTGTTCCGGTCGGTACGTTGCAGGGGGCAGAACCTCCCGCACGCGTTGAAACGTCGAGCGACGGAGAAGCGCTTCCTCCCTGTAACAGCCGCTCACGAATAGTTGCCGCGCTCGGGCGCTGACTTTTCCGCCGAAAAGCCATCTGCCCCCTCGCCCCAAAATTGTTCGTAGCGTTCTGGGTCACCAATTGTTGTGCGCGGAGGCCGGTAAAGGACGCTAACGCGCAGAAGATTGCCATCATGCTGATCTTGATTGTTTTCATTTTCATTTCTCCTAAGAATGCCTTGATATCAATGCGCTAGTATTCGAAAAGCGTCAAAGTGTTGGTGATGATGGGAAAGGGATGGCCGCTGTAACTCCCATCCACAGGCGAATTGTTGAAGTGGACGTAAACCTTGCTCTCTCCCGCATTCCCGGTACCGGCCGCGGCCACCGCAATATGGTCCCCGTATCCGCCGTCAAAGAAAGCCGATGTGAGTTGGTGCGGCTTGCTCACCGAAGTTGAACCTGGCAATATCTGGGCCAGGAAAATCTGCGTCCGTAGCTTCTCCCGATCGTTTTCGCTCGAGTAGTAGGCGATGTTCACGGTTTGTGTGGAATCATCCAGGGCCATGACGCCATCGAACTGCTGGCCTGGGCTGGTACTGACTTTTTCCGCCGGGGACCAGGTCTTACCGTCCGTGGAATGGGTCACCAGCACATCCGCCTTGGGGCAGAGAGAGAGAATCAGGTTTGGGATCTCAGGCACCTTGCACGCGGCATAGGTCAGGAATGTGGTGATCGTCTTGCCGTCACTCTCCAGGCGGTTCACATGGGTAACACGAGTGTTGTAAAAGCGTGTCGTCTCTCCGGCCGAGCCCAACGCTGGATTCTTGGGCTGGGCAGCCACAACGGACGTTCCGCAAACTGGAGGATTGGGGGCGCCTTTCGGTGTGCAAGTGAGGAACAGGTACTGAAGAATAACGTTCTGCTTGGAATCGACCATGGTGTGCTGGTAGGAAATCGTAACCACACCATCAGGACGCACCTGGATCCAGGGATTAGCGTCGACGTCGTTCTGCCCAAGGCTGATGAACGCGGGCTTGCCGCACGTCAGATGGGCGTTCGTGCAGGCCGAGACGGCAAGCTGATTCTTTCCGTGGACGCTGTCGTCGTCCACATCGGCCACATAGACGTCGCCACTGCCGAGCCCGGTTTTTCGCTGGTCCACAGCAATGACCGGCGTAAACAGGAAAGTGTTCAAAGGCGAGAGGTCGGCAAAACCCGCGAAAGGCTCAAAGCAGGGCGCGGGGTTCTGTTGTGTACCGTTAGGGCATTTCGTGGTATTCAACAAATCTGTCGCCGTGCTCTTGAGTACGCCGATCTCGCTAAAGTCGGGAGGGGCTTTTGTGAAGTAGATGTCGGCAAAAAAGAACGCATCGTGGGCCGGATCTGCAGCCATTGCGGGACCGACTAGGGAGACAGCCTCAAAGTTCGCAATGAATGGCATCCCGCCATCGACGGCGGCAGCGCAGTTGGAACTGTCCCGCCCCACGTAGAAGGCGTCGTTAGAGGGAAGTGACGGATCATACAGCGGTCGGGCATCCACTGCCGTCCCCACCACCAAATCATTGCTTCCGCCGGAGCGATTGAGCAGGAAGGCTAGCGATTCATCGCCCTGGCTATCGAGACTTGCGTTTTGCAGCGGCTCCAGGTTGAAGACATGTCCGCTAGGAGTGCACTGGGCGTTGAGACTTCCTTGCCCGCCCAGAACCACTAGCAGAACAGGTACTACGAAGATAAGAATTCGAGTTTTCATATGTTCCTCTCCAAGGATTTCGTAAGTCCATCCGGCGTTAGCGGCCACGATTCTCCGTCAGCCAGCTTTTGCCGCCAGGCTTGCAGTGACATAGATACCGGATGCCAAGTTGCCTCGTGTCACTGTTTTGTTTGCTAGTTGTAAAAATGCTGGCGATTGGTTTTTTCTGATTGAAATGAGCTTTTCGAAGTGAGGCAGAAATGCTTTGTTCGAGAAAAGGCCGTAAACCCGCATTGCTCCTGCGGATTCGCAACGCAGCGTGCGAAGGTAGCCCTTTAAGCGAGACGTATGCTCCACCGCTTTTTCGCCTTCCGACGAATGAGAGTAAGTTGTTGGTCTGCGCAAGTATTGTGGCTGTTCCTCAGACCTCGCACCGTTATCTGCTCGCGGTTGCGTTCATGCTTGCCGCTGACGTAGCGGCACTCGCCGCAGTCGTGAGTTTCGACCGCGAAACTGTAAGTGCAGAGCGCGGGGGAGCAGCTACGCCCAGTTCTCAAGTCAGCGCGCTAGAAGGTCCGAGGCGGCCAGGTCGCCACGGTTCCGAAATCGGCGCTGTTCGATTGCATTTCGAAGTTCGATTTCGGGGATTCTGTCAGCGTGCAAGACTGGCCATTCGAAGTTACATTTTGAAACCCGATGTACTGGTCGTTGCCGGCCGAACCCACAGCTAGGGTGTCTTCGGCGGAGTAGATCGTACCTCCAGTGCCGGACGCGTTGTCAGCCAATGCCACATTGCCTATGAGCCACCATTCGGTGGTTCTGCCTTCGTCCGGATCCTTCAGTCCGTTAAAGCAGCCAAAGGTGGCCGCTCCTGTTGTCTTATCAAAGAACGCGATTGCGTCCCCGTTGAGATAAAGAAGAGACTCATCCGGGCTGAGACGAACGTGTGAGGTTTCGTTGGTATCAGCACCCATGCTGTAAATTATTGTCGGCTGGCTCAGCTTGCCGGTGGAGATGTTCGCCACTTCAACTTGGCCATTAGGGGCACAGCCGGTCGCGTCCCCAAAGATGGCAAATTTCGCGTCCTGGGTAATGTCGACTGAGAGCGGTTGCTGGGAGTGCTGGGCCCCCGTGGAATTTTGCAGGTCGAAATTGGATTCTGCCTTCCCGTTTGAGAAATGGAACGATTCGATCGAGCCATCGCCATAAACCACGATCAGAATCTTATCGTGCGCCGCCAAGGAGATTGGGTAGCGACCAACCGAACGATTGAAACCGGTTCCCACCGCCGGGACTGATCCTAAGAACTCCAACCGGCAGCCACTTAGAATTCGGAAGCTCCCCAGTCGGCCACCCAGTTTACTGTTAGCCTTACCGGTGAAGGCCGCATAAAGAAAATCCTTGTTGATGGCAAGAGCCATGCTGGCGAAGTTGTTCATGTCCAGCGGCCCGCCGTGGAACCGGCCCACTGCTTGCAAATTGGAATCCATGGCGGCTATGTCATTGGTTCCAGGGTCGGCGACGAACGCGCAGTCTTCGGTGGTGCTGTGGAAAACGGCTACACCGGGGGCGGCCGGCGCAAACAAAACCGGCGTAGCGATACCTTTGCCTCCGGTCGCAATTCTCTTGTGCGCAGCGAAAGTGCCGTTCTTTGCCAGGGTGAAGAATGTGGCGAAGTTGCCCTCGGGGTGATTGTTGTTGACGATCAGGTAACGAGGTGTCGTTTGTGCGAGCGTACCGGTAGCGCAAAAAGTGGCGCTCAGCCAAGTCAAGACTGTTCTGCAAAAGCGATTCACGGTCTTCTCCTAATGATGTTGTGATGAATGGGTACTTCGGAAGAAATGCCCAACATCGCTAACTGGAAGACCGGTTCTTTTATTCCACTCATTTCTCAAATAAGCAATCTGGCGGTCGAAGGCTACAGCGAAGACGGAACGGCCGTCGAACGAAATGTAGACAGCCCGTTCGCAGATTCAACTCCCTATTTCGAAGTGCTCGGCGGTGCAGCAGGAGGTCCTACTTCAACGTCGTGGAACTCTGGAATCGGACTCGTCGCCCTGGAAATCTGCTTCTCGCCCTTGGAACTGAATCGCTGCTCGCTCGCGGCCGCTAGAAGCGGTTCCTTCGTGGTGTAAGCGGCCTGGTTGAAGACTCCGTTTTGCGGCGCCGTGGCCACCATGAAAACGCCGAAAGGTTGGCCGTTTACGTAAGAGCTGGAGAGATAATCGGCCACCATCTGTCCGGAGAAGGTGCTGGGCAGCCAGGTCAACTGCATCGGTCCCGCCAGTTGTTTTCCCCGAGTCCAGGTCTTGCCTCCGTCTGACGAGGTGGTGAATCCTACGGATAGCAGGCACGCATTGCCCTGACAACCTGCGTCAGGAAAATAATAATAGGTCGAAATGAGGTGCGCCGTTTTGCCGGAAGTAGAGCAATCGACCCCGAGCCCCGGAATGAGGTGATTTACTTTGCTGTTCAGTGGGTCGATGGGAATGCGGGTTGGCGCAGTCCACTTCGTGCCGTCCATTGAAGTGCTCATGACCAGGTCATTCGTGCTGCAATGCGCGCGGAAGCTGCAGTCCGACCACACTACGTAGAGCTTTCCAGATTCATCGATTCCAGTAGAGGGTAACGGCAGTCCAGAGCTGCGCAATCCGCTGTTGTCCTGGAACACGTTGAATGGAGCAATGGTGGTTCTTGTTCCCCAGCTGACTCCACCGTCCGTCGAGCTAAACACCTGGAGGCCATTGCCGGCGAACGGCACGACGACATGGCCGTTCGGTTGCACCAGAGGTTCCCCTCCCAAACCACCGCTATTGTCGGCTGACGGTTTAGCTGGCCCCCAAGTCTTGCCCCCGTCCGTGGAGGTGCTCATAAGGACCAAACCGCTCGCGTCCCATTCCGTGTAGCAATTGCCGTAGAAGGGGCTTTTGGTATTGTTGTCGCAGGTAATCCAATTCTTGTCGTCCGCGGTCCCGTTGTCCACCATGACCGGATCGCTCCAGTGGATACCATCTTTGGAGATGCTGGTAGCCACGTTAACTCCGAAGGGGTTAATAGGTAGGCTGGAAATCAACCACACTCCGAACCTGGCGTTGTACACCACCGAAGCGTCGCTGGCTGCCTCATGGGTCCCCTGCTTGTAATGCACAGTTAAGCCGGGGAGCAAGCCATGCGTCCAGGTTACCCCGCCGTCGGTGGTGATGGCGAATCCCAAGTCTGCCCCGCCGCCGCCGGAAATTCGCGCCACTTGAAAAGCGGCCATCATCGTCGAACCCCACGAATAAGTGTCGGGTTCCACTTCGGTTTTATGTTGGCTTTCTGGATTGGTAAAAGAATCGCCGCTGATCTTAACCAGGTTGAACTGCGCGTAGGCAGGCATGCCCCTCAGCAACGAAAACGCGACTAGAAGCGCGAATAGTGCAGAGCTTCTCATATGGAAAGACGAAAAAGACATTCGATTCATTAGGACGCTCCTATACTGAGGACAACAGATGATGTATTCCGCTTGTAGACGAGAAACTTGTTCGATTTCTTCTGACACATCTCTCCCAACGGGTCTTGAATGTTTTAGAAGCAAACGCGTCGGAGAGAGATCCGCTGAAATATAGAACTCGAAGCGAGCGATTTTATTCCGCTCTGACCCAAGGTTTTCTGGGAGCCGACTGGGCCCGGGTGTAACCCCTTCGACAACCGTTGTTGCATAGAGAGGCAAAAAAACTGAGCTTTGAACCAACGCATCGACCGCATTGGTGCCATCCTCGCCAAAAATAGACCTGCGCAGCGTGGTGAGCTGACCCTAAGGCGTGATCTTGAACAGGGTTTTACAAAAACTTGACTTCCTTATGACACGCCCGGCTTACGGTCCAGCTTAAGATCGCGCATCCTGGAGTACAAAAAATAGAGGAGAAAGTCGTAATGTCCGTATTCGCAACTCAATTTCTGCGCAAGTCCACAAGTCAATTGCTAACGATGTGCGCTCTAGCGCTCGCAATTTTCTTGTTCATCTTCGCACCCAGTGCTTTGGCAGCCGATAATCCCGAGCTTCACGCGCAAACTTCTGCAAACTCGCAGGAGGCTCCCGCTGCTTCTGGATTTAAGGTTGTGAATACGCCCCATCCGAACCCAAATGGGTTCCAGAATTTGTTAGTTTCCGTTTCTGGATCCTCAGCGTCCGACATCTGGGCGGTCGGCCAGAGTGTGATTCACTATGACGGGAGCAAGTGGACGGCGTTTTCCGCGCCCCACATTGACGGCGGCGCCATCAACGAACTGACGGGAGTGGCCGATATTTCTCCAGATAACGTATGGGCCGTGGGGTATCTCAACTTGAATGAGCAGAATCCGAATCAGCTGATCGAACACTACGACGGCTCTGCGTGGAGGATCAATCCCGGCCCTAAAATTCCCCCCACCGACGTGCCCATTCTGGAATCGGTGACCGCAACCTCCGCCAGCGACGTCTGGGCCACGGGCGGAATCACCATCAATAACCAGAATGAGTTCCCTCTCTTTGAACACTTCGACGGCACCTCGTGGACGGCAACCGCAGCCGGCTTCGCCGAAACCCTCATGTTTGGCGTGTCTGCGGATGCTACGAATGACGTCTGGGCAGTCGGAACCGGGGGCTCCGCACTGCATTTCGATGGCAAGACCTGGACTCCGATTCCCGTTCCGATCCCTGGCTCCGGAGAGAATGCACTGTTTGGCGTGAAGGCGCTGGCTCCGAACGATGCCTGGGCTGTAGGCTTCTACGTCAAGGACGCGAACCAAACCAGACCTGAAACAACGCTCATCGAGCACTGGGATGGCGCCAGTTGGCGGTTTATACCAAGTCCCAATCCCGGCGGGAGCAACAAGAACAACTTTTTGCGCGGGATCACGGCGGTTTCGGCCAAAGACGTCTGGGCTTACGGCACATCGGTCGACATCGCTACAAGTCTCGCGTCGACGCTGGTGCTGCACTGGGACGGTACCCGTTGGGCCGTTGTGCCCAGCCCCGACCCGGTGTACAAGTTCCGGAATGACTTTTTGAACGGCGGAGCCGTCTTCCCGTCCGGTGATCTTTGGCTCGTGGGCGGCGAGACCGTATTCAGGTCGCTCGCCCTCCACGCAACCGGACAGTAGAACCGGCAGGCTGCCCCATGCTTCGCGCACTTTGCTTTTACAAGCTGCGTTTTTCTCGCGTGGAGTAGCCAACCTCTTCTAGTACAAGGCTGGGCGCTGGTTGCTCGGGGGCTACCCTTACGGTTGTAAAGGTGGGCCACCCCGAGGCACCATCCGAGGGGTAACAAGGTTTTTACTAAGGTTTGACTTCCTTGTTACACGCCCGGTTCATACTCCAGCATAAGATTCGCGTGTCCAGATAACAAAGTCTTGACAACAGAATGAAGGAGGAAGTCATAATGCCCGTAGTCGCAACCCAATTTCTGCGCAGGTCCACCCGGCATCTACTCACGCGGTGCACCCTAGCATTCGCCATCCTGGCACTCTCGCTCAGCTTCGCAACCGGTGCTTTGGCAGCCGACAACCCTGCAGCGATCTGGCTGTTTGACGTAGGGAACAGCCACGACGGAAACAATCCCTTTGGAGCCGTTATCTCTGATGAGGCCGGTAACCTTTATGGGACCAGTCAGAAGGGCGGCTTTCCCGGATTCGGGGTTGTATTCAAGCTGACCCCGACAAGTAGTGGCCTGTGGAAAGAAACAATCCTGCACACGTTTAAGGGAAGCCCGGATGGGGCCAACCCGGATTCAACTCTCGTCCGAGACAGCGCCGGCAATCTTTATGGCACCACGCTTTACGGCGGTCGCAAGACAAAAAACTGTTCCGCGGACTGTGGCAGTGGCATCGTTTTCAAACTAACGCCTACCGCGAAAGGACCATGGAAAGAGACTGTCATTCACCAGTTCACGGGAGGGTTGGACGGGGCAGTTCCGATTGCCGGGGTGATACTAGACACTGTTGGCAACCTCTATGGCACAACTTCGGGAGGAGGAGCAAACACATTCGGCACGGCTTTCAAGTTGAGCCCCACAGCGACAGGCTGGAAAGAGACGGTCCTGCACAGCTTTGGAGATCTTGACGGCATTGCGCCCTTTGCTCCGCTGACTTTCGACAATGCTCGCCACCTCTACGGCACAACCTTGCTTGGCGGCAACCAAAACCTGGGGGTCGTGTTCAAGTTGACCCCGCAAAAGTCAGGCCACTGGAAGGAGACGGTCCTGCACAACTTTCAGGGAGGAAATGACGGATTGTCACCTCTCGCCGGCGTAGTCGTTGACAGAGAAGGCAATGTCTTCGGAGCCAGCCAAGCGATGAGTGGTCAGCTCCCCTGCGGGACTGTTTTCGAGTTGACTGCGGCGAACGGCTACGCCGAGATTATTTTGCATGAATTCGAGGGAACGTTCAACAACGATGGCTGCATCCCGAATCAACTGGTTTTCGACAGCCATGGCGATCTCTTCGCGACTTCAGAGTTCGGAGGAACGGACAATGCGGGCACGATCTTCAAGCTGACTCGCGAGTCTTCTGGATTCAAGTACGGTGTGCTGCACAACTTTGTAGGCGACCAAATCGGAAGCACCGACGGAGAATTCCCCGTTGCCCCGTTGACCTTTGGTCTCGATGGAGCACTGTTCAGCACAAGTCTCGGACCAGGATTTCCGGGCGGAGGCGAAGTGTTCAAGTTTATCCCCTGAAGTGCCTGCCGGTTTCCTAGGTTCGCGTCCAAGAAACGTACGCGAACCTGGGCCACCAGCCCCCCTTGATAATCTACTGAAGGATCAATGAAAGTCGCTACGCCATCCACTACTGGTCCGTTGTGCTTGCTGAGCCTGTTTCTTCTGGGTAGCGCATCCGCACAAACCGGGCGAGTCACAAGCGCGAACCTCAACCAGACAGCAAGCTTAGCAGTATCGTCCCTGCTTGCTTCGTTTGCGCCAACACAGAAAACTCAGCCTAGCGCCCGTTTTCGATTTGCGAAAAAACGTGAGTTGTGGCGTCGATTCGCCGCAACTCACGGATAACTCTAGATTGCAGCGATTCCGTTAAATCCGACGTCCTGCGGGAGCCCGCCGACGGTCCCCAGATTGCTAAGGGTGCCATCCGACTGAATGCCGAAGATGCTAATCGTGCCCACCTTCGCATCGAGGCTATACAGGAACTTGCCATCAGCACTAATGGTGATGTCCAGATTCGTAG
>Ga0210384_10008540_pt1 | contig 10661 bp, 10 predicted proteins | sample IncBWH2MmetaG_FD_160574 | JGI IMG/M metagenome (GOLD analysis project Ga0210384, IMG submission 160574) | Forest soil microbial communities from Barre Woods Harvard Forest LTER site, Petersham, Massachusetts, United States - Inc-BW-H-2-M | ecosystem: Environmental > Terrestrial > Soil >...
AGCTGCCCGACGGGCCCATTGCCATCAACGATCCCAAAAATTTGCCGCCACCAAAGCCGGAAGTATTGATGAAAATGGAGGAGCTGATCCATCATTTCATCATACATACCGAAGGAATTGATGCGCCGGTCGGCGAGGTTTATTTCGGGGCGGAGAATCCGAAGGGCGAGCTAGGTTTTTATATCAACAGCAAGGGGGGAGGCGTTCCCTATCGGCTGAAAATCCGGGCCCCTTCCTTTGTGAACCTTAGCATCCTGCCGAAGATTCTACCCGGTCACATGATGTCCGACGTGGTAGCGATCTTGGGCAGTCTTGATTTTGTGATGGGCGAATGTGATCGCTAGGCATATGCGAACCGCGTACCTCATCGTCGGGTTATGCGCGGCGCTAATGCTCGGAGGTTGCAAGCGAGAAATTGCGAATCGCAACCTACTGCAGGTAAAGAAGAATATGAACCCGAAGGAAGTAGAGACGATCCTCGGGCAACCGGACTCGACCGATCGGAAAGACGATGATGGTGATGGTGAAAAAAGGTATGCAGGATTGATCACTTACTACTATGTGCAGGATGGACAGAAGATCGCCCTTCAGTTTTTTAACGGTCATCTCGTTCGTGAACCGGAGCTTTTGAAAGAACACTAGGCATGGAAATTCCGCAGGAGTTATCAGATCACATCGATGAGGTGATCACTCATTACCCGGTTTCAAAACGAAGCGCCGCACTTCCGTTGCTCCATCTTTTACAAGAGCACTTCGGTTATATTAGTAACGAAGCGATCACCTGGGTGGCAGCCAAGCTCGAGCTACAGCCGATCAACATTTTCGAGCTGGTAACCTTCTACCCGATGTTTCGGCAAAGTCCGGCCGGGAAACATCATATTCGGGTTTGCCGAACGTTATCCTGCGCCATGGCGGGTAGTTATTCTTTACTCGATACCTTCTGTAAACACGCCAAGATCGAAAAACCGGGCGGCGGCCATCACGCCCACCTGCTTAAAAGTCAGGACGGAACATACAGTATCGAGTTTGTGGAATGCCTGGCCAGCTGTGGAACGGGGCCGGTGTGCATGATTAATGACGATTTTTACGAGGGCGTTTCTGAGGACAGCGTCCCCGAATTACTTAAGAAATACCCGTGATATGCCAGCTATCGTTCGTACTCCCCATCCTCGCGAAAGACGAATCGTCTTTAAAAACATCGATCGCGCAGGCTGGACCACTGACATCGACTGCTACCTCAAGGATGGCGGATATGAAGAGCTGAAAAAAGCTCTTAACATGAAGCCGGAGGAGATCGTAAACGAGGTGAAAGCCTCGGGACTCCGCGGACGGGGCGGCGCTGGTTTCCCTTGCGGAGCAAAATGGGGATTCATCCGTCCGGGCGAAACGAAGCCGATCTATCTTATCTGTAATGCGGATGAATCGGAACCGGGCACGTTCAAAGACCGATACATTATCCACCAGGATCCCCATCAGCTCCTGGAGGGGATGATCATTTCCTGTTACGCGGTCAATGCTCGGTTAGCTTACATCTATATCCGGGGCGAATTTCCGTTAGGCGCGAAGATCCTGGAAACGGCGATTCAAGAAGCGAAAGCTCACGGTTTTATCGGCAAGAATATCGGCGGCACCGGGTTCGATCTCGAAATTTACGTTCATCGTGGCGCCGGCGCTTACATCTGCGGCGAAGAGACCGGATTGATCGAATCTTTGGAAGGGAAACGGCCTTATCCTCGGATCAAACCGCCTTACTTCCCAGCTGCCCTCGGGCTCTACATGAGCCCCACCATCGTCAACAACGTCGAGACGCTATGCGACGTGAAACACATCATTAAAATGGGGGGTGCCGAATACTCAAAAATCGGCCGTCCAAATAATACTGGCACCCGGTTACTTTGCGTGAGCGGCGATGTGCAGAAGCCGGGCTACTTCGAGCTCGAAGTCGGCGCTCTAACCATGGGCGAACTGATCAACGACATTTGTGGCGGTCTTCGCCCGGGGCGCAAATTGAAAGCGATCATCCCGGGTGGCAGCTCTGCCAAAGTGTTGCGCGCCGACGAGCGGTACAAAATCAAGACCAAGCAACCGGACGGAACGACCGTTGACGAAGAGATCGGGATCGAAGATATCCGGATGGATTTCGATAGTTTAGCGGCTGTTGGCTCCATGGCAGGCTCCGGAGGAGTCATTGTGATGGATGATTCCCGCGACATGGTCTGGGCGCTGAACAACATCAATGAATTTTACGCCCATGAAAGTTGCGGTCAGTGCACCCCCTGCCGGGAAGGCTCGCTCTGGATGAACAAAATTACGACACGCCTGCTCGATGGAGGCGGGTTCGCCGATGATCCCGACACGCTAAAAACGGTAGCTGACAATATCGCCGGTCGAACCATTTGCGCCTTCGGCGAGGCGTGTGCTTGGCCGACTCAAAGCTTTGTCGATAAATTCCGCGACGATTTTCAGGCATATGCGGCCAGGAATGGCAGGAAGCAGAGTTAACTGTGATGAATATTCGACATTGCCTAGCTCGCCCGAAGGGCGAAAGCCAAGTAGACCAGGGCTTCAAGCCTGGGCGTGAAACTTGGATGTTTTCTGGGCGAAAAACCCGCTCCGTAAGAGCGAGATATTTATAGGGTTATGAGCGAACCAGTCCCACTTCTCAACGTCCAAATAGACGGAGTCTGGCACCAGTTCCCTAAAGGAACTCGAGTTATCGAAGCTTGTGCCCAGGCTGGCAAATTTGTTCCCCGGTATTGTTACCATCCTAAACTAAGCTCCCCGGGCAATTGTCGCATGTGTCTAATCGAGATGGGCATGCCGAGGATGGGCCCGGATCGCAAGCCGGAGCTCGGCCCAGATGGTAAACCGGTTATCAATTGGGGACCGCGTCCGCAGATTTCCTGTGCTCAAGACATTACGGAAGGCATGGGAGTAAAAACCGATTCGCCGATGGTACAAGAATGCCGCCACGGCGTAATGGAATTTCTCTTAATTAACCATCCGCTGGATTGTCCGATCTGCGATCAAGCCGGCGAATGCGAGCTACAAGAGTTCAGCGTTCAATACGGAAACGGCGGTTCCCGTTTTCGGGAGGAGAAAGTTAAGAAACCAAAGCACGTCGAGCTCGGTCCCAGGGTGACCTTAGATGACGAACGTTGCATCCTCTGTTCACGCTGCATTCGGTTCATGAAAGAAGTCGCTCATGACGATGTCCTGGGCTTCGCCAGCCGAGGCAGCCATTCCTATCTGACCGCATACCCGGACCGGGTTTTGGACAGCAATTACTCGCTCAACACCGTCGACATTTGTCCAGTAGGCGCGCTGACCAGCTCCGATTTCCGGTTCAAGATGCGAGTCTGGTTTCTTAAGGAGACGAAAAGCATCTGCACCAGCTGCGCCACCGGTTGCAACACGCTGATCGGCAGCCGGCAAAACGTCATTTATCGTCAGACCCCGCGCGAAAACGATGAAGTGAACTCGGCCTGGATGTGCGATTACGGCCGGCTGAATTTTCATTTCGTCAATTCGACTGACCGCCTCACCGATCCCCAGATCCGCCATCTGTCGACGCTGGAGACCGCCAGTTGGGCAGCCGCTATTGCTCGCGCCGGAGAAGATCTCAAGCGGTTCCAACCAACCGAGATCGCGGTTATCGCTTCCGGCCGGATGACCAACGAAGAGCTGTGGCTGGCCAAGAAGCTGGTCGATTCGGTGAAGACGCCAAACTACGATATCGTGCCCAGAACCGGGCCCGCAGACGACATCCTTTTAAACGCCATCCGCAATCCGAATTCCGCCGGCGCCCAAGTCTTCGGTCTCTCTTCAGGTGAACCCGGAGCGAAGATTCAGCCAATCATCGACGGCGTAAGCCGTGGTCATATCAAGGCCGTGGTAGCTCTGCAGGAAGATCTGACGGCCGCTGGCTTCCAGGCCAAAGATCTCGAACGCCTTGAAGCGCTGATTGTGATGGACATTTTGCCGAACGAAACCACTAAGCGCGCCACCACCGTCTTGCCGTCGGCTTCATTCGCGGAAAAGCGAGGATCGATGATTAATATCAAAGGCCGGTTGCAACGATTGAATCGGGCCATCCAATCGCCTGGGAATGCCAGAGAAGATTGGGAAATTCTGCGGGATGTCATCCAACAATTGACCGGCGCGAACGGGGTTTACCTTATCGAAGACGTTTTCAAACAGCTTGCTGAAAGCGTACCCCAATTTCAGGCGCTGAGTCTAAGTAAGATTGGTGACTTGGGAGTGCAACTGGCAGGGGGCACTCCGGCCGCACCGGTAACAGCGTCGACCTAATATTATGTCGGATATTCTTTTTGCGCTGCTAATGGCCCTAGTTAAGGGCGTGGGGTTGGTCTTCGTGATCATTCTTCCCATGGTGTCGTACACGGTCTATGCCGAACGCCGAGTGAGCGCAATGATTCAGGATCGAGTCGGACCAAATCGGGTCGGCCCCATGGGGCTGTTCCAACCGGTCGCCGACGCCCTGAAGTTGCTGCTCAAGGAAGACTTCACTCCCAGGAACGTAAACAAATTTTACTATTGGCTGGCTCCTGCCTGCGCGATGGCGCCGTCCCTGATGGCGCTCGCCGTGGTTCCCTTCGGCAGCAACTTGTTCGGCCAGCCGATGGTGGTAGCAAACGTGGATATCGGGGTTCTGTGGGTTTTCGCGGTTTCTTCTCTCGGTGTTTACGGCATCGTCTTGGCCGGCTGGTCGTCGAATTCGAAATATCCGTTCCTTGGCGGTATTCGGTCGAGTTCACAGATGATCTCGTACGAACTGTCGCTCGGCCTCTCGGTTATCCCGATTTTCCTGATCTGCGGCACGCTGAACCTGCCTAGCATCGTGAATTATCAGATCGAGAATGGCTGGCTGATCTCACCGATCTGGCTGAAAGGCATATCCTTCAGCGGAATTAATTTCTCCCTTCTGGCCAGCTCAATTTTCAGCCTGAACGCTCTCTTCAAGCTCCTGCTTTGGGTTCCCCTTATTGTCTCGTTCGTTGTATTCATGGTCTCGATGTTCGCTGAGACCAACCGATTGCCCTTCGATTTGCCTGAGTCGGAAACTGAGTTGATCGGCGGTTACCACACCGAGTACTCCTCCATGAAGTTCGCCCTGTTCTTTCTCGGTGAGTACGCCGCGATGATTACGGGCAGCGCGATAATTGTTACCTTGTTTTTTGGCGCCTGGCATATCCCCTTCCTGCCCACTGATCCGCAACAGCTTTCTCCTGTCTGGGGCTTTCTACTCGGTCTTCTTCACATCGCCGCCTTCTTCATCAAGGTCTCGATTCTACTCTTCTTTTTCATCTGGGTCCGCTGGACCTTTCCCCGATTTCGTTATGATCAGCTGATGCGACTGGGCTGGTATTTCTTCTTCGAAATCGCGTTAGCAAATATTTTGTTAGTCGCTTTCATCCTCCCGTTCGCACCAAAATAGAACGCACCCATGGCTTACACTGTCGCTCGTCCGAAATTAAGTTTTGTTGAAAGACTCTACGTGCCGGCAGTGCTGGCTGGCATGAAGATTACTATCGGCCACTTTTTCAAGATGCTGACCGGCAAGACAAAAGTCACCATGCAGTATCCGGAAGAACGATGGGATACGCATCTACCTGAACATTATCGAGGCGCTCCCACCTTGGTTACAGATGAGCACGGACGTGAGCGTTGCGTGGCGTGCCAGCTCTGCGAGTTCATCTGTCCGCCCCGCGCGATCACCATCAAGCCGGGCGAGATTCCGGAAGGCGACCGCTGGCGCAAGGTGGAAAAATTTCCCCAAGAATTTGAGATCGACATGATCCGCTGTATCTATTGCGGCCTCTGTGAGGAAGTCTGTCCGGAACAAGCGATTTTCTTGCGTAAAGACTATGCGATTACGGGGCTAAGCCGCGCAGAGATGGTGCATGACAAACAGCGTCTCTACGAGCTCGGCGGGGTGATGACCGGCTTAGTCTTCAAGTGGAACGAAAAAAAGTAGACCAATGCCCGCCGCACTCTTTTGGACGTTTGCTTGCATCATGCTGTTCTTCGGCGTGATGGTGATCGTTAATCGTAGCCCAGTCTCCAGCGCCCTGAGTTTAGTCGTCTGCTTTCTCGGGTTAGCCGCTCTCTACATCTCATTGGACGCTTTCTTCCTGGGAGTCATTCAGATCCTGGTCTACGGCGGGGCGGTCATGGTGCTGTTCCTCTTCATCATCATGCTGCTCGATTTGAAAGCCGAGCAACGCCGCAAGTTCAATCTGATCCCCATGTTTGGCGGCGTCGTGGTGATTGTCCTTTTTGTTAAGGTGTTGCTCGATGTTTGTTACGGATTCCAAGGTGGTAACGCCGTCTTCCCTGCGCTCCATTCGGACGGGCATGGTGATACTTGGGAAGTCGGTATGGCGCTCTTCCAGCAATATAAACTGCCGTTGCAGATGATCGGCGCATTGGTGGTCATCGCTTCCGTCGGGGCTGTTCTGCTCAGCAAGAGAGAGTTAAAATAACTATGGCCACTCTTAATGATTATCTGCTAGCTAGCGGGCTGTTGTTCACTATCGGATTCGCCGGGGTCCTGCTCAGACGGAATATTATTATCATTTTCATGGCGCTGGAGTTGATGCTCAATGCCGCCAATTTGTCGTTAGTCGGTTTTTCGCGTTTCCATGTCCAAGCCGGGCTGCCCGATTACAACGCTCAGGTATTAGTTTTCTTTATTATCACGGTGGCAGCGGCCGAGGTCGCCGTTGGCCTGGCAGTGATTGTGGCCCTCTTTCGAGCCAAACAAACCACTCATATTGAGGACCTCAATTCGCTGAAATTCTGACGCATGAACTCGGCTCCCTGGATTATCCTTTTTGCCCCGCTGCTGGCCGCGGCTGTCATTGCGCTCGCAACTCAGCCTTTCAAGAAGCTCAGTTCCTATCTATCGGTGGCGGCAGTTGCCGTCTCATTTTTCTTTAGTCTTCTCGTATTCGGCAGCTCCGATCAGGATGTCAGTTTTAACTGGATCGATCTGGGGAGTTTCCAGATCCGGATCGGCTACATGATTGATAGCTTCAGCAAGACGATGCTGCTCATCGTCACTGGAGTCGGTCTGCTGATTCATGTCTATTCGCTGGGCTACATGCACGATGACCGAGGTCGGTCCCGGTACTTTGCGGGACTCTCGCTCTTCATGTTCTCCATGCTCGGCATCGTCCTGGCCAATAACTTCATCATGATGTTTGTCTTTTGGGAGCTAGTCGGCGTGAGCTCCTACATCCTGATTGGCCACTGGTTTGACCGACCCTCAGCGGCGGATGCGGCTAACAAAGCGTTGATCGTCAACCGAATCGGCGATTTCGGATTCATGCTCGGGATTTTGATGGTCTGGTCCGGTTCCGGGACGGTGATGTTTGACGAATTATCTTCAAAATGGACCACCCTCGGTTTAAGCGCTGGGTACACGACCATCGCAGCTCTTCTGATCTTTTGCGGCGCCGTCGGTAAGTCCGCCCAATTCCCGTTACACGTCTGGTTGCCCGATGCGATGGAGGGTCCAACTCCGGTCTCCGCCTTGATCCACGCGGCAACCATGGTGGCTGCAGGCGTGTACATGCTGGCCCGAGTCTTCTTCCTCTTTTCCGGCTCCGCTGGCGCACTAACGGTCGTGTTGTGGATCGCGCTGATTACCTCTCTATTGGCCGCGTTGATGGCCACCCAGCAGGATGATATCAAACGGATCTTAGCTTATTCGACGCTGTCCCAATTGGGTTTGATGGTTTCCGCTATCGGTTTGGCCGTCCCGGTTGCCGCACTTTTCCATCTTTTCACGCACGCCTTCTTCAAAGCCCTGCTCTTCCTTGGCGCCGGTTCAGTGATCCACTCGTTACATAACGAGCAGAACATTTGGCAGATGGGCGGACTGCAGAAGAAAATGCCGATCACCTTTTGGACTTTTCTGATAGCAACCCTGGCGTTGGCTGGCTGCCCGCCCTTGGCTGGTTTCTGGAGTAAAGACGGCATCGTGGCGGCTGCTTTCGATAAAAACGCGGCCGCGGGTCTGGTCATCTCAGTGATTAACTTTTTCACTGCGTTTTACATGGCTCGGCTCTTCTTGGTTGCGTTCCTGGGCAAAGCACGGTCGGAAGCTGCTAATCACGCGCACGAGTCGCCTCCGGTGATGACCGTTCCGCTTGTCCTCTTAGCGATTCCCAGCCTGATAGCCGGACTACCCCTCATTTCTAGCATCTTCTTCCCTGAAGTGGAAAGCTCAGAACCGTCGATCCTGGCCATAGCGGTGTCTTTGGCCGTTTTCCTGGGAGGAACCCTGGCAGGATTTGCTCTCTATCGCGGAAAGAACAGCGATCCTCTCGACATTCCGCTTTTCGAAAATCGGTTCTATATCGACCAGTTTTACGCCGGCCTGGTTAAATGGACTCAAGACTTTCTGGCCGGAATCGCAGCCTTTGTTGACCGCTGGATCATCGATGGAGGATTGGTCCGCGGCCTGGGCGGTACGACCTGGGGCTTTGGGTTCGCCCTTCGGTTTTTGCAGATCGGTAACCTGCAAGCGTACGCGTTTCTTTTCGGCTTCGGTGTGGTTCTTCTCCTCTACCTGATCCTTTTCGCTTCATGAATCTACTAGTCCATCTCAGCTATCTGGGGCCGTTGGGCGCCGCCATTCTGATTATTTTCGGGTTTGCGCCGCGACGGACGGCGATCACCGGGGCCGTCGTGGCGTTGATTTCTTCGCTGATTCTTTTCCTAGGCTATGATCACACCGCCGGCGGATATCAGTTCGAATCTGCGTTACAGCTGGTGCCCGCCTGGGATCTGAAGTTCTACGTCGGTGTCGACGGGCTGAACGCCACCATGCTGCTCCTCACCTCATTGGTCGCGTTGGCGGCGGCATGGATGTCTCCCAGAACTGAAGAGAATCTACATCGATACATGGCCTGCTTGATGGCCATCGCCGCAGGCGCCGCCGGCGCATTCGCTTCCCTCGACCTGTTTTTCTTTTACGCGTTCCATGAGCTCGCGTTGATCCCCACGTTTTTGATGATCGGCATCTGGGGCACCGGCAACAAGCAAGCTGCTGCCTGGAAGATCACGATCTACTTGTCCATCGGCAGCATCATCCTGTTGGTTGGGCTGATTGGGCTTTATTTACTGGTTCCGGAAAAGGATCGCACTTTCGACATCGTCAAGCTGCAAGCGATGGCAAGCCATGGTGTGTTTGCCGGCGACGGAGCCAGACCGATCTATCTGCTCCTGCTGTTAGGTTTCGGCACGCTGGTTTCGTTATTCCCGTTTCACACTTGGGCTCCGCAAGCATATGCCTCAGCGCCGGTGCCCGTGGCCATGCTGCACGCGGGCGTGCTGAAAAAGTTCGGACTTTACGGCCTGTTACGCATCGCTCTCCCTCTTATGCCGGAAGCGGCTCGTTATTGGTCTTGGCTGCTGCTGGCCTTGCTGGTGGGTAATATCATATTCGTCGGACTTGCCACGATCTCCCAAAAGCAGCTCGATCTGACCCTTGGGTATTCCAGCGTGATGCATATGGGCTACATTTTCCTGGGGATTGCTAGCGCTAACCTGATCGGCGTGAATGGAGCCGCCCTGCTGATGCTGGCTCACGGTCTATCCATCGCTGCCTTGTTCGCCATTGCCGGCGAACTGCGCCGCCAAACCGGCACGCTCGATTATCGCGACCTGGGAGGACTAGCCAAGTCGATGCCTTTGCTCAGCTTCTTGTTTGGATTAACCGCCTACGCCTCTATCGGATTACCCGGCTTCGCTAATTTCGCGTCGGAACTCCTAGTTTTCTTTGGCGCCTTCAAAACCGCTACTCCCGGTGCTGCCTTTAATGGTTACCAGATTGCGACTGTCTGCGCTCTCTGGGGTCTGGTCATCTCAGCCGTGTACATGTTACGAGCTTATCGTAACATATTTTTCGGCGAACGCTCCAGCCGATGGGCCAACGTAAAAGATGTCAGCCTGGGCTTGGGTTGGCCCGTACTATTGCTCCTGGCTGGTCTGATCTTCTTCGGCTTTATGCCACAGACCGTGCTGCAAAAAATCGAACCCGGTATGGCCCTGTTTTGGAAATGACTTTATGTCTCCGATATTCCTTGAACTGATTGTTTTGGGCCTGGGCTTAGGTATGCTCTTAATCGAGTCGTTCGCGGAACGTCTCAATCGCAACACCATTGCCATCATCGGTATCATCGGCCTGGCTTGCGTTTTTCTTTTGCTCCAGTTCGGAAGTTTCTCCAGTACAGCGGTGACCGGGTATACCCAGGATAAAGCCGCTCTCTTCTTCAAAAAATTTGCGCTGGTCACCACCATTATTGTGCTGATCATGTCGATCGATTATTCCGACACTATTCGCAAATTTGTGCGCGGGATCTCCCCTCAGGCCGGCCTCGGCGAGTTCTATTCACTACCGATCTTAACTTGCGCCGGCATGATGTGGATGGCTTCCGCCACAGATTTCGTTCTTATCTTTATCTCGCTGGAAATAGTCACGGTCTCGTTCTACGCGTTGGTCGCATTCACCCGGCGTAACCCGCTGTCGCTGGAAGCCGGCGCCAAATATTTGATTCTGGGAGCGTTGTCCACCGGCTTCTTCGTCTACGGCATCACGTGGATTTACGGGATCACGCAGCATACTAATC
>Ga0210384_10008541_pt1 | contig 10661 bp, 10 predicted proteins | sample IncBWH2MmetaG_FD_160574 | JGI IMG/M metagenome (GOLD analysis project Ga0210384, IMG submission 160574) | Forest soil microbial communities from Barre Woods Harvard Forest LTER site, Petersham, Massachusetts, United States - Inc-BW-H-2-M | ecosystem: Environmental > Terrestrial > Soil >...
GCCGCAAAGGACATTCCGCCTTCGCCCAATTCGCAGCCTCGGCCATCTCTTATTACCGTCTTGTCAGGCGTGTGAATAATGACTCGCAACGGAACGTCTAGTCTGTGGCGTAGCCAGCGACGGGGCAGACTGTTCACCTGCGTAATACGAACGTCCATCAGATCACCATATCACTTTGGTCGTGCAGATAGCAGTGACGGAAGTCTCGAGTGTGATTCAGTCCCCGGATCTTGCTCCCACGATGAAAGCAGTTGCAACATCACAAGTTCACCAACAACCCGGTTCTGGGTGTAATCGCCTTTCAACCATAAACTGTTTTGCCGCACCGCATTCTGGACAGTCATATTCCAGAAAGGAAGGTCAGCGAAGTAATCACTCTCTTCGTGCTGCCATTGGTCCCTGGACCCGTGCCACCGAGGCGACACGCATGCTGTTGGCCATTCCGACCTGTGGCTAAAGTATGACGCGCACGCCAGAAGGGACGAAACGAGGTCACGACATGAAAAATCATACCTACCAATTAGGTAAGCGACAACGGGCACTATCGTAATAGCAACTGTTCAGAAGGGAACAGCGTTGACAATGGACTCGGGACTAAGCTGGCACTGGTTCGTGACGTTGGCCGGTGCTGGTACGGCGTCGACCGGAGGAACAGTGAGCAATCAACCCACGCATGTCTTGTTGATCGAAGATAACCAAGGGGATGCTGACTTGGTCCGCTTACGGCTAGTAGAGAGTAACTCCGATCTCGAAGTGTCCTGTGCGGACCGGCTGTCCACCGGCCTGGCGGCTTTGGCGGTAAAACCACCGGCTGTAGTGCTGCTTGATTTGAACCTGCCCGACAGCCGCGGAGCAGACACCTTCCGCGAAGTGCTCCACAGGGCACCCAGCGTGCCCGTCGTGGTTCTGTCGGGCAGGGATGATGAAGAGCTAGCGATTACGGCCATCCATCAGGGCGCTCAAGACTACCTGGTGAAGGGTCAATTTGATGGTCGGCAACTAGGGCGCGCCATGCGCTATGCCGTGGAGCGGCAGGGGCTGCTGACTGCACTCGACATGAGCCGGAAGCAGCAAGTGCAGTTCAAGGATCAGTTTCTCTCCCACCTCTCGCATGAGCTGCGCACTCCGCTTACCTGCGCCCATCAATTTGTTACGATTCTGCTGAATGAGTTAGCGGGGCCGCTCGCCTCCGAGCAGCGCGATCATTTGGAAACTATCCTGCGGAGCGTGAACCAGGTGCGCGTCATGATCGACGATCGGATCGAGGCCACCCGTGCTGAATCCGGCAAGACCTTCCTTGAGGCACGCTGTGTCGTCGTCACCGAAGTCATTCAGCAGGCGGTCGCAATGCTAAGGGTCACCGCCGGGAAGAAGAGAATCGGTTTGGAAGTGCGTTTGGACCCTCGGATTCCTCTGGTCTGGGCCGATCCCGACCGTGTGTTTCAGGCCCTCATCAACCTCATTGAAAATGCTATTACGTCCAGCGCGCCCGAAAAATCAATTCTGGTGGAAGCCCGATTGATGGATTTGGACCCTGGGTTCGTCCACGTATCAGTGGAGGATACTGGTTCGGGGATCCGCCCCGAAGCCACGGCGCTCACCTCCGAACGTTTTTTTCAGATTCCGGGCGGGATTGACGGCAGCCGGACAGGCTGGTGTTCTGGGCTTGATATCACGAAGGAGTTGGTCCGGCTCCATGGGGGGCGCCTCTGGGCAGAGAGTCAGCCCGGCTACGGCAGCACCGTTTCATTTACCCTGCCCCTGTTTTCTCTTGCGAAATTCCTCTTTCCAGTCATAACTGATGAGGGCCATCTGCGCCGCTCAGTCGTGCTTATCACCGCTGAGATAGCATCCCAGTTGCCGCTTGGAGTAGGTGATTGGAGGGAGATCAGCCAACGCTGCGAGGAACTACTTCGGTTCTGCGTTCTGCCAGGGGAGGGCATTGTCGTGCCCGCGACGGAGAATGCAGGACAAGTGGGAATCTTCCTGATCGTGGCATCCACAGATGAACACGGTGCCAAACTCCTAATGGAGCGCGTTCGCTCCCAGCTCCGGCATTGCGACAAATTGAAAGCGAGTGGTGTTTTCAAGGTATCGGCAAGGCCCATACCGCTTCCTTCTGAGGAGACGAGTTCCCCCCTGGAGACACTTGTACAGATAGTCGCCGAGAAGATTACTGAAATGGCCGCGTCGGTTTGCAACAAAAACGTTGGGATTAGGCATCAGTCCCCAAAGATTGGTCGCGGGCCCCTCCAAGGAGGAAACCGGGTCTCCCCTCAACAGTAGGTCGGATAGGGAGAGAGCACGTGGGTGGGCTAATGTCGAAAGTCAGCCTGCAGAATCGTATCGCGCTCTAGAGTACGCCTGGAGACAGACTCCATCCACTTCGCCAGCTTCTGAGATTTCATGACCCCAGATTTCTTAGTCAGAGCTCCTTCGCCTTGCGTTTTGAAGCGGGAAGTTTGGTGCTCAAAGATGGGGGCGGCTGAGTGTGAACCGTGAGTCGAACGTCCAATTCGTAGTTCGGGGTCTACTCAGTTAGATCAGAAGCTAAGTCAGATGATCCGAGCTGGACGAGAACCATTGGGTGAATAGCTCGATATACCTGCAGCTGTGCAATCCGGAACAGACAGAGGTGAGGTCGTTCCGTTACTGTCTGCTTCATCCCGGATGAAAGACTTACCAGGAGGAGGAAATACGAGGATACCCAGAGTTTTACTGGTCATCACCGACGAGGCTGTGCGGTCGATATTGCAGGCAGTCGCAGTGGCGGGCGTAATGGGCGCACTCAGTCGCATCGCCGCAGAACACTTTGACCTTCTGCTATCCGACCTGCACATGCCGTATGCGGGTGATGGCTTCACCGTCAGCGCTATGCGTCATGCCCACCCGCAAGCAGTGACGGTGGTGCTCAGCGACCACCCGGTGCCGGAAAAAGCCTTATCCTTTATCCGTCTACTGGCTAACGAAATACTTGTGAGACCGATGCAAATCACATCCCTCAGGAAACTTGTCTGCGAAAAAACCACCCACTCCGCAGCTTTTGGTTTGCCCCCCCCGGAGAGCGTGGCCACCATTCTGGAGCATCACCGCGATGTTACCATTCAGCATTGGATGGAACTGGTGGAGCACGACGAAGAGCTCACTTGTATCCCGTTAAGCCTTGAGGATCGCACCGGCCATCTTCCCAATCTCATCGCTGACTTGGTCAATCGTTTGCGCCTCCCTCCCGCCGCGAAAGCCAATATCTCTCCCGCCGCACGCAAGCACGGAGATCTGCGACGTAAACAAGGCTACACCGCCGCTATGATGGTAGAGGAGTCGCGCATCCTAGAGGTCAGTATATTTAGCACCCTGCAAAACAATCTACGCAGAGTGGATTTCAGCAAAGTGCTACTGGACGTTGTCACGATTGCAGACGAAGTGGATTCGCAATTGAAGCAGGCCATGTTTAGCTACGTAGAACCCAGGCCCGGACCTGCCTGGTCCGCAGCTTAAGGTTCCCGATCATCCGCGTCCTCGGCTGAACCAGTGCCCTGCCGCTGGCATACCCGAGAACCCCTTGTAAAAACCGATGGTCGAACGGATGAAGCCTGACTCCTGGTGGTAGTGAAAAACCAAAGAGGTTACTCTCAAAATAGTTCGGGGCTCTCAAGGAACTAAGGTGACCGCTCGTGACGAGAGGCGGTGTCGTATGGTCGCGATGGAGCGATACTTAGACTCTGGTCACGGCGCGCGGTAAACCAGCGAGTATGACCAAGACCGGTGTCGGCTAGGGAAGCAAGAGAGTTTTCCCAAAGGCGGTACCCGGGCTAAAGGTCTTGCCACGAATCGGGGTGGGAGAATGATCCTACGATCTTCGAAATGGGCGACTGTCCACGATGGCACAGTCACGAGGATACACGAGCCCAGTCCGAGACGACGGCAAATTCCTTCGATCATATCGCCTCTTTGACTAAGAATTGAGTGGTTTAAATTGGCGCAAGCTTATGCGAATTCAAGTTGTGGAAGATGATACGGTCCTGGCAAGGTTCATAAAAAGAAGTCTGGAATCCGATCTCTACGCGGTGGACATTTCGGTCGACGGGGACCAGGCCCGCGCCATGGCGACCGAATGGAACTTCGATCTAGTGGTGCTCGACCTGAATCTGCCGGACGGGGTAGCAATCTTGACCTTCCTACGGACGCGAAAACCGAGTATGCCGATTCTGGTGCTCACCGGTCGCAACCGGGTGGAAGACCGGGTGCAGTGTCTGGACCTGGGTGCGGACGACTGCTTGTGCAAACCGCTTTCCTTCGCCGAACTATCGGCGCGCATCCGTGCCCTGATGCGGCGCAGTCACTTGCCGGCGGAATCGGTGTTGGCGGTGGATGATCTGAAGCTCGACCGGATGGAGCGGCGGGTAGAGCGAGCGGGGCGGCGGATCGACCTGACCTCGAAAGAATTCTGCTTGCTGGAATATCTCATGCGCAATGCGGGACGGCGCATCACCCGGGCTATGATCATCGAACATGTGTGGAATCTATCCTTCGTTACTTGTACCAATGTGGTGGATGTATACGTCAACTACCTGCGCCGCAAAGTGGACCATGGATACGGCAAACACCTGATTCACACCATCCGGGGTGTGGGCTACGAACTAAGTCTGCGCTCAAGTGCAGACTCGGCAGCCTGGCCGGGTGTACAACCGAGTTGACAACCATGACTCCCCGCCTGCGGAAATGCTCTCATTGCGGAAGGTGCAACTCGGACGCAAGATGACGCTACCGCCCAACCCCGTTCTGTACAAACAAAACTCAAGAACGCTTTTTCCTCTTCCCGCACGGGACGTTCGAGATCCTTTGAAAGCCGCACCGAAATGGCTGCCGCAACTTCTGGCCTGGAGGAGGGCTACATAGGAGGCTCACTGAACGTGCGGTCACCAGTATGTCGAGCCGATCCTGGTGGCTCTGAGTCCACTTGGCAATATTCAAAACCGGGTCGATGTCATGAATCTGGATGCAGTGCACCTTGACAGGTTCTGGCGAAAGTTTTGGCACGATAGCACGGCAGGTCGTTTACGGCATTCGCCCGGTATCCGGTTGAAGTCTGGAACCCGACGATCCGGGCTTTTGGATACCGCGGTTTGCCCCACAACGGAGCCCAGCTGAATTGTGTTGTCTTAGGACATTTCTCCACGACGAAGTGAACACCACAGTGAGAATTTAAACCGGTTGCTTCTCTTTTCGGGAAGGCGCACGTTGTCATGAACCGAGCTGTTCTGCTGCGATCAAGCGGCGGTCGCGATGCGGACCTATGCGGGGTTGACCAGTATTAAGCTGGCATTTCTCTCCTGGGCGCGCACCACATGTGGGACAACCGACAGTGAGTATCTGCTGTGGGGTGAGCTCTTTTTTCATAGCCGCAGAAGGATACCGCAAACCCTGCGGCGCGGTCTGCCCGCTAGCGCACCCTCTCGAAGCGATTAGGTTATGATAATGGTCCGCAGCCGGAGCACACGAATGTCCCACGGCATTTAGAACGCTGGTAGGTGGTGCATGGGCGGAAGTTGGGAGAGACCCACCGTTTCGGCGTCGGTGAACAAACTGGTGGCCGGCGTCTTGAAGCCCAAGACTGCTATGCTTTGACCTGTTTGCACCTAAAATAATTCATGAACGCGGAAATGTTCAAATGCGCACAGTTTGTAACGGACCCTTTCGGTGCTGAAACTTCACTCGTGGAGCACGATGTCAAGCAGCGAACTGTGAACTTCCAACCCGTCGCCTCTATAGTCAATAAGCCCAAGTTTTCTGAACCGATTCATAAAGAAGTTCACTCGCGCTCGAGTCGTACCGACCATTTCCGCCAGGGTTTCCTGGCTTATCTTCGGAACGACGGTCTCCGTTCTTCCTTCCTTCCCGAAACGGGCCAACAACAAGAGAGTCCGCGCCAACCTCTTTTCAGCAGAGTTAAACAATTGATCAACCAGATCCTCTTGGATCTGGTTGTTGCGTGAGACCAGATACGCGACAAAAAGGTCTGAAAACGCACGTTCACGGTGCAGGACGTTTAGCAGTGCCTCCTTCTCAATTCTAAGTATGCTGCAATCTGTAATTGCAGTGGCAGACGCCATGCGCAGAGGCTGGGAGGTTAGGCACGACTCACCGATGAAGTCCTCTGCTGCTAACATCGCTACGGTAGCCTCCTTGCCCCGCGCAGATAGGACTGTGATCTTTACTCGACCCTCTTGAATGTAGAAAACGGCATCACAAGGTTCCCCTTGCGCGAAGATCACTTTGTTCTTCGCGTAACGCAGAATTGTTTTTCCCAAGCCGGCTTGAGTCAGGAAAGCTCTGGGATCAAATGTGAGTTCTCTACAGGACAAAATACAACCTCCTCCGGGGGGAAGGAGAAACGAAGCCCGACACCTTTGTAAGGTAATCAAATAATACTACAGCGAACGGATCTCGGCGAGAATGAGGAGGTTTCTGTCAGTCGGTTTTCCGACGGACGACAAGCGACTATATCCGCGCATTCTCAAATTTCCCGTTCTGGCTAAGGGACTGGCCCAGGACGATCGGGTTTTGTCTGTTACGCCCGGCCCTGTTTGTGAAGCAATCGAGAGGATGGCTGAGCGAGACTTAGGTGCGTTGCTCAGCATGCGGAGAAATATCTGATCGGTATCCTGTCGCAACGTGACTATGCCTGCAAAGTAATTCTCAACGGCCGCCTCCCGAAGCAGACTCAGATCCGCGAGATGATGACATACCCGGTGATATTCGTGACTCGACAGAATACGCTGGGCGGATGCATCTGGGAGAAGTGGGTCTCTCGAATCATACACAGATGATCCAAGAACCGAACGCGGTACTGAGCCATCATGCTGGTTCAGTTCAGGCCAGGAGCACCACCTCAAGAACGCCGTGCCATGGCAGGTGTTGGGTTGCTCGGTGGCATTGACTCCCGATTTCACCTGTGCTTCCAGATTCCAGCCATGCCTCGAAATATCGCTGACAGGCGGGTTCGATCCAAGCCCACGGTCAGTCTCTGCCCTTCAACTTTTTTCGATCGTATCGCATTCCGCCGGCGAACGGTCTTCTCATCCCGTCTGTACAACAACTATGTCCCCAAGGGATGAAGTTGCTTTGTATCCCCACGGGTGTCGCTAATGGCATTTTCGATAGGTCGCCACATTTCCCAATCGCGTGCCGCCGCGCCACGACGGTTATGACGATGGGGAAATGTCAGAATGTAATGGAAAATTTAGTTCGCCACATCAATTGGAAGGATTGGTGGCACGTCCCGCCGCGACCCTCGTGCATAATGAGAGTGTGGCAAGTTTCGGGTCGGGTGCCTCTCCAGTCGCGCGTGTCATTACAATTCGTGGTGGATCGAGATTGTGCTAAGGCTGGTCTTTTGCTACCAATCGGCGGTCGCGATGCGGATTGGTTCGCGATAGGCCAGTGCTAAGTTCACACTTCTCCCCAGGAGCGGCTCCACAAGTCGGACAGCGAACAGCGAGTACCTGCTTCGGGCTGAGTTCTTTTGTCACACAAACCTCCATGTACAAGAGGTGACCAACTCGACCGATTCCCCATGTGGACGGTCTACGCTTTCGTGACAACGGACATGGGCCGACTTTGCAGAAAGCTGCTGATAAGTGCACTATTTATTTGCAAGCCGCCGTTGTACTGGACGAAGCCCCTCTTCTTGAACGCATTCATAAATTTACTTACCCTCGCACGGGTAGTACCAACCATCTCCGCGAGGGTTGCTTGGCTCACCTTCAGCGGGTGCTCCGGCTTTGATTCCTTGATTATTTGGCCAAACAGCAGCAAGACCCGTGCCAGTCGCTTTTCGCTGAAATTGAAGAATTGATCTACCAAGTCTTCCTCGACTCGAATGACGCGGGAAAGCAGATATGCAACAAACAGCGTTGCAAACTGCGGGTCTCGCTTGAGCGTGCGAACCGTGCTCTCCTTCCGCAGGCGGGTGATACTGGAAGGTCCAATTGATCTCGCCGTGTAAATCCGCAGAGATTGCCCTCCTAGACAGCCTTCGCCAAAAAAGCTACCGCGCAGCAGGACGGCAACTATAGCTTTTTTGCGGCGGGTGGCCGCCACGGTGAGCTTCACCGTGCCGCTCTTGATGTAGAACACTGCATCGGCCGTATCCCCCTGCGAAAAAATGACCTCGTTGTCTCGGTAGGTCCGCACAGTCATCCCGGCACGGAACTTTTTGCGGAAATCTGTGGAACTGAAACCGAGAGAACGTTTATTCGCCATCTGCCTCCGCCCGATCAATTCACGTGGAAATGCCGTTCTCCACTCTAGGAAAAGAGGCTAAATCATACGGCTCAGAAATCTGCCTCGGATGGTCAATATAGGTCATACACAATTGCACACGGTACCTGAGTAGTAATCGCGGGCAAAACTGCTCTAAACGCCGAGGATCTGCACGCGAGTCTGTGCTCGGCGAATCTGGCGGCGTAAAGCTCTTTTGGAGCGCACTCCGGGGTGCACCCGGAGAAGAGCGCCATTTCGCTCTCGTTGAGATTTGCCAATCCAAACCCGAGGCTCGCTCGTAGTCGAAATCGGCTCGTAGATGGCAATTAGTTCTTCGCGTGCGTTGGACACTTTGTCGAGGAGTTCGTCGAGAGTTTTCGGGTGGGGCCTGGGTGGCTGCTTTGATTTAGCCATGACGCGGCAAGTCTTTAACGACTGACCGGCGCGGTCGGCCCGCTGGGACACGGTTTTGTGGCAGCGTAAACTTGCGGCAAGTTCTCCGGTGCCGTTCTCCTGAGTCCCCCTGAAGAAGTGTGCACTTTTGCTCAGACGGCTTTGTTTCCTCTGGCCTAGACTCTCGCGCAGAGGGGGAAAAACCATGCAAAATCAATCTGTCAAGCCACCACGGCCTGAGAGGCGGATCCAGGAAACTCCTTCACGCCCTGAATGGAGTGTCCCGACGCTAGCTGATCTTCTTCAGCGGCTTTCAGTAGCTCCTCCGAGTCCTTCAAAGCCCTCGGAGAATCGGAGCGAATCGCTGGCGAGTTACCGGTCACCAGCGTGGAGGGCGCCAAATGGTCGAGTACAGCGAGGAGAAGTGGGTTGAAATCTACCAGAAAGCCCTGATGGAGTTGGAACATGCCAAGATGCGCGGTCGCATCGGAGATGCCCGGACTGAGATCGTGGCGCGTGTTGAAAAGTTGAAGAGCATACCCGGCCTCCACGCGCGGGAGGACCGAGCGATCGACGATGCCATAAATGCTCTCAGATTTCTAGAGCGAGAAGAGGAACGCTACAGCGAAAACCAGCGACGCCAGGCTTTAGACACTGCAATGCGGAGCCTACAATCCATCACACCGAGGATTAGGAAGATAGACGATTCGGCCTCGGAATAGCGTTTTCTTCAAGAGGTTACGTCGGGACTATGTGCTGATCTGTGTGAAGAGAAGCGCGTGTTTTCTGTAAGAAGGAGATTCCGCGTAAACTCAGTCGTTCGACTCTCATACCCCGCCTAAAAGGTGTGAAGTTGTGTTTCAATCCGATACTGGCTCGACAGCAAGAGTCTCGAGCGAATAACTGCGAACCGCTATGGAAAACCAGCGGTTCTGTCTTTCCCCTCAGGGGAGTGCTCGGGTTGTGGATTGGTATTTACTGCCTGTGGAACCTGGCCGGGCCGCGTGGGCGCAGTCCAACGGATCGAGGCCGGCGCATTCTCAATGGAGACGTCCCCATCCTCGGACAGGAGGGGGCTACTATGCGCAAAGCCTCTACCTCTCCTTCCACCTTCGACAAATCGATCTCCTTCAGCCTGAGAATTTCGTAAGCGTCTTTCATGCGTCACGTTCGGAAAATCCAAAGATCCATTCCTCTCCTCACTATGTGCTTTTACTTCAGGTCCCGGCGGCGGATGTGCAAGGAAGACGAGGTCCAGGATCCGAGGCACGCGATGTACTTGGAAGCTAGTCATCAGATGACCTTCGTAATGCGCGACTGTCCAAACTAGCACAGACTCGAAAATAATCAAGAGGGTACAGTGAACCGAGTTAAGGTGGGCCTAATCTTGACAGGCGAGGCTGTACCCTTGTGCCCGAACAAACGGCAAATGCCTCTGGTCGTACGATTTCATAGATAAGAATCGGTATTGTTCAATGTTGATGCGGAACATGAAGGCCCAGTCCCGTCACGCTAGCCGTTTCTAGCCTAAAGAAGAAATCACGCCTGCCGAAGAAAACAGTGTAGTCATGCGCCTTGGCGTAAAGGTCCGCCATTGCAGTAACAGTTAGGAGAAGTTCTTTGCGGAGCGGGATCAGCATTATCAGTCCATGCAGCAAGTCTGACCCAGCCTCGAACGGAGGATGGCGCGTCAATGTCGGTCTCCTGCTCGCTGAGATGGCGATACTTCTCTTCTTCCCTCTTCCGGCCCGGCCGCAGGCGACGCCTCCGGATTTGACCAGTCTGAGCCTGGAAGACCTCATGAATTCTAAAGTGACCTCGGTATCCAGGACGGAGCAGAAAATATCGCGGACCGCCTCTGCAATATTTGACATCAGTGCGGCGGACATCGCTCGTTCCGGCGCGACCAACATCCCCGATCTGTTGCGCATGGTTCCTGGAGCCGACGTGGCGCCGATTGACGCCAACACGTGGGCCATCAGCGTGCGAGGATTCAACGGGCG
>Ga0210384_10008543_pt1 | contig 10659 bp, 9 predicted proteins | sample IncBWH2MmetaG_FD_160574 | JGI IMG/M metagenome (GOLD analysis project Ga0210384, IMG submission 160574) | Forest soil microbial communities from Barre Woods Harvard Forest LTER site, Petersham, Massachusetts, United States - Inc-BW-H-2-M | ecosystem: Environmental > Terrestrial > Soil >...
GACGTTTCGCTGGATGACACCACCAAAGGCATGAGCGGCCTGGTTGCGGATCACTATTCTGCATACGACCCCGCCAACCCCGGTGTCTATACCAACGTAGGTTCGCCAAAGGCAGGTCCTCAGGGCCGCGTCGGCTGGGTGCCGGCCCTGTCCACCAACAAGTCCGTGATCGGCTATCGGGGCTCACACAAGTTCGGCTCCAACCCCACGGAATTCATTTACCAACTCGAAGTGCAGCCGCAGATCACCAACGCGCCCGGCACCAGCGGCGGCTACACCGCGACGTCCAATGTCACGAAGGGCGCTCTGGGGTACGGCGACAGCTTCGTCGGGGTCTCGAACAATGCCTGGGGCAAGTTCAAGTTCGGCACCACCTACTCGCCCTACAAGAAAGCCACCGACCGTATGAACCCGTTCTCGGGCATGCTGGGTGACTATTCGGTGGTCATGGGAAATACCGGCGGCGACAACCGCGTCGAGTTCGGGACGCGCATCGATCATTCGATGTGGTACGAATCCCCCAAGTTCGGCAATGTATTCAGCTTCGACGTGTTGTTCTCGCCGGGCCAGAATCGGACCAGCAACAGCATCGTGCAGTCGTCGGGTTCGCCGGATTGCAACGGCGGCAACAACCCGGGAAGTGGCAATCTGCCGCTCTCCTGCGACGACGGCGGCTACGACAATGCGTACAGCGTCGACCTGAAATTCGAGCAGGGCCCGCTTTACATCGTAGCGGCGTACGAACTGCATAAGGCGGTGAATCGCGACAGCGACGGCATCGGGTCCAATCATCCCTACTATGGGTATCTCACCAGCATCGGTTTCGACCCTGCCACGGGCGTGGGCACATCGCCGCTGCTCGACTGGGCGGGCTACAGCGCGTTGGCGGCAGCCGCCCCAAGCTTCGTCGCCAACGGCGGATCGCCCGGATATTCAGGCGACGTCGCCAACGAGGCGGCGGCCAAAGTCGGCGTGCAATACACGTTTGGTTTCGGCTTGGTCGTCAGCGCCATCTACGAGGACTTGCGCCGCTATCTGCCCGCCTCCTTGCAGTTCCAGAACGAGCGCCAGAGAAGCGGCGAATGGTTTGCCGCCTCCTATGACTTTTCGCCGAAGGACAACGTGAGCGTGGGTTGGGCGCATGCCGGGAGGACGCCGGGAGATCCGGGCGGGCAGCATAACTACGATCCGACCAGCCACGACAACGCGGCGAACATGTATACGATCGCGTGGAAGCACCGGTTCGACAAGAACATCTACTGGTATCTCGACGCGGCCGATACGGTGAACGGCACCAATGCCCATTACGACCTTGGCGCGGGCGGCCGTGGAATAACCACGGATTGCCATGACGGTACGACTTATCAGTACATCGACTACAGCAGTAATGGTCCCACCACCTGGGGCGGTTGTCATATCATCGGGGTTTCCACCGGCCTGAACTACAAGTTCTAAGCCTTAGGCAGACGAAGCAAGGACCGCTGTGATTTGGAAGGACTTTCCACGGCGAGACCAGGGGTGCACGCACCCCTGGTCTCTTGCGGTGAGATTCAGTAAGTGGGGTATGATTTTTTGCGCTCCATGGGCGAACGTCATTGAAGATAGCGATCATCGGTGTCGGTGCGATTGGCGGCTACGTCGGAATTCGGCTTGCGCTGGCCGGAGAGGACGTGACCTTCATCGCGCGCGGAGCGAATCTCGAGGCACTTCGTAACCGCGGCATTCGGCTGGTCTCGGCCGATGGCAGCGAACAGGCCGTTACCACAGTCAGGGCGACCAACGACTACGCCGCCGCCGGCCCGCAGGATGTCGTCATCCTGGCGATGAAAGCACACCAGGTCGAAGCGGTCGCCCGCGACGTTCCGAAATTGTTTGGACCCGACACCGTCGTGGTGCCGATGCAAAACGGAATCCCTTACTGGTACTTTCACCGGTATCCCGGCGCGCTCGCGGGCACGCGGGTGCAGAGCGTCGATCCGAGCGGATTGATCGGCGAACATATTCCGTGCGAGCGGGTCATCGGCTGTGTGGTGTATCCGGCCGCCGAACTCGTGTCGCCCGGGGTCGTCAAACACGTAGAAGGCAATCGCTTCCCGGTCGGCGAGCCGGACGGAACGGCCAGCGAGCGTGTTACGCGCCTGTCGGAGTGCTTTGTCAGGGGCGGTTTGCAGGCTCCGGTGCTCAGCGACATCCGCGCTGAAATTTGGCTCAAGCTCTGGGGCAACTTGACGTTCAATCCCATCAGCGCGCTGTCGCGCGCGACGCTCGCGGGCATCTGTCAGTATCCGCCCAGCCGTGCCATCGCAGCGGCGATGATGACCGAGGCGCAGTGCGTCGCCGGCAAGCTGGGCGTCACTTTCCGGGTATCTCTCGAGAAGCGCATCGCCGGCGCGGAAAAAGTGGGCCATCACAAAACTTCCATGCTGCAGGACGTCGAAGCCGCGCGCACGCTCGAGGTCGACGCGCTGCTCGGTTCGGTGGTGGAACTCGCTCGATTGACCGACACGCCGACTCCGCATATCGATACGGTGTACGCTCTGACGAAGCTCTTGGCGAAGACCCTAGATGAGGACAAGACGCCGGGCGGCGCGCCGCCGTCTGCCGCGTGACTTGAACCGACTCTCGCGTGCCGCAGGGCGGCCGAATACCCCGGGCAATGAACTCCCCGGGCTGCAAATTTCACTCGATTGAAGAGGCCGAGACATGAATGTTCACGAGTATCAGGGCAAGGAAATTCTGCGCAAGTACGGGGTCGCCACGCCGCGCGGCGTGCCCTGCTTTTCAGTGACAGAGGCGGATTCCGCCGCACGCCAGCTCGGCGGAAAGGTCTGGGTCGTGAAGGCGCAGATCCATGCCGGAGGCCGCGGCAAGGGGGGCGGCGTCAAGGTGGCCAAGTCGCTCGAGGAGGTGCATGAATACGCCTCGAAGATCCTCGGAATGACGCTGGTTACGCACCAGACCGGTCCGGAGGGCCGCTTGGTAAGGCGCCTGCTCGTGGAAGAGGGCGCCGACATCCGCAAGGAGCTCTACGTAGGCATGGTGGTCGACCGCGCGACGCAGCGGGTGACATTGATGGCGAGCTCCGAGGGCGGCATGGAAATCGAGGAAGTCGCCGCCCACACGCCGGAGAAAATCCATAAGGTCGCCATCGATCCGGTGGCGGGTTTGACCGACGTACAAGCCGACGACATCGCGCGGAAAATCGGCGTGCCGGATGGATCCGTGGCACAGGCCCGCAACTTCATGCACGGCCTGTACCGTGCCTTCGTCGAGTGCGATGCATCGCTCGCCGAGATCAATCCGCTGATCATCACCGGCGACGGCAGAGTGCTGGCTCTCGACGCCAAGCTCAACTTCGATCCCAACGCGCTGTTCCGGCATCCGGAGATCGTCGCCATGCGCGATCTCGACGAGGAGGACCCTGCCGAAATCGAAGCGTCCAAGTTCGATCTTTCGTACATATCGCTCAACGGGAACATCGGTTGTCTCGTCAACGGCGCGGGGCTTGCAATGGCCACCATGGACACCATCAAGCTGTTCGGCGCCGAGCCTGCGAATTTTCTCGACGTCGGCGGCGGCGCCACCGCTCAGAAAGTGACCGAAGCCTTCAAGCTGATGCTGAAGAACCCTGCGGTCAAGGGAATTCTGGTGAATATCTTCGGCGGGATCATGCGTTGCGACACGATTGCCGAGGGCGTCATCGCGGCCGCCAAGGAAGTGAAGCTCAGCGTTCCCCTGGTGGTGCGGATGAAGGGCACGAACGAGGAATTGGGCAGACAGAAACTGCGGGAGTCGGGGCTGCCGATCATTTCCGCCGACAACATGGCGGATGCGGCGCAGAAGATTGTCGCCGCCGTCGCCGGGAAGTAGGGGTACTCATGAGCATTCTGATCGACCGGAACACCAAGGTGATGACGCAGGGCATCACGGGCAAGACCGGCGCCTTCCATACCCGCCTATGCCGCGACTACGCCTACGGCAAGGATTGTTTCGTCGCCGGTGTCAATCCGAACAAGGCCGGTGAGACCTTCGAAGGCATCCCGATCTTCGCCACCGCTCGGGAAGCCAAGGAGCAAACCGGAGCGACCGTCTCGGTGATCTACGTGCCGCCGCCGCACGCCGCCGGCGCCATCGATGAAGCTGTCGATGCCGAACTCGATCTGGTGATCTGCATCACCGAGGGTGTGCCCGTGCGCGACATGATCGCCACGCGCCATCGAATGCGCGGCAAGAAAACCGTGCTGGTAGGACCCAATTGCCCCGGCGTGATTACGCCGGATGAGATCAAGATCGGCATCATGCCGGGACACATCCACAAGAAGGGACGCATCGGAGTCGTCTCGCGCTCCGGCACTCTCACGTACGAAGCGGTGGGCCAGTTGATGGATCTGGGACTGGGTCAATCGACGTGCGTGGGCATCGGCGGCGATCCGGTCAACGGCTTGAAGCACGTCGACGTCATGCGGATGTTCAACGACGATCCCGAGACCGATGCCGTGATCATGGTGGGAGAAATCGGCGGCGACGACGAAGAGACCTGCGCGCGGTGGATCAAGCATCACATGAAGAAGCCGGTCGTCGGATTCATCGCCGGCGTCACGGCGCCGCCGGGAAAACGCATGGGCCACGCGGGTGCGATCATTTCCGGCGGAAAGGGCACCGCAACTGAGAAGCTGGCCGTCATGGAAGAGTGCGGGATCAAGGTCACGCGAAACCCGGCGGAAATGGCGACTCTGCTCAAGTCGGTTCTCTAGATGAGCGCCGGAGGCTGACCCGGTCATGACCCGCTGGGCGCGTTTTCGCTCGAACGACGGCCAAACCGGGTTCGGTATTTTTGAGGAGACCCGCATCCTCGAATATGAGGGCGACTTATTCGCCGGCGCGCAGCCGACGGGCCGCACCTTCGCGCAAGATGAGTTCACGTTGCAGAGTCCATGCGCGCCAAGCAAGATCATCGCCTTGTGGAACAACTTCAACGCGCTCGCCATTAAGCTCGGCAAAGCGGCCCCGACGCATCCGCAGTTTCTCATCAAGCCGGGCACGTCGGTCATCGGCCCGAACGAACCGATACGGAGGCCGGCCGGCTATGCGGGCAAGATCGCCTACGAGGGCGAGTTGGGCATTGTCATCGGCCGGCCCTGCAAGGACGTGCCGCCGAACGGCGCCGCGGCCTTCATTTTCGGGTATACCTGCGTGAACGATGTGACGGCTGCCGAGGTACTCAATGAGAACGCCGACTTCCCGCAATGGTGCCGCTCCAAGGGATACGATACCTTCGGCTGCCTCGGCCCGGTGATTACCACGGATTTGGATTGGTCACGTGCACGGGTGATCACCCGGCTCGATGGGGTCGAACGCCAGAACTATCCGCTGTCGGACATGATCATGCCGCCGGAGGAATTGGTCAGCCGACTTTCCCACGACATGTCGCTGTTGCCGGGCGACGTGATCGCGTGCGGCACCTCGGTTGGCATCGGATCGATCAAGGATGGTTGCCCCGTCGAAGTGGATATCGACGGAATCGGTGCGCTGGTGAACGTCCTTAGCTCAAGTCCGTCATGAGCGATACGGCCGCACTTCCCACGCCGCGGGTGCTGCTGCGGAACATGTTCGATGCCGCCATTGCGTCGGCGCAGCCTGCGCTCTGCGTTCCGCCGCACCTGCCAGCACCGCCTCGCGGCAGGCTCATCGTGGTGGGGGCGGGCAAGGCGTCCGCCGCCATGGCGCGGGCGGTGGAGAAAAACTGGTCCGGTCCGCTGTCGGGGCTGGTGGTTACACGCTACGGCTACGCCGTACCGTGCGAACGCATCGAGATCGTCGAGGCGGCGCATCCGGTACCGGATGCAGCCGGAATGCACGCGGCGCAACGCATGCTTGAACTAGTGGGCGGGCTGCATGAGGACGACCTGGTGCTCTGCCTGTTATCCGGCGGAGGTTCGGCTTTGTTGCCGCTGCCGGCGCCCGGGCTCGACCTCGATCTCAAGCAGATCGTGGGCCGCGCGCTGCTGGCCAGCGGCGCCACCATCAGCGAGATGAATTGTGTGCGGCGCCATCTCTCCGCCATCAAGGGCGGCCGGCTGGCCGCCGCGTGCCATCCGGCGCGGGTACTCACCTTGCTCATCTCCGATGTGCCTGGAGACCGGCCGATCGACATCGCTTCGGGACCCACGGTGGCGGATCCTACGACCTGCGCCGACGCGCTCGGCATCTTGCGCCGCTACGGCATCGAGCCGCCGGGGCCGGTGCGCGAAGTACTGGAAAGCGGCCGCGGCGAATCGGTGAAGCCCGGCGACGCGCGTTTGGCGCGTTCCACGGTGCGCATGATTGCGACGCCGCAGATGGCGCTCGAGGCCGCGGCGGCCGTGGCGCGCGCGGCGGGCTTTGCACCGCACATACTCGGCGACGCCATCGAAGGCGAGGCGCGCGACGTGGGCAAGGTGTTTGCCGGCATGGCATTGCAAGTGGCGGAGCGCGATCAGTCCTTCCGCGCCCCGTGCGTCCTTCTCTCCGGCGGAGAGACCACGGTCACCGTGCGCGGCAGCGGGCGAGGCGGGCGCAATGTCGAGTTTCTGCTGTCGCTCGCGATTGCTCTCGACGGCCACCCGCGCATCCATGCGTTGGCCGGCGACACGGACGGCGTCGACGGCCAGGAAGAGATAGCGGGCGGCTGCATGGGACCCGACTCGCTCGCCCGCGCCTGGGCGCTCGGCTTAAAGCCGATGGACATGCTCGCCAACAACGACGGCCACAGCTTCTTCTCGGCGCTCGGCGACTCGGTGATCACCGGACCGACGCTCACCAACGTGAACGACTTTCGCGCCATTCTCATCGGCCGTTGAGCCTTGCCCCGATGGTTAGCGCCTGGTCCGCACGGCGCAGCAACGCGGGGCCATCGCGGTGTATCTCTGCGAAGCGGGCAGCGACGATGGTTTGCTGGACAAGCTGGCCGCAGTTTGCCGTGGCTTTACTGAACCGCGGTGACCTAGCCCGATAAAGTCGTCGTGGCCGGCGTCGCAACGCCCTCCGGCAACGCATGCTCCTTCATGGTAGGTCCTGCAGCGCACCGAACGCACCCGGCGAGGTGGTGCTCTGCAGCAGCACTCCCGGATTATTCGTCGTCACGCGGTTCACGATCGTGTGAGTCACTCCGCTGCTGACGACGATGTCGGGCTTGCCGTCGCCGTTGATATCCGCCACCGCGATCTCGTAGGCGCCCGGCGCCGGGTAGACTGTCGCGGCCATGAAAGTGCCGGGCGCCGCCGGCGCATGATTCTGCAGCAGCACCGTGACGGTCTGCTGCCCGCCGATGACGATATCGGGGCGGCCATCGCCATCCACGTCCTTGACCACGATCGACTGCGACAGGTCCAGCGTGGCAATCGGGTAGCTGACCGCGGCAAGGAAGCTACCCGGGCTGGCCGTATTCTGCAGCAGGATATTGACGGTCGGGGCCATGCCGCCGGTCGGGCCCGGGTCGGTAATGACCAGATCGTTGGCGCCGTCGCCGTTCACATCCGCGATCGCGATGATATTCGCGCCGACCACGTTTGCATTGGCGGTCTGGGTGAACACGCTGACCGGCGCCGCAAACGTGGTCGCGGAGGCGGCGCCGGTGTGCAGCAGCACCGTGACCCCGACATCGTCGGTCAGCGCCACGTCCGGAGCACCATCGCCATTCAGATCGCCGACCGCGACCCAGTTGGCGCCGCCGGAATACAGGCTGATGGGTGCTGCGAAAGTGCCCGGTGAAGTCTGCAGGAACAGCGAGACGCCATAGTCGGCCGACACCAGGTCCGGCAGGCCGTCGTGGTTCATATCACCGATCGCAACTTGCGAGGCGCCGGGACTTGATAGCACGAGCGGCGCGTTCAAGGTGCCGGGGCTGCTCTTGTCGTTGAAGAACACGGCCAGCGCGCCGTCATCGTAGCTCGCGGAGACCACGTCCGGCAGGCCATCACCGTTGAGGTCGGCGCTCGCCAGATAGAGGGGCTCGGCGCCGTCGGCAACGGACACGGGCGCCGCAAAGGCGCCCGCTCCCGTGGAAAGGTAAACCTTGAGGCTGCCTGATCCTGAGGGCGGATTCGGCTCAATCGCGCTCAGCGCGACGACACTGGTCAGCCCGTTGGCGCTGAAATTCCCGGCAACCACGCCCAGCGAGACCTCGGTGGGGATCGCACCGCAGCCGTAACAGTTGTCGGAGCCGTCATTGCAGCTCGCCAGAACCGGCAAGATCGCCAACCCGAAGAGCGCTCGCCATGAGCGCAAGCCGTGAACGAACGGTGGCTTGGCCGCCGGTGCGCGTGCGTCGGTTGAATCCCTTGAAGGGTGGATCGAATACCTCATAAAGACCCCCTGGCATTCGCCTGTTCGCAGAGTGGGAGGATACATTTATAGATATGAACGCATTATAGGGAACTGCTACTGAAGCGTCTTCTCGCAGGGTGCCATCGCCCGGGCGGGCCTTCAAGGGACTTTAGTCCATGCCTCGGGCAGCGGCTTTTTCAATGTTCTCGAAAGTCCGCGCCTCGGACAGCGGCTCTTTCAATGTTCTCGAAAACCCGTTTCATCCCATTCACTCGTGCGATGTAGCCTCGGGCGTCGTGATCTCCGCATCGCTCACCCTCCGTCAGCCGCAGCCCGCGCCGGACGTAGGCATCGCCCGCGCCGGCGCCGCAGAGATGGATGACCGCGGCCAGCTCCTGTTTGCGCTCGAGCGCCGCGAATTTCAGATGATGGCGCTCCAGAATATTCGCCACACTGCGGTCGAGGTACGCGGCCGTGAGCTCCACCGCATGCGACGGGATCACCCGCGTGTAGAAGCGGTTGAACCAGCACGATTTCCAGTCGTCCCAGGGGCCATCCTCGGCGACGGCGTGATCGCGGATGCAGTAGCGCCTCGCCTCGGCAAAGGTGCCGTCGGTGATCTGGTACATCCCCACTGCGCTCGACGCCGGCCTGTATACCTCGAAAGGCCTGGTGTTGAAGGTCCAGCGCCAGTAAGTGCGCACCACCGGATTGCCGGAACCCTCGACCTGTGCGAGCGCGGCCAGCAGCTCGGGGGAAATTACGCTCGTGGAATATTCCTGAAAAAGGGGAGAGTAACGGCGCCAGGTTTCGGTGGGGGTCTTGTTGAGCGTACCGCTGACGGGAAAGAAGAGCTCCGAAGGTTTGCGCGCGACCTGGTACACCCAGTTGACCGCCAGCCATAGAACCAAGGCCGTCGCCACGACCATCAGCGTCTGCAGCAGCATGGGCGCTCGCCTGAATGCCCGCAATGCGCGTCGCCGCAAGCGCGCAGTCGGCAAGAATCTCGCGATGCGCCAGCGGCGGTGAGGTCTTTGGCGCGGCTTCCTTGCCTTGAGCCGGACACTGGGTTGGCGTCGCTTCACGACTCGCGCCGACCGCGTCACCTTTTTTGAAAGCGAGGAATGGCTTCCAGGATCGAACACGGTCTGTGGCGGCTGTCGAGCTGCAAGCTGATCAATTTGTCCCACCCGTCCCGGCAGGCGCCGTTGGAGCCGGGCAGAACGTAGATGACCGTGTTGCCCGCGAGGCCGGCGCAGGCGCGGGATTGCATGGTGGAAACGCCCACTGTCTCATAGGAGATGAGGTGCCATAGCACGGTGAAGCCTTCGAGTTCCCGGTCGAAGAGCTCACGCAGCGCTTCCGGCGCCACTTCACGCGCGCTAAGGCCGGTGCCGCCGTTGGTGATGATCACGTCGACGCCGGGATCCTCCATCCAGGCGCGCGCCTGCCGCTGAATGCCGCCCTTGTCACCTCGCACCAGGGCGCGAGCCCGCAGATGATGGCCTGCGGCCGTGATGCGCTCCGCCAGTAAATCGCCCGATGTGTCATTGCCGGAATCCCGCGAATCCGAGATGGTCAGCACGGCTACGCCTAATGCGGTGAACGCGCGTTCGGTATCTATCCTTCCTCCGGGCATGCTTGGGTTCCCTCGGGCGTTCAGCCCAGCTTGTCGCGAACTATCTTGTATACCGCTTCGCTTTCGGCGGCGCAAAACTCGACCAGCTTTTCCAGCTCGCCTATCGCCGTCTCAGCGAAGACACGGTCCTTGAGGGCGGGTGCATTGATATAGACGTTCAACGCCGCGCTGCGCAGTCCCGTGAACCCCGCCAGCACACCGACGCCGCCGTCGCTGATGACGTTGAGATAGCCTTGCTCGCTGGCGCGCCTCGACAGTGCGATGACTTCGGCACAGGCGCGTGCGCAGTCCAAGGGCGTTTCGGTGGCACGGCGGAGACCCGCCTGGATGGCAGCGGCGCGCTCGGCTTTGTCTTCGTCGGTGCCTTTCGGCAGCTTGTACGCGGCCATGATGCTGTCGAAGGCGGCGATATCTTCGGCCACCATCGCCGTCAGGCGCCGGCGCACTCTTTCAGACTCGTCGCGCACGGCCCGCATTTCCGCCTCGACTCCCTCGTAGCCCTTCTTGCCGATGGTGACGTTGCAGACCATGGACACGAGGGCGGCGCCCATGGCGCCCATGATTGCCGCTGCGCTGCCTCCTCCCGGGGTCGGATGGCCGCTGGCGAGATCGTCCAGAAATTTTTCAACGGAGCTTTGAGTGACCATTTGCCTGTGCTCGTCCGGGTTCAACCAACCATCGTCTTGGCGATGGCGTAAATTTCTTCGGCATCGAGG
>Ga0210384_10008546_pt1 | contig 10658 bp, 9 predicted proteins | sample IncBWH2MmetaG_FD_160574 | JGI IMG/M metagenome (GOLD analysis project Ga0210384, IMG submission 160574) | Forest soil microbial communities from Barre Woods Harvard Forest LTER site, Petersham, Massachusetts, United States - Inc-BW-H-2-M | ecosystem: Environmental > Terrestrial > Soil >...
GTTCCACCAGGGTTGCGATGTGACTGTTCCTGCTGCCGCTAAGCAGGTCGCCCTCCCAATGGCCGGGAATAGCGCGGTCTTCAACCTCCGCAGGTCTTTCCCTAATAGAGATGGCATCGACGATCTGCCCGCGAGACTGTCCGTCAGCCCGCGAGTGCTTTGAGCGGCGGATAAGCCGCTTGGACCTGAGGTGCTGAATCAGCTCTTTTTTCAGCACTCCCCGGGCCTGGATGAATAAGCTGCGGTAGATGGTTTCGTGGGACACACGCATGCCCTCGTTGCTGGGATAGTGGACCTTCAACCATGCTGAAATCTGGTCCGGCGACCAGTCCAGGATCAGTTTACTGGCCACGATCGTCCGCAGCTTCTGGTCGATGGCAAGAAGGCACACTTTGGGTCGCAGAGCCGACTCCCAGGCCCGACGATCGGCTTCACTGGCTCGATACAGTGGACGCCCACCGTGACGCGACAACTCCCGGCTCACCGTCGACACAGGCCGCTGCAACCCTTGAGCGATCTCACGAATCGACGAACCGGAAGCAATTCCTCGTGAAGATGTCTTCCCGCTCGGCCAGCGTCAGCGTTCGCGGCGAACGCCGACGAGCAGCAGGAACGATCCCGCCGCGCTGCGTCAACAAGAACCGGATGGAACCATGGCCCTTACCAAAGGCGCGGCCAATCTCATGCAACGACTCGCCCGCCTTCCAACGGCGCCACATGTCGATCCGCTGCTCCATGGATAGCCTGTCCCGTTTTCCTTGTGCCATAAACACCACCTTTAGAAAATGAATTCATATCAGATGGTGTTGCACCGACGGCGCCGTGACCCGCCCAAGAGCCGGAAGCTCCCACGGACCCACGTATTTGGCATCAATCAACTGGACCCGATCTGCCCATGGAGGGATGTCGAAGGCACCGGGCTCACCGAGGTTGAGGAGCACCGGCCGGGCAGCGTGGAGCAGGCTGAAGACCCGCAGCGGGCCGTTTTCGGTGACCAAGTCGAGATCGGGCATGCGGCGTCCAAGCAGCGGATGCCCCTCTCCGAGGTCGAAATGAATGTCCAGACCGGACATCATCGCTGCGAACCGTTTGAGGGGCTCGTCCATACCGAGGAGCTCGGCAATCGTGTCGCGCAGTGCCTTGGTCCGTTCGTCTTCGCGGCGAAGAACGATCGACGCCATCGTGTTGCGCAACACGATGGCGCCGATCGGGTGGTGCTCGGCGTGGTAGGTGTCGAGGAGGCTTTCGGGCGACGTCCCTTTGACCACCTGCGCCAGCTTCCATCCCGGGTTCACCGCATCCTGCACGCCGGTCTGGAGACCCTGGCCACCGTCGGGGGGATGCACATGCGCGGCGTCACCCGCGATCAGCGCGCGTTACCGAGAATTCGCTGATCAATATTGCCAAACGACCCAGGCACGAGGCTTCCCAACCAACCGACCCAGGCTGGGGCATGAGCGTTGCCGACAATGATGCCAGGGCGAAATATGGCGAGGCGGGCAAAACCGACATTACGCACGGTGTCTTCCTTCATGCCCATTACTCGCACATAGCGAGACCTGCTGCGAGTTGTGCTTCCTGCCGCAGAAAGTAGGCAAACTGGGCGATTCCGGCGTCATGGCAGCCACGCTCAAAGGCACCGACGACGCCGAGCTCAAGTTGGGATTGGGCGGCACCGTGCCCGGCGGCGGAAAGGCGATTGGACCGCCGGCACGAGTGGGCGCGCTGGGTCCGAGGCCAGTGAACATGACCATGACTCCCATATCCTTCTGGAAGCCTGGCGTATGGGGCGGCAGCGCGAAGACGGGACGCGTAGCGCCGTATCCGATGAGGCGCACGCCGGGCCAGACGTAGATCGTGCGCGTGAGCGTGTAGCGGCCTGTGGGAACAAAGACAATGCCCTCTCGCCCCGTGCCTGCCGCCTTGTCGATCGCGGCCTGAAGTCCAGCAGAACTGTCAGGGTCCACGGCGAGTGTGTCAAGATAGATGGCCTTGGGATCGTCGGGACGAGTCGAGATGACGGATGCGGCGAAGGCCGCAGAGCAGAGGCGAAACGTAAGCGCGAACAGCAGAGCTTTATTCACTTATTTCCCCGCAAAGCGGCGTGTCGCCGGACTGCGGAATCCAGCATACCGACGGCGAAGAAGCGGGTGATTCGTCCTTGCAAGTCGGGTTGTGGGAACCCATCCCAGTTCCCCAAAGCGGGAAGGCGATTACGCGTCAATCGAGAATACGGAGCCCACTACTTGGCAGCCATTGATTAATCAGGGACTAAACTATCTGGATGGTCCCTGGATCTGGGTTTTCAACGTCAACATCTGGGATGGACTATCGTAGTCCATTGGCAATGGAGATGAAGTTGAAAATCGCAAAACTTATTGCAAAAGGAATTTGCAGTGTAGAAATTGTGGCCGCCGGATTCGTAGTAGCGCTGACTATGTTCGCGCCATACGTCATAGCGCAGGTGGAGTATGTCGATCCGACCATCGGCAATGTCGGCATTCTGCTTGTGCCAACTCGCCCGGCTGTGTTTTTGCCTAACAGCATGGTGCGTGTATATCCGATTCGGACGGACGCACTGAACGATCAGATCGACTCATTTCCGCTAACGATTAGCTCCCACAGGATGCACGAGCTATTCAGTATCATGCCAGGCGAAGGTAGCCCAGCGGCGTACGATCAGGAAAAGAGCACGCCGTATTATCTTTCCACGCGTTTCGACGGTTCTTTGATTAAAGTGGAATTCTCTCCAACCGAACGCTGCGGCTACTTTCGCTTCGTTTTTCCCGATGGTAAAGCTTCAGTTGTGCTTGCAAACCGGTTGTCGGGCGACCTGCGAGTGCAAGACGGCGTGGTGGTTGGTGAGGAAGACTTTGACGGCATTAAGGCGTACGTGTATGGCGAATTCAGTTCGCCATTCGCCTCAAAGGTGGATCACATCAAAAGCGGAAGTCGAGTGACCGCCTCGATAAGTGATACCAAATCACTGGACTTTCGATATGGCATTTCATTCATCAGTGCAGAGCAGGCAAAGAAAAACCTTCGGCGCGAGATCCCGGCGTGGGGTCTTACCGGAGTGAAGGATGCGGGAAGGGCACGTTGGAACGAAGTTCTTGCTCAGATTGCCGTGGAAGGCGGCACCGACACGCAACGCAGGATCTTCTACACGGCCCTCTATCGATGCTTCGAGCGAATGGTCAACATCACGGAAGATGGACACTACTACAGCGCCTTTGATCACCAAATCCATCAGGATGCGCGTCCGTTTTATGTGGACAACTGGCTGTGGGATACGTTCCGCGCATTGGAGCCCCTGCAGACGCTTCTCAACCCTGAGATGGAGGCGGACAAGATCCAGTCCTATGTTCGCATGTATCAGCAATCGGGTGTGATGCCAACGTTCTCAACTGTGGCCGGGAATTACGCATGCATGAATGGCAATCACGCAGCGCCATGGTTTGCCGACGCATGGTTCAAAGGCGTGCAGAACTTCGATTTGCCGACTGCCTATGAAGGTGTCCGCAAGCGGTCGCTTGAAGTGACCATGCTTCCTTGGAGCCTCGCCCCAAAGGGGCCCTTAGACGATTTTTACTTCACGCACGGTTATATGCCGGCTTTGCGCCCCGGAGAAAAGGAAACTGTGCCCGGGGTTCACCCATTTGAGAAGCGCCAGCCCGTGCCCGTAACACTGGAAAACAGCTTTGACGATTGGAACATTGCTCAACTCGCCCGTGTTCTGCACAAGACCGAGGACGAGAAGCTTTTTCTCAAGCGTGCCGCGAATTACAAGAACCTCTTCCGCGCCGAAAAGGGACTAATGTGGCCCAAAGACTCAGACGGGAACTGGATCGAGCCGATGGACCCGAAGTTCGATGGCGGAATGGGCGCGCGGGACTACTACGACGAGAATAATGGTTATACGTACACCTGGGATGTGACGCACGATTTCAACGGCCTGATCACGTTGATGGGTGGAACCGCAAGAGCCGAGGCCAACTTGGATCAGCTATTCCGCGAGCCGCTGGGTCGCTCAAAATATGAGTTCCAGGCGAAGCTTCCCGATTCCACATCAATGGCCGGTCAGTTCTCCATGGGCAACGAACCAAGCCTGGCGATTCCGTATATATACAACCGTCTCGGAACGCCTTGGAAGACCCAGAAGCGCATCCGAATGTTGCTCGAATCGTTTTTCACCGACACACTGCAAGGCATTCCGGGTGATGAAGACGGAGGCGGTCTGAGCGCATTCGTGGTCTTTTCGATGATGGGCTTCTATCCTGTCACGCCGGGAATCCCGACGTACGACGTGGGTAGTCCAGTCTTCGACAAGGTCACCATCCACTTGAAGAACGGGAAAGATTTTTCCATCATTGCTCGCAATAATTCCCACGACAATAAATATGTCCAAGACATCCGTCTGAACGGACAGACGATCAATCGAGTCTGGTTTCGCCACGCGGATATCGCCAATGGCGGCACGCTTGAATTGACGATGGCTGATACTCCGAACACATCGCTTGGCTCTGGCGCCTCCAACCCCCCACCCGCTTCCCTGGAGATCAACCCCGAAACCTACCAGGAATAAGAGTCGGACTAGTTGCGAACTGCTAACATTCTTCGTCGCGTTAACTCACCACGAGCGCGTTTACTAAGACTAATTCCAAAGCGTGTAACTTCCTGATAGCCCGTCACTCAGGACCAATCCGCCTAAGCGGACTATCTCGTGGAAGCTGACGGAGTGCTTAAGGTGACACATGGCTGTCATGCGGCGAGAGATGGCTGCGCTCGGTCGAAAGGATTTCCCATCCATGTAACCGACCCAGGTTTGAGGAAGATCCATCGACAAATTCGATCTAAATAATGCGATTTATTTGACTTGCCCAACCCGGAGCCATTTTGTATAGTCCGATTCCCAGAGAACGTTTTCCCGATGCCATGATGGTTCCACCAGTTGACGTCATTATCTATTCATTTCGGTGCAGTAGCTGAGCGTTTTGAGAGAGGACTTCGATGAGTACGAAGCAACTGATTCATGGAATGAAACTCTTGATGGCAATGGGGCCAGCGATGACAGCCCAGGTGGAGACCCAGGTTCCTCCGGTAGTTCCCGGCGCTAAACCAGTCACCGTCGAGCGCAACAAAATTAACGGTACGGCATTGGATGGCAACCTCGTGGGGGACGCCGTCGACCGCGAGGTCTTTGTCTTCCTGCCGCCGAGCTACAGCAAAGACAATCATCGCCGCTACCCAGTGGTGTATGCCCTGCATGGGTATTCGATTGGCGCGGAGCAATGGACCCACGAGATCAACGTGCCGCAAACGGTCGAAGGCGCTTTTGCTCAGGGTGCGAAAGAGATGATCGTGGTCCTGCCCGACTCGAAGACCGTGCATAACCGGTCGATATATTCGAGTTCGGTCACGACCGGCGATTTCGAGAAGTTCATCGCGACCGATGTGGTGACATATATCGATGCACACTATCGGACGATCCCAAATCGCAAAAGCCGCGGATTAGTTGGCCATTCCATGGCCGGATATGGTGCAAGCCGGATCGGCATGAAGCATGCCGACATCTTCGGCAGCCTCTACCCATGTTGCATGTCCGCGCGGCCGGCGGGTCCTTCGAATCCGGAGTTGGAAAAGAAACTCGAGTCAGTAAAGACGGCGGAGGATTCCGCCAAGCTATCTTTCTTTGAGAGGGTCCAGCTTGCCAGCGCTGCAGCATGGTCACCAGATCCGAAGAATCCGCCCCTCTATCTTGACTTGCCTATGAAGGATGGAGCGCCTCAGCCGGAGGTGCTGGCTAAGTGGGCCGCGAATGCACCGCTCGTCTTCGTGGACCAGTACATTGCGAATCTCAAGCAGTATCACGCTATCGCCTTGGATGTTGGTGACCAGGATGGCTTGCGTGTCGATGCTGGAAAACTACACGATGTTTTCGATAAGTACGGAATCGCGAACACCTTCGAGATCTATCCGGGCACCCACACCAGCGCGGTCGCCGATCGCTTCCAGAATCACGTGATGCCCTTCTTTAGCAGGAATCTCTGTTTCCAGGCGAGCTGTTGGTAAGAGAACGACTCGATCAGCATGAAGGAGAAGGCGAGATGACGACAGAGACCCCAAAACATGCGCTACTTGCCGCTGCAATGTGTTTCGCCTGCGCGGCAGCGCACGGTCGGAGCGCGGACATGCAAATTCCCTCAACGATCGTCGCCACCATCGACGTGCAGCAGACCGCGCCTCCGGTCTCGAAGTACGAGTTCGGCATGGTCATCGAGCATACTCGCACGCTGATCTATCGCAGCCTATGGTCCGAGATGCTCGACGACCGGAAATTCTTTTTTCCGATCTCATCGAGGGAACCTGATGTTCCAGCCCCGCAGCAGGGCGGCCCGATCCGCAACATGCAGCTCCGCAAATGGCGTCCGGTGGGACCCGACGACGTTGTCGTGGTGGACAAGGATCAGCCGTTTGTCGGCGACCAGAGCCCGCGGATTGAGCTCGACTCCTCGACGCCGCACGGAATTCGGCAATCGGGCCTTGTCCTTGTCAAAGGGAAGAAGTATACCGGCCGGATTTATCTTCGTGGCACTCCCGCCGGCAAGGTGAGCATCTCGCTGATCTGGGGTGAAGGCGAGAACGACCGGCAGACCGTCTCGTTTACAGCAGTCACCAAAGACTACAAGAAGTTTCCTTTCAATTTCACGTCTCAGGCCGACGCAAGCGCTGCATCTTTGGAAATCGTCGGCACGGGCATCGGAAATTTTCATATCGGTGCCGTGTCACTGATGCCGACTGACAACGTGGGGGGATTTCGTCCCGATACCATTGCATTGCTGCGCCAGCTCCACTCGGGCATGTGGCGACTGCCGGGCGGTAATTTCGCTTCAGACTGGAACTGGTACGACTCGGTCGGCGACATCGACAAGCGGCCGCCCATGTTTGACTATGCCTGGAACGCCATGCAGACCAACGATGTCGGCATGGACGAATTCATGACTCTCTGCAAGCTGATTGACACGGAGCCGTACATCACGGTCAACGCGGGCTTTGGCGACACGCATTCAGCGGCGGAAGAGGTCGAGTACATGAACGGATCGGTAAATTCACGGCTTGGGCTCTGCGGGCACACAATGGCCATCCTGAGCCCTACCACGTGAAGTTCTGGGACATTGGAAACGAGCCGTATGGGTCCTGGCAACTCGGCCGCACCGATCTGAAGTATTACGTCCTCAAGCACAATGAATTCGCGAGTGCGATGCGCAAAGTCGACCCGTCGATCACCCTCCTCGCTTCGGGTGCAATGCCCGATGAAATGACAGTTACAGGACAGGCGCGCACTTTGCATATGCCTGACCCACAGGCCCAGTTCGGCTCAGCAGCGGATTTTACCGGCGGACTTCTTGCACATAGTTGGGGGAGCTTCGACGGCCTCACCGAACATTGGTACGCAAGAGCGGGCAAGCGCTTCGATTACGAACATGCAAAAAGCCTTCCGCCGGATGCACCGAACGAGGAGTGCGTCACCTTCACTTCAAGGTTTGGCGAACCAGTCGAAAAGGCCTATATCGATGCCGTGCAGCAAGGATACCTGCCTGAAAGTAAGCTGGACACGGCGCTGATTCGCCTCTTCACTGCACGTATGAAGCTTGGCATGTTCGATCCTCCGGATATGGTTCCCTACACAAAAATTGACGAGAAGGAACTTGACAGCGCAGAACATCGCGCGCTGGCGCGCAAGCTTGCGAACGAGTCCATGGTCTTACTGAAGAACGATGGAACTCTTCCGTTGAAACCCGGGATCAAGAAAATTGCTGTTATCGGTCCTCTTGGTGACGAAACCAGGGTGTTGCTCGGCAACTATGCCGGAAACCCGACGCATAGCGTTACCGTACTGGATGGCCTTAAAGCGGAGTTTCCGAACGCGACGATCACGTTCGTACCGGGGACCCAGTTTCGGCGCAATGATGGGAATCAGGTTCTGGACAGCATGTTGACGACGCCTGATGGAAAACCCGGCGTAAAGGCAGAGTACAGCGAGTCCATGGAGGCCGGCCGGGCGCCGGAGCTAACTTGCCGGTGCTTGCAAGCCGGATCGAGCCGAATATCAATCTCAGTGGCAGCAATTTACCTTCAGAGGTTGCAGGAAAAAAAGCCACCGGCGTGCGTTGGACGGGATTCCTGACGGCTCCAGATGGCGGCGACTACCTCATCGGGGTACGTGGAAGTGGCTTCGCGAGACTTTCGATTGATGGCAAGCAGGTGGCAACGTTAGGTAGAACCAACGGAATCGAAGCAAGCGTTGGCCGTGTCCATCTCGAGAAGGGGCAGAAGGCTGAGCTGAGCCTTGGCTACGGCAGCATCGCCGGCGCACCGCACGCGCAACTAATCTGGTCGAAAGTGAATGATGCGCCTTCGCCTGAGGCTGTAACCGCGGCAAAGAACGCCGACATCGTGATCGCTGTCGTGGGCATCACCAGCAGGCTCGAAGGTGAAGAGATGCCGGTGACCGTACCCGGGTTCCAGGCGGGAGATCGCATCAGCATCGATCTACCGCAACCGGAAGAAGCACTTGTTGAAGCTGTAGCTGCGACCGGCAAGTCACTTGTAGTCGTCCTGATGAACGGCAGTGCCCTCTCTGTCAACCGGATAAACGATCACGCCAACGCGGTTCTCGAAGCATGGTATCCCGGCGAGGAGGGCGGCGCTGCTGTCGCTGAGACGCTGAGCGGCAAGAACAGTCCTGCGGGCCGGCTGCCGGTCACGTTCTACAAAGATGCCAGCCAATTGCCCCACTTCGAGGATTACGCGATGGAGGGAAGGACCTACCGGTATTTCAAAGGGAAGCCGCTCTACCCGTTTGGCTATGGGATCAGCTACACAACGTTCACATACACCGACCTCGGTGTTTCGAATCAGGCTGTGAATGCGGGACATCCAGTAGAAGCTGATGTCACGGTGACGAATACCGGCAAGCGCGCGGGAGACGAGACCGTACAGGTTTATCTGAAGTTCCCTGCTGTGAAAGGTGCTCCCCTCATCGCTCTCCGCGGATTCCAGCGCATTCACCTCGAACCGGGCGCGAGCCAGAGGATTCACTTCGAGCTAAAGGACCGCGATCTGGGTATGGTGACCGAGGAGGGAAATCCAATCGTCCCTCAAGGTGATTACACGATCAGCATCGGAGGAGGCCAGCCTGATACGGGAGCGCCAGCAGTTAGCGGGCACTTCCATATCGAAAGCCAAATCGGCTTACCGGAATAGCGGGCGTCTGGTTCTGCGTAAGCAACGCCCGTCAGCGTAGAAGTGGGCGAGTGCCACAGACTGGCAGAAGTATTACAATCCACCCTGCAACCCCACCGCCACTTGGTGCTTGGCCGTTCTCGACGAGCGCTTTATCGCCGAGTCACTCACCGACAAATGAGCGCGATTCGCTTGTCTGTATAGTCGGCATCTCGGACACTTGCCGACTAGAGGTGGCGTCACTCAGCAGTGGAAAAAGCACTTGTACGACAAGCCGGTTTTACGTTCAAGTGAATAACTTCCGGTTTGCCCGTGATACGTCCAGAACGCTGAGTTCCGCAGAATCTCGGTGAGTGACTTGGCGATTTCGCAACAGCTAAGAATCTCTAGTGCGGTGTAGGCCGCGCCGCAATGGAGATTCCTCAAGACAAGGCGCTCGGCACTTCTCGGGGACCGCTGGGCGCTTCCAGTACTGGACCTACTTCGATTCCTTAGTAATGGCGTCCGCAGCATTGCCGGCCACCACCCAGCTTGCCGACCCAGCCACGACGGCTTCATCCTCGAACCAGAGGAATCCGAAGTTGTCGATGCACTCGGGAAAATCCGGCTTGATGATGATGTATCCCGGAATCACGGCGCCCGGAATGTAAGCGTTGTCGGCGCGGTTGTTGCTGTAGGTCTTCGTCTTCGAGACCGTACCGACGCCAGCTACATACGAAGTGCTGGATACCGGATGCGTGCCGAGAATGTAATTGACGGCGCGAAGTGTATATTCCGGGCTCACAAGATCCGGAAACGCCTTGTGCAGGAAGTACATCCGGATGGCCATGTCAACCACGGTGCCCGATCCGCCCCAGGTGCCCAGGCTCGGGGGCACGCCGAACGGGGTGGCGTCCAACTGCTTGTCCAGACCCGCCATGTATGTCTTCACCGCTTCTCGCATTTGATCTTTCGCGCTCGCGTCCAGATAGGGCAATGCCCGGACTGACGTCCAACCGCGGAGACCCATCTGCTGCGGGGTGATCATCTGAGGGAATAACTCCTTCAGACGGGACTTGTAGGGCTCGGCGCCATTGGTGGCAATGGTCAATTCCAGAGCCGCAGCCCAGTCCTGTCCGACGCCAATGCCGCCACGGCCGAAACCGGCCGGCGGAGCTGTTTGTGCGCTAATGGTGTCAGGACTTGCCGGAGCGCCGGAGCTGCCCCGTCTGTTACGATCGCCTTGAGCGCCAGACACCGCACCCTGAGACGCAGCCAGCACGCCGCCTCCGGGAGCCCCCGCCGGCACCGCTCCGCCTAAGCCGCCGCCCGCCGTATTCTGCGTTGGGTGAGCCTTCTCATCGTTCCATGCTTTGATTGCGGTCTCCAGGCAGTCTTTCGCTAATGCGTCGTCGTAGCCTTTCAGCACGTCG
>Ga0210384_10008547_pt1 | contig 10657 bp, 12 predicted proteins | sample IncBWH2MmetaG_FD_160574 | JGI IMG/M metagenome (GOLD analysis project Ga0210384, IMG submission 160574) | Forest soil microbial communities from Barre Woods Harvard Forest LTER site, Petersham, Massachusetts, United States - Inc-BW-H-2-M | ecosystem: Environmental > Terrestrial > Soil >...
CCGAAAGACCGTTGCCATTTCTCAAAAGCCGGATCGAGCGGCTTTCGAAAACGGCCGGACCACATCTTCATCGAGTGGCTCCTGATTTGATGGCCTCGGACTTTGCATTCTCCATTAGAGCTCGCGAACGAGAAGGCAACCCCAAGATGCGAATAAAACCCTCCGCGTCCTTCTGGTCGTAACTCTCGTCCATGGTGAACGAAGAAAGATCAGTGCGATACAACGAGTGCTCCGACTGGCGGCTGACGACGGAAACGTTCCCCTTGTAGAGAGATAGTGTGACCGTACCGGTCATGTTGGTTTGCGTGCTCTCAACGAACGCATCCAGAGCCTCACGCAGCGGCGTGAACCAGAGGCCAAAGTACACTAATTCCGCATACTTCAATCCGATGTGCTGCTTGAAGTGGGAAAGGTCTCGTTCCAGACACAGAGCTTCCAACTCGCGATGCGCGAGAACCAGCAGCGTGCCGCCGGGGGTCTCATAACAACCCCGAGACTTCATACCGACGAAACGGTTTTCAACGAGATCGATCCGTCCAATTGCGTTGCGTCCGCCTATTTCGTTTAGCAGTTCGACCAATGAAACTGGCTCGAGTCTCATCCGATTGACTGAGACGGGAACACCCTTCTCGAAACCTACGGAGACCTGTTCTTCGCGATCAGGAGCTTCTTGAGGGGACCGCGTGATCTGCCACGTCGTTGCGAATGGAGCATTGCCAGCGTCTTCCAGCTCTCCGCCCTCGTGGCTGATGTGCCAGAGATTGCGGTCGCGACTGTGAATTTTCTGACGGCTCGCTTCGACCGGAATACCGCGCTGCTCGGCGTAATCGAGACAATCTTCGCGGGACTTCAACGACCACTCGCGCCAGGGCGCGATTACCCTCAGATTCGGAGCAAGCGCCTGATACGTCAACTCGAAGCGAACCTGATCATTTCCTTTGCCGGTGCATCCGTGCGCGACTGCCGTGGCACTTTCCCGCAACGCAACTTCCACTTGATGCTTGGCAATCACTGGGCGCGCCATGGACGTTCCTAACAGATACTTGTGCTCGTAGACCGCGCCGGCTTTCAGTGTTGGAAAGACATATTCGCGCAAGAATTCTTCTCGCATGTCTTCGACGACGACCTTGCTCGCGCCGGTCTTGTAAGCCTTTTCGATAACCGCATCGAGATCATCCCCCTGGCCCACGTCGCCTACCATCGCGATCACGTCGTAGGCGTAGTTTTCCTTGAGCCAAGGGATAATAATGGAGGTATCGAGACCTCCCGAATAAGCGAGAACAACTTTCTCAGGCATTAGCGCTCCTAACCGGTCTGCGATTCTTGTCGCCACCGAGCAATAACATCAAAATGGCTTTCTGCACATGCAACCGGCTCTCCGCCTGGTCGAATACGACGGACCGTGGTGAATCCATAACTTCATTGGTTATCTCTTCGCCGCGGTGCGCTGGCAGACAATGCATGAACACTGCATGGGGCGCCGCACCAGCGATCAGCTTGTCGTTTACCTGATAGGGCGGAAATATCCGGGCACGCTCGGCTTCCTCGTGCTCGTGTCCCATGCTCGTCCATGCGTCGGTGTAGATGGCGTCAGCGCCGGCGACAGCTTCATGGGGATCGGTGAGAAGTTCGATCACTGCTCCCGTATGTCGGGCAATTTCTTTTGCATCGGCAACGATTTGCGCATCCGGACCGTAGCCCGCCGGCGTGGCGATGCGAATGGTCGAACCAATCGAGGCTGCTGTTAACAATAACGAGTGCGCCACATTATTTCCGTCACCCACATAAGCGACACATATTGTTTTCAAGTTTCCGAAGTGTTGTTGGAGAGTGAAGTAATCCGCCAACGCCTGACACGGATGTTCAAGGTCGCTGAGCGCATTGATGACGGGAACGCGTGCATAGGAAGCCATCCCTTGAACGGTGCTATGGGCAAAGGTACGCAATACAATTGCGCTGACCCATCGCTCTAAATTGTGCGCGATATCGCTTAATGTTTCACGCGCGTCGAGGCGTCCGGAAGTTTGATCGACGAAAGAGATGGAGCCGCCGAGTCCCGCAACACCTGCTTCAAACGTTAACCGCGTCCGCAGGGATGGCTTCTCGAAGAACATCGCTACGTGTTTGCCGGAAAGAGCACCTCGAAAATCCTCGGGGTGCGATTTCAACCGGGCCGCGAGGTTGAAGATACTATGAATTTCGCCTGCACCAAGATCGCGGATTGAAATCAGATCCTGACAAGGAAAAGTCGTGGTTGCGGGAGGATGCGCTACCCGACTGCTGCTAATTGGCTGGGTTATCACTTTCAGTGACTCCTTTTTGTGGACTTGCTTGTTTGCAAACGCGGCTTCGCCGAACTTGTTTTCAGTGCTGAATCTAACTCCCGAATTACCTGGTCTATGTGTTTCTTCTCAATGATGTAGGGCGGCAAAAATCGCAGAACTGTCTCGTGAGTGCGATTGATCAGGATTTCCCTTTGCAACAATTGTGCAACCACAGATTTGGCGGCATCGGCTGAATCCAGCTCGACGCCAAGCATCAGCCCCATCCCGCGAACTTCGCGGATAGATGGATAGTCATTCTTTAAAGTCTCCAACTCCGCGCGGAAATAGTCTCCCAATTGGCGGATGTGCCCCATCATCCCGTCGATGATGCGCAGGAACTCGATCGCTACGGCGCAAGCCAACGGTCCTCCGCCGAACGTCGTGCCGTGCAAACCAGGATGCATTCCGCTCGCGGCAAAGTTGGTGGTGAGAATGGCCCCCAGGGGCAGCCCGGCGGCCAGCGGTTTTGCCACGGTGACAATGTCCGGCTTTATCCCGTAATGCTGATAGGCGAAGTACCGGCCAGTCCTTCCAAGGCCGCTTTGAATTTCATCCACCAGCAAGAGGGCGCCGGTGCGCTCGCTGAGATGCCTCGCCGTTTGCAGGAACTCCTGAGTCAGCGGACGGATACCTCCCTCACCCTGGATTGTCTCAACACAAATTGCGCAAACACTGCCGTCGAATTGGCGTTTCAAATCTTCTATATCGTTGAAGGCAACGAAATTGACGCCGGGCATAAGCGGCGTAAACGGATGCCGGTATTTCTCCTGGCCTGTCGTTGCCAAAGAACCAAAGGTGCGGCCATGGAAAGAATTCTCCAGCGCCAGCAGACGCCACTTTGCTTTGTGGCCGTTATTGTTCTGCGCTCGCGCATGTGCTCGCGCTAGCTTGAGCGCGCCCTCCCATGCCTCGGTCCCGCTGTTACAGAAGAAGGCTCGGTCCAAACCCGACATCTTGGTTAGCCGTTTTGCAAGCTCGGCCTGATATTCATGGAAGAAAAGATTTGAAACATGAATCAGTTTTCCCGCCTGACGTTTCAAGACCGCCTGAATCGCAGGATGCGCGTGGCCTAGCGCATTCACGCCAATGCCGCTAAGGAAATCCAGATAGCGGTTTCCCTCGGAATCCCAAAGATAGACGCCACGACCTTTCTCAAAGAGTATTTTGTGGCGGTCGTAAGTCGGCAAAAGCAATTCCTGTTCGGAACGCATCACGGAGGCAAGACTCATGCTCCAATCACCTCCGTGCCGCACTCAATTTTGGAAAAATAAAATTGCGGAAGGATATCCGCTTTCGCAGCCGGCAAAATGCGCACCCGGCCAACACCTTTTTTGAGCGCCTGAGTGCAGGCTTCGAGCTTCGGCAGCATGCCTCCGCTAATCACCGAAGCCGAGATCAGGGCCGCCATTTCTTTGGTTTTTAGCCATGGAATCACCGATCCTTCGGCATCCTTCACGCCTGGAACGTCGGTTAAAAAAATCAGCGTGTCAGCGTGGCAAGCCGCTGCACAGGCAGCTGCCATTTGATCAGCATTCACGTTGTAATATTCACCGTCAGATCCCAAAGCTAGCGACGACAGGACCGGAATGCCACCTTCACCCCAAATCGCTTCCAGCCATCGCGGTTCCACCGAGCAAATCTCCCCTACAAATCCCAAGTCATATCCGGCGGTCTGCTTTTTTCGGGCGCGGAAACTCATGCCATCGCCGCCGCATAAACCTATTGCGGGATTCCCTGCAGCAACAATTGCGGCGACGAAACTTTTGTTCACGATTCCGGCCAAAACCATCAACGCAATGTCACGCGTCTCCGCATCCGTAATGCGAAGCCCATCGACAAACTCGCTCTGCTTTCCTAGAAGCTTCAATGTGCGCGTGAGCGCGCTGCCTCCGCCATGAACCACGGCAACTTTGTGTCCGTCCCTCGCAAGGTCGACCACCGCATGAGCACACTTGTAAAGCGTGGTCTTGTCTTCCAAAGCTGCGCCGCCGATTTTTACGACAATCTTCACTGAAGGCCTTCTTCCTCACTCCATCCGTACATCAGGTTCATGTTCTGCACCGCTTGGCCAGCGGCGCCTTTTAGGAGATTATCCAGGCACGAAATCAAAACCAGGCGCCGTCCATCTTCGGCAAGACAAAATCCCAGATCGCAATAGTTTGTGTGCAGCGAAAACTGAATCTGCGGCAGATTCGGGCTCGCGAACACCCGCACCCAATGCTTTCCTGCATAACATCCACGGAAGCATGACTCGACTTCGGCCGACTTCATCTCACGATTCAAATGCACATAAATTGTCGACAGAATTCCCCGCGGAATCGGAAGCAGATGTGGAGTAAAAATTAGTTCCGCAGAAGTAATGGATAACTGTTCCACAATTTCGCCCATGTGACGATGCCCAAACACCGAATAAGCCGAGAAATTATCTGCCACCGAGACAAAGTGGGTGCGGGATGTCGGCTCCTTCCCTGCCCCAGAGACACCAGACTTGGAGTCGGAAATAATTCCACGGTCGCGATCCACAACGCCAGCCTTTAGCAGCGGCGCGAGAGCGAGAATTACTGAAGTGGCGTAACAACCTGGATTCGCCACTAATGTCGCGTCTGGTATGCGGTCACTATTTAATTCCGGCAAGCCGTAAATTGCTTTTTTCGTGAGTTCCTCAGCCTTCAGGCAGTCCTCATCCTTGAATTTATAGATTGCTCGATGCTGCGCCTCCTTCAACCGCCACGCGCCGCTCAAATCAACGACTCGCAGGCCATTTTCCAAAGCCCGCGGGACTAGACTGCGGGAAACGTCGTGCGGCGTTGCAAGGAAGAGCAGTTCAATTCCCTGCTGCTTCAATGCCGGCCAAGAAAGTGGCTGGAACGTATAACCGCCGTTACCAGAGAATGCCGGAAACATGTCCGCGAGATTTGCCACGCTGTCAGTCTTGCTACTGGAAGTCTCGCTATGCCGGCTCAGAAGTATGGGAGTATCCACACGAGGATGATGCAGAAGCACGCGTGTCAGCTCCAAACCGGAATAGCCAGTAGCACCCAACACTGCGGTTTTCAGTTTCGCCGGCATTAAGCAAGCATCTCCTGAATTCGGCCTTCGATCTGCTTGGCGGCTTTTTTGTTCGCGCAAATAATCAAAATCGTGTCGTCTCCCGCAATGCTTCCAATGGCTTCGGGCCAGCCCTCGCCGTCAAGCGCGGCGGCAACGGGCTGGGCGCTTCCCACACTCGTTCTAGTAACGATCAAGTTCTCCGCGGCGCGAACGTTGAGTACAAACTCCCGAACCAGACGCGATACCGACGGCAATGCCGGGTCGGACGAGTTTTCTCCCTGCGCGATTTCGTATCCTTCACCTGTCTTCACCAGTCCCAATTCGCGAATATCGCGCGAAAGGGTGGCTTGTCCGACAGGAAACCCCTGCTTTTTCAGTAATCGCTGAAAATCCTCCTGGCTTGCTACCGGCCGTTCCTGCACCAATTCCAAAATCGCTCTTTGTCGTAACGCCTTACTCATGCATTTATATTCATACAGATGAATAACTATTCACATGGTAAAGGTTCTGCAAATGATGTCAAGCAGAAATATTGATAGCGGGGGGTAGTTGTTCGAAACGCTTAAGTGTGTCGCAAGCTGGACCACGGCAAACGATTTCGCTGACAGAAGAAAACCCACCGCTAATGGCGATGGGTTTGAATCCTGCAAGTTTGGGAGGAGGTCTGCAATCCCGATGGAGAGCCGGTTAGTTGTGGCTTTCCTTGGGCATTTTTGCGCTCGAAGCGGGCTTCTTTGGCGCATCTTCGAAGAATTGAACCAACCGGTCAATTAATCTTCGACGACCACCAATAACATGCAGTCCACTCTCGTGCTGGTGTTCTTCTAAAAGTTTGTTCAAGTCGGTTTCTAGTTCGCTCATCGGTCCACCTCACAACGTCTTATTGCCATAACCGAAGCTACCTTCCAAAATAGCAACTCTGGGCAACTAACAGAAATCGGAAATTGCGATGAGGCCAATAAAGAATTTGAATGCCGAGGAAGCTACTTTGATGTGGCGGCCAACTGCCGCACAGTGCTGATAAATGTGGTAGTTGCGCGTGTCAGCGTACGGTCCCGCCGGTACGCGAGGCCAAGTTCTCGCCACAATTCCTGATCCTGAAGGGCGATCAGTTTGACTCTACCGGCCAACACCTGATCCCGCGCAAAGCTGGCACTTATCAGAGAAACGCCGAGACCCGCGGCAACGAAGCTCTTAATCATACCCACGCTTGGCAATTCCATCCTAATCTGCAATTGAGCCGCATAAGGCCGGAACAATTTATCCATAACCCGGCGGCTGTAGCCGGTTTTCGGAAGCAGCAGAGGCTGCTTCGCAATCTCGCTGACGGGAACAACATCATGTTTCGCTAGTGGATTTTGGGGGTTCACCATCAACATCAGTTGATCGCGAAAAATGGCGTGAGCTTTCAAGCTTGAGGACTTCACGGGTAGGGTGACTATACCGACGTCGATCGTGCCGTTTTCCAGCTTTTCAACTATTTTGTAACTGAAATTTCGGTAAATCGAAATCTGCACGCCAGGATAAAGGCTTGAATATTTCGCGAAAACATCCGGCAGAACATACAAGCAGGTCGCTTCGTTCGCTCCTACCAGCAGGGTCCCCCGAGGACTGCTACCCTGATCGGCCACTGCCAGCAAAGATTCGTCTCGCGTTTGCAGGAGCCGTTCCGCATAGGCGAACAGCACACGTCCGGCGGGCGTCAGAGTGACGTCTTTTCCTGAGCGGTCAAGAAGGCGGTCGCCGTATTCCTGTTCCAACTGGCGGATTTGGGCGCTGACGGCCGATTGAGAACGAAACACCTTTTGACCAGCTCGCGAAAAGCTGCCCAGTTTTGCAACTTCCAAAAATGTGACTAGCTGATCGAAATCCATGGATTGTGCGTGATTATAGCGGAGAGTTAGACCGCATCATCGTGAAAGTTTTTTCTTTGGAGAAACGTAACGCTGGGGGACGCATTGCAGATCGACCGTACTGGGTAAAAGAAAAATGACGGAAAGATATGATCGAAGCGATCTATACGTCTTCCGCTCGGACTACTCCGTTGCCGGCAAGCGGAACTTCGAGGTGGACGAGCGGGATCCTCGCGGACTTATTTCCCGCATGCAAACCGCACTCGGTTTTCTGAAAACCTGCCCACCGGCCCGCCCTGGAATCTTCGCCCGGTTTTACGGCACGTGTGCACTGCATGCAGCCAATGCTCGGATAGCCGCGATCATGCAGGGAATTGTATGGAACACTGTGTTTCTGGATGTAACTCATAACCATTGGCGCAGACCAATCGGCTAAAGGATTAATCTTTACAAGCTGAAACTTGATGTCCCACTCGATCTTCCTGGCATTGGCGCGGATCGAAGTCTGATCCCGCCGGATGGCGGTGATCCAAGCCCGCAACCCGGATAGCTTCTTTTTAAGCGGCTCAATCTTGCGAATGGTGCAGCAACGATCCGGATTCCGCTTCCACAGCTCCGGCCCGTACTCCAGAGCTTGTTCATCAGGCGTCAGCGACGAGTACAGGCGTTCCACTTTAATTCCGTACCGCTTTTCCACCCGGTCAATAAGATCGTAGGTTTCTGGGAACAGGAATTCAGTATCACCAGTAAAAACTTTAACATCGGGATTAATGCTGGCCGCAATATCAATCAGAGCCATTCCTTCAACCCCAAACCCGGTTGCCATGGCCACATCGTCACCGAAGGTCGCGAAAGCCCATCGCAATATTTCTTCCGGCTTCCAGGACTCCGATCGACTTTGGATGTCGTCCAACAGTTCTCTCACTCTGATGTCTCCAACTCTTGCGCCTGCGGCTGTGACCGCATGAATGACCCAAGCGGGATATTTGTTGCAAACGATGCGATTTCACTGATGGGGGATGGCTGTCGAGCTAACCGCACTACTTCGCCCACAACCAACAGAGTGGGGGTGGGTAGTTTTGGCGCGGCGTGCAAATCCTTCAAAATTGTCTGATGAATCTGTTGTTCCGGCGAGGTTGCCTTCGAAATGACGGCGCAAGGCGTACTCGGCTCCAGGCCCGCTGATACCAGTTGCCTGCATGTCGCGGCATAGAGGTAGCCCGGCATGTAAACCACCACGGTTGTACCCGGCGCAATGCGCTTCGGCCAGTTGTTATCAAAAGAATCGTTCAAATCTTCCGATGGAGAGCTGTGCCCTGTAAGCACAATCAAGGAGGATGAAAAAGCGCGATGGGTCAGGGGAATCTGCACAGCCGCGGCGGCGCCAAGCATCGCCGAGATTCCAGGAACAATCTCGAATTCGATGTTGGCCCGCCGAAGCGCCTCAACCTCTTCACCGGCGCGCCCGAAAATAAGAGGATCCCCGCCCTTCAATCGGACGACCTGCAAATCTAACAACGCGTATTGCACCAGCAAGACATCAATTTCCTGCTGTCGAATATTCTTACGTCCGCCCCGTTTGCCTACGTTGCGAAGTAGCGTGGACGCGGGGATCAACTTCAAAATCTCTGGCCCGATCAATTCATCATGCAGGACCACATCTGCGGACCTAAGCAGGCGGAGTGCTTTCAGCGTCAGCAACTCAGGATCGCCCGGTCCCGCGCCTACAAGATAGATTTTCCCGCTCATGCTTCAGTCCTCGCGTAGATCCGTTCCGACAATTGGGCGGTTTCAAATGCTTCGCGGCTGGCAAGCTCGTGCAATCTCCGCTTCCGCTCTTCGGGGTTCATATCTGCGGCGAACAATTCCTGTCGAACTCTGCCCAACTCGTTTACCCATTCGGCATACTCGGGACCGAATTGTTCTTCAAGCTCGGCTCTCAAACGTTGGGCAAGAGCAGGGCTGTGCCCGGCGGTAGAAATCGCAACCTGAAAATCGCCGCGGCGAACGACGGCGGGATAGAAAAAGTCGCAATGTTGGGGATCGTCCACCGAATTGCAAAGAATTCCGCGCCGTTGAGCTTCGACGAAGACGGCCTCATTGACCGTTTCCGTAGCGGTAGCCGCGATTACAAGAACCATGCCATCCAAATCACTCGCCTCGAAACCTCTCCGATTCCAAGTAACGGTCCCCGACTCTGCCCAACGTTGCACAGTTGCCGTACCTTTGGGCGCGACGACCGATACCTCTGCATGAGCAGCCAGGAGACTCTGAATTTTGGGTTCGCCAACCTTGCCTGCACCCACGACCAGGCACCGACGACCTTCGAGCCTCAGAAATATTGGAAATAAGCTCATACTCTTAACCTTCAGACCCAAGGTACGCATTCGCCATACAAGCAAAAACCCACCGCCAGTTACCAGACTGGCGGTGGGTTTTGATTTTGCTGATACTAGAGAATTCTTAGGTCAGCAGCCTCCCCGCGCCAGTCGACGCACACATACAACAACGGCAACAACACTGGCAGCAGCAGGTATGGCAAACCGACATCATGATTTGATAGTAGATATCCTCAGAAGGCGTGTCAATCACAAAAATCCTGGACTTAGCGCCCTCTCTCGTCCAAGGCCAGGTTCAATTCGAGTACGTTGACCCGCGGCTCACCCATAAAACCGATCTGGCGTCCCAAGGTATGTTGTTGAATTAATTGCCTTACGGAATCCTCCGAAAGGCCGCGCTGGTGGGCGATCCGGGGCACTTGGAAGTCAGCAGCTGCCGGTGAAATATCCGGATCCAAACCTGACGCGGAAGTTGTGACTAGGTCTGTCGGGACCGGCGTTCCGGGGTTTTCTTTCCGCAAATCAGACACACTGGCTTGAACCCGGTCGATTAATTTCTGGTTGGTCGGGCCATAATTAGACCCGCCCGAATTTGCGGCGTCGTATCCGTTACCGGCCGCCGAAGGCCTGGAATGGAAGTATCCGGGACCGATAAAAGCCTGACCAATGATTCGTGACCCGACAACGTCGCCATTCTTCGTAATCAACTGGCCGTTGGCCTTGTCTTTGAAAAGTGCTTGAGCCAATCCAGTCACTACCAGCGGATATATAAGCCCCAGCAATAGGGTTGTAACAATCGTCATCAAGATCGAGATTATGAGATTCTTTTTCATAAAACTTCCTAGGCCATTCCCACGCGTGTGATCAGCATGTCGATCAGCTTGATTCCGACGAAGGGAATTATGATTCCGCCGATACCATAGATCCAGAGATTGCGGCGCAGTAGCGCTGCGGCTCCGGCGGGACGATACTTCACTCCCCGCAGCGCCAATGGAATAAGGGCGACAATGATTACCGCATTGAATATGACGGCCGACAGTATGGCCGATTGCGGAGTCTGCAAGCGCATAATATTCAGCGCATTCAGCAC
>Ga0210384_10008548_pt1 | contig 10656 bp, 10 predicted proteins | sample IncBWH2MmetaG_FD_160574 | JGI IMG/M metagenome (GOLD analysis project Ga0210384, IMG submission 160574) | Forest soil microbial communities from Barre Woods Harvard Forest LTER site, Petersham, Massachusetts, United States - Inc-BW-H-2-M | ecosystem: Environmental > Terrestrial > Soil >...
TGTTCGCAGCGTGAAGACGCCCTCGAGCGCAGCCTCCTTCGCATTGAACCAGGGCCGCGCGCGCGTACCGGTGGCGATGAGCAGGCGGTCGTACGGCACTTGCTCGCCATTGGCCAGGCGCACCTGCTTGCTGGCTCGGTCGAGGCCGGTCGCCGCGACGCCAAGTCGCCATTCCGCATCCAGTTTGCGCGAGCGCGGCAGCAACGTGTGGTCGGCGCGCACCCAGCCCTTCAGGACTTGCTTTGAGAGTGGCGGCCGATCATACGGCTCCTCCTTCTCATCCCCAATGATGGTCAGCTTCCCGTTGAAGCCCTCGTCGCGCAAGGCTTCGGCGGCGCGGAGCCCAGCCAAAGAAGCACCGACGATAACGATCCGGCCGTTCGTTTTAAATTCCGATACGAGGTCCGCTACGAGCGCCGAAGTTTTCACGTTTTTTCCCCCGTCTCGTCCAGCCGGTCCACAAGAATCGCTTGCACGGGGCAGGACGCAACGGCTCGAAGGACCTGCTGGCGCAGCGAGTCGTCCGGGTTGGGGTCGTACATCAGCGCCTCTTCACCGTTCAGTTTGAGGACCGCCGGCGCGAGCGGGACGCATTGCGCGTATCCCAGGCATTTGTTCAAATCAACGACAATTCGCATTGGTCGATTCCCTCCCTTATGCTCCGAGAGAATTGCGGCTCGCTCGAGTTACAACAACTGTCAAAATTACCAGTGCGGAGCGGCATACATTTCTTAGTTCGGTTGGCGAATCCTTTTCGAGGAGCTTTCGATGTCTCAACCAGCTTCTCGCTGGATCAGCAAGCTGTCACTTCTGCCAGTACCTAATCCACCCAAGCACATCTAGCCTGCGTTCGCGTCGTTGATTTGCGTCACAGGACCGCAGAGCGAGGCTGTCGCATGGTCTTTTTCGCCGAGCGTAGACTCTGGATGGCTTTGCCAAAGACGCCGTTGAGCATCTTTGCAGTGTTCGTTGCGTTCTTCGCACCGACCACGAAGGGTCAATCGCCGGGGCCGCGCGAATTTCTGAACATTCCTGTTCGTCAAACAGTCGCTTACGTCGATTACGTCGCCACTAGATCCGGGACCGTGGCCGTTGATCTATCCTTGCCAAACAACGAATCGGTCAACAAAGCTCTTACGCCTACCGTCTTGGCGTCGTTTCCTCTCAACAACAAGTACGCCGGTGTGTCGCTGACCGTGCCCATCAGCAAGGTCCAGGTCACCGGGCCTGCCGGCAACTCAGAAAAGTGGGGAGTCAACGACCCGGCCATTGGGTTCCATAAAAACATTTTCGGGCTGCCGGCGCTCCGGAGCGATCAGATTTCCGAGTGGATCCCAAGGACATTCCTGAGCTTCCACATGACGGTCAACCCTCCACTCGGTTCGTACGATCGCAACTCCCCATTGAACACAGGAGCGAATCGCTGGGCCTTCACTCCTCTTGTGAACCTGAACATTCCGCTCAGTAAAGGCGTGGCATGGTTCGAGGTGTATGCTTGGGGCCGCTTCTATACAAACAATAATGAGTTTCAGGGAAACAATCTGCTATCGCAGCATCCGCTGGGAGCAGCTGCGGCGTGGTACAGCCACAACCTCGGAAAGAAAATGTGGGTAGGCATCGGCGTGTACTATGACTCTGGCGGAGAAACATACATCAATCACGTTGCACAGCACGATGCTGCACACGCCTTTCGACCCAGCCTGGCCATCAACAGAAAGGTCGGGAAGTTCGCAGTCACCTTGCGATACGAGAACACAGCCTCGAAGTCAAATGCCGACTCCTCAAACGGATTACTGTTGCTCAGGGTGGCCTTTCCACCTCTTTTTAATTTCTAAGTGTCAGAGATCGGCTTGCAACCCACTCAACTTGCCCCAGAATTCGCCGCTTGTGCATCGGCTTAGGACGTGAGCCGAGATACTCAGCCAACCGCCGCGTAACGATCCGTCTCAAAGATGTTCACAAACTCTCGGTAACGCTGACCAATCTCAGCCACTGCGACTTTGGCCGGAGTCTTCCCAGCCAACCAGCGACTGACCGGGCCCACGAAAATTGTTCGGCCCACGGCGAAACCGATGAATCCCGGCACCTCAGCTGCGGTCTTCAGCCATCCTCGTAACTTCTCCTGGTCCGCGCCGCCGCCCAGGGTGACGCAACCAACTTTGTTGCGTCCGCCGCGGCGAACAGCCGCCACAATCTTCTGGCAGTCCTCACTGCGATCGGTCCCTTCGACTCCCCATACGTCCGGCTCAACCTGCGCATCCTGCAGTTGTTGAATAGCCTCAAGCATCAGCCGAGGCCGAATGTCCGTGTTGTAGGCATTTTTGTCGCCCTTGAGCTTTTGGAGTTGCGCCTTCTCAGGCGGAATCAAGAGCTCAAGCAGGAACAGGCTGCGACTCTCGCCGTGTAGGTAGTCCGACAACCGCTTGAGGCGGGCCGATTGTCGCCGGTTCAGATCGTGGTCACCCTCCGGGTTGTAGCGGACCTTCACCTCGCAGAAGGCTGGGCGAAAAGCCTCGATGTGTTTGGCAAAATCCTCACCGTACTCGAAGTCGAACTCTTCCTGCCCGGGCTTCTCGGCCGGACATGCCGTGGAATACCCGCGCGCTGCGGCGTGCTGAAGAATGTCAGCACCGAACTGCTCGTCCACAAGGATGCCAGCCTTGTCCTTGGGTACACCAGCCGCCAGGGCAGCCTCAAAGCCGTCGTAGGCTACATGCTTGGCGCCTGCGAGTTGCGCCGCCGCCGCATCGACCTGTGCCGCATGCTCCTCGGTGAGCATGTCCTCCGATCCGAGGTCGCTTAGGAATGACCCGCGGTGATCAAAGGCAAGAATGTACAGAGGTTTATCGAATCCAAGACTTGAAGTCATGCCCGTGCCCTTTCATCATCGCAGAAGTGGTCAAGAACGAGCTTTTTTGGTCTTCGTGGAATCTTCCCAGAGGCGAAAGCCTCCGAGGAACGCGTTTGCATTGTGGCCTGCTCTGCAGGCGGGAGGCAGTTCTTTCAGTTTCTTGGCGTTGCCTCCCCCGAGAACCACGTCATCAGGGTGCAGGACATCGATAAGTCGGGCCACGCAGTACGCCACGTGGCGTCGCCATTTCTTCTTACCAAGCCGCTTTAGTCCGCGGAGGCCAATGTAATCCTCGTACGTCCCGTTCTTGTAAGAAAGGTGGCCTAACTCCAGGGGCACCACGAGCCCTTCATGGACGAGGGCGGAACCGAGACCGGTTCCCAAACCCACAAAGAGCAGCAGGCCGCCCTTGTAGCTCCCGAGAGCCTGCATGGCCGCATCATTGATGATCTTCACGGGGCGCCCAAATGCCGAGTTGAAATCGAACCCGACCCAAGCGCGACCCAGGTTATGCGGTTCCATAGCCGGTCTACCTCGGAGAACCAAGCCTGGGTAGCCAATCGATACCACGTCATACTTCCAGTCGCTGGCGATCCGCTTAACCCCAGAAACCATCTGTTTGGGTTTCAACTCTTGCCCAGACGGAAACCTTCGAGGCTCATCCTGTCCCGTGGCAAGAAGTTTGACCTTGGTTCCTCCGACATCGACTGCCAACACATTCATGACGGAGCCTCTCCATGACGAAAACCATTGTGCGAGCCCCCAGCTTTACTCGAAGACAAAAAGCGGCTCATACGTCAGGCAAGAGAAACCAGTAACTAGAGATATCAACCTCAGAATGCCCTGCGAACTGTCAGAACTGACAGTTCGAATTTCCTCGGCGATCGATTTGTCCTCGAAATTACGGCTAATACAATGAGCTCCCTCTGCGTCGCGGCGCCCGTCCTCCAGGCTCAAGCCTAAGATCCGTTGGAAGTCTCTACCTGTTAACTCTCACAGTGCTCGCAATTGTTCGCTCATGTTAGGAATGGCCTTCGTCTCGCAGCTGCCGGTGTATAGCTCGTTGTCTTTCAAGACCGGCTCGCTTCTTTTCAGCGAACCGAACCGACTAGAGGAGGTCCACATGCGCGAAGCCCTTCCGCAAATTCTAGGCATCCTGGCGCTTATTGCCGTTCCTCTCACGGGATTGTGCCTGGGGATCGAGACGGGGCGCGCTTACGTGAGCCAGCTCTTGCGCATGCCAGGCGTACTGATCCGTTTTTTCCTGGCGACTTTTGTAATCATGCCCGCGCTCGCCGTGGTCATTCGTCTGAGTGAGAATCTCTCTCCCGCAGTGTGGGTAGGCCTCCTGCTAATTTCAATGACGCCGCCAAGCCCGGGATTTCACAGTAAGGTTCGCAAGCTTTCAGTTGGTGCCGAGATGAGCCTGGCCTGGCAACTGACGTCGGTACTGCTTTCGATTGTCACAATTCCGCTAACGCTGTTGATTCTGGAGAACGCTCTGGGATTGCAGCTGAATTGGGGAATAGGCGCCGTGACGCGAAAGATATTGCTGGTCTACCTCGCTCCAGTGATGGCCGGTATGCTGTGGCGGAGGCTTTCACTTCCCATCGCGACTTCCGTTGCCCGCATCGCGATTCCTATTTCAAAAGTTACTTTACTGCTATTGGTATTGCTAATCGTCCTGATAGGAGCCAAGCCGCTAATCTCGCTGGGAGCGCGCTCACTTCTGATTGTGTTGCTATTCGTAGCGGTCGCAATATTGGTTGGGCATCTCCTCGGGACGCCCCCGCCGAACCTCCGTCCTACTCTTGCGGGTGCTCTTGCTATGCGATTTCCGGCGCCGGCATTCGTACTGGCCAAGTTGAACGGAATACTTGGTCCAATTACTCCGGTCATTTTGGCTTATCTTATCTTCGGAGGCGTACTGCTCGGCTTGTATAGCAAGTTGGTGCGGAAACATGTTGTAGCGTTTCAGCACAGTGAAGTTACCTCGTCGTGAGCGAGCCAGCAGGGAATCCAGCCGGATGTTCTTTAGCCAGCTTGCAGGGACGCAATGCTCGTATCGTTTTAGTAGCAATGGACGAGCTGGTTGGCGTGAACGGTGTGAGGACTGTCAATTCTTACAGTGGCTTCTGCTCGATGATAGCAGTACCTTCGCGTGCGTGCCCGCGGCGCAGTCTGCGAAACACGCAAGACGGGGGAACTGATGAGCATCGGCTGCCAATTCTTAGCGATAGGCATTTTGTCCCTGATGCCCTTGGCATCCATGGCCCAGGAAGTCGTGACGCACGCGAAGACGGAAGTTACAGTTGACTGGGTGCAAGGGACGGACTTCTCCAAGTACAAGACTTACGCATGGGGAAACGCAAGTCAGAAAACGCCTGACCCGAAACATCCCATTGAAGACATTGACGCCGCTCTGCAGGCAAAGGGCTTGCGGAAGGTGGAGAGGGACGCAAATCCCAGTCTCCTGGTCGCAGTTAGCGTTGGAAGCAAACCTGTATATGTGATTCAGGGTTGGCCTGTAACTCCAGCCGTGAAACAGGGCACTATGATAGTACAACTCGCGGATCCCCAATCGAAGAACGCCCTCTGGTGGGGCGTTGCGTATGGCGTGCTAACCGACAAATACGACAAAGATGTCGGTATGATTCAAAAGAAAGTTTCGAAGATGTTCCAGAAATATCCGCCGCCAACCAAGAAAAATTAACCTGACAGCGGTGGCACTTGAGCGCGCACCACTCTTAGCAGATTTGAGCACCTGTCAGTTCTACCAGTATCGCTCCCGTACTCGTCACAGCAATATCCCAGAGCTACGTCCGTCCACGTCGACTGTTGCAGACCCACTCCTAGCCAACGATCTCTGTTTTGTTGACGGTCACGTACGTCGCAAACATCTGCAAATATTATATCGCCTGCAAATTGGCGGCAGAGCAAGCAGAAGATAGGAAGAAGGCGCGGGAATCCCGAAAACTGACTGGCCGCTCTACTTCCTGTTGTACATAAACATCGCTGGAACGATAAATTTATGAACACAGTTAATCTGCAGTTCTCCGGAAGATAACAGATGAGCAAAAATACAGTAGTTTGGGTGATGCTTCTGACTTTGCTGATGTTTGTCCCGGCTGGGTGGGCACAAAGTGGGACGCCACCAAAGAGTGCCGGGAAGCAGGCTAGCACATTGCCTGCCGCCCCTAATCAAAGGACGAATATCCAAGCCTACATACAGCTCCTGCGCTCCGATGTACGCCAGCAGAAAGCCGAGATCATGGGGTCGGTGATGCTGTTAAGTGCCGCTGATTCTGCAAAATTCTGGCCAATCTATACCGAATACGACGCGGAATTGTCCAAACTGAATGACCAAAGGCTGGCGAATATTCACGAATATGCCCTTAGTTATGCGCAAATGACAGATGAAAAGGCAGACGAACTGATTCAGAACGCGATGTCGTATCAAAGGCAGCGTGGCGAGCTTGTTGCAAAATACTATGACCGCGTTAAACAGGAATTGGGCGCAATTACAGCAGCGCGCTTCGTTCAAATCGAACACCAATTGCTTTCGATTATTGATCTTCGAATTGCTGCTGAATTGCCGATTGTTGGAGCAGGCTCTTGAATTTCATGAGGAGACAAGAAATGCGAAAGGGATTTATTGGGGCCGCAACAATCCTGTTGGCATCAGCAACTGCGTACCATGCCTCAGGCGCGAACTCTTCGGCCACTACGCTAGCGAAGATTCCTATGGCCGCGCCTGGCCCTCCGCAGAACGTAAAGAGAATCACGGTTCCGGCCGGAACACGGATCCTTATACGAATGATCGATTCTATCGATTCCACCAAACAAGCAGAGGGGTTTCGGTTCACGGCTAGTCTGGAGACGAATCTGCAAGCCGAAGATGTCGTGGTGGCCCCACGAGGTACCACAGTGTATGGCAAGCTTGTTTCGGCTTCATCGGCCGGCAGAATGAAGGGCAGTTCCGAACTGACGCTGGAATTGACCGATATTATGATCAACAACACAACCTATCCGCTTCTCACAAGTACGTATGAGATCAAGGGGAAGGGAGAAGGCTCGAATACAGCGAAAAAGGTTGTTGGCGGCGCAGGACTGGGTGCGCTTATCGGTGGGATAGCGGGCGGGGGAAAGGGAGCCGGGATTGGAGCGCTCATAGGCGTTGCCGGTGGAACAGCCGTCTCCGCTTCCAAAAAAGGACAGCAACTCTCGATACCAAGCGAAACTCTGCTGGAATTCCGGCTCGAACAACCAGTGGCACTGCCGGTTCGAAAGTAGTCGGGCCCGTAGGTGTCGAGGCAGCCATAAAGAACCATCGCCTCTTCCAACCTCGGATGGGCGCGCCTATCTGCCAGAGCGCAAATTATGGCGTGCCCATCCAATCATGGTTCAACCGTTCTGCGCGAGCGCCTACTGTTAGTCGTGGTCGTGGTGCTCGTCGTGGTTGTGCCGATCGTCGCGGTCGTGCTCCTTGTGCTTCTTGGGTACACGAGTTAGCGCCGCATACTGTGCGGGATCCCCAACTTGGACCTGTGCTGTAGCCGTGGTCGTGTGACCCGACGCATCTTTAGGCGCATTGGTGCTTGTGTAGACGCGGTTGGTCTGCGAGCTGGAGCGTTCGGCGCTTAGCAGAAATGTGCGCACGTCCGTTCCGAACGGCACTGGTCCGCCACCAACGGCCTGAACATCATCGCCGTCTAGTGGATCGCTGCTAGTGATCGACACGAGTTGCACCCTGGGATTGGCATCGCAGGTGTCGCTCGCTACGACGGTGGCGGTAATCAAAGCAAGTTTGTGATTCGGCGGCCAGAGGTCGTTCGGAGATAAGCTAACGCTCAACGTCGGCGCCATCGTATCCCGAACAGTAACGTGGGTCGAAGCGGTTGAAGTAAGGCCAGCTGCATCGGTCACGGTCAGCGTGAACGTGTGTACCCCCATCGTTGCGCTGAGCTGCACAATCGCGGAAGTCCCCATCACATTACCTGCGTCGTCCGTCCAGACATAGCTAAGCGCGGTTCCGTCGGGATCGGTGGACGCGGATCCATTCAAAGTTGCTGGAGTACCACCGTGTCCGGCGCACTCAAGCGTCTGGTCAGGGCCTGCATTAGCTACTGGCGGATGCTTCGTTGCTTGCGGGCTGGAGTATCGGCTGAATAGCACCTGGTTTACGCCGGGCGTATCGTCGGACCACGCCACGTTCAGGTTTCCGTTCTTATCAGCCGCCAATTGGCTGTCCGATGACGAACCCGAGTCGCTCGAGAGGTTCTGAGTGGCAAACGTTGCCCCGGAATCTACGGAGCGTGCAAAGAAGATATTTGGCTTACCGGGAGTACTGTCCGTCCAACCCAGGTTGATTCCACCCGCGGCGTCCACAACTATCCATGGGTTGAGCGAGTTTCCTGTATCGCTCAAGAGATTCGCTGGCGCGGAGAAGTTCACCCCGTCGCTGGATCGAGAAAAGAATATATGGTTGTTCGTGGCAGGGGGAATATTGCCCTGCCAAGCTACATACGTGCCGCCATTTGCATCTACGCCGATTTGCGGACTGCCGGAATTGCCCGAACTGTTCGAGAGACTCTTTGCGCTCGAGAAGCTTGCGCCTTGATCTGCCGAGCGGCTAAGAAAAATTACGTAGTGACCCGGCGTGTCGTCCATCCAGACGACATTGATGTTCCCGCTGGGGTCCACGGCAACTTGTGCCGCGAAGGAGTTTCCTGCGTTGCTGGAGAGATTTTTCGGGGTCGAAAAGGTCGCGCCCTTATCGGTCGAGCGGCTAAAGCATATGTCGGACTGAAAGTTAAAATCGTCTTCCCAAGCCACGTTAATACTGCCATCCGCACCGACCGCGATCTGCGGTCCAAACGAGCCCGTAGGGTTAGTAGTCAAATTCACCGGCGTCGAAAACGTCGCTCCACCATCCGTTGAATGGCTGTATAGAACGCCGTACTTGATGTCGTCGCTCTCCCACACCACGCTGATGTTCCCGTTCGTGTCCGCTGCTATTTGCGGGCTCCCTGAGTCGGCAGCATCATTCGAGAGGTTCTGCGGCATTGAGAAGGTCGCGCCGCCATCCGTCGAGTGGCTGAAAAAGATATCTTGATTTCCTGGTGTGGGGTCCACCCAGACCACGTCGATGCCACCGTGGCTGTCGACTAAGATGCGCGGACCGAATGACCAGCCGGAACTATTCGACAGATTTCGCGGTGCCGAAAACGTGGCTCCGCCGTCGGTCGACCGGCTGAACAGAATATTGGAGTTATTGGCGGTGTCGTCTTCCCACACCGCATAAATGTTGCCGGCAGCATCCACGGCGATCTGCGGTGTAAACGAATAATCCGAGTTATTCGAGACGTTCTTTGCTGCTGAGAACACTTGCGCCTGGGCGCTGGCGCACAATGCAAACACACCAAGAGCCACAACTGCGAGGACCTGACCGAAGCGGCTGGAATAAACCACGGCGACCTCCTTGAGCGATTCGCGACCAAGAAACCGGATTTCTCATCGGCAGTTCGACATCGAAAATGAGTGGAACCGCCTCTCGCCAGTCGTTGGGGGACTTCAGTCTGGCTGTTGCGAGGCTACTTTGGGTACGCTTGCCCTCGGGGACGGTGAGGAAGCAAGTAACTCTTACTCCGCCTAGTCTAGAAAATGCTGCCGAAAGAAAAGGGAAACCAAAGTACTAGTGTGTCTAAAATATAACGTGCGGGCTTTTCGGCTGCATGGACTTGCGCCGGAGCCTCTCCTGCTTAGGCCGGGGGCTTTCACTTATTCTATTGATTCTAAGGGTGTTACATTGTGGGGACTTTCGCAGGTGCAGACGCCGCTTAACTTTTCCCGGCAGTGAGGCTTCGCTTGCGGCTACAATCGGCGCCGCCCAATTACACATCGACGAGGTATTCGCGTGCGGAACATACAAATCGCCGTCGGCAGTACGCGGCGGCCGAAGCTGGCGGCCGTGACGGAAGCGATCCAGGAGTTCGGCGCACTGCTGGCGCCGGACGCCGAGTTCGAGGTCATTGGCGTGGAGGTGGAAAGCGGCGTGGGCCATACGCCTGCCAACCGGGCGGAATTGATGCTGGGCGCGCGGCAGAGGGCCGAGGGATTGGCGCGCTTGGCCCGGGAAAAGGCGGAATCGTGGCGGTATTTTGTCGGGCTGGAAGGCGGCTTGGACATTATTGAGCAAGAAGACGGGCGCCGCGTGCTGCTTGAGAGCTGGGCCTACGTCTCGGACGGCCGCGACGGGCACTATGGACGTTCGGGCGGAGTCGAGATTCCAGACGCTCTCGCGCGAGAAGTCTTGGAGCAGGGCGTCGAGCTGTCTGTCGCGATAGATCGTTTCGCGGGAGCCGTGGGCATTCGCGATGCGCAAGGCGCATGGGGCGTGCTGTCTGGCGGCCTGATTAGTCGGACGGAGGCGTTTCGCGTAGCCGTCGTCGCCGCCTTCGCCCCTTTTTATAACGCAAAGATGTATCATGCGGCGTCGGCTGCTCCGTAGTTAGAGCGCAGCGATTTTGTCGCCAGCAGGGTAAAATGGTTGTCATCCCGAGCGAAGCCGAGGGACCTGCTTTTCGCTTGTAGTAGAGCAGCATTTTGCTAAGGAGAAGCGAGTGGATATTGTTAAAGGAAATATGGGCTGGATCGAAGTTGTAGTCGGCCCAATGTTTTCAGGCAAGAGCGAGGAATTGATCCGGCGGCTGCGGCGCGCGGAAATTGCGCGTCAGCGCGTGCAAATCTTTAAGCCGGCGATCGATGAACGCTATGCCGCAAACGAGATTATCTCGCATTCCGGC
>Ga0210384_10008550_pt1 | contig 10652 bp, 15 predicted proteins | sample IncBWH2MmetaG_FD_160574 | JGI IMG/M metagenome (GOLD analysis project Ga0210384, IMG submission 160574) | Forest soil microbial communities from Barre Woods Harvard Forest LTER site, Petersham, Massachusetts, United States - Inc-BW-H-2-M | ecosystem: Environmental > Terrestrial > Soil >...
CGTTCAGCTCTTTTGTTGCGCTGGGAGTCTGTTTTTACGCGAATCTCCGTTACGTTTTTACGCGCGAGGCAAAGTGGGACTGGCTGGGGGTGTCCGCGGCGGAGGTAGGACTGGCATTTATTTCCGTGGTGTTGATCAGCGGCCCGATCTGGGCGCATCCGGTGTGGGGAATCTGGTGGACCTGGGACGCACGGTTGACGCTCACCTTCGTGCTATGGCTGTTGTACATGGCGTATCTGCTTCTGCGGTCTATGCTGGAGGATCCGGACAAACGGGCGCTCTTTAGCGCGCTCTTCGGCATTTTTGCTTTTCTGGATGTTCCTTTGGTTTATTTCTCGATTCGTTGGTGGCGCACGCAGCATCCGCAGCCGGTGATCCTGGGTGGACCAGGTTCCGGACTCGATCCGCGGATGCGCGTTTCCTACCTGCTCGTGTGGGCCGCGTTTACCGGGCTGCTGGTTTTGCTCATAAATGCGAGGTACAAGCTGGAGGCCATGCGGGCGGGCGTAGAAGAGTTGCGAAGAGAAGCGGAGGTACGATGAAAAATCTGGATAGCGTGCTAGCGGCCTATCTTGCGGGGTGGGCCATTTTCTTTGTGTACTACGTCACGATCGCACGGCGAATGGCGACCTTGCGCGATGAGATTGAGGAGCTGAAGAATTCGCTGAACCGAGGGAAATAGTTTGGCAGGGAAGAAGAAAGTCGGAATCGTACTGTTTCAGCTGGGCGGGCCGGATTCGCTGGAAGCGGTGGAGCCCTTTCTGCTGAATCTGTTTCTGGATCCGGACATCATTCCGCTCGGACCGCTGGGTCTTCTGCGGCGGCCAATTGCAAAACTCATTTCTTCACGGCGATCGAGTCCGGTTGCGGCGAAATATGCCGAGATTGGGCGCCGGTCGCCGATTGCGACACTGACCGAGCGGCAGCGCACGCGGCTGGTGGAGGCAGTCTCGCCGTACATCGATCCGGTAGCAGTCACGGCGATGCGCTACTGGAATCCCACGACGTTGGAAGCCGTAGAAACTTTGCGAAAGGCGGTGCCGCTGGATGAGATTGTCTTGTTGCCGCTATATCCGCAGTATTCTTACGCCACCACGTTGAGCAGCCTGAAGGAATGGAAGCGCGTTGCGGAGCGGACGCAGTGGGGCCAAGCGAATGGGAGCCCTCCGCAACGAACGATTGATCATTTCTATGACCATCCTTTGTACATCCAAGCGCTGGTGCAGCGGATCGGATCGGTCTTGCGGCAATTTCCGGATAGTTCGCGGATCCATCTCGTTTTCAGCGCGCACGGGTTGCCAATGAGCTTGGTGGAAAAGGGCGATCCTTATCCGAAGCAAATCGAAGAGACGGTGCGGCTGGTTTGCGAGGTGGGCGCGAAACAGGATGTAGGGTGGCCGAAGATCCATCTCTTGTGCTACCAGAGCCGCGTGGGACCGGCGAAGTGGCTGCAACCACCGCTGACGGAGACGATTGAGCGGCTGGGCCACGAAGGGGTGAAGGAAATGCTCGTCGTTCCTATTTCGTTTGTCACCGAGCACATCGAGACGCTCCACGAAATCAACATTGAAGCCCGCGAGGAAGCAGAAAAGGCCGGCGTGGAGAGATTCCGCATGATGCCGGCCGTTGGGGACTCGCCGCTGTTCATTGCCGCGCTGAGAGACCTGGTGCTTCGCGCGTCAGGACTCTCTGTCGAAGGATCGTCCGTGCGGCTTTCCAGCGCCGCGCGTTAAATGTATAATTCCCGGCTTGATAGCAGGGCCATGACCTCAACCTACAATCCGGGTGTGCACAAATTCGCTGTCTTCACAGTGTGCTGGACGGTGCTCCTTTTTGTCGCGGGCGCGCTGGTTACCTCCAAAGACGCAGCATTGTCCGTGACCGATTGGCCAAAATCTCACGGCACATGGATCCCTGCGTTCTCGACGCTGCAGGGTGGCGACTTATTTGAATTCTCGCACCGCGCGATTGCGGGCTGCTTGGGGATTCTCACCATCATTCTGGCGGTTTTGCTCTGGGGGAAGGAAAAGCGGCTGTGGTTGCGGTGGTTTGGCTTGATCGCAGTTCTTGGTGTGGCGGTGCAGGCCGTTTTAGGCGGCCAGGTTGTCATCCGGCTGCTCCATTACTGGCTTCCTGTCATTCATGCGTGCTTTGCGCAGATAGTGTTTGGCGCGGTGCTCAGTATCGCGGTGTTCACCAGCAAGTGGTGGGTGTCAGAACGGCCTCAACTGGAGGATGGCCGAACTCCTTCGATTCATTTTATTGTGACCCTCAACGCCACGATCATTTATTTGCAGGTCATTTTGGGAGCGGGCTTCCGGCATAAAGAAATCCCCATCTGGCCGCACATGGCGGGAGCGCTGTTGGTACTTGGCGTAGTGATCTGGACGGCGGTCGTCTTGCGTAAGCGGTTCGGGCAATCGCCAGAGATCTCCAAAGCGCGCATCTTGTTGCACGCCATTGTTGGAACGCAGTTACTGCTTGGGTTTGGGGCCTACTGGTCGCGGCTCAGCACGGCGGACGCGCCGCAACCCATGCCGGTGATGGTGAGTTTGACGGTGATTCATACGGTGGTTGGAGCGATTCTCTTCGCGTTCTCCATTCTGATCGTGCTGATGTGCCACCGACTGGTTCCGCGCGACACGGAAGTAGCTGACGCTGCCACGCGCCAGGTGACCACCGGATGAGCACGGCGCGGACCACCGAACTGACGCTTTCAGCGCGTGCGAACGGCTACGTTGCGCTGACTAAGCCGGACGTTTCCTTTCTGGTGCTGATGACGACGGCGGCGGGGTATTACATGGGCGTGCGCGGCCCCGTTGGCTGGTTGCACATGATGCACGCGGTGTTCGGGACTATGCTCATTGCCGCAGGGACGGCGGCGCTGAATCATTATATTGAACGCGAGTCCGACCGATACATGCGGCGGACGGCTTCGCGGCCGCTGCCGAGCGGGGTTCTGCAGCCGCGCGAGGCGCTGCTCTTCGGTGTGGTGCTCTCCATTGCGGGTGCTGTCGATCTGTATTTGGTGGCGGGGGCGCTGGCGGCGGGACTCGGCGTGGCAACTTGCCTGAGCTACTTGTTAGCTTATACGCCGCTAAAGAAGCGCACGGTTTGGGCGACGTTTGTGGGCGCTTTTCCGGGAGCGATTCCGCCGATGATTGGCTGGGTTGCGGCCACGGGTTCGCTTGACCGCGGGGCCTGGCTGCTCTTCGCGATTCTCTTTCTGTGGCAGTTTCCCCATTTTCACGCCATCTCGTGGATGTACCGCGAGGATTATGCGCGCGCAGGGATCCTAATGCTGCCGGTGGTGGACCGCGAAGGCAAACGCACGTTCCGGCAGATCATTTTGTATGCGGCCGCGCTCGTCGGTGTGAGTTTGCTTCCTGCGCTGATGGGGTTGGCGGGTATTTTGTATTTCTTCGGAGCGCTGGTTTCCAGCACGGCGCTCGTACAGGTCTGCTTGTGGGCCGCACGCAACAAGACGAACGCGCGGGCCAAATGGCTTATGCACGCAACGGTTATCCACATCCCGCTGCTGCTTGGGTTGATGGTGTACGACAAGATCCCGCGTTGACCGTCTCAGGAAGGATTCTACTCGCGCCATGTTTTCGCATGCTGCCCTCAACGCATCTCTGAATGGAATCAGCGCAGTGCTTCTTGCGGGAGGCTACGCGGCTATTCGCGCTGGCAAGCGGGAAGTGCACAAGAGGTTTATGATTTCCGCGTTCGCGGTATCAACGGTCTTTCTGGTTTCTTATGTTGTCTATCACTTTCGCGTGGGACATGTTGCCTTTCAGGGGCAGGGATGGGTCCGGCCTGTCTATTTTGCGCTGCTGCTTTCGCACACGGTGCTGGCGATCGTAATTGTGCCGCTGATTCTGATTACGCTGCGCCGCGCCTGGTTGGAAAAGTTTGACAGACACCGCGCTATCGCGCGATGGACGCTGCCGCTGTGGTTTTATGTTTGCGTGACAGGCGTGATTGTCTATCTGATGCTTTACCAAATCTACGCGCCAACGGGAAGTTGAATCTCGCGGCATTCCTGCCCGAAGGCTCCGACTCAACAAGAATTCCGACTAAAATTGTTGTGCGCTGTCTGGGCGGATGCCAGGTGGCATGAGCGAGCCGGTCTGCGAGGAGCGAATCGCCTGGCGCGTGCCGGACTTGGGAAATACGATGTGCCAGAAATCCACGTTGGGATTGACAAACGCAATTCCCACGAATCGCCGCTCCCTCTTTTCGCGCAGAGAAGTCACCACGCAATCGATCGACTTGGCCGTGTGTTCGTTAAAGACCTTAACCGTCTGTCCGGGGATCAGCGGCGTGTCCATTAGCAGAAGCGCGCCGTTAGCGCCGACCACGTAGGTGGACGCCTGAAGGTCGATGGTTTCGCCCTCGTGCAAACGGCAGCGCACGGTCAGGGGGATTTGAAGGGAAAGGCGCATCGTGCGCCGGCGTTCGGGATATCTGGTTCTTTGCATATAGGCGCCCTGGGGGACAGTTGAGGCTTAGCAAGCGAATGGTGTCACGATCTAGTCAAAAAAACAAGACTTTTTGAAGTACTTCCGGCGGCGGCGCAGCGCAGCTTACAGCAAGAAATTGCCAACGTCGGTTCCTCTCCGAGGGACGGGGAAGGAAGGGTTTACTCCTTCACCGTACTGGGAACCAAGTCCCATTGACCCTCCCGGCGAACCTCCGTAGTCTGCAGATGTTGTTGAATTCCGACGCTTTAGCTACGAAACTGCCAGTTTCCACGAAATGTACGTTAGGACCGGATAGGGCAGACGCCCATGAATCAGGGTGCCAAGGAGATCATTGTGGCGCTTTTGAAAGATATGACTCTTGAAGCTCGGATGCGGCATATCCGCAGCTGTGGGCGGGTCAATTCGCGCGTGGCCGTGGCGGTGGAATGGCAGGATGCCGGCAGAAGCCTGCGAGCCGAAGGGTACACCGTGGATATTGCCCCGAAGGGCTGCCTGGCTATGATCCCGCAAGGCTTCACCGTTGGCCAGAGATTGCGGCTGATCAACCTCATCAATCAAATCTCATGCGAGGCCGTCTTGGTGTGGCGCGGACACGAGGGCCGCACGGGATGGGAGCTTGGCTTGGAGCTGCAAGAGCCTACAGCGGATTTCTGGGGACTTGATTTCTAACTGGTGGCGGGGATTCCGCAGGGGCTGTGCCAAATTGAATCCGGCAGTTTTCCACGGGCAGATCGGTTTTCCTTCCACTTTTTCCTTGCCATTTAATCCACTAGAAACGTACAGTTAGCCTAGGCCTTGGGGGTTTTCTGAAAGAGGCACCCATATATAGGAATCCAGTTGCTGGAACGTAGGGCCGGGAATTTGAGTGCGCCCTTGGAGTTCGCGCGGAGCGCGCGAGCGGAGGCAGAAACAAGATGACTGCCATCATCACGGTTGCGAATCAAAAGGGCGGCGTCGGAAAAACTACGACGGCCATCAATTTGTCCGCGGCGCTGGCTGCGCGCGGCAAACGCACACTGCTGATCGATCTCGACCCGCAAGCGAATTCCACAATCGCTTTTTATGATTCCGGCGAAATTTCCACTTCGATGTTCGACGTGCTCAGCGACAGCCGCGTGACCATGGGTGCGGTCATCAAGCCGACGAAAGACGCGCTGTTATTTCTCGGGCCCGGCCGGCTGGCGCTCGCAAAACTGGAGCAAGTGCTTGCGGGGCAGTTTGATGCGCCTTTCAAACTAAAAGACGCACTCGGGCCAATCCTGAAGGATTTCGACTATATCGTCCTGGATACGCCTCCGTCGCTCGGGATCTTGACGGTGAATGCGCTGGTAGCCTCGACACATCTGCTGGTGCCCATCCAGGCGGCGTATTTCGCCATCGAAGGAACGGACGATTTGCTCGAAACCTATGAGCGCATACGCGCGCGTCCTAATCCTGGGCTGAAGGTCTTGGGCGTAGTGATTACGCTTTTTGACAAACGCACGAATATTTCCAAGGACACTCACGGGCAGATTCGCACGGTGTTTGGCGAAGTGCTTTTCAAAACTAAGATCACCAAGAACGTGCGGCTAGAAGAGAGCCCGGCTTACAAGGAAACAATTCTGACATTTGCGCCGAAGTCACCCGGCGCGATCGAGTACAAGAAACTCGCAGGGGAGGTTATCCAACGTGTCGAAGAGGATCGGGTTACCCGTCACGCTGAAGATGCGGCATGACGCGCACTACGTCGAATCGCTGACGAGTTACAGCGGCGCAGCGGTTGGGCGGATGATTCGTGTAGATCAGATCCGCCCGAACCCCGACCAGCCGCGGAAGGCGCTGGGAGATTTGCGCGAGCTTACGGAATCGATTCGCGAGAAAGGAGTGCTTGAGCCCTTGCTGGTGCGTTTCGTGCCGAGGGAGGATTGTTTTTACATCATCTCCGGCGAACGTCGCTATCACGCTTCACGCGCGGCGGGACTGCGCGAAGTGCCGTGCATCGAAAAAACTGCCGACGACGCGGAAACGCTCGAAATCGGATTGATCGAAAACATTCAGCGGAAGGACCTTACACCGTTTGAAGAGGCGGATGGATTGCACCGCCTCAGCACGCAATTCGAATACACGCACGAGGATATCGCGAAAAAGATCGGGCGGGCGCGTTCGTCGGTTACAGAGACGCTGTCGCTGCGGAATATTCCAGATTCGCTGCGAAAGAAGTGCATTGAGCATGGAATCGTTTCGAAGTCGCTGCTGCTGCAGATTGCGCGGCAGCCGACGGAGAAAAAGATGATCGAGATGTTTCACCGCATCATGCAGGGCGGGCTGACCCGCGATGAGGCGCGTCGCGAACGCCGCGAAGAACAGGCGGGGCCGCAGCGCCCGCAGCCGTTCATTTTCCAGTTCGAGCCACAAAATGAGACGTTCAAGTTCCGTATTCAGTTCAAGAAGAGCCATGTTTCGCGGGATGAGCTGATCGCCACGCTGCGCGAGATTTTGGGGCAGCTGGAAGGCAGCTCTTCCGAAGCGGATTCTACAGCAGCATAAGTTTTGAGCAAGAATACGTGGAGCGAGCCATTCTCCACGATTCATTTTCCCGCCAATGGTTGAACTCACGCCGCAGCAGATGCAAGTCTTGGAAAGATTGTTTGCGGCAGGTTTTCGTCCCGTCGCAATTCCTTTCTATGAAAACGCTCTTTGTGTGAAGAAAGGTGATTGCGCGGCAGTTTTGGGACCGATTCCGAATGGCGGGCTGAAAAATCTTGCATCGCCCTCCTACATGGTAGGCGGAAACCTCAGCGTCAAGCTGAAGCGCGGGTTGCGTGAAGTGTTCGTCTGGAAAAAGACGGAAATCGATGCCACTCCGGATCGTGTGAGTGAGCTTGAATCTTTCCGGAAGGAACTGAGTGGGCTTCTGGAACCGTCACACAAGGAATAGAATCCTCCACATTTGCAATTCCGCAACGGTCTCGTCAAACTGGCACTCTTATGCAAACGTACGACATTATTTGCATCGGAGCAGGACCGACGGGTTTAGCGACGGCTATCGAGGCCAAGCGCGCGGGCATGCGGCCGCTGGTGATCGATAAGGCTTGTATTTGCAATTCGATCTACCACTATCCGGTGAACATGGTGTTTTTCACGACGCCGGAGCTGCTGGAGGTCGGCGATTTGCCCCTGGTATGCGCGGCGGAGAAGCCGACTCGCGTGGAGGCGTTGAAATATTACCGGAGAGCTGCGGAGCACTATGCCCTGGAGTTGCGCTTGTACGAGCGCGTTTTGCGCGTAGATGGACACGATGGAGATTTTGCGGTTGTGACCACGACAGAGAAGGGAATCGAGGAGAGGTATCACTGCAGGAAGATCGCGTTGGCAACAGGCTACTACGATCTGCCGAATAAGTTAGGCGTGCCGGGCGAAGATCTGCCCCATGTCTCCCACTACTATACGGAGCCGCACGAATACTGGAAGCAGGACGTGGTAGTTATCGGCGGGAAGAACTCCGCTGCGGAAGCCGCGCTGGATCTGTATCGAAACGGCGCGCGAGTCACGCTGGTGCATCGTGGGAAGGAATTGGGAAAGTCGCTCAAGTATTGGGTGCGTCCGGACATCGAGAACCGTATCAAGGCGGGACAGATTCAAGCGCTTCTGGAGGCGCGGGTCGAGGAAATCACACCAGATGTGATTGTTGTAGAGCACTATGCCATGACGAAGCGGCTGCCCGTTAAGCAAGTGTTTGCGCTGACGGGATATCATCCGGACTACTCCTTTATCGAAAGCCTCGGTGTACAGCTCGATCCGGAAAGTCGCAAACCGACACTCAACTCCAAGACACTGGAGAGCAACGTACCGGGAATCTATCTGGCAGGGGTCGTTACAGGGGGCCGCCATACGGGTGAGATTTTCATTGAAAACGGCCGGCTGCACGGCAAGCAAATTATTGATGGGCTTTCTGGGTGATTGGTCAAAGGATGGCGCGCAAGGCCAGTTTGCCGAGCTAGTGAGCGTTTGCTAGACTGAATTCTTATGGCATCCATCATTCGGGAAGTTGCGGAGACCGCTGCCGCGCTGGTGAAGGGCTTCAGCGTGACGTTTCGCAACATGTTTCGCAAGACCGTCACGGAAAACTATCCTTTCGAGCCGGTGCATTTTCAGTCGCGCTACCGGGGAATCCACGTCCTGCACCGCGATGAAAGCGGTCTCGAGAAGTGCGTTGGCTGTTTCCTTTGCGCGGCGGCGTGCCCCGCGAACTGCATCTACATCGAAGCAGCGGAAAATCTCGATGCCAATCGTATTTCCGCGGGCGAGCGTTATGCCAGCGTTTATAACATCGATTACTCACGATGTATCTTCTGCGGGTATTGCGTGGAAGCGTGCCCGACGGATGCCATCACCCACGGCCACGGATTTGAACTCGCCACCTACGACATCAATTCTCTCGTTTACCGCAAAGAACAGCTTCTGGAAAAGACGCCAGCTGTCGCTGCGGCTCCCGCGCGCTGATTCGCTCCTGACTTAATCTCGATCATTCCGTTTTTTTGTCATCGTGCATCTCCCTGTTTGTCCGCAAAGATGCGCGATCTCTCCGTGACCGTGTCTTCTAATGAATATAACGCAGTCAAGACGTAATTCCTTTTTTGGGAACGCGGCTGCGGGGGCTCGATGGTTGAAAAGGGAAGAAGCGGCGCGTGCGGATGCGAGGCGTTTGCTGAGAACGCTGGAGCGAGCGGCACTCCCCGGGCTTGGCGCAGGAGGCTGGGGACACCTCGGAGCCAGCTGGAAAGCAGCGCGATCAAGGGCAAAACCGGCGGCGAATCGTGCAACATATCGCGGAAAATAGCGATCACCTCACGCCGGGCCGCGGTTTGCGGGCCGCGGGACCTCCCGATCCGTAAAAAAATTATCAGACACGACATGTCCGCCGTTTGGTTTGGTTTCGGCGGCGACTGCGTCTATCGAAGGCGACGGGCGTTCGCGCTGCTCCATCAACCAGCGCGCCACCATGGCGGAAGCATTCTCCTCAAGCCACTGGTCAAGGAGTGCGCCGATTTCCTTGCGCAGATTCGCGGCGTGGCTCAGCCGCGTCAGCTCGTAGCTTTGCAAACTATTTCGAGAAGCAGACAGCAGGAATTCCCAGGGAGGCTGGGTACGGTAACAGGTCACGGGCCTTTCTCCTGCGGGGACAGGAACCGCAGAGTAACACTATAGTAATAAATAACAAGAGTAATAGTGGCGGTAGAGATTGTGGAAAAGTGTGGAAATGTCGGACAGCAGATTGTGGCGGTGGCCGCCGGCGCGCGATCAGATTCGTGCTCTTGCCAAGCAAATGGTGGCGTGAAGATCGTTGCGCTGCATGCTTGCAGCGCTTGCGCGGGAGACTACGAAGATCCGGAGGGCACGGCGTGGCCAGTCGATGAGGAAGTGGAGGATGAGCGCGAGAACGCGGAAGACGCGGCTGCGGACGAGTTTCCTGCCGAAGAGCAGTGAGCGGCGGGAGAGGAGGAAACGAAAATGAGGACGATTCGAAGAAGGGAAGAGAAGCACAGCGCGCGACGCAGGCAGCGCGACGTGCTCTGCGACGTGATGCTGAGTGCGCGGGAATGCGAAACGTGGCTGACGCTGGACGAACTGGCGAAGTTGACGCACTACCCGCCCGCGAGTATTTCGGCGCAGTTGCGTCATTTGCGAAAGCCGCAGTTCGGAGCGTTCGTGGTGGAAAAACGGCCCCGAATAATGGCCCGGGATTTGCGCGGCGAGGACTTCGGAGCGGTCTGGGAGTATCAGCTCACGCGAAGGGTTCGCAGAATCCTTGGCGGGACGCGGAGACTGCAGGCCAGTGCACGGCGTGTGGTTCGACCGGCGGTTGTCTGAGGGCAGGGGGTGCGGTTGTCAGTTGTCAGTTTTCAAGGGTCCGTAAGAAGAGAGAAAGGAGGAGAAGGGGAGTGGTTAGTTCTAAGTTTTCAGTTTTCTGTTGTCAGTCGGAAGAAAAGACTGAGAGGTCGAGCCGTGAGCGTCAAGCCAGAGATGGTGTTTGATGTGTGCTGGGAAGTCTACCGCGGGGCGCGCGAAGTGCTGGAGACGAAACGCGGTATTTCCGCGCTGAACATGAAGGACATGGGGAAGTATCTGTGGCGGCCGGATATTCGCCCGCGGCTGAACGAGTGGGTGGCGGACTTTGCGCTGGCC
>Ga0210384_10008552_pt1 | contig 10651 bp, 11 predicted proteins | sample IncBWH2MmetaG_FD_160574 | JGI IMG/M metagenome (GOLD analysis project Ga0210384, IMG submission 160574) | Forest soil microbial communities from Barre Woods Harvard Forest LTER site, Petersham, Massachusetts, United States - Inc-BW-H-2-M | ecosystem: Environmental > Terrestrial > Soil >...
CTGCGGGAAGAGTTGCGCCTGCACTTCCTGAGCGATTGCCAACTCATTCTCCAGCCGCTGCTTTTGCTTCTGTTCTTGAACCAGCTTTTCGATCGAGGCTGTCATTGAGTTGAAAGAGTTCGCCAGGGTTGCCAACTGGTCACTCGACTTCACCGGAATGCGATGGCTGAAGTCTCCCTGATTGATGTGCTTCGTGGCGTCATACAACTGGGCCACAGCGGCCGTCACGGTGCGCGTCAGCCGTGTACCGATCCAGAGCGCCAGCAGTTCGATGATGGCAAAAACGATCGCAGAGAACAGCAGCACGTATTCCACACCCTTGGCGAAATCTCCCAGGGCAGCGAATAGACGCGCGTACAGGACCGAAGGACGGGTCTGCACCCGGAGTAAGGCCGCCGCTTTCTGTTGCTCTCCATTCGCCCAGTTGACAACAGGCAAGGGCGTTCCGAAGGTGATCTCGCGATCGAAGATTCCACTAGAGGCCGGCAACGAGCCGGCCGTCAGAATGGGCCGCAGCACTTGCCCTCTTCGGCTATCCATCACGACCCCATCGGGCCCGTTGCGAACTGCAACTCCTTCGTCCTTCTGGCTTTCCCCGGATGTAGGCGGTGTCGGAGTATTCGCTGGTGAGGCGGTCATCGCGTATAGCGTGATCTCTCCCAGGTCAGCTGCAATCACCTCGAGAAGTTGGCGATCCAGCGGTTCGCTTGTGATAACCGTCAGTTTCTGCGAGCCGAAACTCAGTGTCGTCACTGACCTCAGATGGAGTTTGTTGCCGTCACTAACGATTGCACCAAACTGCGGGCTTCCGGACGGAGCACGTCCAAACGGAAGGGCGTCCGGTGTGACGCCGCCGCACAGAGGTAGCGGTTTTTCATCGCTCCAGGCGCAGATTTTGCGTCGGGCCCATGCGGGATCGTGCCGTTTCAGCCCCTCCAGCGACTCTGCGGTTGCCGACTGTCCGCGCTCCACGCGCGCGGCCAGTTCGTTGGCGATAGCAGCGTTGACTGCTTCCAGGCTTCGTAGGCGGGAATTGAGATCGGAAGTGACCACAAAATTGGCGAACTGTCCGGCAAACAGATAGACCGTGATGAACGCCATCGACGCGAGTAGGGCTACCGGGATGACGCCGATAAAGACATAAGTAACGATCAATCGGTTGCGCAGACGCCAGAGGAGTTTCGCCTTGAGCCTCCGAAACGCAATGATTGCAAATAGCACAATCACGGCCAGGCTCAGGAATGTGACCCAGCCACCTAAACTTGTTCCGGCTCCAACCTTGAACAGACCGAGTATTTTCTGCAGCACAAACAGAAAAAGATCCAGTCCCAGCAGATACCAGGCAGCTCGCGCCACGCGGCTCGCGGGCAGCACACCTGCCTGAATCAGCCCCGAACGTAGGTACCGGAAGGACAGTTCCATGGTTTAACTGGATTATAGGGTTTAAGGGGAGTATAGATGTGGAATCTGGACGTCGGGCGTCAGACGTTGGGCCCCTGGCCCTGGACCTCTCACATCCCAACGTAACTCGGAGCCCGCCCTTAAATTTCTGGATAAAAATCGAAGAATGCATCGAGACTTGACTTCAACTGCTTCTCAATTTCATCCTTGCTGCCCTCGAGAACGTGCATGGTGACGTGCGCCTCGCGTCCGCTCTTCAATTTGACCGTCGCGTCACCTACTTCGGCGACTTCGTCCGACGGCAGCAGCCGCAAGCCGTAAATCAGGGTTAGATTCGCCATGACTCAATTCTAATCGTCAGGCTAGCCGTGTGCCGGAAAGTGATTTTTCCCGATCTTCGTTTAAAATGCGGCTGTGCTTCGAAATGCTCGGTCTCTGCTAATTACCTTTGGACTAGCTTCCCTGGCCCTTGCCCAACAACCGTCCCAGCCAAAGGTTAAAGTAAACGTGCTCAATGTCTGCTCGCCATCGTCCGAGGAACAACAGGAGATTGCTTCCGCTCTGGCCCGGGTTCCCAAGCAACCGCTCTTCAGCCCGGACTTTGAGGTGGACCGCGGCCGCTCCAGTCTGGAAGAAAGGCCGGGATTCCTTCAGGCGGGCGAGAGCGCGCAATTTTCCTCAGACTTGGCAACCGCAAACTGGGTGCGTATCCGCCGCGAGTTTTCCGTACAAGCTCTGTTTTCTACGGTGCAATACTCGTTCAGCACCGACCCGAAGAATATGGTGGAGACCCTGGTCTTCCGTGTGCGCGATCCTAAGGATTTAATGCAGGTGGCGATCGAGGACAGTGCATCGGCAGTGACCACACCTGCAACCATGTTGACCTCGAACACGCCAGCCAGCCGCGTCAAATTGGAACGCTTTGGCAAATCTTCAGTGGTGCTGGCGCGCTGTTCGGCAACGGAAAATGGCCCGCAACCCGACCAGAGCGCCTACGAACCCCTCTTCCAGAGGGCTTCAGCCATTATCATGAATTATCGTACGTTGCTGGGCGTGCGCCATACTGTTCCTGATGAACTCGCACGCATCGGCGCCGAGGGAACGAGCAAAGCCAAGCCAACCCCGAACAAGCCAGCCTCGAAATTAAGAAAACCGGCGCAGGAACAGAAGTGATCATAGCCGACCTACCGAAGGCTGGGCGGATTGCAGTTGCATCTAAATCTGAAGTTGGCAATCTAACCTCTGAGTCTTATGGATAACATCCGCGACGTCGTCATCATCGGCTCTGGTTGCGCCGGTCATACAGCAGCGCTGTATACAGCGCGCGCCAACCTTAAGCCCCTGGTGCTCGAAGGTCATGAACCTGGCGGCCAACTCTCGCTTACCACTCTGGTGGAAAACTTCCCTGGCTTTCCCGACGGGATCCAGGGTCCTGAACTCATTGAGAACATGCGCAAGCAGGCAGGACGCTTTGGCGCGCAGTATCAGCTCGGCCACGTAGTCAGCACCGATCTCAGCACGCGTCCATTTGCCATCAATCTAGGCAAGGAAACCATCCATGCGCGCACGCTCATCATCGCCAGTGGCGCCTCAGCGCGTTGGCTGGGCCTGCCGAGCGAGCAGGCATTAATTGGGCACGGTGTCTCCTCTTGCGCAACCTGCGACGGCTTCTTTTTCTCCGGCAAAGAAATCGCGGTCATCGGCGGTGGCGATTCCGCCATGGAGGAAGCCACCTTCCTCACCCGCTTCGCCACCAAAGTCACCCTCATCCACCGCCGCGACCAGTTTCGCGCCTCGAAAATCATGCTCGAGCGCGCGCAGAACAACCCCAAAGTCGAATTTCTTGCGGATACCGTGGTCGAAGACGTTTACGATCCCGCCAAGCAAGAAGTGACTGCCTTGAAGCTTCGCAACTTGAAAACTGGCAGGGTCTGGGATTTGCCCACCAGCGCCATGTTCCTCGGCATTGGCCACATCCCCAACGCGAGGATGTTTGAGGGCCAACTTGATACTGATCAGGATGGGTATCTTGTCACCAAGAACTATGTGCATACCCGTGTACCCGGCGTCTACGCTTGCGGTGACGTCCAGGATCGCCGCTACCGCCAGGCCATCACTGCGGCTGGCACGGGCTGCATGGCAGCGCTGGAAGCAGAGAGATTCCTGGAAGCGCAAGGGGAGTGAGCGTAACGGGCGACTGAAACGGTGCCAAAGGAGAAAATGAAAGTTGGTCTGCGTCGCCTGCTGAGAGTCTTACTCGTACTTTTGCTGGTTCCAATCTTGGCTGTTATGCTGGCGGCACTCTGGCTGAGAGTCGTTCCACCTCCAGCTCTTCCCCAATCCAAGTTGCTTGTTGCCGTGCCCGAGGTAAAGGCGACTGCGGGCCGCGGACAGGTGACGGTAACCTGGAGCGACGTCCCTGGAGCGGTGAGCTACCAGGTGTTGAGAAGCGATCTCCCAGACCGTGGCTTCGACGTTGCCAGTTCGCCATTCGGGACTGCACCGTTCATCGTTGAACATTTCTTTGTCCGAGTCTTTCCAGGGGAGCCGTTTGGGCGGCTTCCTCATGGCCCTTTCGTCGACACTTCGGTCGACCCTGGACACACTTATTACTACCGGCTGCGGGCTTATGATGGCGGCGGATGGATCGAATCTGGCGCAACCGCGCAAGCTACAGTTCCAGAAGAACGCCAAGAGGCGAGCATCAACATTCACGTTGACGCTGGGCGCGATACCGGCACGCTCGAACACCGGTGGGAAGTCGTGCTGGGCTCCGAACACTTGAGTTACCTGCTGAAGGGCGACATCGGTCCCAATCTGAAGGCTGTGGGAGAGGGGCTGCGTCGCGGAAATAAACTGGCACACGACGAATTGGGTATCAAGTACATCCGGGCCCACGACATCTTCACGGACAAGCTAGGCGTCTACAAAGAGGATGCCCGTGGCAATTCCATTTACGATTGGTCGGGGGTTGATAGGGTCTACGACATCCTGCGGGCTGACGGGTTGAAACCGTTCGTCGAACTTGGCTTCATGCCCAAGGAACTCGCCGTTGATCACGACCCGGCGGGGATTTTTTTCTATAAAGCCAATAATTCGCCTCCTAAAGACTATGCAAAGTGGGCCGCACTGGTGAGCGTCCTGGCCAAACATCTGATCGAACGCTACGGGAAAGAGGAAGTGGAATCGTGGCCTTTCGAGGTGTGGAACGAACCGGACCTGCGCTCCCGCTGGCCGGTTCGTTTCTGGAGAGGTTCCGATGAGGATTATTTCCGTCTCTACGACTTCTCTGCCGAGGCGCTGAAATCGGTGGATTCTAAACTGCAAGTAGGTGGGCCGGTCGCCGCGCTCAGCAGGATTGAGGAGCCATTTCTGCAACATGTCACCACACGCAACTACGTCACCGGCGGCGCCAGTACTCCGATTGACTTCCTTGACGTGCACGTTTATGGCATGCCGGCGGCGGATTGGCGTCCTTTGCTTGAGCGTTATGGGTTAAAAGGGATGCCAGTCTATTACTCCGAATGGGGCGTGTCCGCCTGGTGGAACCACCCTGTGAACGACACCGCTTACAGTGCGGCATGGATTGCCGGTGGATTACATGCCAGCATCGAGCAGGTGACAGCCATCAGCTACTGGACGGCGAGCGACTACTTCGAAGAACAAGGCCCGCCAAGCAAGTTCTTCTACGGTGGCTTCGGTCTGATCGGAATTGACGGCGTGCGAAAACCGCGCTACTGGGCCTATTATTTGCTTCATCAACTCGGCACGCGACGGATCGCTTTGGACGGCGCAGGCGATGGTTTTGGCGGGCTGGTCACGGGTTGGGCCACCCGCAGCGACGACGGCAGCGTGCGCGTGCTACTCAGTAATGTCACCATGGATCAAACTCAGGTGGATGGCAACGCAGGGCTCAGCCGGCAGATCTCGCTGACGGTCGCTGGTTTGCCGCCGGGGAAGCGATTCCGTCTGCAACACTTCCGCGTCGACAATAGCCACAGCAACGTGTACCAGGCGTGGCAGGAAATGGGCCAACCCGATTGGCCAAGCAGTTCCCAACTCGCTGAGCTTCATCGTAGGGATGCGCTGGAAATGTTGGAACCGGCGCGCGACTTGGAGGCCGATGCGAGTGGCCGATGCATGATGCATTTCGAAATGCCCATGCCCTCGCTGTCCCTGCTGGAGATCGCTCCGGCTAAGTGAAGGAGAGACTTTCCCGAGTATCTCAGAGCTTGGCGCACCGGGCTGGGCTGCTGTGCTCACTTTTTGAATCCGCGAACGTTACCCTGGCGTCGAACACTATTGGTAATCTAAGGACCTCGGATGCAATTTGCTCGCCTTGGCAATACTGGTCTCATTATTTCCCGTCTCGCGTTTGGCGTCATGACCTTTGGCAAAGGCTCAGGCACCATGGCCGCGGTGGCAAAAACCGGCCAGGATGAAGCCAATGCTTTGGTGCACCGTTCGCTGGACGCGGGCATCAACTTCTTCGATACGGCCGATATGTACGCCGAAGGTCAATCAGAAATCATGCTCGGCAAGGCGCTCGGCTCTCGTCGGAACGATGTCATTGTGTCCACCAAGATCGGGTTCCGCTCCGGTGAAGCTGTAGTTCACGCCGGCGCTTCGTATGCCTACATTCTGGCTGCCGCTGAAGCTTCGCTGCGCCGCCTCGGCACCGAGTACGTTGATCTTCTCTCCATTCACAAGCCAGATCCGTTCACGCCATTTGAGGAAACCGCCCGAGCTCTGGACAATCTGGTGCAGCGCGGGCTGGTGCGCTACGTGGGATACTCGAATCTGGCGGCCTGGCAGAGCGCGAAGTTTTTGGGCATCCAGAAGCTGCACAACTATTCGCCATTTGTCGCCGCCCAGATGTACTACTCGCTGATCGGCCGGGACGTCGAGCACGACGTCGTTCCGTTTTGCGTGGACGCAGGTATTGGGTTGGTGGTGTGGAGTCCGCTCGCTGGAGGTTTCCTAACCGGCCGCTACACCCGCCAGGATCCCAGTGGCGGCAAGGGACGCCTCACCAACTTCGATTTTCTGCCCACCGATCGCAAGAAGGGTTACGACCTGATCGAAAAGATGAAAATTGTGGCTGATCGCAATCATGCCAGCGTAGCCCAGGTGGCGCTCGCCTGGCTGTTGGCAAAGTCTTATGTCTCGACCATCTTGCTCGGCGCCAGCAAGACCTCACAACTGGAAGACAATTTGGGCGCGGCCGATCTCAAACTGTCCGTGGAGGAAGTCGCTGAACTCGACCAAGCTATGGCACCCACGCCGATTTATCCCAACTGGTTTCACGAGCGAACCCTGGACGTAACTGCAAATGACGCGCTGCGGAAGGGGCTGCCAACGCAATCGGCGGAAGTGAAGGTTTAGTTTCTTCTCGCACCTCAACAGAAGTCTTACTGGAGGTGACCGATGCCCAAAGCATCAGCAGTCTGTTCTCACATGAAAGAAATTCAGGATGTGACCCCTAGCGGCGATGGCTGCAAGGAATGCCTTGAAATGGGCGATCGCTGGGTCCATCTCCGCGAATGCCTGAGTTGCGGCCACGTTGGCTGTTGTGACTCGTCCAAGAACAAGCACGCAACCAAGCATTTTCACCAAACGAAGCATCCGATCATGCAATCATTTGAGCCGGGTGAGAATTGGCGCTGGTGCTATGTGGATGAGATGTTTCTGACCTAGCACTAAGGCCCCCCGGGGCTCATATGTTTCCGCCGGCACGGAACTCGAAGCAGTTACCATAGTCATCTTCACCCCTCCTCAGCACTTGGATAAGCTGCGGTTGTGATGACCTACTCAAGGCGCATCGCCTCAGCCGCGTTATCGCTACTGTTTTGGTTCGCCGTCCTCGCTCCCGTTTCATCATTGGCTCAACAGGAAGAGACTCCGACCCGCGACGAAGCTCCGGCCCGCAAAGTTGTGAGCCGGGTTGTACCGTCTTATCCGGAGATGGCCCGCACCATGAATCTAAAAGGCAGCGTTAAGTTGGACGCGATGGTTGCTCCTAATGGAACGGTAAAGACGGTTCAGGTCAGAGGTGGACACCCCGTTTTAGCACAAGCGGCAGATTCGGCCATCCGCAAGTGGAAATGGCAGCCCGCGACTCATGAGACTCTCGAGTCTGTTGAATTCAAGTTCGATCCTCACTGATAAGCTTGATCCAACCGTGGCGCCCACGGCGCCTTCCTTCAAATTCACTGCGCTTGTGGTACAAACTTCTGTGATCTTCATGAACGCGCGAGGCATTCCTGGCTCGCCCTTGGGTAGTTTTGACGAAAGCCAATGCTGAGAGCGCTCTTCATCAAGCTTTCGGAGAGCCGCTCTCTGCGCGCGGCAGCCGAACGCTCTGCGATTGGTCAAAGAGTTTCCAGTCGGTTCGTTGCTGGCACGCAAGTAGAAGACGCGCTACGCGCGACCCAGGCCGTTAATCAGCTGGGTTCGAGCGTCTCCATCGATAACCTCGGCGAAAACGTCACCAATGCCAACGAAGCTCGGGCTAGCGCCCAGCTCTATCATCAGTTGCTCGATGAAATCGCGGCTCGCAAACTCAACGCCAACATCAGTCTGAAGCTTACCCACATGGGCCTCGACGTGGACGAGGAGCTCGCTCGTGTGCTGGTTTCGGGCCTAGTCTCCAAAGCCGCCAGCACAATCCCGCGCAATTTCGTTCGAGTGGATATGGAAGGTTCGCCCTACACGCAGCGCACTCTCGATTTTGTCTACGAGCTTCATCGCATGCCGGGTAATCAGGGCGCGGTGGGAGCCGTGATTCAGTCTTATATGCGCCGGGCTGAGAGCGATATTGCGAAGTTGCTTGCCGAAGGCATTCGAATTCGCTTGTGTAAAGGCGCGTACAAAGAACCGGAGGAGATCGCGTTTCGGAAGAAGTCTGAGGTCGACGCGAACTACGTGAAGTTAATGAAGGTCCTGATGAAGAGCGGCATCTATCACGGCCTCGCTACTCACGACGAGGGGATCATTAAAGAAGCCAAAGCCTTCGCCAGTCGGGAAAACATCCCCCGCGACGCCTTCGAATTCCAGATGCTCTACGGCATCCGTCGTGACTTGCAGTGTAGTCTGGTGAAGCAGGGCTGGCGCATGCGGGTTTACATTCCGTTCGGCACCGAGTGGTATCCGTACCTGATGCGCCGCTTGGCCGAGCGTCCAGCGAATGTTCTGTTTATCGCCAAGAATCTGTTCCGGTAGGTTTTTCCGGCGGAGTGACCCGTCCTAGTGCGGCTGCGGCACGTTCTCCTCGCCTTCTGTCGGGGCCAAGGGTAGCCTGGAAGTCCCGCGCAGCAAATCCCGTTCCTCGGGTGAGAACATGCTCTTGTAACGATCGGAGTCGATCTGCCGCTGGCGCACCTCTGGCGGCATTCCACGCAGAGCCTTCACCCCGTTCTGCACCGCTTGGCGCCGATCCGCGGGTAATTGGGAGAACTGGGAATGGAGCTGCCGTGCCTGTTCCTTCTGCTGCGGGGTCAGGTGCTCCCAGGTTTCCATTCGGTTCAGGATCAGCTGTTGGCGCTGGGCAGGCAGGCTATTGAAGTGCTGCAAGCGTTGCTGCAAAGCCTGCTGCCGCTCCGGCGGAAGCCGGCGGAATTGTGGATCGCTCTCCAAAGCTCTCCTCTGCTGCTCCGGCGGAAGAGCTCGCTGTTGGCTGAGCCATTGGCCTGCGTGATGACCCTGTTGCGGCGGCCGGGGCGCCTGATACTGAGGCGGTCTTTGTCCCTGATATTGTGTCGGCTTTTGCCCTTGATATTGTGGTGGCCTTTGTCCCTGATACTGCGGCGGTCGTTGCCCTTGGTACGGCACCCTTTGCCTCTGGTACTGCGGTGGCCTCGATGGCTGATGCTGCGTAGGGCGCGATTCCGGACGGTTGTCGTTGCGGTGGTTCTGCGCCACACAAAGAGAGGCGGTGAGCGCCAGCGCCAAGCTGATTCTCGCCACCTGCACCATTATGGACTTCAAACCGAACACCCCGTCCCCCAAGTTTCGCCGTTACTGACTCGCCAAGTCTAGAAACCCCGAGCTGCGTATCTGCCCGGAGTGTTTCCATCGTTACGGATTCGCGTTTACATCCTGCTGCACCTGCAAATCATCCAGCAGGTCGAAATCGGCGTAGATATCGTGATTCTTATCCAAAGCCTTCAAGTCCTCGACCGCGGTGCCCGGGACGGGCACGGAATCGACCACCCCCACCTTAGGCTCACGGGGCTGCAAACCGCCTCGTTGGATCAGTGTGACGCCCACGACCATCGCCAGCGCCAACGAAACCGCCAGAGCCGGCCGGCGCAGCCAGTACCGCCAGCCGTGGGCAGGCGCCGCGGCTTCCTCCCGCAGTCGCGCCTTCAGGCGCACGTCAAAATACGGCGAGGGCTCTGGCGCCGGCCACTCATCAAGCAATGCCATGGTGCGGCGAAAATCTTGCAGCTTCCTTCCACACTCCGCGCAGCCACTGACATGTTCCTCCAGTTCAGGCGTAAGCGTACCTAGTCCGGCGGCCAGGTCCGGCATCAGTTCGCGAATTTCATTGCACTTCATGACTTCTTCCTCTTAAGCAAACTTTAAACGAACTCTTTCAACTGTTCGCGCAGGGTCTCGTAAGCGCGAAACAATAGCGACTTGGTGGCAGACTCGCTGAGCTTCAACACTTCGGCAATCTGCCGATAGTCCATCTGCTGATATTTGTGCATCACTACAGCAATCCTCTGCCTCTCCGGCAGTCCCTGTACTCGCTGCCGGATGGCTCTCAGCCGTTCCCTCCGCACCAGCATTTCCTCGGCGGTCAGCGATCCGTCCGCTACGTCTAACGTACGGCCACTGTCCTCGTCCGGCTCGTCCAAGCTAACCATCTTTTCTGGACGCTCATGGCGGGTGTCACGTGCGTGATTCACAGCCAAGTTGGTCGCGATGCGATACAACCAAGTTGTGAACTTGGCGCTGGCTTCGTAGCTTTCGCGCGAGCGATAAACTCTCAAAAAAACTTCCTGTGCCAGGTCTTCTGCTACCGCCGCATTGTGCGCCATGCGGTACATAAAATTCAGCATAGGCCGGCGATATTTTTGTACCAGGTAGTCAAAGGCGGAATCGTCTCCAGCTTTGGCCCGGAGCATCACATCCGCGTCGCTCAGCCCCTCGCTCGGCGCGGCGGACTCGGTCCCGAGTTGTCGCCCCGGGGACACGCCCCCCATCGCGAGCAACCTGCGATCAATGGCTATGCTGCTCACATCTG
>Ga0210384_10008553_pt1 | contig 10650 bp, 12 predicted proteins | sample IncBWH2MmetaG_FD_160574 | JGI IMG/M metagenome (GOLD analysis project Ga0210384, IMG submission 160574) | Forest soil microbial communities from Barre Woods Harvard Forest LTER site, Petersham, Massachusetts, United States - Inc-BW-H-2-M | ecosystem: Environmental > Terrestrial > Soil >...
CCATGTTCTCGGCAAACCCGTGCCGTTGTTCCCGAGGATTGAAGGGTAGCGCACGCGTCTCGCGTGCTGGTTTCGGCGTCTCGCCGAAATGAACTTTCCTTGAAATGCCATTTTTCAGTCATTTGCGCCGTTTCAGAAAAGTTCGCGATGGCGAGACGCCATCGCCAGCACGCGAGACGCGTGCGCTACCCAGATGTGCGCGTTCTCGTTTGGGTGCAATTACTGTGCACATTCTTCGAACGCAGCCGGTTCGCCGCGCAAATACGCGAGCGCCTCACCGGCGAAGTGCAACGAGCCGGTCAGCAAAATGGGATTTGGTTTCGCGCGCGCCAGCTCCAATGCTTCGGCAACGGATGGAGTGATGGAGTAGGGGAGTGAGGGAGTAAGGGTAGAGATAACCTGCGCGAGATTTTCCGGCGTAGCAGCGCGGTCGCTGCGGATTTTTGGCAGCAAGACGGAATCCGCGATTGGTGCGAGCGCCTCGCGAATACCGTGCAAATCTTTGTCCGAAAGAATCGCAAGTATGAGTGTAGCACGCTCAATTCCAAAGGTTTCCCTCCATGTTTGTGCGAGAGCGCGCGCAGCGGCGGGATTGTGCGCGCCGTCGACGATTGTGCGCTCGTCCCAGCGCTGAAAGCGCGCCGGCCAATCGACTGTGGCCAGGCCGTGGGCAATCGCCCAGTCGTCGATGTCGATCTCCGCCGCCCGCAGCGCGGCAATCGCGAGCGCGGCGTTTTGCTTTTGATAAGCACCGCAAAGTGCAATCGGGTGTTGCTCGTATGGTTCGGTTATGAACTCGATCGGACTCTCGCAATCCGCCGCGCGATTTCGCAGCACGAGGTTGACCTCCTTTTTTTGCGGCGCGGAAACGACGGGCACTTTCGGTTTGATGATCCCCGCTTTTTCGGCCGCAATTTTCTCGAGCGAATTGCCGAGCCATTTTTCGTGATCGAGATCGATCGACGTGATCACGGAAACATTCGATTGCACGGCGTTTGTAGCATCGAGACGGCCGCCCAGTCCGGTTTCCAGAATGACGACGTCCAGTCTTGCATCGGCAAAATATTTGAGTGCAAGTCCAGTAGTGATCTCGAAAAATGTCGGCTGCGGATCCCAATCGCATGTTAGATCGCGGATGCTTGCTAGGCCATTTGCAGCGGCCTCCTCGGAAATTTTTTTGCCATTAACTCGAATGCGTTCGCGGAAGGTGACGAGGTGAGGTGAGGTAAAAAGTCCGGTGCAGTAGTTTTGCGCGCGGCAGATCGAATCGATCATGGCGCACACGGAGCCTTTGCCGTTCGTGCCGGCAACGTGGATGACACGCGCGCGGGAAAGATCGGCATGCAATTCAGCGATGAGTCGCCGGATGTTCTCCAGCCCGAGCTTGATCCCGAAGCGCTGAAGGCTGTAGAGCCAGGCGAGCGCCTCCGAGTAGTTCACTGCGCAGAAGAAAAATAGCTGAGCAACTGACTGATCTGTTCGCGCATTTTCTTGCGGTGCACGATGATGTCGATCAAGCCGTGTTCCTGAAGAAATTCTGCGGTCTGAAATCCTTTTGGCAAATCCTGATGCGTGGTTTCTTTGATCACCCGGGGGCCGGCAAAGCCGATCATGCTCTTCGGTTCGGCAATAATGACATCGCCTAACGAAGCGAAACTGGCCATGACTCCAGCGGTAGTCGGATTGGTGAGAACGGAAATGTAAGGAAGCTGCTGCTCGGCATGTCGCGCGAGCGCGCCGCTCGTTTTCGCCATTTGCATCAGACTTAACATTCCTTCGTACATGCGCGCGCCTCCGGATGCGGACACGATGACGATGGCTGCACGCTGGTCCGTGCCGTATTCGATGGTTCGGGTAATTCTTTCGCCAACAACCGAGCCCATGGTCGCGGCGAGAAATCCGAAATCCATCACCGCGAGCGCGACTTTATAGCCGTCGATCATTCCGTGGCCGCTGATGACGGCGTCGGTCAACCCGGTACGCTCCTGGTAATCTTTGAGGCGATCTTTGTAGGTGGCCATGCCTTGAAAACGCAACGTGTCCAGGGATCTTAAATCGGCATCCATTTCGACAAAAGTTTCCGGATCGAGGAGATTGTCGATCCTGTCCTTGGCCGAAAGGGCAAAGTGATAATCGCAGTGGGGACAAACGCGCAGATTCTGCGCAAGCTCGATGTCGTGCACGACCTCGCCGCAGCCCTGGCACTTTTGGAAAAGGCCGTGCGGGATGTCGCGTTTCCTGCGGCTTTCCGCTTTCAATGCCGGTTTCTTGAAAATTGCCATGGGAGTTACGCGCGCGCCGCCGTCGCGGCATGAACGGAGCGCGCGCCCGCCTCCTTCAAAACGCGTGCGCACTCGCTCAGGGTCGATCCAGTTGTCAAGACATCGTCGATCAAAAGCACGTGCAAGTCTCGCACGTCCGCGTTTTTTCGTAAACGGAACGCGCCATGTAAATTTTCCATCCTCTCGGTTCGATCGAACGCCGTCTGTGTGGTGGTGTAACGAATGCGCTCGAGCGCTGGTTTTGCCTGGATCGACATATGCGCGCTCAACAATTCCGCTAGCAAACCTGCTTGATTGAAACCGCGTTGGCGTTCCCGAGCGGGGTGCAGCGGAACTGGAATGATGATATTGAAGCGGCGGCCGCGGAGTCGATCGTCGTCGAGCGCCGCGACGAGCCAGCGCGCCACCGGATGCCGGAGATGGATCTGGCGGCCGTATTTGAAATCGAGGATAACGCGGCGAACAATCCCGCGGCTGCGATAGACGGCGACAGCGGCATCAAAGTGCATGGTGCGGTGGGCGCAGTTGGCGCAAGTAAATGCTGAGCTGATTGCGCCGGCGAACGGTTCCGAACATTTGGCGCAAAATGGAGGAACGATGTGCGTGATCTTCGCGTCGCATTCTCCGCAAAGATATTCACCCGCTGCGACGCTTGCGAAGCAAATTGTGCAGGCCGGCGGATAAAGCAGCGATGCAATTGCGCGCAGACTGTTAAACTTTGCGAGCGCCAACATATCTCAACCAGCCGCGCATTATTATCCACGTCAAGCAAGCCACGCCCAGCGGCACGATCCCGACGAGCAGATTCTTTCCGAGCCAGGGAAGGGCGATCAATTCTCGATGCGCTATTTTGTTAAATGTGCCGCTGGCAAAAATCCAGCCCGCGTGCAGGCCGATCGCCAACCAAAGCGAGCGCGTGCGCACGCGCGCGTCTGCGAGAATCCAACCAATGAGAAATAATGTCGTGAAGCCCGCCGCGAGCAACATCGGATTGGCAAACTGCGAAAACGAATGAGCAATGGAATTGAATCCGGAACTCCAGGTCACGATTGTCGATGTTCGCATCGGCGCTTTCAAAAAGTGAACGATCGAAAACAATGCCGACGTGACAAAGATCGACATGTACCTGCGGTTGCTTCTCAACAAAATGCCCAGCGCCCATCCGCGAAAAAAGGGTTCTTCAATCGCTGGAACAACAACTGAAGTTCCGATGATCTTTGCCAGCGCAACCCAGGTAATCGCGAGACGCAGTGAATACATGTGCAGCGCGAGCAGCAGTGCGCCGAAGCAGAACAGAGGAATCGCTGCCAAAAAAAATCCGGCAAACAGGTCGCGCAACCAGCGCGAATTCCGTTCAAGACCCAAGTCGCCCAGGCTTTGGACTTGGATCGAGCGAAGCAATGGCCAAAACAAAACCAAGGCTGCAACCAGAAGCGCGCGATGAAAAAAAGTTTCGAAATCGAACCTGGCCAGCGTTGGAAAAACATCATGCGCCGCCAGCCAGTGCGCCGTCCAGAACAGCACCGGCGCAAGCAGCGCGCCGAGAAGAATGGTCGCGGCGAAGTAAATCAGCAATCTGACTGCGTCTTTCAAGACTGCTAATGTAAGATTTTCCGGCGATGCGGAGTCAACACATATGGACAGAGAAAGATCGAGAGGGAGGCAAACGCGAGGTGCGGGCGACAAAATTTGGCGGTGTCTGGCGTTTGCAATCGAAGTCTGCGGATGAAAACAGATGGACCTACTACGATTCCCCGCCGCTCGAGGATTTGTTGACGCTGCGTCAAATCATTGCGCGAAAGTATCGCCGCCGCCGCGCCTCGAGCGATGACGTGACGTCGGTCGATAAACTAATTCGCGCTTACGAGAACAATGAGTAAGACTTGCTCTTCCTTTGAAAAAGGGAGAGGAGACCTGTGACGAGGCGATCCGCAATTCCCTTCTCGATGTTCGCGACCAGACAAAAACGAAATCGTGACCGCTTTGATGGCGAAAAAGATCAGGATCGACAATTTGTTAGTTGCGCGGGGTTTTTTTGAAAGCCGCGAGCGCGCGCAGCGCGCCATCATGGCAGGTGAAGTGAGAGTAGGGGGGCGTGTGATCGATAAATCTTCCGAACTTGTTGAGGCCGATGCAGAGATCGTAGTCGCGGAACTCCCGCGTTATGCGGGCCGAGGCGCGCTCAAATTGGAAGGCGCGTTGGATTTTTTCCAGGTCGATGTTGGCGGCAAGATGGCGCTCGACATTGGCGCATCGACCGGCGGCTTCACCGACTGCCTTTTGCAACGCGGCGTGGCAAAAGTGTACGCAGTGGATGTCGGCCACGGTCAACTGGCCTGGAAAATCCGCAACGAGCCACGCGTGGTGGTGATGGAGAAATTGAATGCGCGATTTCTCTCGCGTGAGCACATTCCGGAGCTTGTCGATCTTTGCGTGATCGATGTTTCCTTCATCTCGCTGACTTTGATCTTGCCTCGCGCCTTCGAGTTGATAACTCCAGACGGTGTGATCCTCGCGTTGATCAAACCGCAATTCGAGCTGCAGCGCGGAGACGTGGGACGCGGCGGGATCGTGCGCGACCCGGCGTTGCAGGAGAAGGCGCAGCAAAAAATCGTGAAGTTCGCCGAGGCGGCGAATTATCGCGTGGTTGGCCTTGTTCCATCGACAATCACCGGCGCGGACGGTAATCAGGAGTTTTTCATATGCCTCCGAAGACGATCGGATTGATTGCGCACACGGGAAAACCGGGCGTGGCGGAATTGATCCACGCCGTTCTCGCAGAGTTCGCCCGCTTTTCGATGGCGATCTTGGTGGAGAACGAGACCGCCGCGCTTGCGGGACGAAAATCGGACGGGAGTGTCCAGCAATTAGCGGCAAAGGCTGATCTGCTCGTCGTTCTCGGAGGTGACGGAACGATCCTGAATGTGGCAGGGCAACTTGGCCAGGGGATCAAACCGATATTTGGAATCAACGTTGGTTCGCTTGGATTTTTAACTTGTTCGAGCTCACCGGCCTATCGCGAGGCCGTCGAAGGCATCGCCAAAGGAAGAATTACCTTTAGCGATCGAACTTTGCTCGAAGTGACGATCAAGAATTCGCATCAGGGCCAAGCGCCGATGATTGGGTTGAACGACGCCGTCTTTAGCCGCGGTGAGTTGTCGCGCCTGATTCGGTTAGGGGCGTGCGTGAACGGCGATCCGTTGACTGAATTCAATGCAGACGGCCTGATCGTTGCGACGCCAACCGGTTCTACGGCCTATTCGCTCTCCGCTGGCGGCCCGATTCTAGCGCCCCAGTCGGGCGTCCTCGTGATTACCCCGATTTGCCCGCACGTTTTGACAAACCGCTCGATCATCGTGGCCGAATCGTCGGTCATTGAAGTGGAAGCGAGCGAGCCCGACTATCCAGTCTATCTCAGCGTCGATGGTCGTGATCCATTGCGCCTGGAAGTCGGCGCGGTCGTGACGATTCGGAAAGCTGATAAGAGTTTGCCGCTTGCCGTAATGCCGGATGTGTCGTTCTTCAGCGTCGTTCGGCAAAAATTGAAATGGAGCGGCAGCAACGTTTGAGGAAACCTTCTCGGACGCGATTGGTGTGGGGGTTGTTTGGCTTATAGCGAGGCCATCGGAAGTGACCCTAGTTTCCATACCGAACCGACCCCAACGCCCTGAATTGGGACAACTCTCTCGCGAACTTGTATAAAGTTGTCATGATTGCGCGGAAATTCGGCGCGGGCAACTGTAGGGACGCCGTTGGTGTCCCCGTGGAAAGCAAACCGCTTCCCCTACAGAAATTTTGCTCTAGGCCTGAACGACGCTTAGCCCTTCGTAGGTTTCCTCGACGATGTGATCAACAACAGCCTTCATATCGTGCGTGCGCTCCCACACGCCTAATTGTCGATCTGCGCCTGTACCTTCGTGCATAATCTTTTCGATGTGCGCCAGCTCGGCGTGACTGCCGAGTTCGTCCACTTCCGTAGCAATGAACTCGAGCATTTCGTGGAGCAAATCGCGCTCGTCCATTTCGCATTTGCGGCCAAAATCGATCAGCTTGCCATCGAGACCGTAGCGCGACGCGCGCCAGCGATTTTCGTCAATCAAGCGACGCGGATAACTGCGAAAGGTCACGTTTTGCCGGCGTAGCTTCTGCAACTTGGAGACGATGGCTTGCATCAGCGCCGCCAGTGCGATGGTGTCGTCCACGCGTGATTGCGCGTCGCAGATTCGGAACTCGATCGTGTCAAAAAACGGATGGAGCCGGATGTCCCACCAAATCTTTTTCGCATTATCGATGCAACCGGTGGTGACGAGCAGTTTCAGGTAATCCTCGTATTCGCTTAAACTCTCGAATGCGTCAGGGATTCCAGTGCGCGGGAAACGTTCGAAGATCATCTGCCGATACGCTTTCAAACCGGTGTTCTGCCCTAACCAGAAAGGCGAGTTGACCGAGAGCGCGTAGAGATGCGGCAGAAAATACCGTGCCTGATTCATCACGTCGATGGCCTCTTCGCGATCCGGAATTCCCACGTGCACGTGCAATCCGAAGATGAGATTCGCGCGCGCGATCTGCTGCATGTCTTTAACGATCGATGCGTAGCGCTCGTGTACTGTGATCAGTTGATCCATCCACTGTGAGAACGGATGCGTGCCAGCCGAGGCAATTTTTAATCCATCGCGCGCTGCGAGCGCGGCCAGCTCGCTGCGAAGATCGACAACCTGCTGCCGCGCGCAGCGCGCGTCGTTGCAAATCTCCGTGCCGAGCTCGACAACCGATTGGTGCATCTCCGACTTGACGCGCTCCTTCAAAATCGTTTTGCCACCGGCGAGAATCTGCTCAATGTGCGAACACAGCTCGCGAGTCTCCGGATCGATGATCTGGAATTCTTCTTCGATGCCGAGAGTGAAGACGTGGTCTTTTGCGCTCATCGTTCTTCCAATTTAAAACGCAATCGAAAGAAAAAGAAATCCACAGATTTCGCAGATTAACGCAGCTTACTTCGAAGCAAACTTTTAGCCGCGATGCTGCGCTTTCAAATTAAGTCGTCGGTAAAGACCGTCCGATTATCACCGCGTACATAGCGACCAGGGTGGCCGGGGCAATACCCGATCAGATAGTCCATAAGTTCCTTTCTGTGACAGATTAGAATTGCTGTGCGCGCATGGCTTGCCGCGATTTGGCTTTAGCTGAGCGAAAATTGCTCTCAAGTTGCGGCGCGAATGCGCTTCCGCGAAAATCATTTCGCGAGCGACCGCGCGAGGTGAAACAGTTCTGCTTTGAGCGGCTTCTCTTTGCCGACGATCTCGGATAACTGTGTGGACGTTATCTCAGCGCATTGCATTCCGACGAGGACTCCATTCTTGCCTTCGAACAAGTAATCGACCGCCGCCGCGCCGAGCCGGGTGGCGAGGATTCGATCAAACGCGGTCGGTGCGCCTCCCCGTTGCACATGACCGAGCTTGGTCACACGCAGCTCAAAACGCAGTCGATCGCGATGCTCGGCAAAATACGCGTGCAATTTTTCTGCATTGTAGGCTGAGCCTTCGGCGACCAAGACGAGAGCATGCGATTTCCCGCGATCGTACGCCTCGCGCAGTTCAGTAGCCACCGTCTCCGGGTCGGTCTCCATCTCCGGAACGACGATTGCGTCTGCGCCGCCGGCGAGACCGGCCATGAGCCCTAGATAACCGCAGTTGCGTCCCATTACCTCGACAAGAAAAGCGCGATGATGAGATGACGCGGTTACCTTCAGGCGGTCAATCGCTTCGAGCGCGATGTTCAGCGCGGTATCGACGCCAATCGTAAGATCAGTGCCGCATAAATCGTTATCGATCGTCGATGCAACGCCCACCACCGGGAAGCCGCGCTGGGCAATTGCGTACGCGCCAGCCTGCGAACCCGTTGCCGCCGATTACCACTACCGCATCCAGCCCGGTGGCTAGATTCGCGCAGGCCCGATCGACTCCCTGATTTGTTTTGAATTCGTCGCACCGCGCGCTGCCCAGGATCGTCCCGCCGAGATGCGAAATCCTGCCAACGTCTCGCGCGCCAAGCGGGATGAAATCACTCGCAATAAGTCCTGCGTACCCCCGGCGAACACCGAAAACTTCGCCTCCACGAAAAATCGCGCGGCGCGTCACCGCGCGAATGGTGGCATTCATTCCGGGCGCGTCGCCTCCACTGGTTAAGACTGCGATGCGTTTCATGATCTCAAAATGGAGCCGTTAAGTCCCGCAAAAGATGCACAGCATTTGCCAACTGCGGCGCAGCGCATTTTCCCTTAGCTGGTAAGAATTGCCAAAATGAAAACACAAACTCTCGGGACTCGGCCGGCAACATTGCGGACTTCGGTCACCAAACCAGCGATTCATCGCGCGGCGATTTCTATCAAAAAAATATTGACGCCCACAGACTTCTCTGCTCCATCCGGGCAAGCTTTCCATTACGCGCTGCGTTTTGCCGAAGAATTCGGTTCCGAGCTCATCCTGCTTCATATTCTCGAGCCGGCAATTTCGTCGGCGTTTTCGGGACTGCCGGCGGCGCCGGCGTTTTCCGAAGACGAAATGGCGAGCGCAGAAAGGAATCTGCAAGCTTTAGTTAATTCAGCGCGGGGAGCCGGTGTCGCCGGCGCAAGATCGGCAGTGCGGACAGGAGTTGCCACGCATGAAATCGTTGAAGCAGCCAAGGACCTCGATGTCGATCTTATCGTGATCGCGACCCATGGCTTCACGGGCTGGAAACATTTCGCCATCGGTAGCACGGCCGAAGGTGTCGCCCGCGCAGCGTCATGTCCCGTTCTGGTCGTGCGCGAAAAGGAACACGACTTTGTTTAAACCGGAGGACATTATGAAAACAGAAACACTCACAAAAGCTGAACCCTTGGCTACACGCGTTGCGCTCCATCCCTTTTTGGCGGGAATGAGCTGCTCGCAACTGGCGCTTCTCACCGATTGCGCGATCGCCGTTCATTTCAAGAAAGGGCAAACGATTCTGCGCGACGGCGACTTTGCCAACCGGTTCTATTTGATTGAAAGTGGCAGGGTGGTGCTCGAATCCGGCGAGAGCCTTGGCGAACCAGTAAAGGTGGACACGATTGGTCCCGGCGATTTGCTCGGATGGTCGTGGATGTTCCAGCCGTACGTGTGGCATTTCACCGCGCGCGCGGCCGAGCCGACTGAGGCGATCTTTTTCTACGGCACCATCTTGCGGGAATATTGCGAGAGAGATCACTCGTTGGGCTACGAGCTGTTCAAGCGGATCACGCCGATCATGCTTCGGCGCTTGCAGGCCGCGCGGAAGAAAATGCTGGCTGTGCACCACGGCACGGCTTCTCTCGAACCGGTGGCTCTCGAATCTCCTTTCATGGACCAGGAACTCGATACGTAAGACGGCAATAACGATCCGAAGGAGAATACTCGCTCTTCGCCTCGATAAAAGAGCGTAGGCGGTGTCTCACCGCCGAAGGAAAACCTTTTCTAGCGACGTTGAACCGGGAGGAGAAACTAACTATAATTTTCCTCTTTCCATGTCTAACGCTGCGCCGAATAGCGCCGATAGCAGTAAAAACAAGCAATTGGTCGAGATGCTGCGCCGCTCGCGGTTATTTCGCGATTACGAGGGCGTCTTCACCAAAGCAACCGGACTGCCGCTGACGCTGCGACCTCTTGAATATTGGCAGCTCGCACATCACGGAAAGAAACAAGAGAATCCATTCTGCGCTTTGCTCGCAGAAAACCCGGCGACGCTTGCTGTTTGTTTGCAAGCGCATGACGAAATGATTCGCCATACTGGCGACATCCCACACACGGTAACCTGCCCATTTGGCTTAACCGAGACCGCCGTGCCGGTGACGCTTGGCCAGGAAACCATCGGCTACTTGCGGATCGGGCAGGTGCTGCGTCACATGCCGGTCAAATCGGACACGACAAAGGTGGACCGAGAGCTGGCCCGGCAGGGAGTCAAATTCACAACCGAAATCCGCAAAGCTTGGAAAAAAAATCCGCTCATTCCGCCGGACAGATACAACGCGATCGTCCGCCTCCTCACCTTTTTCGCCGAGCAACTCTCCGCCTTGATCAATCAGATCGTGGTGGAAAAGCAGAATGCGGAGCCACCGGTCGTGCAGAAGGCGCGGGAGTACATCGACAAACACAAAACCGAGGAATTATCGCTGGCCAATGTCGCCAAAGCGGCGGGCGCAAGCGTGTTTCATTTCTGCAAAGTTTTTCACAAGAGCACGGGACTTAAGTTCACCGACTATGTCGCGCGCGTGCGCTTGGAGGATGCCAGGAACCGGTTGTTGAATCCGAACCTGCGAATCAGCGAGATTGCTTACGATGTCGGGTTCCAATCGCTCACCCAATTCAATCGC
>Ga0210384_10008556_pt1 | contig 10648 bp, 7 predicted proteins | sample IncBWH2MmetaG_FD_160574 | JGI IMG/M metagenome (GOLD analysis project Ga0210384, IMG submission 160574) | Forest soil microbial communities from Barre Woods Harvard Forest LTER site, Petersham, Massachusetts, United States - Inc-BW-H-2-M | ecosystem: Environmental > Terrestrial > Soil >...
TCGGTGCACGGTTTGAAGGACATATCGCGGTCGAATACGTCTTCAGGAACTCGATAGACTTCCGCCGGGATTTTCCGTCCCGGTGGGCCGCACCAGACCGTGGGGCACGCTGCACGCAGTTCTGATGGCTGCGGACACGATCAACGAGCCCTTCGCGGTTATCAACGCCGACGATTTTTACGGATCGGAGGGCTATCGCGTATTGGCGCAACATCTACAGAGTGGCACTGCAGACTACGCAATGGTCGGGTTTCTTCTGCGCAACACGCTCTCCGACTTCGGCTCGGTGTCGCGTGGAGTGTGCCGGGTGGATGGCGGACGACTTCCTGCAAGGCGTTGTCGAACTGACAAATATCGAACGCGACGGAGCGCATGCCAAGAACACTGACTCGTCGGGCCGGACAACCACGCTGTCAGGTGACGAGGTGGTTTCGATGAACATGTGGGGATTTACTCCTCACGTATTTGGACAATTTAGAGAACATTTTCAGAAATTTCTTAGATCGAGTGGCCCGGATATCAAGTCGGAAAGCTATCTTTCCAACACGGTGAATGAACTGGTTTTGACTGGCCAGGCGCGGGTTAAAGTCCTGCGCACGAATGATTCATGGGCGGGAGCCACCTACCGAGAGGACCACCCACTCGTCGTCGAAACCATTCGACGCCTCGTTGACCGGGGAGACTATCAGAAGAGGCTTTGGTTATGAACAAAGAGCACGGTGTCAGCGCCATCGCATGCCAGTTTCAAATCGACGGGGAATTTGAGGGCGCAAGAACGTACGGCAGCGGCCACATCAACGACTCGTACTGCGTCAACTTCCGTAAGGCAGGCGCACCCGTCCGCTACATCCTGCAGCGTATCAATAACAGCATTTTTAAGAATCCTATTACCCTCATGGAAAATATCCAGCGGGTGACATCTCATCTTGCTGCTAAGGTGTCAGCTGAACGGGACCGCAGCCGGCTGGTACTCACACTCATTCCTGCGCACGATGGGAGGACCTGGTACGTGGATGCCGATGGCAGCTATTGGCGCACGTATCAGTTCATCGAGAACGCACACACTTATGATGCCGTTGAATCTACAGATCAGGCGTTTCAGGCGGCCAAAGCGTTTGGACGGTTCCAGAAGCTACTCGTCGACCTGCCGGCGCCGCGATTGCCGCAATTCTTGCAAAACGGGAGATTGAATTCGCCTTCACGCATCAATCCATCACTAGCGTCCTGATAGATGCAAACCTGCCGGAGCGCATCACCCACAACGACACCAAGTTCAACAACGTCATGCTCGATGACGTCACCGGCGAGGGCGTCTGCGTCATTGACCTCGACACGGTCATGCCAGGATTGGCACTTCACGATTTCGGCGACATGGTGCGGACGGCGACAAGCCCGGCGAAGGAAGACGAGCAAGACATCACCAAGGTCACGATGCAGTTCTCCATGTTCGAGGCGCTCGTGCGCGGTTATCTTGCTTCGACTGGTGATTTCTTAACGAAAGCTGAGACGCAACACCTTGTCTCCTCCGGCAAATTGATGACGTTCGAGCAGGGCATCCGATTCCTCACGGACTATTTGCAGGGCGATGCCTACTACATAGTCAGCCGCGGCGAACACAACCTCCACCGCTGTCGAACACAGTTCAAACTACTCGAATCAATCGAACGGCAGGAGGAAAGAATGGATCGGCTGGTGCAGTCCATCGAGCGACCGTACTGAGCTTGTCATCGCTTGATCTGTTAGTACAAACATCAGCTCTACTCAAATGTTGAGGCTTCGACGCCCCCGAGAAGTCTGCTCAGATCAGAAGCGGATGAACGTCTCAAATTGAGATCCCGGCGCGTGCTCTTAGCGGCCGCGAAGTGCGTAGCCAGACGCCGGTGAGAAGGCCGAGGATGGCAGTGGTCAGGGCGGGAATGGTGCTGAGGAGTCGTTCAGGGTCGCGTGTGCTCGTAAAGGTGCGAGGCGGAGAAGATCTGGCGGTTCGAGCCACGCGGTGAGATTGGCGGTTTTCGCGGGGAACACGGCCCTGCTCGATTTCTGCGATGAGGACGTGGCTGGTGTCGAGCGAGGACAGCAACTCCTGAGTTGGATTCTGCTGCCAGCCCATCATCATCCAGAGAGCGTCTGGGTGGATTCGCAGGAGAGCCTGTTGCACTTTCTTTGCATCCGCAGGTACCGGGACATCCCCTGCGGCGCCGCCCTCCTGAAAGATCTCCATATCGTAGATTGCAGAATCGCCGTAAAGATCGTGTTGATGGCGGTAGAAGGATTGGGCGAGCTTGTCAAAATTGGGATCGAGAGGATCGAGCCGGCCGGGGCGAGTGAATCCGTTCCAGTCGCCCTGAGTGATGACGTGAGCGCCGGAGTGGATGGAGGCGAAGTCTGCGGGGACGATTCCGTAATATCCGGGAAGGACCGGCATGATGCCGAGGCTGCGCAGTGTGGTGATGAGCTGTCGTGCGGAGCGCGAGCGTTTCTCGAGAAGCTCCATGGGAAGTTTGGCAGGTCAAGTCGCAGGTCTTCTTGTCAACGTTCGATTGGCGCGGATCCGCGCGCGCACGCTACCAGTGGTCCACCACTTTTTGAGCCCCAACCGGGGATTTGAGAGTGGGCGGAAAGTACACTTAGACATGCGGATAATCGCTCGTTTGCTTGTTTTGCTCACCCTGGTTGCGTCGTGCAGCCACAAGATATACGCCGACGCCTATGACGCCCAACCGAAGCTGGTTGTTGTGCTGGTGTTTGATCAGTTTCGCGGGGACTACCTGGATCGATATCGTGCGCAGTTCAAAGCGAAGAATGGTTGGAATCTCTTCCTGAAGCAGGGCGCTCACTTTACCGATTGCTACTACGATTACGCAAACCTCGTTACAGCGGCGGGGCATTCGACGATTGGGACCGGCGCCTATACGGATGGACATGGGATCCCTCTCAATGAATGGTACGAGCTAGGGCCAGATGGAAGTCTTCGACAGGTAAGCTCCGTTGCGGATGACCGATACAGATTAGTGGGTGCTCCAGCAGGCACGAAGGACTTGACAGGAGCCTCGGCCCACAGAGAAATGGCCACCACATTGGGAGATGAGTTGGTGATCGCCACAGTTGGACGAGCCCGCGTCTTTGGAGTTTCGATGAAGGACAGAGCGGCAATCCTGACGAGCGGCCATGCAACAAAGGGTGCCTTCTGGATCGACCATGACACAGGACAGTGGGTGACCTCTACTTATTGGATGGCCCAGCTTCCGGCGTGGGCGGCAGAATTTAACGCGAGCGGGCGGGCGGAAAAAGCACGAACGGAAAGTGGTGTCGCTAAAGGTAGCTTTTACGAGGAGGTAGGCCGATCGGCGGCGAGCGTGAGTTATCAATTGGACTTTGCGAAGGCTCTTATCGCGGGCGAGAAGCTCGGGCAGAATCCCGCAGGCGTGACAGACATGATCACGATTTCGGTATCGTCGACCGACATCAACGGACACGCATTTGGACCTGACGATCCTTCACAAAAAGATCTGATTGTCCGGTCAGATGTTCTGCTGGATGATTTTTTTAGTTATCTGGATAAGACAATCGGGTTGAAGAATGTCATGGTAGCAATGACGGGCGACCATGGCGTGTCGATAACTCAGGCATCAGCCGATGCAATGGGTATGCCCGCGTTAGATTTTCCTCCGGCGCAGTTTACCAAACCGCTCGAAACGATGTTGGAGGCGAAGTATCCGCTCAAAGCAAAGGGACCTTATGTCCTGCAAATGGACAATCCATATCTCATACTGAATCGGCAGGCGTTCGAGGCTGCGGGCGTGACGGAAGCAGAGGCAGAAAACACAACGAAGGCGATGGTAGAGCAGATCTTTGTGGGATTTGCCCACGCCCGCGACGGCGCGGCCACGGCGCGGCAGAAGGAGCCCCCGATCGTGACTCACATCTATACGAGCACGCAGATACGCGAGGGAGCACTACCAAACACACAGTATGGGAGACTGGTCGCCCATAGCTATTCGCCGTATGTCGGCTGGGCGCTACATATCAACTTCGGTCCGTATCAAGTTCCGTGGAAAGGTACAGGCGCAACACACTTTTCTGCTAACAGCTATGACAGACATGTGCCACTGGAGCTTTTCGGAGCGGCGTTTGTCCCGGGAACCTATCACGGGGTTGTGGAACCGGTCGATATCGCTGCGACCTTCGCGTCGCTGCTTCGTATTAATCGGCCGAGTGCCGCAGTCGGGCGTGTGCTGACGGAAGCGATGCGGCCTGAGACAGCAGGCTCGACATGGGTTCACGATGCTGAATCAGTACGCAAAGTGGTGAAATAGACGCTGAACAGTGGTCAATTGCTATGAGACGACTGGAGTTTCATCCACAAGAAGCGTCCGAAGTCGTAACGTCTATTCCACCGTCGGAGGGCGGTCCCAATAACGAATGGAAGGCCTGCAGAGCCAGACGGCCTTTCACTAGGCACGCTATAGACGCCACTGATACGCCACCAAAAAAATCCCGTCTCGTTATTATCATCGCTATCTATCGCCGACTCTCACACTAAGCACTATCCCGATTACTTTGCGCCGGAGGCAGGCTCGAGAAGGCTGTCCACGCAACCCGCAGGCTTGTTCACGGGGTTGCATCGCGCTACGAGCCCATCAGGCAACCCTACCGTATACTTCGTCCACGCGGAGGGCTCAGATAACGGGTAATCCGTGCTCAACATTTGCGCCCCGCTCGAGAGTGCGAGATCACGCCGCGTCGTGTCATTTGTCCGGGCTTGTTCTGTACTTTCGTCTGTGCGAGTTCGCACAAGATAGCCCTGCTTCACGAGCGCATTGATCTCTTCGAGCGATCCTTCATTCTGTTCCACGAATGCTGCGTCGGGGGCTCCGGGAATTGCATTGGTAAAGAGGACGCGACCCTTAAGCGATGGATGTCCTTGCCCATAGATGGGTCCCACATGTTGTTGATCCATCAAGAAGATCACGCGGCCTCGAGCTTTGGCCAATGTTGGCCACCCGCCCGCATGGACTGCCTCGACCAGAGTCGATGCGTTGCCGCGAACCTGATCTGGAGTCATGATCTCGCTAGGCTGAAAGACAGATCGAATCTCAGCATCCAGTGCGTCGAAAAGCGCTGGCGTAAATGGCTCCGCCTTTACTGCGTTCGGCATCTCGCGCGGCGTATCCTCTTTCGTTTCCACCAAGATGAAGATTGGAATGTGGCGAGGATGGGCCTGCGACCAAGTTCGCACCTCCTTGAGGCAGGCAACGAAAGTGTGGCAGGTGCTCCGCTCGTCGAGATCCTGAACATGCATCACCTTAAACCCGGGCTTATCCATCTCATGTTGCGGGTCGAAGTCCGGGTCCGCTGGCAATCCCGCTGCGGCAACATTGCGAACGATGGCTGGATGAGCAAACCGCCCACCGTGGGGGTCCGCAAAGACATCGATCTCAACTTGTCTTACGCCAGCGGAAAGCTGCTCCGCCAATGGCGCATGATGATAGTCCAGGCCCCGTAGAGTCTTGGGATTCTTCATCTCCAAGTACTTCCGCTCGCTTGGCGCGAATCCGGCGTGATAACTATTATGGGAGCCGATCACCTGGATTTGGTTCAGGTGGACGATTTTGTCCTGCGCTGCCTGCGAATCATGCTGCTCTGCCAGGACCACCTGGCCCATTACGAGCGCTGTGGCGCCCACTGCAATCTGCATCGCACTTCGAAGGAACATCATGGCTCGGCCTAGGGACAATTCTGGTTAAGTGGCGGTCCCGTTCCAGAGGACGCGACACCGCGGTTGTTCGAAGTTAGCCACGGCGAATGCAGATGGCTAGAAGATCAACTTCGCCGCAAACTGATACTGCCGTGCCGGATAAGCCGAGGTGATGGAACCGAACGTGGAATTGCTGACATTCCCATCCGGAGCCTGGTAATTCACCTTGTTGAGAGCGTTGAACGCCTCAGCGCGGAAGTCGAAGCTCGATGAATCGTTCCACAACGGGAACGCTTTATGAAGGCCAAGGTCCGTCTGGAAGAAAGCATAGGAAACGACCATATTGCGTTGAGCGTTGCCGAATGGGCTACCGGTAAGCGGGACAAAAACGTTGGCTTTACTGAGATATCCAGTGAGGGCGCTGGACGTTTTGGCGCGATTCGAAGCCGGAGCCACCGGATTACCGATGACACTCGGACGGTAGGTGTAGAGATCGGTCACGTTCGTGCCGTTTGATGTTGCATTGTTGTAAGTGAGGTTTACGGGCAAACCGCTGGACATGTAGTTGATGGTGTTGAACTGCCAACCGCCAAGAAAGAATTTGACGATGTACGGGGCAGTGCCACCAAAGCGGCGGCCTGTACCAAAGGGAAGATCGTAAAGGATCGAGGTTGTATTGTTCAGCGGCTGATCGTATCCCGATCTGCCGTAATCGCCTCTTGGGTTGGCGAAGTTCACACGGGAATTGTCACCATTGCTGGTCTCGAGATGCCCGGATGACTCGTCAAAAGCGCGCCCCCAGGTGAACGAGTTGAGAAAATAGATACCGTTTCCGTAGCGTTTCTCCACCTTCATCTGGAACGAATTGAAGTTCGAGGGTCCGCCACCGTATGCAATCTCAATGTCGCCAAAGTTTTGGACAGGGCGGCGTGCTGCAAGGGTGCCGCTCGGGCAAGTGGTGGGTGTGGCTATCGCCGCTGTGCAGATAGCCGCCTGGTTGTAGTCGGCGAGGATCTGAAGATGGGTGCCCTTGTTGCCGACGTAAGCCACATCCATCACGAAGCCAGCCGGAAGTTGCTGTTGAATGCCGAAGAAGTAACTCTGGACATAGCCTGTCGGGGTATGCGCAGGGATATAACGCGACGTGACCAATGCGGGATTGAATGCAGCGGGTGAGACAAGACTCGCCGCGAAACCCTGCTGCGTCTGACGGAAGCACGTCAACTGATTTTGTGTATCGTTGGCACACACATTTGCTGTCGTGGGTGTTGGATTGTTGACGGTTGCATTGACGACGTTCGGGCCATTGTAGGTCAGGTTATTCTCTCCTCCCGCGCGATTGTATTGCGTATAGCTGATACCGTACCCTGAGCGAATAACCGTATTGGGTGTGTAGCTATAGGCAAAGCCAAACCGTGGCGCAAGGTTATTAAGAGGCATATTGACGAGAGCGCGGTTATAGATCGATCCGTTTGACGCTTGGGTCAGAGTGTTATTAGCCGGGTTGAAATTGGCGAGCTTATTGTTGGCCTCATACTGCGGTGTAGCCAACTCGTAGCGCAGACCGGCGTTGAGCGTCAGGTTCGGCCTCAACTTGATATCGTCCTGAACATACATAAAATTCATCCGCTGACGCACACTGGCGATGAAGAAGTTTGTCAACGAGTAGGAATTCTGGTTTCCGAACAGGAAGTCCGCCAGATTGCGGGCCTGCGAAATCTGGGCGGATGAGTTATTACCTGGACCCGTATCCGACGGAGTTCCAGTAGTCGTGGAATACACGCCACCGTAATTACTCTGGCCAAAGCTCGGATTGTAGTCGTTGATTTGCGTGTTGATCGCCTGGTACTCATAGCCGAGTTTGATCGAATGGATACCATGAACCATGGTGTAGTTCGCCTTCGGATTGATGACCGAAGGGTTCTGGAACTGTGGACTTGCAGGTTGAGTGCCGAACTGGGAGAACCCAGTGACAGCCTGTGCATTCAAACTACGAACGATAAGTGGGTCGGTTGGCAGGCCATCGGTGATTCCGGCCGCAGCTAACAACCCAGGAGTGCCTACACCATAGGGGGCCTTCGCTCCCTGGTTGGTGCCAATCCCCATTCGAAAATCAATCAGAGAGGTAGGCGTGATGATGTACGTCGTGCCGAACGCGATCTGCCGATTGTAGATATGAACATTGGTGTTGGCATTGCCACCCGCCGGTCCGGCAAAAGGCGGCGGATCGAAGATGGTCGTCTGGTGCTCACTATAGATACCAAACACGCTGATCTTGGCGTTGAAGGTGTGGTCGACACGGATGTCGCCCTTGTCGTCCTGAATCGTGCCGCGAGGAAAGTTGGTGAAGTTGTTTGCGAAAGAGTTCGGCGTACCGGGCAGAGCACTGGTGTTCGTTGCCGGAAGAGCGGCAAGGACTGACTTCGCAAAGGCAGTCTGTGCTGCGGCAGGGATAACGCCGTTGGCGTAGACCGCGCCCGTTATTGGGTTCTGTAACGGGATCGGGGCCGTGGTGCCATCAACCTTATGCAGAAGAAAAGTACCTGTGCGCTGCTCTGCAGTGGGAAGAGTGGCCGTGGCAAAGCTCTTGAAGATCTGGCGTAATCCTTCATAGTCCATGAAGAAGAAGGTGTGGTCCTTCCAGATCGGGCCTCCGAAGGTCCCTCCAAATTGGTTGCGGATAAATGTAGGCTTCAACCCGCCATTCGGCGCAAAGGGCCCGATAGCGTTCAGGTCCGTGTTGCGGATATAGTCCCATGCCCGACCATGAAACTGGTTTGTCCCGCGACGGATCGAGGCGTTGACCACCGCACCAGAGGCGCGGCCATATTCAGCGCTGTAGTTGTCCGTCTCGATTCGGAACTCGGATACTGCGTCTGGCGAAGGGGGGATATTTTCGTTGGCAAATCCCTGGTTCGACGTGCCGTAGGAATTGTTGTCCAGACCATTCAGCAGGAAGTTGTTGAATGCACTGCGCTGCCCATTCACATTGAACGACGCCTCGCGGCTCGTGGTCGACTGGTTCTCCAAAAATGATTTGCGCACGCCGGGAGCCAGCAGCGCGAGGTCGGCATATGACCGTCCGTTCAGGGGAAGGTTCTCGATCTGCTGTGTCCCGATAACTTGCCCGCGAGAACTCGTCTCTGTCTCCAGCACTGTCGGCGCAGAGGACACTGTTACAGTTTCGCTGACGGATCCGGGTTTCATGGAGAAGTCCACCCTCTGCCGCGAATCGGTGGTCAACCGGAAGGCTGGGGTCTGCGCCCTTTCGAAACCTTGGGCCTCAGCAACAATGGTGTAGTTGCCGATCGGTATACTCGCAAATTCGAATCGACCCTCTGCATCCGTGACCGCCTTTTGTACGATTCCGGTCGCGGTGTTCGTCAGAGTTACGGTCGTATTTGGGATTGCAGCCTCCGAGGTGTCTCTGGCGTATCCAAGCACTGTGGCCGATTCAAACTGTCCATAGGCGCTTAGCGCTGGAAACAGTAGAACCAGTACCAACGCTATATGAAACCATTCCGTTAACAGAAACGGCCTCGCCATTTTCAAATTTCCGCCGCCGCATGAAGTGTATTTTTCTGTCTTTTGAATACGCATGATGTAGTCCTCGCATAAATCGAAATGGCCTCTGAATTTGGCGACACCACGGAGTTCTCGCCATATATAGCTCTTTGACATCGAGGGGCGGCTAAAACGTTACTGATGCGAAGCAGCCACTGTCAACAAAGATCAAATTACGGTAGCGATAACGTAATCGCGAATGAACTGTTATGTTAACGCCAATAAATTCAGTTAATTACGGCCATATTGCTCGACAGATATATCGCAAACTGGAAACTGTGGGTAGCCGAGGTTCCCCGCTAATGTGATTGAGGGAATTCCACCTGGCAGGCCGACTCCACAATGACAAAAATTGCGGGTTTCTGCACGGTCTCGTGATGACGAGAACAATCCGCAACCTGTGTGTTCAGATGGCCAACTCGATAAGTTAGCGGTATCTGCCGCAATCTGAATCACCCGAACAGTCGCTCAATCTGCACAGCGCCCCCAATTGCGATGGGCGCTTTCGTTGGCTCGAATTGTGGCCGGATTATGGGATCGATTCTCGATCCATTGGATGAGTGAGATCGACGGCGACTTGGCTCTAGGTGGTAGCTGAGGTTCTCGCTCGGCTTTTACGTTCGGCCGCGGGCGAATTTCATTTGACAGTCCCCGCCTCTGTGTTCAACCCTTGCAACAACCATCTCCAGCCACTCGGCGTTCGCTCCCCTATCCGCGGGAGAGCACACAAGGATTTTCATGCACGCGCACCTCATGGTCAGCACGTTCGCCTTCGCCGCCCTTCTGCCGCTCACCACCCTCGCTGCTCACAGACAGGCAGGCTCCCCCTCCACCGTCGCCAACAAGGTAGAGATCATCGCCTATGTCTTCCCACGCGACCGGGTCCTCAGGCCCAATGAAGTTGCAGCGAAAAAGCTAACGCGCATCAACTACGCCTTCGCCAACGTGACAGACGGCAAGGTTGTCGAGGGCTTCGCGCACGACAAGGAGAACTTTGCCATCCTGAACGGACTGAAACAGCAGAACCCCGACCTCACGATCCTCGTCTCCGTAGGCGGCTGGACCTGGTCCAAAAACTTCTCAGACGCCGCATTGACAAAGGGGAGCCGCAAGATCTTCATCGATAGCGCAGTGGACTTCGTCATTCAATACCACCTCGACGGCCTCGACATCGATTGGGAGTACCCCGGCCTCAAGGGCGACAACAACAAGTTCCTCCCTGAAGATAAAGAGAACTACACTCTGCTTCTCAAAGAACTACGCCTCCGCTTCAACCGCGAAGGCACCCGTCTTCATCGCCATCTCTACTCCTCCATCGCCACCGGAAGCAGTGAGAACTTCCTTGAACATACCGAGATGGCAAAGGTGCAGCTCTACGTCGACTCG
>Ga0210384_10008557_pt1 | contig 10648 bp, 7 predicted proteins | sample IncBWH2MmetaG_FD_160574 | JGI IMG/M metagenome (GOLD analysis project Ga0210384, IMG submission 160574) | Forest soil microbial communities from Barre Woods Harvard Forest LTER site, Petersham, Massachusetts, United States - Inc-BW-H-2-M | ecosystem: Environmental > Terrestrial > Soil >...
GTGCGCGATCTCGACGGCCAAGCAGTCGAAATTGAGGAGAAACTTAGGAGGAGACGTGAGTGCTGGCATCGCCCAACCCGTAGTGATTACAGCGGACTGGCTCCTGGATCTTCGCCACGATGAGCTTTCCAGTTTGGCAATGGCCGGCTCTGGCATCGATGACCCCGTTAACGATACGGGGCTCGGCCCTGAGCGCGGTGATTTGCAGCTTGCCAACGAGTTTGTCTGTCTAATTAAAGTGATGTGAGAAGAAGGTGGATAGTTTTCATGACACAGGAAGAGATTCGGCTAGCAGAGTCTGGAGCGCGTAAGAGGCACTGGAAGCGATGGGGCCCCTATATCAGCGAACGTGCCTGGGGCACGGTGCGCGAAGACTACAGTTCCGGTGGTACGGCTTGGGAGTATCTGTCTCATGACCACGCTCGCTCACGCGCCTATCGCTGGAACGAAGACGGACTGGCGGGCATCAGCGACCGGAAACAGACGATCTGTTTTGCGCTGGCTCTGTGGAACGAACGCGATCCCATCCTGAAAGAACGGCTTTTCGGTCTGACCGGGAACGAGGGCAACCACGGCGAGGATGTGAAGGAATACTACTTCTACCTCGACTCAACCCCCACGCACTCCTACATGAAGTACCTCTACAAGTACCCGCAAGCGGAATTCCCTTACGGTCAGCTTGTGGGAGAAAACCGGCAGCTCGGGAAGAAACAGCCGGAGTTCGAACTGCTCGACACCGGAGTGTTCAACGACGACCGCTACTTTGACGTTTTCGTGGAATACGCCAAAGCCGACACCGAGGACATCCTGATCAAGATCACAGTGGCGAACCGCGGGCCAGAAGCGGCGAATCTACGCTTGCTGCCAACGGTTTGGTTCCGCAACACATGGTCGTGGGGAAACTCAAATCGCGTGCCGGAGCTGCATCAGGCACGCCCGGCACCGAACCCGGTTATTGAACTGAACCATGACCGGCCGGGCAATCGCTGGCTGCATTGTGAAGGCGCCCCAGAGCTCCTTTTCACAGAGAATGAGACCAATACCCACCGGCTGTTCGGCGTCGCGAACCGCACTCCATACGTTAAAGACAGTATCAACGACTACATCGTGCAGGGCGCAACAGACACCGTGAATCCCGAGCATACGGGCACGAAGGCTTCCGCTCACTACCAGTTCGCGATTGGCACCGGCGAGACGGTCGTGGTCCGCCTTCGTTTGGCCGACTCCGATTTCAAAGGCAAGAACGCTTTTGCCAGCTTCGACAAGACGTTTGCCTTACGTCAGCGCGAGGCCGACGAGTTCTATACCACGGTAATCCCGCGAGATCTTTCTGACGATGCGAAGAATGTTATGCGCCAGGGTTTCGGCGGCATGTTGTGGTCGAAACAGTTCTATCACTACGTGATCAAAGACTGGTTGGAAGGTGATCCCGGCAATCCTCCTCCGCCCCCCGAGCGCGACACAGGCCGCAACCACGAGTGGACTCACCTGTACAACGCAGACGTTATTTCCATGCCCGACAAGTGGGAATACCCCTGGTATGCGGCCTGGGACCTGGCGTTTCACTGCATCCCGCTTGCACTCGTGGACTCCGACTTCGCAAAGGAGCAGCTCACGCTGATGCTGCGCGAGTGGTACATGCATCCCAACGGTCAGATCCCCGCCTATGAGTGGGCGTTCGGCGACGTGAATCCTCCGGTGCACGCCTGGGCCGCGTGGCGCGTCTACAAGATCGACAAGAAACGCAAGGGCAAAGGCGATCGCGCATTCCTGCAGCGCGTCTTCCACAAGCTGATGTTGAACTTCACCTGGTGGGTGAACCGCAAGGACGCGGAGGACATGAATATCTTCCAGGGTGGCTTCCTGGGTCTCGACAACATCGGCGTGTTCGATCGCAGCGCGCCCTTGCCTACTGGCGGATACATCGAACAGTCGGACGGAACCAGTTGGATGGCCATGTACACGTTGAACTTGTTGGCCATAGCCATGGAACTGGCAACCGAAGAGCCTTGTTATGAAGACGTGGCCAGCAAATTCTGGGAGCACTTCGTTTACATCGCTCACGCGATGGGTCATCGCGGGCATGACGGCATGGGATTGTGGCACGAGGAAGACGGCTTCTTTTATGACGTGCTCAGGCTTCCTGATGGCACACACTTTCCCATGAAGATTCGCTCTATGGTGGGATTGATTCCACTGTTCGCGGTCGAAACCCTGGAGCCCGATGTTCTCGACAAGCTGCCCGATTTCAAAAAACGTCTGGATTGGTTCATCGACAACCGCCCCGATCTAACAGCGAATCTGGCCTGCATGCGTACAGAGGGAATGGGTGAGCGCAGATTGCTGTCCATCGCCAGCCAGGACCATCTGCGCAGCATTCTCAAGTTCATGTTGGACGAGCGCGAATTCCTGTCTCCGTATGGAATTCGCGCGCTGTCGCAATTCCATCGCGAGCACCCTTACATGCTCCATGTGAACGGCATGGAGCACCGCGTGGACTATGAGCCCGGTGAGTCGTCGACCGGGGTGTTCGGGGGGAATTCCAATTGGCGCGGACCAGTCTGGTTCCCAATGAACTACTTGCTGGTCGAGTCGCTGCAGAAGTTCCATCACTATCTGGGTGACGACTTCAAAGTCGAGTTTCCGACCGGGTCGGGAACGATGATGACTCTGTGGGCAGTGGCGGGAGAACTCTCGCACCGCATGACGAACATTTTTCTTCGCGATGAAAATGGCCGCCGGCCGGTGTTCGGCAATCTCGAAAAGTTCCAGACCGATCCTCACTGGCGTGACCTGGTGCTGTTCCATGAATACTTCCACGGCGATTCGGGAGCCGGGGTCGGAGCGAGCCACCAGACCGGATGGACCGGCGTAGTCACGAAGTTGATGCAGCAAAGCGGAGAGTCCAGCAAGCGCCAGAAACGGGATTCCCCGACGGCCAAAAAAGCTGCCGACTGAATTCATAAGGAGAAATAGAAATGAAAGCGTTCAGGTGGAGATTGTCGGGTCCTTCAGCGTAGCTGCGACTCCCCTCGACGAGGGAGAAAGATTCATTGTTTGGTCAAATCGGGCGGACCAGGCCGTCCTCTGTGGCGCGGGTATTCCGCACCAAAAACAGCACCAGGATCATTCCGATAAAAGGAACAAGCCCAGCCACGATCACGATGGGGTCGAAAGAGTGTGCCGCCTGCGCCTGGCGTGCGTCAGAAAAGTAACCGATCAGCTTGAACGCGATGATGGTGCCAATGCCAGCGCCCGTTCCCGTGATTCCGCTGACTGACGCAACTGAGTCGCTCCGGAAGAGATCGGCGGGCAGAACATTGGCGATGGTGGAGAACGACGCGTAAGAGAACGTGGACAGCGCGAATAGCAGAGTGATGGCCCACAGCTTGAAAGTGAGAATCGTGGGAATCAGGAGCAGCACGCCGAAGGCGCCAAAAATGACGAGCGCTTTGCGCGCCGAGCCGACCGACCACCCGCGCTTGATGAGATAGCCGGAGGCTGCTCCGCCGAAAAAGTTGCCCAGATCGGCGGCGATGAAGGGAACCCAAACCGCGATCAATCCACTCTTGAGGGGAATGCCCTTCGCCACCAGATAAATCGGGAACCAATCGGTGACGAAAAACCATACCGGGTCGGTAAGAGCCTTGGCGAAAATCGCGCCCCAGGTTTGGGGCAATTTCAGCAGCTCTGCCCATCGGAGTCGCGGCTTATCCGCGGGAACTTCAGCATCCACACGATCTCTCAAAATCATTTGAAGCTCGGCCGGAGCGATGCGTGGATGCTGTTCCGGGGGATGATACGAGCGACGCCAGACGAACAGCCAAAGAAATCCAAGCAGCCCGGGGATGACAAACGCCGGCCGCCATCCCCAGCGGAAGTAAACCGTCAAAACGATGAACGGGGCAACGGCTCCTCCAATCGAGGAGCCGCTGTCAAACAATGCGGTCGCCAGGCCTCGCTCGCGCTTGGGAAACCATTCGGAGACGGCCTTGGTGGCGCCCGGCCAGTTTGCGGACTCGCCTGCTCCCAACAGAAACCGGAATGCAGCGAAGCTGGAAAAACCACGAGCCAGCGATGTAGCGATGGCGACGATCGAATACCAGGTGACGGCGAGGCTCAATCCGCGCCGGGTGCCGACACGATCCATGAACCGGCCGCACAGGGTTTGGCCGATCGAGTAAGCCACGCGGAATCCGATCACGATATTGGCATAGTCGGTGTTCGTCCAGTGGTAGTCCTGTTTGAGATAGGGCGCGAGGAGCGCGAGGGTCTGCCGGTCGATGTAGTTGATGACGGTCGACGCAAAGAGCAAGCCGCCAATCCACCAGCGCAGGTTAGGAATGGGGCGAGATCGATGCGAGGAAGGCTGATCCATTTTCTTGGTCTGGCTGGAACTGAAAACCGATAGAGCCAAGGTTTTTGTCGTGTGGCAGCGCTTACTCGCGTTGGACCAGCTGCCTGCGCAAAAAATCCGCGCTCAGCAACTCCGACGATTGTGGGTCGAGATAAACCGTCACATTCGGATGCTTCTGCAACGCCGACGCGGGCGCCTCGGGGCTGATTGCTCCCTCAAGACACGCTTTCACTGCCTTCGCTTTGCGCGCCTCCGGCACCATTGCGATGATCTCCCTGGCTTTGAGAATCTGGCAGATCGACATGCTGATGGCATGGGTTGGAACCTCAGAAATACTCGCGAACCAGCCTTCCTGCACTTGTTGGCGGCGGCACGCGTCATCGAGCTCCACGATTAGAAACGGCGCTTCTGTCTGGAAATCAGCCGGAGGGTCGTTGAAGGCGAGATGGCCATTTTCCCCGATACCGACGAAAGCGACGTCGATCGACGCAGCATTGATTTCTTCGCCTACGCGGCTCGTGACTTCTGCCGGATCGCCGTCTCCATCGAGTAAGTGATAGCGCGTGATCCCGGCTTTTTGAATGAACCTCTCCAGCAAATACTTGCGAAAACTCGCGGGATGCGATGCCGGCATGCCGACATATTCATCAAGGTGAAACATTTCTACGCTTTGCCAGTCGATGGCGGCACTGGCAGTCAGCACATCGAGAAATTGCAGTTGCGAGGTGCCCGTTGCCGCGATGATACGGGCCTGGCCACGATCACGAATTGCATCTCGAATCACGAGTGCCGCTTGGGTGGCCGCTGCTTTGGCAGATTCGCTCTGACTCGCGTGTATTTCAATATTCACAGGTTTGCGTCACTCGCATCTGCCCCCGGGCTATGCCTTCGCCCGCCGTGCATTTCGCACTATCTGAACGAACTTTTGCGTTAAGTCTTCGAGAATATCGGCGCGCCGTTTTTGCACGGCTTCTTTGTTGATCAATTCTCCTCCCACCCCCAGAGCCGCGGCTCCGGCGGCAAGAAAGTCTGCGGCGGTCTCGAGACTCACTCCGCCCGTGGGAACCATCGGCACCTGTGGGAACGGTCCCTTCAGCGCTTTGATGTAGGCCGGGCCACCGACTTGCGCGCAAGGAAAGATTTTGATGAAATCCGCGCCCGCCTTCCATGCAGACATGACTTCGGTCGGCGTCAATGCGCCGGCCATCATCAGCACTTTCTCTTTCTTGGCAAGTTTGACGGTCGCCAAATCGAGGCCAGGGCTTACGAGAAATGCTGCGCCCGCGTCCAGGCAACGGCGGGCCATCTTCGCATCGAGTACCGTACCGGCGCCGACCAGCACATCCGGCAGATCTTGAACGAGTTCCGCAATGACCTCCACAGCTCCCGGCACCGTCATCGTGATTTCCACGATTGGAAGGCCGCCGCGGGACACGGCTTCGGCGGCAAACTTGCCCTCCGCGGCTGACGACGCGCGGACCACGGGTATGAGCCCGACTTCCAGAATTCGGGCCCGTACTTCTTCCTTGCTCAAGCGTGGTTTTTTCTTGTGTGGCATAGCTCTAACACTTCAGCGCGCGATTCTCGCGCCTCCTCCCTGCATCAGCCGCAGCACTTCATCGCGCGTGACCATCGTGGTGTCGCCGGGTGTGGTCATGGCCAACGCGCCGTGCGCAGCGCCGCACTCCACTGCCCATTGCGGTCCTTTCCCCTCGAGGAATCCGTAGATCAGTCCGGAGGCGAACGAGTCTCCGCCGCCGACACGGTCGAGGATTTCGAGATCCTTGCGCTCCGTAGCCTGAAAGAAGTCGCCGTGGTGATAACAAATTGCGCCCCAATCGTTGCGCGTCGCCGTTTTTGCCTTGCGCAGAGTTGTGGCCACAACTTTGAAGGGAAACTCCTCCACAACTTTGCGAATCATCTGCTTGAAACCGTCCACTTCGAAATCCGTGAGATGCTGGTCCATCCCGGGAATCTCAAAACCGAGTGCCGCCGAGAAATCCTCCTCGTTGCCGAGCATTACATCCACGTGCTGGGCGAGTTGTCGATTCACTTCTTGGGCTCGTTTCTTTCCACCATTGGCTTTCCAGAGAGAATCGCGGTAGTTCAGGTCGTACGAGACAACCGCGCCATGCTTGCGAGCTGCTTTCATGGCTTCGATAGCTACCTCCGGTGAACCGGCAGACAAAGCGCAGAAAATTCCGCCGGTGTGAAACCACCGCGCGCCCAGCGACCCGAAGACATGTTCCCAGTCAATTTCGCCGGGCTTGAGTTGGGAAACCGCGGTGTGACCGCGATCTGAGCAGCCGAGAGCCGCACGCACACCGAATCCGCGCTCCGTAAAGTTGAGTCCGTTTCGCACCGTTCGGCCAACGCCGTCATAGCTGACCCAGCGCACCAGCGACTGATCGACGCCGCCTTGATAGATCAAATCCTCGACCAGGCGTCCGACTGGATTGTCAGCCAATGCTGTCACAATCGCGGTATCGAGGCCGAAGCAGCGCTTCAATCCGCGGGCGACGTTATATTCGCCGCCGCCTTCGCTGACCTCGAAAGTTCGCGTGGTCCAAATGCGCCGCTCTCCGGGATCGAACCTCAGCATCACCTCGCCCAGGCTGACGAGATCCCATTTGCAGCCGTCTTTTTGCTTGATAGCGAGAGAAGATGTCATTTGTAATTTGTCGGTGCGCGTCTACTTTACTGATTGACTCCGCTCGCCAGAAATCCGCCATCCACCGGCAGAATCGTGCCCGTCACGAAACTCGCGGCGTCCGATGCCAGGAAAATTGCGCCGCCAACCAGTTCCTCGAGTTTGCCGAAGCGTTTCATCGGAGTTCGCATCAGGAATTCCTGCCCGCGCGGCGTTCCGTCGAGCAGTTGCGCGTTGAGGGCAGTTCGAAAAACTCCGGGCATGATCGCGTTGACGCACACTCCGGAGCCTGCCCACTCAATCGCCATGGTTCGCGTCAGCGAAGCCAGCGCCGCCTTGCTGGCGCCATAGGCCGCGACTTCGTACAGTGCGACGAATGATGAGAGCGAGGCGATGTGGATGATCCGTCCGTAACCTCGTTTCACCATGTGCCGGCCGAAGATCTGGCCTGCGCGCAGGGCGCCGGTCACATTCGTTTCAAGAATCTCGTTCCACTCCTTTTCCTCCACGACCAGGATTGCGGTTCGCTTGGTGCGTCCCGCTGCGTTCACTAGAATGTCGACCTTGCCAAAAGCCTGGATTGCTGTTTCGAGCAGTTTCTCGAGCGAGAGACGATCGGTTACGTCCGATGTGACTCGCAAACTCCGCCGGCCAAGCGCCTCGACTTGACGGGCCGCGTCCTCCACCATTTCCGAGCGACGGGACGTCGGAACAACGTCGGCGCCGGCCTGGGCCAGGCCGAGAGCAACGACCTGCCCGATGCCCGACGTTCCGCCGATGACCACCGCGACCTTGCCGCTTAGATCGAACCCCGCATATGCCATGCTTTCGAACGACCTGCAAGAAATTCCGTTCTTTCGTCTCGCCTTTCCTTACGCTTCGAGTGCTTTCGTCGAGCAGTATATACTGCGTGAAATCGCGTCCTCGCGCGGAAGTTTTGCGGCGAAAGAATTTCGAGAGATTTTTTCACACAGTGGAAACAGGTTGGACGAGTGTGGAGAAGACGGGCGGCAAAAACATGCGCCGATATCTGCGAATTCATCCCGACGACAACGCCGCCATCGCGCTCGCTGATTTGCTGCCTGGGGAGGCAATCGACCTGCCAGGGGCCGAATGCCAGATCCATTCTGCAGTTCCCGCCAAACACAAGTTCGCTCTTCGGAGTCTCGAACCAGGGGACTCGGTTGTGTTGTATGGGGTTCTTGTAGGCAAAGCGGTGTCGCAGATTCGGGAGGGAGAATTGATTTCGCGCGCGAATGTGCGCCATGAAGCAAGTCCCTTCCGATCAAGAATGCAGGAATATGTTTGGCAGGCGCCGCCAGCGGCCAGATGGCAAGCCAAGCAGTTTCATGGATTCGTCCGCTCCGACGGCCAGGTTGGAACCCGCAACCATTGGCTCGTCATCCCGCTCGTGTTCTGCGAGAACCGGAACGTCGCAGTTCTCAAGCAGGCTTTCGAAGAAGAGCTTGGATTTGCGCCTCCTCCAAAGTATCGGCGGGAAGTCGCGGAGCTGGTGCGACGCTTCCAAGAGGGCAAGGTCGATCAGGTGCGGGATAACGTCGGCGAGGAGGATTCCAAGGCCATAGATCGTCCCCGGATTTTTCCCAACGTTGATGGCATTAAGTTCCTGCTGCACGAAGGCGGGTGTGGAGGTACACGCGAAGACGCGAACTCCTTGTGCGGTCTGTTAGCGGGCTACATTCACCACCCCAACGTGGCGGGCGCGACCATCTTAAGTCTCGGGTGCCAGAACGCACAGGTGGCGATTCTTCGCCGCGAAATCGAGAAGCGCGATCCGGCCTTTGCCAAGCCACTGCTGATTTTTGACCAGCAACAGAGCGGAACAGAATCGGCAATGCTCTCAGCTGCCATTCGCGAGACTTTCCTCGGTTTGGTGGAGGCCAATAAGGCCACGCGGACACCAGTACCGCTAGGCCATCTCACGATCGGTCTCAAGTGCGGCGGCTCCGATGGATTTTCCGGAATCTCGGCGAATCCCGCTGTCGGGCACGTTGCGGACCTGATGACGGCGTTGGGCGCAAAAACTGTGCTCGCCGAGTTTCCGGAGCTTTGCGGTGTGGAGCAGTGGCTGATCGACCGCTGCATGCGCAAGCAGGATGAAGGCCGTTTCATGCAGCTCATGCGCGCCTATGCCGCGCGCGCGAAAGCAGTCGGTTCAGCGCTGGAAATGAATCCTTCTCCTGGAAATATTCGCGATGGACTGATCACCGACGCCATGAAATCCGCCGGCGCTGCGAAAAAAGGCGGAACATCCCCGATCGCTGCCGTACTGGATTATCCGGAATACGCCACTCTAGCGGGACTGAATCTTCTGTGCACTCCGGGCAACGACGTCGAGGCAGTGACGGCGCAGGTTGGCGCAGGGGCGAATGTCGTTCTGTTCACCACGGGTTTGGGTACGCCGACGGGGAATCCGATTTCACCGATAGTGAAGATCTCAAGCAATAGCGAACTGGCGCACCGGATGCCGGACATCATTGATATCGACGCAGGTCCGATCATCCGGGGCGAAAAGAGCATCGAGGAAATGGGAGAGGCGATACTCGATCTGGTGGTGCGCGTGGCTAGCGGCGAACTCCGAACCAAGGCTGAGCTACTTGCGCAGAATGACTTCATCCCATGGAAGCGCGGAATTTCTTTGTAGTATGCGCCGAATAGAGGATGATCGCTTCAGTGCTCTAAGTACGGCACGAAGCCTTGCGTCTTCGTGACCAGCCGATAGACCGAGGTCGTGGCCGTGATGTATAGCGTGGAGTAATCTTTGTCGCCCCAATTCAAATTTGCGGGTTGCTCCGGCATGTCGATTGTACCCAGGTGATTCCCCTTCGCATTCCAGACCCAAATGCCTTTGGGGCCGGTCACAAACAGGTTTCCATTCTTGTCGATCTTCATGCCATCCGGCACGCCTTCGTGCTTCCCGCCAGGAGGTTCTTCACCGAAGACGCGACCGTTGAGGAGTGCGCCGTCAGGTGATACGTCGTAAATGCGAATGTTTTTCTGTTTGCTGTCGTCGACGTAGAAATGCTTACCATCGGGTGAAAATGCCAGACCATTCGGCTGGGTCAAATCTTGCGTCAGTAGCCGCAGGTCGCCGTTTCCATCCAGACGGTAGACGCCCTGAAAAGGGATTTCCTGTTTCTCGCCCGCGACCAGATCGAGAGTCGGATCGGTGAAATACAGGGCGCCATCAGGACCGACAACTACATCGTTCGGGCTGTTGAGCTTTTTTCCCTGATAGTGATCGGCAAGAATCTTGTATTTTCCATCCGGCGTGACCTCGATGATCGCGCGCAGTACGCTGGCGCAATCGATCAAGCGGTGCTGACGATCGAACGTGTTGCCGTCGGGGTCGCCCAGGGCGATGACTTCTTCCTTCTTGCCAGAGGGATATACGCGGTAGATTTTGTTGATGGTCTCGTCGCTGATGTAGAGGAAACCGGTGGTGTCCCACACCGGGCCTTCGGTAAAGCCGAATCCGGTTGCGACGGTTTCGAGTTTCGCATTGTGGTCAACCACATCCCAGAAGGCCGGCGAGATTGCTTCCAGATCGAACTTGCGCGGAGTTTGGGCGGCAGCGGCAGAAACGAGACAAGCCAGAACGGCAGGCCAAATTACGATGT
>Ga0210384_10008559_pt1 | contig 10648 bp, 11 predicted proteins | sample IncBWH2MmetaG_FD_160574 | JGI IMG/M metagenome (GOLD analysis project Ga0210384, IMG submission 160574) | Forest soil microbial communities from Barre Woods Harvard Forest LTER site, Petersham, Massachusetts, United States - Inc-BW-H-2-M | ecosystem: Environmental > Terrestrial > Soil >...
GAGATAAAGCGAATGCTGGTGCGCAAGGCCCATGAAGCACTACCGAGCGGCGGCGCATACATTGTCTACGAAAGCATCATCGACGATGATCGCTCTGACAACGCTTTTGGACTGCTGATGAGCCTGAATATGCTGATCGAAACCTCCGACGGTTTCAACTACACCGGCGCTGACTGCTCCGGATGGATGAAGGAAGCAGGATTCCGCGAAACCCGAGTAGATCATTTGATCGGCCCCGATTCGATGGTCGTCGGTATCAAGTAGCAATCCTTCCGGCGTGTGTTGCCTGTCCTGTACGGATGACGGGGAACCGGAAGTAATCCCAGCGGACCCGATTCGCGCTATTACTTCCGGTTGGCTGACCACTCGGCCACAACCTTATCTGCGCACCTTCACCTTCCACAACGCCATTACTGGGAGTCATCAGGTAGACATTCTGAAGGGATATTTGTGGGCAGAACCTTGGCGGGGAAAATCGATAGCGGGCCGACGGTACAACCCCGCTGCCCCGCAGGTAGCATCATTTGTTCGGCTTCGCAGGCCAGTTGAGGAGGATGGACATGGGGTGAGTGTCGGCCTGGTTGACTGGCGTATTGATCAGAAAGCGCTGCCCATCGCGGCTCACGTCATAAACAAACAAGTCATACACTAAGACCGGCTGACGGGGAGTGCTCTGGAAAAGTGCCACGGGCGTGCCCGCATCAAAATTGGACCCTGTGCCCACCGACACCGCCATCATCTTGCTGTCAGAAGAAAGATAGAACAATTCTTTGCCGTCGCCTCGCCAGCGGGGCTGCTCGCCGCCGCCCGTCGACACTTGCCATTTCCCGCGTGCTTCCGGAAAGGAAGTGACGTAAATTTCCCATTTGCCGCTTTCATTTGAGGCGTACGCCACCCATTTTCCGTCAGGCGAGAATTGTCCATTCCTGATGACGGACGCAGCCTTTAAAAACTGACTGCTCTTTAGATCCGGAAGGGACACGAACCACAAGTCGTTGCCTCGCGTGTACAAAATGTATTTTCCGTCCTTGGACCAATCACTTGGATATTTGTTGAACTCATCCGTCACGATGCTCTTTTCTTCTTGGGCACCATCCGCGTTTTTGATAAAGAGATCCTGGCTCGGGCCGCGATTCGAGCCAAACACCAACCGTGCACCATCTGGGCTCCAGACGGGCAAGGCGTCAATCGCCGGGTCGAAAGTAAGCCGCTTCGACCTGTCGCGCTGCAGTTCATACGTCCAGACGTCCATGTTCAGGCTTTCCATGTCGGTCTTATCAACTGCCACCGATCTCTCATTCGGTGCCAAAAATATATTGCCGTACACCGCAGGAGTGCCGACTACACCCGTTGCCTTCCCATTACGATCGAACCACGTCGGCTGTGAAATTGCCGCCTGGCCGGCACCCTGAGCCACCAGCGAACCGTTATTGGAGACCGCAAAAACCGCTCTCTTGACCTGGGGTAGATACTGAATGTCCGTCAGGATGGTCGTAGGTTGCCCGGTCAATGCGAAAAGCTTCAGATCGAACGGCTGGGCCAGCAGCGTTTTGTTCTGGTAATAGAGGAGGTAGCCTGGGGCCGCGAACGCTGCGTTAGCTCCGGCCGTCACAACGAATCGCTTTTCGTTGGAGTCCAGCGAACCCTCGAACAACGCATTTGCCTCGTTGCGTCCGGAGAAATTTGCGGCCAGATAAATGAAATGCGTTCCGTCGGGAAGAAACATGGGCCAGCGGTGCCCTTGTTCTCCGCGACTCGCATCAATGTGGCTAATTTGCGTTGAATTTCCGCCAAAGGCGGAGATTTTGCGTAGCCCTGTCACGACGTCAGGCGCGAAAACGATCACGTTGTCTTTGTTCCAGGTACCGCCGCGGCCCGCGGGTGCATCGCAGAGAGGCTGCACCGGGCCACCCGATAATTCCATCTTCTTCAACCTACCATCGGCAAAAAATGCGAGAGAGCGTCCATCGGGCGACCAGAACGGATAGTTGGCACCCTCGGTACCCGCGAGGCTCTTCGCTCCTGCCGATCCCAGTTCGTAAATCTCAATGGCATTCTTCCGAACAGATTCCAAATACGCGACCACGGCGACAGTGTGTCCGTTCGGAGCCATGGCAATGTCGCGCGCAGGAAATGGCAGCTGAGCATAAAACTGGAGAGCTGGTTCTGACGTTTTGGAGCTTCGCCACCAGTTCACGCCAACGATCAGCGCTATGCTCGTAATCAACGCGATGAGCCACGCCAGCCTTTCTCTATTTGTCCCTGGTGCCAGTGGCCCTGCAACGCTCGCCGGCCCGCCACTCTCGGCGATCCACTTCAGCTCGCCCGCAACATCGCTTGCACTTTGCCATCGCTCGTCTGCGGGTTTTGCGAGGCATTTTATTACTACATGGTCTAACGCGGGCGGTGTCATCCGGTTGACCGAGCTAAGTGGCGCCGGCTCTTTTTCCAAGATTGCCGACGCGACGCTGAGCTGGCTCTTGCCTTCGAACGCGCGCCGGCCCGTCAACATTTCATACAGCACTGTGCCCAGCGAAAAGATATCGCTGCGTCCATCCACATCCTTGCCTTCAATCTGTTCCGGCGACATGTACTGAAACGTTCCAACCACCATACCCGCTTCTGTCACAGGTGAACTCGCCACGGCCGTCATCGTCGCTCCATTAGTCAACGGCCCTATGCCAGTGGGTTTCGCCAAACCAAAATCCAACAGCTTCACCCCGCTCACTGTCAGCATGATGTTCGCGGGCTTCAAATCCCGGTGAACGATCCCGGCTCGATGCGCCTTGTCCAATGCATCCGCAATCTGCGCTCCGTAATGCAACACTTGCTCCAGCGGCAGCGCGCCTTTCTCTAGCCGCTTCGCCAGCGTCTCTCCCTCGACACACTCCATCACCAGGTAGTCCATGCCATCCTGGCTGCCCACGTCATGCAACACGCAAATGTGCGGATGATTTAATCCAGAAATGGTCTTCGCTTCCCGCTCAAACCGCTGTTTCCTTGCCGGATCTGCCGACATTTCTCTCGCTAAAATCTTGATCGCTACATCCCGTCCCAGCCGCGTGTCCCGTGCCCGATACACCTCTCCCATGCCCCCCGAACCGAGCGGCGAAAGGGTTTCGTACGGGCCAAGTTTTGTGCCTGGAGCGAGGGCCATGAGTGGCGGCATTATAGCCCAGTAGCCTTTGGTAATCTCCACGTGATAGCACCAGGCGAGTTCTGGACGTATGGGGTTGGTACCGAGAAACGCCTTTGTGTAACCGGTCTGGCCACTTTGCAGTTAGTTTGCTCACAAGAGTCCTGCCTTCCTCGTAAGTGCATGCTCACGAAAGAACGCCCACATCTGTCTGGTCGCGTCGATACTCCGGACATACGGCCCGAGCATCCATTCCGCCGCGACCCGTTTGCCGTCGGGCCACTGATGGCCTTCTCCCTTGACCGTGTACAACACCACGCCCGCGTTGTCGGCGCAGTCCGTGTATTGCAGGCGCGTCACATCCGCAGCGACCGCAGATTCGATCGGATTCGGTCCGCAGTGGTTGCGCCGAGACCAATTCGCCATAAAGCCCGGAACGTTCGGAAATGTGCCGCCGGCGAGCTTCGACCAACCGCCGTTGTACGGACAAACAGGATCGGCAGTTCCATGAAAGGCAATCACCGGCACCGGTCGATGGTCTTTGCACCAGTCCCACCCCGGATCGAGCCCAGCCGAAACCATCCCGACCGCCGCGATCCGGTCCGACAGTGTGCACGACAGCACGAACGCCATGCCTCCGCCGTTCGACATCCCGTTTGCGTAGATCCGCGTCGTGTCGATGTTGTTGGATGCCTCCAGCTTGTCGATCAGCTCCGCGATGAAGATGACATCGGTCATACGTGATGGCGTTTCGCTGCCTGCCATTTCCCATGACTTGGGACCGAAACCGGTTCCCTCGGGATAGGCGACGATGAACCCGTTCTCGTCGGCCACCGAATTCCATCGGCTGATGACCATTGCGGAGCTATCCCATGACATCGAGGTGTGAAGGGTAATGACAAGCGGCGTCGGCTTCGAGCGGTCGTAACTTTTTGGGACGTACAACAGATACTCTCGCTTCTCGCCGGAGGAAACGATTGTGCCGGTAGTGGCGCTGGTCCAATTCGGGAAGTAGAAAACAGAGTAGAAAAACCCGATGAGGATCAAGACCAAAACGATAGGCAGGACAATGAGAACCAGCCCCGCGCGAATCACGATTTTCCTGGTGTTCATGGCGGTCCCTGAACGAACTGCGGGCGGTCTCTAACGGACGGGATGAGCCCGGATCGACGCCCCGCCGCAACCCTCGCAACTTACCGCATTATCAGCGACGGAGGTCTAACATAAGCCAGAGGTGAGGCTCATGCGTGCGCGTCATTACCGTGCGCCGCACTTTGCAGCGGATGCGACGATTCGGGATGGATGTCGGCTATACGGAGACTATTGCTGGCATGCCCCGAGGTCTGTGGTGTTCATGCACGCAATGAACCAACTCGCTGCGAAACGGGATTGAGAGCAATTGCCTATTCGGTATGTATCGGGCCCCCGCAACCGTCCGCCTCCTAGTCAAGCGCCTGGTGAAAGAACGATTAGGTGCGAGCGAAGGGATCACCAGCCAATGGCATAGACATCCTCTCGTGGATCGGCGCCGCCCAGGTAGAAACCGGTTTGGGGATCGATAACGATTCCGCTTACACGGCCTTCATCATCCGCGATGGATTCGACGAGGTAGCCTTTAGCCCGAAGTCCGTCCATGACTTTGTCGGGGATGCGGTTTTCAACTTTGAACATGGGAGTGATTTTGCTGCCTGATTCCTGGTGACCGCCGTAGATCATGCGAGGGGCGGTGATCGCAGCCTGGATGTCCATATTGAAATCAATGACATTTACGATGACTTGAACGAGGCGTTGCCAGATTCCATCGTTTCCGGGAGTTCCCAGAGCCATGAAGGGTTTTCCGGCCGGGTTCAGAACAATCAGTGGGCTCTGGTTTGAACGGGAGCGCTTCCCAGGTTCCAATCGCGATGGGTCGTTGGGATCAAGATGTAAGTGACGCATCTCATTGCTAAAGACAATTCCCGTATCGCCTGCCACCACGCCTGAGCCAAATTCCGAGCCTAGTGTTTGGGTCATGGCAACCATGTTTCCTTCGGCGTCCACGACGTTGAGGTGGGTGGTATGGGATTGCTTGGGCTGATCGAAATCGCCCGCGGTTGCAATGGGCATGGTCGAGTCAACATGGATCAAAGACCGCCGCTGGGCCGCGTAGTCTTTGGACAAGAGTTTTTCGACGGGGACATCCACAAATTTTGGATCACCGACATAGCGATTGCGGTCCGCGATGGCCAACCGCATGACTTCGCCAATGAGGTGAAGGTACTCGGGGCTGTTGTGCTCGAAAGATTTGAGTTGGTAGCCTTCCAGGAGATTCAGTTGTTCCAGCACCGCGATGCCGCTACTGGTGGGAGGCTGCGTGTAGAAGGTATAGCCGTGATAGGTGGTGGATATCGGCTTCAGCCACAAAGCCTGGTAGTTTTCTAGATCCTTCTTGCGGAGCATGCCGTTGTTTTCGCGGTAGAAACTGTCAATGCGATCGCCGATTTCGCCCCGGTAAAGAGCGTCCGCGCCATGCACAGCAATTTCTTTAAGCGTGCGGGCCAAATCGGGTTGCTTGAAAATTTCTCCGGGCTGGGGGACGTGGCCGCGGGGCAAGAAGACCGCAGAGGAGGAGGGAAATTTGGACAGCAATTGGCGCTTTTCTTCGATCGTCTCACTGAGAAATTTATTCATGACAAAACCATATTCGGCCAACTCGATGGCCGGTTGCAGCACCTGGGCCCAAGGCAGTTTCCCATACTGTTTGTGAAGCGCTTCGTAGCCCTTGAGGCAGGAGGGCACAGGGGATGAGAGTGGGCCTTTAGAATAATCTTTTCCTGTATATGCCTGCACCGTAGCGGCTAGAGGGGCCGTGCCGTAAAAGCTGAGGGCGCGAACTTCGTGGTCCGTTGCAACGTATATTGTGGCAAAACCGTGTCCTCCGATAGACGACATGCGCGGATCCAAGACGGTAACGGCGACTGCGGTGGCCACGGCAGCGTCAAAAGCGTTGCCTCCCTCCTGGAGGATCCGCATTCCTGCCACCGAGGCGAGCGGTTCCAAGGAGGTGACCATTGTGTGGCGGCCAGTTACGAGGGGGCGTTCGACCAGTTGGGCCCTTGAAGCAGGAGGAAGGGCTCCACAAATACTGAAAATAGTTAAAGCTAAGACCCCAACTCCCCATACTTTCATTTCATTCTCCATTAGTTAAACATCCATGAAGCAATCGTGTCTGATCCATCTCTTCTATGCGTCTAGGCGGCAACGCGTTTATGAAAAGGAGCTCTTATACCTTAGTGCGCCACGGGCCGTAGTTCGTCGGCAATGACGCGACCACATAGCCTGATTATTACTTGTCCTTTGGAAAATTTTGATGCCACTGGCTTCGTGGCTGCCCTGGGCGTGCGTTCCTATGTGGCTTCGCTCCCGATTGACCGGGATCGCGCGGGTACGGGGCACGCCCTTGATAGGGCTTGCGCGACTTGCCACCGTAGGTGTTGTCAGAATTGGTAGCCTTCGACCGAATGGCCATCGTGAGATTTTGCAGTTCTTCTCGAATCAAACGCAATTCGTCGACGATCTCTTTAGCTATCTCGTCCTTCATCTCGCCCCCCTCATATTCTACATAGCTCAGATCAACAATTTCGCTCTCGGGTGCGCCAAGGCCTTCAACCATTGATGCGCAGGACAGAAGTTACATTTTGTGCATACCAATAGCTTGTATCGCCCCGAATCTATTTTAGATAAACACGCGTAGAATGGCGGCCCGAGGAGTGTCGTGCCCATGGCAGAAAAGGAAGGCGAGGGCCTGCTGCGCTTGAAAGTCCCAGGTAATCATTTTTGGAAATCTGGTCGCCTTCATAAACGGAATTGAGGTTGGCCGTCAATTATCTAAAGTTGCGAGCATTAGATCCTCCCAAGCGATGAGCCAAGTCTACGGTACCCAACACAGGGAACTCGCGCTCACTTAGGATTGGTTGAAGAAAAGGAAACGCGGTTGGAGTTAGAAATCTTGCGCAGGCTTACATGGGCGAAGCCCTTCGCCGATTTCGGTAGATGTGAATTATGGTAATCGTCTAATTCGCTGTCAGTAATCCCATAGTGTGCTTTCAATGGGTTGTCTAGGGAACCCGCCATCTCGCGATGAAGCTTTAGTGAACAGAGATCCGGCGCATTCTGAAAGCTCAAGCGACGAGAAGTGAACACGATGTCAGGAATTGCGAAGGTGATCTCGATCGTTTCAGTCAATTCCCGCACAACAAAACTGTATTCACGGCTCGACAACTTGGATATGAAGCCTACGTATTGAATGATGATGCTCATTTTCTCCCTTTGGATAAACGCTTTTTAGAAGAACGGTTGTGCATGTGAAAGTGCAGCGGGTCTCGAAGACTCTGCAATTCACGGTAGTAATAGAGCAACGTCGGCCGCTTTCCATTGAACCGCAGTTTTTTAAGAAACGCGATTTCCTCGTCGGTCGCAGGAGTGCCTAGGTACTGTTTCCGGAGAAATTCTTTGAGCCCCGGCTCTTCTTGGGGTTGGATGGGTCCAGTTTCAACAAACTCAATTTTCTTGGCGTACCCCGGAATAAGCCTTCGATTCAATACCACTTCCATACCAAAGGTCGCGAGGTCGATGTCCCAGGATTCGATTAGCGGATCTAGAAAAGAAACGCAGTTTTCGGCTGACACATTAAAGACGTCCGTATCCAGGAACTCCAACATGCCGACGCGAATTGCCTGGTAACTTCGGCCGCTAAGTCGCGCTACGGAGCGTAGCCAAGTCTCACTGTCCAGCTCACTTTTAATGGCAGTTTTCACCACGTCCAAAAGTTTCTGCGTGACCAAACGTTCGAGTTCGCCAAACGGTTGCTTTTCGAAAATCGCGCGTATTTGCTTTTCGTGATCGCGCCCACACTTCACGAGAATTAACTCTCGAACCTCTCGGAATAAGGGCGCTGGCGGGTCCGCGAGGTGTCTCTTCAAGCTTTCCTTGCGCTGGTGCTCCGCAAATTCCGCCAGCTTACCGCCCGGGAGCTTCAGGAACTTTCCCATCTTGTCGTAGATGTCCGTTCGGCCAGGCGCAGGCGGCAATTTCTTCCGAGTCAGGATCTGTGAAATGTAAGACTCTGTCACATCTGCAGCGGCGGCTAGATCTCTCTGCTCAAGACCGAGCTCGTCCAAACGCTGTTTAATCACCAGGCAAACGTCCACCGGAGCCCCCAAATTAACTCAAAATGATTAACCCCTAAAAATAATGTCAGATGGCACTTGACACGTCAAGTAAATTAACCGAGAGTTGTTAATGTACATCTATAGCGCTACAAGGTGTTAAACCATCCAGGGTTATCTGCCGGGGTTTGATTCAAAGAGAGGTCATGTTTGCACGCAAAGTATCTATGCACCTGAAGGTTGGCGAAGTTTCGCACTTCAAGCAAAAGCTTGAGACTGAAATCATTCCACTGCTGCACAAACAGAAGGGATTTCTCGACGAAATCACTTTCTTGTACCCGAACGGCAGAGAAGACCAAGCCTTTAGTTTGTGGGAAACGGCTGAAGATGCAGAGGCGTATGGCCGCCGGACGTATGCAGAAGTGACAAAAATCTTCACGTCCGTAGTCGAAGGAGTGACGCGAGTCCAGACCTACGAGGTTCTGCACTCTACCTTCCACCAGGTCGCTACCACCGGAGCAGTAGGCGCATTTACATAGATATTCTCTCTGCCCAAGCCAGTTTGCCGGTTCAGCCGATACATGAATTGGAAAAGATGGCATTTTCTTTCGTATATTTTGGTTGGTGCAGTAGCTGGATGGTTAGCAGGCAAGATCCTTGAAAGCTACTACGGCCCGACAATTGACATGGCTATGGGAATCGGCGGAGCCATTGCCGCCGGACTTTTGATGCGATCTGCTGGCTTGGACGGGTATAACGGAGCTATTACAACGACTGCGGTTGCCGTGGTTGGCGGAGGGATTTTCACAGTGATCGCCGGTTTGGTGAACGTCAGAAGGATGTCCGCTCGGCAACTGTAGTTGTAAAAAAGGCACCGAACGTTCATCTGTCGTGCTGAAATTGAAAGTTTTTAATAATTTATGGATTTAACGGAGGATTGAAAAATGACTGTGAATGTTACTCCCTTACACGACCGCGTCTTAGTGCGGAGGCTGGAAGAGAAAAACACTGCTAAGGGCGGGATCATCATCCCCGACACCGCCAAAGAAAAGCCGCAGGAGGGTGAAGTGATGGCCGTCGGGGCCGGCAAGATCGAAAAGGGCAAAAGAGTACCCCTCGATGTGAAAGTTGGCGACCGGATTTTGTTCGGCAAATACACTGGCAGCGAAATCAAGATCGATGATCAGGAGTATTTGATTCTGCGCGAAGAGGAAATCTTCGGGAAGCTAAGCGGCATGGTCAAAGCGGCCACCGGCAGAAGGTAGTTTCTCAGTTCAGAATCGGATTAGCTGTTAATCACCCAGGAGGGTGAAGTTCAATGGCAAAACAAATCGTTACAGGTGCGAATTCACGTCAGTCGATTCTACGCGGTGTCAATATTTTGGCTGACGCAGTGAAAATTACTCTGGGTCCTAAGGGACGCAACGCGGTAATTGAGAAAAAGTTTGGTGCACCGGTCATCACCAAGGATGGCGTCACCGTTGCGAAAGAAATTGAGCTGCAGGATCCACTAGAGAACATGGGCGCACAGATGGTTCGCGAGGTCGCGTCCAAAACCTCAGATGTGGCGGGAGACGGCACCACCACGGCAACGCTGCTAGCTCAGGCAATTTTCCGCGAAGGGGTGCGCACGGTTGCAGCCGGTGCAAGTCCGATGGCGCTCAAGCGCGGCATCGATAAAGCTGTGGAAGCTGTCGTCGCCGAGATTAAGCGACTATCCCGCGAAGTGAAGGGGGACATGATCACGCAGGTGGGTACAATCAGCGCTAACAATGACAAGCAAGTGGGCAGCATCATCGCTGAAGCCATGAAGAAGGTCGGCAAAGACGGTGTCATCACCGTCGAAGAATCGAAGACGATGGAGACCACGCTGGAAGTGGTCGAAGGTATGCAATTCGATCGTGGATACCTATCCCCGTACTTCGTTACCGACCCAGAGCGGATGGAGTGCGTACTGGAGGACGCACTTATTCTGATTCACGAAAAGAAAATAAGTTCTATGAAGGACGTGCTGCCGTTACTCGAACAGACCGCTAAGTTAGGCAAACCGCTGCTGATCATTGCGGAAGATATAGAAGGCGAAGCCCTTGCCACCCTGGTGGTGAACAAACTCCGGGGAACGTTGAAATGCGCGGCGGTCAAAGCGCCGGGATTTGGAGATCGTCGAAAGGCCATGCTGGAGGATATCGCCACACTTACAGGCGGGAAGGCGATCACGGAAGACCTCGGACTCAAGCTCGAGAATCTGAAAATCGAGGATCTGGGTAGCGCAAAAAAGATAACCATCGATAAGGACAACACGACAATTATCGATGGCGCTGGTAAGCCCAGCGAAATCGAAGGACGCATCAAGCAGCTTCGCATG
>Ga0210384_10008560_pt1 | contig 10646 bp, 10 predicted proteins | sample IncBWH2MmetaG_FD_160574 | JGI IMG/M metagenome (GOLD analysis project Ga0210384, IMG submission 160574) | Forest soil microbial communities from Barre Woods Harvard Forest LTER site, Petersham, Massachusetts, United States - Inc-BW-H-2-M | ecosystem: Environmental > Terrestrial > Soil >...
ATCATGTTGAACCACTGGTATCACCATCGCGGTCAACTGTCGGTGTACCTGAGACTGCTGGAAATCCCGGTCCCTGTGATCTAAGGACCCAGCGCGGACGAGAATCCGTTTCGATAAGAATATAGGCGCGAGCGCCCGCGCTCGTGCGGCGTCGTCCGTGGCGCTGTCGCACGAGCGGGGACGCTCGCGTCTACATTTCGAAAAGTGGAAGCTAGCTTCCGGCTGAGAATCCGCCCACGTTCGCTACGGTAAGGCGAAGGTACTTGTGGGGGTTAACCGGGGTGTCGTTGATGCGGACTTCGTAGTGTAGGTGGGGACCCGTGCTGCGGCCGCTCTCACCGACGTATCCGATGGTGTCGCCGCGATGTACGTGCTGGCCGGGCATGACGGCAAAGTTTGCCAGGTGGCCGTAGCGGGTGGTGATGCCGTGACCGTGGTCAATCATGATGGCCCGCCCGTATCCGCCCATGAAATCGGCGAAGGTGACCATGCCGTCGGCGGGTGCGACTACCGGTTGTCCGTCGGTGGATCCGATATCGATACCGCTATGGAAGGCACCCTCTCCGTTAAAGGGGTCGATGCGCTCGCCAAAGGAGCCGGTCACCGGACCTTCGACCGGCCAGAGATTGGGCGCGGAATTTGCCCTCAGCCAGTCTGCCGTGGTTACGTTACGTGTGAGTCCCAGAGAAAGACCGGTCATTGTCGCGCCGCTCAGCGCCGAAGTTTTGAGCGCGCCCAGTTGGTCCAGCGAAGATACGACCTGAAAACCGGCAACGTTTTCCGACGAAGCCGTTACCAGGTTAGGATCGGCCTTCAGTCCGTAGAGCGAAGAAACTTCTCCGGCTAGTGAGCCCAGCGAGGCGACCTGAATGTCCCGCTCCTTGGCTACCTGCTCCAACCGAGAGTAACGGTTACGGAGATCTTCGCGCTCGGTGCGCAGCTCGTTGTAATGCGAAACCTTCAGCAGCATACGCAGGTACGAGCTGGCGATGCCAGTCAGGCTCAGACCGACAATCGACGCCCCTACCAGGAACACATACAGGTAGTGAACGGGGATGGGGATCTTACGGAGCTGACCGTCGTCACCGCGTGCCACAAAAAGGATGTAGAAGCGTTTTTGCAATTTATTCCTTCCGTATAGTCATCAGGAACGGCCCAATAAGGGCGGCTCGCGGTTACGAGAGCCCTACCGCCATCCTGAATCCGGGCCAGCTTTCTAATCCTCGAACCCAGCTGTTTTACCTGCCCGAAACCTACCGGAACTTGGATGCCGAAATAGTTGTGCCCGCAATCCCTACTGGATGCAGCACTTAGTTCGGCTACATATGTCTGGACAGCTTGGCAACGGTAACAAAGTAGGTTCCCCCATGTCAACGTTGGCGGGCTTACCAACGCCGGGTATGGAGGACTGCCCGAAGGGACCTGTTACTCGGTGGTGACTTTGGGAGGGAGGGTAACGTGTACCTGCCCCTGGATTCATTCTACGCCTCTTTTTGGGGCTTCTGGATGTAGGCGCGACCGTCCACGCTCGTGCGGCAGCGCCCCGGATGACCTCCGCACGAGCGTGGGCGCGCTCGCGCCTACACGAACCTTGTATATTGAGGGCGCCGTGCCTCTGCCTGAGAAAGCGCTGATTCGCCGGATTCGCGACCGGGCCGCAAAACGACGCGAAGCTGGGCTGCATAGCGGAATCGATATTGGGGACGACTGCGCCGTGCTTCCCATTCCGTCTGGTCATGAAGCCCTGGTCACCACCGATTTCAGCCTGGAGAATGTCCACTTCAAACGGGCCTGGCACCCGCCGGAGAGTGTGGGGCATCGTTGCCTTACCCGCGGACTGAGTGACATCGCAGCCATGGGAGGGCAGCCGTTGGCGGTGTTTCTTTCCTTGGCCTTTCCGCGGACCTTACCGCAAAGCTGGGTGGATGGCTTTCTGCGCGGTCTACTGGAGCTGGCGGGTGAGTTCAAAGTGAACTTGGCCGGAGGTGACACGGCCGGGTCTCCGGGCGGCATCATGGCCGATATCATCGTCCTGGGCTCGGTGCCGAGGGGCAAAGCGGTGCTGCGTACAGGCGCCCGTCCGGGGGACCGAATTTACCTGACCGGCGAACTCGGTGCTTCGGCGGCGGCGCTCGATTTGCTTTCAGGCGGAAAGAAGCTCCGAAGGTCGGATTTTGAGAGCCATTTCTACCCCACAGCTCGCGTCGCGGTCGGCCGTTTTCTCCGCGAAAAGGGATTGGCGTCCGCGATGATCGACATCAGCGATGGACTTTCCACCGACCTCGGACACATTTGCGAAGAAAGCGGAGTGGGAGCCGAGCTCGAAACCGAAGCCATCCCAGTCGCGACCGTGGGGAAGTCGCTGCGGAGGGTCGAGCTTCAGTTTGCTTTGCACGGCGGGGAAGACTATGAGTTGCTGTTCACCGCGCCACTGAAGAAAGGAATTCCGTCCCGGATGGCGGGCGTTGCCGTCCGGCAGATTGGTGTGGTGACGGGCGGGCGAAAGATCTTTCTGCGGGACAAAAAGGGCGTGAGACAGGAACTAAAATCGGAAGGCTGGGAGCACTTCAAGAAATAGCACGGGTCACCTACTGTGTCTCTACACTCTGGTTCCGAAGAGGACTACAGTAGATCTATGCAGTTCCCTCTTCGGCTAGTTCTGGTTTCGATCACGTTGTCAATCCTGACTATGGCCCAGCAGACCCCGCCGCCCCCCAGCTCACTGGTGGACAACGATTTCATCCAGAAACAATTTGGATCCACTTGCAAGCTGATGGCGGGACCTCCGCAGCTCAAGGCTGACCTCGACGGCGATGGCATCGAGGATCTGGTTGTGGCCGGCCACTGCACCAATCCGTTAACGGACCAGGCGGAAGACAACTTTACGGTGATCGATCCCTACAACACTTTTTACGGATATGGAAATACCAAGATCACCACCCAATTTGCGTCGGAGGACCCTGCGGTCCGAGGTCTGGTACTGCTGGTCATCCATGGTGCCGGCCCCGAGGCCTGGCGGGCGGCTACGCCGAAGGCCAAATTTGTGATTATTAACCTGCCCTTCAAACAAATCTCGGTGAAGAAGCTGTCGGTGAAGAAGAAAACTGTGATGGCCATCTACGTCGACGAAACGGGCGGCGATCGCATGACCTCTGCCACCTTTTGGGACGGCAAGAAGTATCGCTATCAGCCCATTGGATCAAGCATGGAGTAGGAAACCGGCTTAGGGCCTCGGACCTCGGATGTCAGCAAAACCCTGGTCTTGAGGTCAGACGCCCGACGCCCGGGGTCTGGAATGAATCTGGAACAGAAACTGGAAGAACTGAAGAAGCGCGACCGCCTGGCGGCAGAAGGCGGCGGGGAGCAGCGCCGCGAGCGGCAGCATAAGGAAGGCAAGATGTCGGCCCGCGAGCGGGTCGAGTTCCTGCTCGATGAGGGGACCTTCGAGGAGACCGACAAGCTGGTCACCCATCGCTCGAACGACTTCGGCATGGCCGAGCAGAAGTTCTACGGCGACGGCTTCATCACCGGCTACGGGCGCATCGAAGGACGGTTGGTGTTCGTCTTTGCCCAGGACTTTACCGTTTTCGGCGGGTCACTGTCTGAGACCAACGCTGCCAAGATCGTCAAGATTATGGACCTGGCCGCCAAGATGGGGGCGCCGCTGATTGGCCTGAATGATTCGGGCGGGGCCCGCATTCAGGAAGGCGTGGTGTCGCTGGCGGGATACGCTGACATTTTTCTGCGCAATACGCTGTACAGCGGAGTGGTGCCGCAGATTTCCGCCATCATGGGGCCGTGCGCGGGCGGCGCGGTGTATTCACCGGCGATCACCGATTTCATCCTGATGGTGGACAAAACCTCCTACATGTTCATTACCGGACCCGACGTGATCAAGACGGTCACGCATGAAGAGGTCACCAAGGAGCAGTTGGGTGGAGCGCACACCCACAACGAGACTTCGGGCGTGGCGCACTTCATGGCGCACGACGATGCGGAATGCCTGTCCATGGTGCGCGAACTGTTGAGCTTTCTTCCTTCCAATAATCTCGACGATCCACCGCGCCGCGCCTGCAGTGATCCTGTCGACCGCACCGACGCCGCGCTGGACCGGATTGTGCCGAATGAATCGAACCTGCCGTATGACATTAAGGACGTGATTCATTCGGTCGCCGATGACGGGTATTTTTTCGAGGTGCAGGAGCACTACGCCAAGAATATCGTCGTCGGCTTTGCTCGCATGAACGGGCGTTCGGTCGGGATCGTGGCCAACCAGCCGGCGTTTCTGGCCGGGACACTTGATATCAATGCGTCGACCAAAGGCGCGCGGTTCGTCCGTTTCTGCGACTGCTTCAACATCCCGCTGATCACGTTTGAAGATGTACCGGGATTCTTACCCGGCACCACGCAAGAGTATGGCGGAATTATCAAGCACGGCGCCAAGCTGCTGTTCGCCTTTGCCGAAGCCACGGTGCCAAAGATCACGGTAATTACGCGCAAGGCTTACGGCGGGGCGTATTGCGTGATGGCGTCAAAGCATATCCGCACGGATGTGAACTATGCGTGGCCGACTGCAGAAATTGCGGTCATGGGGCCCGAGGGTGCGGTGGACATCGTCTACAAGCGCGAGCTCGACCGCGCCCCAAAGCGCGAAGAACTTCGCCAGGAAAAGATTGAAGAGTTCCGCGAGAGGTTTGCTAATCCCTATGTGGCAGCGGAGCGAGGGTATGTCGACGCTGTCATCCAGCCACGGGAAACGCGCAAGAAGCTGATTCAGGCGCTGGCCATGTTAGAGACTAAGCGGGATAAGAACCCGCTGAAGAAGCATGGGAATATTCCGCTGTAGGGCCCAAGCCGTGTGGGGCGGACACTGCTGTCCGCCGACTTTGAAGTTGATTTTGATCTCGGGTCCTTGGGTACCCGCCTGAGTAGGTCATTTCGACAATGAATCTCGCAACATCGAACGTCCAAGTCAAGAGCGGCGGACAAGGTGTCCGCTCCACACATGCAGCAGCTACTCAGCCGGGCGCTCTACCATCATCGGCTGCGGTTTTTTGGGATCTGCGCTGGGTGCCGGGGGGACGGCCGACACTGAGGGCACAACCGGCACCCCATTCACCGCGGCCCGAGAATCACTGCGACTGCCGGTACGGTCGTCCCACTTGCCAAAAATCATTTTGCCGGCGGTGGTTTGCAGCACCGACGTGACCGAGATGTCGATGGTCTTGCCGATCATCTTTCTGGCGTTGTCCACGACCACCATGGTTCCGTCGTCGAGATAGGCCACGCCCTGGTTGTATTCCTTGCCTTCCTTCAGGATGAAGACCCGCATGGTTTCACCGGGCAGCACAATTGGCTTTAGCGAGTTGGCGAGTTCGTTGATGTTCAGTACGGCGACACCCTGAAGTTGCGCGACCTTGTTCAGGTTGAAGTCGTTGGTGATGATTTTGCCTTCGTACAGTTTGGCCAGTTCGATCAGCTTCAAATCCACTTCGCGGACTGCGGGAAAGTCATCTTCGACGATCTGAATCTGGAGCGATGCCACTTTCTGCAGGCGTTGCAGGATGTCGAGGCCGCGGCGGCCACGGTTCCGCTTCAGCGAGTCGGCGGAGTCGGCGACGAGTTGCAGTTCGCGGAGCACGAACTGCGGAGTGACGATGATGCCGTCGAGAAATCCGGTCTCGGCAATGTCCGCGATCCGGCCGTCTATGATCACGCTGGTATCGAGGATCTTGAAGCTTTTCTTGCCCTGCTTCTCTCCGCCGAAGACGCCTCCCAAGGCCGCAAGGTTCAGCAGGTCGCCTTTGTTGGCCCCAACCACCAGTCCGACGTAGGCCATCAGCAGCATTACCAGGATTTGCAGGAAGCTCTGGGTGGGGCCGGGTATGATGCTGTTGCGAATGACCAGCGAGAACAGATAGGCACCGAGGATGCCGAGGACGCTGCCCACGGCAGCGCCGATGAGGCGTTTCAGACTGACCCGGCGTAGCCTCCACTCGAAAAGGATGATGCCGAGGCCGATCAGCGCCCCTACACCGGCATCCAACTTGGCGGGCAGGCTGAACGGATCCGTCAGATAGCAAGTAACAGCAATTATGAGAACAAATAAAAAACGCACCACAACCAAGTCCACCGAAGGACCTCCCCGGAACTCGCGCGCGGACCCCTCCGCACATGAGCGTCCCGCACTGGTTACCCGGTGCTTCTAAACTCTCGGTACCAGTGATCTTTTAAACGGAGCCTATGAATTGATTATGAAAAGCGCTCCGACCTCCCCTTCCTGATATTGTCCCGGAAAGGAAGCCCCAACTTTTGTTACGCAAAGTATATACCTGCCGCGAAAGTGTGGCTGTCGCAAATTCGCTGTCGCGGCGCTGTTACACTGCGGGTCATGAAGGCCCTTGTCATCAGCCGCTTAGGCGACCCCGAGGTGCTTGAAGTACGAACGGTCCCGGACCCGGTGCCCACTTCGGGGCAGGAGTTGGTGCAAGTGGAAGCGGGCGGGATCAACTTCGCCGACATCATGTCGGCGCAAGGCGGATATCCCGGAACTCCGAAACCGCCTCTGGTAGCGGGACGCGAATTCTGCGGAACCCGGATGAGCGATGGACAGCGCGTCATGGGCTATACCCAGTGGTCCGCGTTCGCGGAACGCGTTGTGGCTCCATCGCAATTGCTGTGGCCAGTGCCTGCAGCGTGGAGCGCGGAAGAAGGCGCGGCATTCCCGGTCAATTACTTCACTGCATACTTTGCATACTGGAAGGCCGGGTTGCTATGGCCGCCTGCAGGCAAAACTGCGCCGCGAATCCTGATTCATGCCGTGGCTGGCGGAGTGGGAACGGCCGCGGTGCAGATTGGGAAACTGCTGGGCCTCGAGATGTACGGGACCTCTTCTTCGGAAGAAAAACTGGCGCGAGTGAAAGCGCTGGGGCTGCAGCACGGGATCAATTACAAGCAGCACGATTACGAAGACGCAATCAAAGAATTGACTCATGGAGAAGGTGTTGATGCGGTGTTTGAAATGCTGGGCGGTGAGCACACGGCGAAAAGTGTGCGCTGCCTCCGCGATTTCGGACGAGTTATTGTTTACGGTGCGGCCACCGGACAACCCGCGCACCTGAATGCGCGCATCCTATATGCAAAAGGCTCGAGTGTGCATGGCTTGTGGTTGACCTATTTGTCCGGGAACCGCGAACTGATGCAACAGGCCTGGATACGGCTCTCTGCGTGGACTGCGGACGGGCATTTGCGGCCTGTCGTCGGGCATGTGTTTCCTTTGGATCGGGCTGTAGAAGCGTATCGGTTACTGCTCGAGGGCAAGAATTTCGGGAAAGTGGTGCTCAAGATTGATTAGATCTTCTTGTTTGAGACCTGTTCTGACAACTTCAATTCAACATCCAAGTCAAAAGCGGCGGACAGGAGTGTCCGCCCCACACGTAATCATAGACAAGACAAATCGCTGTTGTGTTGCGGCTTTCAAGGCAGCAGGGTTGCTAACGACGGCGCGTGCATGTCGTCCAAAGAGGTGCAGATGAAAATATTGCAGCGGAACTTTTCAACTGCGGGTTGCGTATCAGGCAATGATTGAAAACTGGGTCTGAGGGAACAACCACCAGCCGACCTGGTTTTGTAGAAAAGAATTTCAGGGGTTAAAGGGACTGGCTCACGCTCGGTTTGGCGGCCCAGGTGAGGACAATCCCCGAAGCAGAAAGCGCGCGGCCTTGCGGCCGGACTCTTTTCGCTTAACCCCGAGGCAGCATTTTAGGCCTTCGACGGTAAAACGCAAGTTTTTCCTGCCCAGGCAACTTCAGGCCGCCCAGAACCGGTTCCCGACGTTTTCGGGAAAGAAAAAGGAGTGCAATGAGCGTATCGAAAATCTCCAAGGGCCTGCTGCTGGGTTTGGCATTGCTGCTGGCTACAAGCGGGTTTGCCGCCAACAAGGGTTCCATCCAGGTGAACGATCCCGTCACCGTAAACGGAAAGCAGCTGGCGTCCGGCACATACAGCGTGACATGGGACGGCGCTGGACCGAACGTCGAACTGAATATCCTGAAAGGCAAGAATGTCGTCGCCACCGTGCCGGCCCACATGCTCGATCTCGAGCAATCCCCCGCCCGGGACTCGGTGGTGACCAACACCAACAGCGATGGACACAAATCGCTGAGCGAAATTCGCTTTTCGGGAAAGAAGTACGCCTTCGCGGTGAGCAATGAATCTGCCAAAGCGGAATCGAGCGGAACCAACAAGTAGAGTTGAATTGCTTTCATGAAAAGGGCGGGAAGCCAGGAGCTCCCCGCCCTTCGTTTCTGAAGACTAATCAGCGAACCGACTTTAATACTTCGGCATTTTGGGATCGACGCGATCCGCCCAGGCCAATATTCCGCCGGCCAGGTTGTGTACTTTCTTGAATCCTGCCTGGCGCAGGAAATCCACTGCCTTCGCGCTGCGCACACCAGAGCGGCAATGGGCCACGATCTCCTGACTGGAATCCAGTTCGTTGACTCGCTTAGGTAGGTCGCCCAGCGGAATCAGGTGTCCGCCGATATTGCAGATCTGATATTCGTGGGGCTCGCGCACGTCGAGCACGAACAGGTTTTCACCTGCATCCAACCGTTTCTTTAATTCTTCCACTTGAATGTCCGCCGTTAATGTCTCCACTGGCTTCTCCTCACCGCGAATTCCGCAAAACTCGTTGTAATCGATCAACTGCTTGATCGTGGGATGGGTCCCGCAGACCGGGCAATCGGGGTTCTTGCGCAGCTTAAGTTCGCGAAACTTCATGTCCAGTGCATCGATCAGCAGCAACCGGCCAATCAGTGGCTCACCCTTGCCCAGAATCAGCTTGATGACTTCCGTAGCCTGCATCACACCGACCAGTCCGGGCAGAATGCCCAGGACTCCACCCTCGGCGCATGAAGGCACCAGTCCGGGCGGTGGCGGCTCGGGGTACAAGCAGCGGTAGCACGGACCTTCCTTAGTCGCGAATACACTGGCTTGCCCTTCGAACCGGAAAATCGAACCGTAGACGTTAGGTTTGCCGGTAAGCACGCAAGCGTCATTCACCAAATAGCGCGTGGGAAAGTTGTCGGTGCCGTCGGCAATGACGTCGAACTCGCGGAAGAGTTCCAGTGCGTTCTCGCTGGAGAGCCGGGTGTCAAATTTCCGGATATTCAGGAAGGGGTTGATCGCCTTCAACTTCTCGGCTGCCGAATCCAGCTTCTTGCGCCCAACGTCCGAAGTTGAGTGGATGATCTGCCGCTGCAGGTTGGTGTAGTCGACGACATCGAAATCCACGATGCCGAGCGTGCCTACGCCCGCAGCGCCCAGGTACAACGCCAGTGGCGAGCCCAAACCGCCCGCTCCGATGCAGAGCACCCGGGCCGCTTTCAGTTTGAGCTGCCCTTCCATTCCTACCTCGGGCATGATCAGGTGGCGCGAGTAGCGCAGAATCTCGTCGTTGCTAAGGGTGACCGCTTCGGGTTTGACTTCAAGTGTGGTGGCCATAATGACCTCATTTAAGATTCTAAATTGCTGATTGTTGATTGGCCGAAACAGATTACAGACAGGAGGGGCAACAACAACCTGGAAGTGGCGGATTGGGGTTGTTTTTCATTCAACAATCAAAAATCAACAATCTGCAATCTTATCGGCCTCCCGCAATGGAAGGCACAATCGAAATACTATCACCGTCCTTTACCGCCGTGGCTTCCTTCTGCAGATAGCGAACGTCCTCGTCATTGAGGTAGACATTGACGAAGGCGCGCAGCTTCCCCTCGTCGGTATAAAGATGACGGCGCAAGTCGGGATGCTGGGCGACGAGATCGGAAAGGGCGCCGCCAATGGTGCCAGCCTTAACCTCAACCGCAGGCTGCTTGCCAGCGTACTGGCGCAGGGGGGTGGGGATTTGGATCTTGGGCATAGGCTATACATGATGCCACAGGACGGTCGGGAGATTCAGCCCGTGTAGGGCGGGCGCCCTCGCCATGCCGCTTTTGACTTTGGGCTTTCCATTGAAAGGTGATTCGATTTCCTCAGTGAGCACCCAAAGACCGTAAGATCCCTAAACTAAAATCAGGGTCAAAGGCGGTGGGGGCGGGCGCCCTCGCCCCATACCCACGCACATCGATCACATTACTTCGATCTTTTCATCTACCAGCTTCTTGTCGTTCTCGTCACTCCCCGTCAGCTCGAACGCGTTGGTGAGCACGGCTTTCCCCTTCTCCACACTGGTGATCACATAAGAGCAGCCGAACCAGTGCGCGTCCGAAAGATCCGTCTGCGACCACTGTGCCGGGTGGTCGGGATGCGAATGATAGAAACCGATGATGTCCTCGCCGCACTCGCGGCCGTCGCGCTGGATGCGAATCAATTCCTTAGGATCGATGTTGTAGCGATTGTGGGCGGAATCGGTGCGGGTGTTGCCGGCCCGCGCCACCGAAGTCACGTTACGTGCGCCGTCGTCGCCCATCTGCCCGAGCAGCACGCCGCAGCACTCGTGCGGATACGTTTCTTCACCGTGCTGTCGGAGAGCTTCGTATTCTTTGCGACGGATATTCAGCATCAAGAACCCAATTACTGCAAAGACGCAGAGGTGCGAGAAACCGAAGATTCAACTCGCGATAAGGAAAACCAGTTCTCGGTTGTGA
>Ga0210384_10008561_pt1 | contig 10645 bp, 15 predicted proteins | sample IncBWH2MmetaG_FD_160574 | JGI IMG/M metagenome (GOLD analysis project Ga0210384, IMG submission 160574) | Forest soil microbial communities from Barre Woods Harvard Forest LTER site, Petersham, Massachusetts, United States - Inc-BW-H-2-M | ecosystem: Environmental > Terrestrial > Soil >...
GAGCGACTTCTGGGGCGACTATCGTCACATGCAGTCGCGTGGTGTCAAATTCACCGAGGAGCCCCGCGACGAGCCCTACGCGACGGTGGTCGTGTTCCTCGACCTCTACGGAAACAAGTGGGATCTCCTTCAACCGAAGTGACGCCGCTCAAGCGCTAGGCCCGAGGAGGGTCGCCCATGTGCCGGAACATCAAGACCTTGCACAATTTCAAGCCGCCCGCCACGGATGAGGAGATCCGGGCATCCGCGCTGCAGTTCGTCCGGAAGCTGAGCGGATTCACGAGGCCGTCGAAGGCGAACGAGCTCGCGTTCGGGCGGGCGGTCGACGAGGTCACGCGGGTGGCCCGGGGACTGCTGGATTCTCTCGTGACGAACGCGCCGCCGCGCGACCGAGAGGTCGAAGCCGCGAAGGCCCGCGCCAGTTCGGAGAACCGTTTTCGACCTTCCGCGTGAGTGAGAGCCGGTCATTGACTCGGGACTCCGGGCTCTTCGACTGGCTCGTCGAGGACGGACGGCCTCTGCTCACCTCACCGGGATGGCTCGGAGAGCGGTGAACCCAGATCGCGTGAAGGGCGCAGAAGGCACCGATTTTTTCGCCGTGGAGCGTGCCAGACTGAAAGAGCAGTCACCCACATCCACGGGAGGTCCTCAGCATGAGACAGCGCTGGTTCCTCGGCCTTCAGCTCATCGCGGTGGCGTCGTTGCTGGGCGCCTGCAGCGGCGGCACCGAAGAGGCGAAGCAGGGCGTGTCGGGATTCCGCACCCGCGTGGCCAACGGCGCGGTCGCGGAGATCTATCGGACCGCATCCCCGGAGTTCCGCCAGGCGATCACCGAAGAGCAGTTCCAGCGCTTCATGGCGGGGCTCGACCGCAAGCTCGGCTCCTGGCAGTCCGCGGAGGCGCCGGCCTGGAATATCCGGCGGGGAACCGGCGGGCACTTCGTCGCGCTGACGTATCAGTCGAAATTCTCCCGAGGTGGCGCGACCGAGCAGTTCACCTGGCGCATCGATCACGGTACCGCGGTGCTCGTGGTCTACAACATCAACTCGGTGCTACTGGTCAGCGAATGAGCCGTCGCGCCCCGGACGGACGAGCCGTCCGGGAACGAGGTTGACGGACCGTACCTTCCGGCGTACGGTCGCAGCGTGAAATTCGCGCCGAGAAGCCTCGATGTGCCGAGAAGCCGCGATGTGATGGTCGGCGTCATCTCGGACACCCACGGGTTGGTACGGCCCGAAGCGGTGGCGGCGCTGCAAGGCTCGGACCTGATCATCCACGCGGGCGACGTCGGTGATCCGGGAGTGCTCGAGGCCCTTCGCCACCTCGCCCCCACGGTCGTCGTGCGCGGCAACAATGACACCGAACCCTGGGCCGCGGATCTCCCGAATACCGAGAGCGTGGACGTCGGCGGGCTCCGCTTCCACGTGCTCCACGAGATCGCGCGCCTCGGCCTCGACCCGGCCGCCGCGGGTCTCGCCGCGGTCGTGTACGGCCATTCGCACCGGCCCTCGGTCGAGCGGCGCGACGGCGTGCTGTACCTCAACCCGGGCAGTGCGGGGCCTCGGCGGTTCAAGCTCCCGGTCTCGGTGGCGCGGGTGAGTGTTTCCCCGCAGCGCATCAGGCCCGAGATCGTCGAGCTGAAGGTGTAGGCTGGGGGCCATGATCGCTGGTCTCCGCGCCCTATCCCCGACACTCGTGGTCCTCGCCCTCTGGACCGCCGCGAGCTCTCCGGCCGCGCACGCCCAGGCGCCGGCGGATCCGGCCACCATCGCCGCGGCCACCCAGGCCGCGCAGGTGTGGCTGGCGTTCGTCGACGGCCGTGACTACAGCCAGAGCTGGGAGGCCGCGGCGCCGGTTCTCCAGGCGGCGGTGACGAAGGCGGCCTGGACGCAGGCGGTCACACAGGCCCGCGGCCCGCTGGAGCCATTCGGGCCGCGCACGCTGCTCGGCGCGCAGTACACGACCAGCTTGCCGAAGGCGCCGCCCGGCTCCTACGTCGTCCTGCAGTACCGGACCAAGGTCTCGCAGGGCCGCGAGGTCGTCGAGACGATCGTCCCGATGCTGCAGCCCGACGGCTCGTGGCGGGTCTCGGGCTACTACGTACGGCCGGCCAGCTAGACTCGCGCGGGTGGTTGCCGTGCGCCGCGCCGCCGAGGATCTGCTCGATTCCGTCCGAAGCCTCGCCCCGCTCGTGGCGGCCGAGCGCGCGGCCCTCGACCGCCGCCGTGAGCTGTCGCCCCGCCTGGTCGCGGCGCTGATCGATGCCGGCCTGTTCCGGCTCTGGGCGCCCCGGCAGCTCGGAGGCGCCGAGCTCGAGCCCGTCGCCGGCCTGGAGGTGCTCGCGGCGCTCTCCGCGCTCGACGGGTCCGTCGGGTGGAACGCGATGATCGCGTCGGCCTACACGTTCTTTGCGGGGCGCCTGCCGGAGCGGGCTGCGAAGCGGATCTTCGGTAGCCGTGGCGCCGTCGTGGCCGGGCAGCTCGAGCCCGGCGGGAAGGCCGAGCCCATCAGGGGCGGCTACCGGGTTAGCGGCCGGTGGCCGTTCGGCAGCGGGAGCAAGCAAGCCACGTGGTTCCTCGCGCACTGCGTGGTGCGCGATCCGAGCCGCGGCCGCGGCGCGGTCGCCGGCCGACCGGAGATTCGCCTGGTCTTCGTCCCGGCCGCGCAGTGCCGCATCCACGACACCTGGCGCGTGAGTGGCCTGCGCGGAACGGGCAGTCACGACTATTCGATGAAGAACGTCGACGTGCCCGCCGAGCATTGCGTCGATGTGCTCGCCGATCAGCCGACCCGACCGGAGCCCTTGTATGCCTTCCCGGTGATCACGTTCGTGACCGCGGCGGTGGCCGCGGTGCCGATCGGCATCGCGCGCGCCGCGCTCCAGGCCTTCATCGAGCTGGCCAGGACCAAGCGGTCGTTCGGCTCGGCGCAGCCGCTCAGCGAGCATCCGACCGCGCAGCGCGAGCTCGGGCGTGCCGCTCTTCACCTGCGGTCGGCGGAGGCGCTGCTCTTCCGTACGGTGGAGGACATGTGGGCGACGGTGAAGCGCGGCAAGCCCCCGACCCTGGAGCAGCGCGCCGAGGTGCGCACCGGGTGCGTGAACGCGGGGGTGAGCGCCGCCCAGGCGGTTGACGTGGTGTACGGGCTCGCGGGATCTTCTTCGATCTTCGAGCGCAGCCCCCTCGAGCGCTGCTTCCGTGACGTGCACACCGCCACACAGCACGTTGCGCTGGCGCCCCGGACGCTCGAGGTGGTGGGCCGTGTACTGTTCGGCATGGAGCCCCAGGGGCTCCTGTGAAGGAGCGATCCAGACGATGACCATGGTGGCGAACGTCGCGGTTGCGGTCGTGGCGCTGCTGCACGTGTACTTCATGACGCTCGAGATGTTCTTCTGGGACAAGCCGCTCGGCCTGCGCGCGTTCGGGCTCACGCCGGAATTCGCGGTGGCCTCGAAGGCGCTCGCGGCCAACCAGGGCCTGTACAACGGCTTCCTCGCCGCCGGCCTTGTCTGGGGGTTGAGCCTCGGCGCGAGCGGCTTCTCGACGAAGGTGTTCTTCCTCGCCTGTGTGATCGTCGCGGGCGTGTTTGGCGCGGCCACCGCGAGCAGCAAGATCCTCTGGGTTCAGGCGCTGCCCGGCGCGGTGGCCCTGGTCCTGCTCTGGCTCACCCGGGGCCGGTGACCCATGGCCAGAGAGCGGGCCGGGCGTTGCATCGTCGGAGTCTCGCTGATCGTGTTACTCGCCGGCTGCGCCCTGTCGCCCGGCCTGACGAAGCCGGTGGTGCCCGAGGCGCTCGCGGTCCCGCCGGGCCAGATCCTGTCGGTGGAGGCGCGGGCCACCGGCGTGCAGATCTACCAGTGCGATGTCAACAAAGACGATCCGGCCCGAGTCGAGTGGGTCTTCAAGGCGCCGGCGGCCGACCTGTTCGACACGGCGGGCAAGCCAATCGGCAAGCACTACGGCGGGCCCACCTGGGAGGCGGCGGACGGGAGCAAGGTGGTCGGCGAGGTGCAGGCGCGCAACGATGGACCGGACCCGCAGGCGATTCCCTGGCTGCTGCTGCGAGCCAAGCCGAGCGCCGGCGACGGGATCTTCGCCCGGACCCAGAGCATCCAGCGCGTCCAGACGTCGGGTGGCCGCGCGCCGGCGCAGGGGTGCACGGACGCGGTGGTCGGTACCCAGGTGCGAGTGCCGTACACCGCCACGTACTACTTCTACCGGTGACTGGGCCGGCCGCCATGAAGATCGAGCGTCTGGACCACCTGGTGCTGACAGTGCGTGATATCGACACCACCGTCGAGTTCTACACACGCGTCCTCGGCATGGAGGCGGTGACCTTCGGCGCGGGTCGCCGCGCGCTGGCCTTCGGCCGCCAGAAGATCAACCTGCACCCGGCGGCGGCCCCATTCGGCCGCCACGCGCTCCATCCGACACCGGGCTCGGGCGATCTGTGCTTCATCGCAGCCGAGCCGATCGAGGACGTCGTGGCGCACCTCAGGCGGGTGGGCGTCGCGATCGAGGATGGGCCGGCGACGCGGACCGGCGCGCTCGGGCCCATCACGTCCGTCTACTTCCGCGACCCCGACCAGAACCTCATCGAGGTATCGCGCTACGACTGACGGCGCGAAGGCATGCTGGACCGAACGATAAAGATTGGCGACGTCACGCGCATGGCGGTGTTTACTGGGAGGGCGGGGCCCATGCAGGACCGGGTCGGCCGGACCATGCCGGAAGCGACCGAAGCCAATTGGCGGGAGGTGGACCTGGCAGAGGTCCGCGCCGCCGCAGGAGGAGACCGATGCTGAGACGGACGCTGATGGTGTCCCTGATCGTCTGCGGCCTGGCCGGCGCGGCGGTTGCGGGGCCCGAGAAGCCGATCACCAGCGTGAAGAGTCTCGCGGGTGACTGGCGGGCCGTCGGCGGGGCCACCGCCGCCGCGATTCGCATCAAGGCGGACGGTAGCTACGAGGGCACCTCCGCCAACGGGACGAAGACGGCGGGAAAGATCACCGCGACCGGCGGCAAGGGATCGTTCCAGTCCACCAGCGCGGTGGGGAGCGTCGCGTGGTCGCAGGAGGGCGGCAACGACGTCCTCACGTTCATGCGGGCCGACGGCCGCGGGACCGCCAAGCTCCAGCGCGTGAAATAAGTCGGCGCGGGCGGCCACGCATGCGTCGCCCCCCGGGTTAGCCTTCCTCCCGGACCGCCCCCGCCGGCTCCAGCAGCAGGGTCGGCACCCCGCAGGAGGCGTCTCGCAGCGTGAGCACGTGCGTGCCCGGCTTGCGGCCCGTTCGCACCTCGGAGACGTCGAGCCCCGCCGCCTGCAGCCTCTCTCGCGCCGCCATCGCGTCGGGCACGCGCCAGGAGAGACCCCAGAGCGTGTCCGGCCCGTCCCCGCGCCCGCCCGCCAGATCGTGCGCGATCTCGACGATCAGATCACCGCAGCGGAAGAAGAGGAGCCGCGCGCCCCACGCGGGATTGGAGCGGTCGAGCCGCATGTCGAGGCCGAGGCGGGCGCCGTAGAGCGCGGCGGCCCGCTCGGGATCCGGCGTGCGGATGACCACGTGATCGAGCCCGGCCACCGTCGCGGGCTCCGGACCGAGTGGCCGTGACGGCGGCAGCACGGCCTGCTGCATGAGGAAGATGCGCACGCCGTGGGTCGCCGGGGTGGCCGCGCGGGTCCGACGCCAGCGCCGCCGCGCGCCGGTCGTCGCGTCCACGCTCTCGCCGTCGGCGATCGGCTCGGGCGCGAGGCCGAGGCGGGTGAGCCGGCGATGCGCGCGCTCGATGTCGGAGACCGCGAAGGCGAGACTGACCAGTCCCTCGCCCCGCGCGTCGAGCACCGCGCCCAGGCGCTCCGCGGTCGGGCCGTGTCCCGAGGGTGCCATCAGCTCCACCGCGATGTTGGCGAGGGCGAAGGCCGCGATGGTGGCGCCGCCTCCGTGGGCCTCGGCCCGCCAGGCCGGTGCCCGCCCGAGGAGCGTGCGGTAGGCCGCGACGGCCGCGTCGAGATCGCGGACCGCGATCACCACGTGGTCGAGACCGGTGATGATGGACGGCGTAGGCGCGTGAGGAGTGGGCATCGGCGCGATACTGCCCCCGGCATCGGAAGAGGTCAAGGCTCGCTCGACTGACGCGACGTTCTGCGAGATGCTAGACGGCACATGCGCGACCTTCAGCACGATGACGAGGACCCGATCGGCCGCCTGCTGAGCCGGCGGGAGGCGCTCGCCTTGCTCGGCGCGGGCGGAGTGGCCTCGGTGGCCGCCGGTGCGTTCGGCTCGCGCCCGGCGATCGCGGCTCCCGGCTGCGTGGTGCGGCCGGCCCTGACCGAGGGCCCGTACTTCGTGGACGAGAAGCTCGACCGCTCGGACATTCGCTCCGATCCGGCCGACGGCACGGTGCGGCCGGGCGCGCCGTTGCGACTGGCGCTGCGGGTGTCACGGCTGACGGCGGGCGCCTGCGCGCCGCTCGCCGGCGCGATGGTCGACGTGTGGCACTGCGACGCGATGGGGGCCTACTCCGACGTCGCCGACCGTGGTGGCCGCGCCATGGGCCAGAAGTTCCTGCGCGGGTACCAGGTGACGGACGGCGATGGCCTCGCGCGCTTCACCACGATCTACCCGGGATGGTACGAGGGCCGCACGGTGCACATCCATTTCAAGATCCGGTCGGCGGCCGGCGGCGGCCGCGCCTACGACTTCACCTCGCAGCTCTTCTTCGACGACGCGCTCACCGATCAGGTCTTTGCCCAGCCACCGTATGCGGCGAGGGGCCCGCGTCGCGTGCGCAATCCGCGAGACGGTATCTATCGCGACGCGCGCGGCCAGCTCACGCTCGCGGCGGCTCCGGCCTCTCCGGGCTATCTCGCCTCGCTCGATCTCGCGCTCGAGACCGGCTAGAGTATCCGGCGTGGAATCGCGCTATCGCCTCACCAAGGGCGGCCCTCGCTCGACGGAGCAGCTCGTCGAGGCGGGCCGGTACGGGTACGCGCACTCCTGCGTGACGTCCGAGAACTTCCCGGTCCGGACCGGCGGAGGCGATCCCGGCGTGAGCGAGATCGTCGTCATCGGCTTCGAAAACGCCGTCGGCGCCGCGGAGGCCCTGGCCGAGGCGGGCCGCCGAGGCCTCGAGCGGCCGTCGTACGAGGATGCGCTCTGGTTCGGGATCGAGCATCCGGATGTCCAGCAGGCGTACCCGGTCGTTTTCCTCCACGATCCGTGGTTCGGGTTCTTCGGGCGGCGCGACGTGCTGTGTCTCTGGTCCAACGCCGGCCGCCGCGAGCTGGGCCTCGAGGGTTTCGACGACACGTGGAGCCCGCGCTATCGCTTTGCCTTCGTGGCGCGCGGTGCGATGGCGGCGTCGGCCGCCGGCCGGCCCGAGGCCGGCGTGCCGCGGCCGTTCTACGGTCAGTTCGCGTGGGCCTATGACTACCTCGCGGAGCGGCCGGTGGTTGCCGAGTGCGCCGGCATCGCGCGGACACTGGCCCGTCGGGGTATTGGTCCCGGCGCGGCGCTGCTCGACGCGGGTTGCGGCACGGGCCGCTACGCCGTCGAGCTGGCGCGCCTCGGATTCGACGTGACCGGGCTCGATCGGTCGCCGGCTCTCCTGGAGCAGGCGGAGGTTCGTGCCCGCGGGGCGGATAGTGGCGCGAAGCTGAGGATCGAGCAGGGCGACATCCTGCAGCTAGCGGCTCATCCCCGGTACGACGCGATCGTGTGCCGGGGCGTGCTGAACGACTTCGTGGACGACGGCGAGCGCGCGGCGGTGTTCGGCGCCTTCGCGCGGACTCTGCGCGCGGGTGGCGTGCTTCTGCTCGACGTGCGCGACTGGGACGCGACGGTGACGGGTAAGACGGCGCGCCCGTCCTCGGAGAAGCGCGTGACGACCCCCCGCGGGTTGCTCGTGTTCCGCAGCGTGACGCGGCTCGAGCTGGCCACCCGGCGACTGCTCGTCTCCGAGCGCCTCACGCTCACGACCGGCGCGGGTGAGACGGTGACCGATCACGAATTCGTGATGCGGTGCTGGAGCCGCGAGGAGCTGCAGCGCCGATTCGGGCTGGCCGGCTTCGGGAGGATCGAGTATTCCAGCACCTATGACGACACGCAGCCGCTCGGCTCGGGCGACCGCATCGTCGCGGTGGCATCTCTCACCGGGGGCTAGTCCGGCGCGGTGCCCACGCTCCAGATCAGCGCTCGGGATGCGGTCAGCTATGACGATAGCGGTGGCCCGGGCCCGCTCATCGTGCTGGTTCACGGCTCGCCCGGGACCTCACGGGCGTGGCAACCCGTCGCCGAGCGGCTCGCGGCGCGATTCCGGGTGATCGCGCCGAACCTGCCGGGCTACGGCGGGACCACACGGGCGCCCGAGGAGGCGCCGGTCGACAGCTCTTACGCGGCCGGCCTGATCGAGGCGCTGAGCGCGGCCGTGGGTGAGGCGGTGGTGCTGGCCGGCCACTCCTACGGCGGCGTGGTGGCGCTCCAGGCCACGCTGCGCGGCCGGATCGCGCCACGGGCGCTGGCGCTGTTCGAGCCGGTGGCGGTGCCGGTGCTCGACGTGGCCGGGGAGGCGGAGGCCTTCGCCTCCACCCAGGCGCTCTTCGAGGACTACCGTGGAGCCTTCGAAGGCGGGGACCGGCAGGCCGCGCGCAAGATGGTGGACTACTGGTTCGGCGTCGGCGTGTTCGACCTGATGCCGGCCTCGACCCGCGAGTTCCTCATCGCCCACACCTCCCACAACCTCCGCGACATCCGCGCGACTTTTCGGGACCCGTACTCGCTCGCCGCGCTCGGTGGTCTGGCGATGCCGGTGCTGGTCGCCTACGGCTCGGGCAGCCCGGACGTGATGGCGCGCATCGTCCAGGCCATCGTCTCGCACGTGCCCCGGGGCGATCTCCGGAAGGTCGAGAAGGCCAATCACGCGCTCACCTCCACGCATCCGGACGCGGTGGCGGCGCTGATCACCGAGCTGGCGGACCGGCATTGATATGATGGGGCGGCGGACCTTTCTCGAGATGGCCGGGGCGGGCCTGCTGGGAGCGATGCTGATGCCGACCGAATCGCGCGGGCAGGGGCTGCTGGAGCGGCGCATCCCGAGGACCGGGGAGGCGCTGCCCGCCGTCGGCCTCGGGACCTGGCAGGTGTTCGACGTGGCGGGTGTCGCGGCGGAACTGACGCAGGCGAGAGAGACGCTCAAGACCTTCGCCGCCGAGGGTGGCCGCGTGATCGACAGCTCACCGATGTACGGCGCGTCGGAGACGGTCACCGGGCAGCTCGCGGCCGAGCTCGGCCTGCTCGACAAGCTGTTCGTCGCCACCAAGGTGTGGACCAGCGGCAAGCAGGCCGGCATTCGCCAGATGGAAGACTCGATGCGGAAGCTGCGCGTGAAGCGCCTGGATCTGATGCAGGTGCACAACCTGGTGGACGTGGAGACGCAGCTGGCGACGCTCCGCGACTGGAAGGCGGCCGGGCGCATCCGCTATCTCGGCATCACCCACTATCACGCGGGGGCGCACGCCGAGCTCGAGCGCTGGATCCGGAAGGGCGACATCGACTCCGTGCAGGTGAACTACTCGCTGGCCGAGCCCGAGGCCGAGCGGAGCCTGCTCGGCGCCGCCGCCGCCAACGGCACCGCGGTGATCGTCAATCGCCCGTTCGCGGAGGGGGCCATGTTCGGCCGGGTGAAGGGCAAGGCGGTGCCGGACTGGGCGAAGGAGGTGGGCTGCGAGAGCTGGGCCCAGTTTTTCCTCAAGTGGATCCTGGCCCACCCCGCGGTCACCTGCGCGATCCCCGCCACGCGGAATCCCCGGCACGCGGCGGACAACATGGGCGCGGCCGCGGGTGCCCTGCCGGACGCGGCCATGCGCCGGCGGATGGCCGAGCACTTCAACTCGCTCTAGGCTCGGAGACCAGGAGGGACAGATGCCGCGCAACGAGGCCCGGACGTATCGGCACATCGAGGTGCAACCGGTCGCGGGGGCGCTGGGGGCCGAGATCCGAGGCGTCAACGTGGCGGCCCCGCTCGACGACGTGGTCATCGCGGAGATCCGGCGGGCCTTCCTCGACCACCTCGTGATCTTCTTCCGCGACCAGAAGCTGACCCCGCCCGACCAGCTCGCGTTCGCCAGGCGCTTCGGCGAGCCGATGGAGTATCCGCAGCTCAAGGGGCTGCCGGAGTGCCCGCTGATCACGCCGGTGCTGAAGCTGGCCCACGAGCAGGTGAACTTCGGCGGCGTGTGGCACACCGACACGACCTACCTCGCGCAGCCGCCGATGGCCAGCATGCTCTACGCGGTGGAGATCCCGCCCTACGGCGGCGACACCATCTTCGCCAACCAGTACCTGGCCTACGAGACTCTGTCGGAAGGGTTGCGCAAGACGCTCGACGGGCTGATCGGCGTCAACACCTCGACCAAGGCCGACGCCTCCAAGACGCGCGAGGACCGGCTGAAGGCCGCCGGCGTGGAGATGAAGGCGCTGGCGAGCGAGCACCCGGCGGTGCGCACGCATCCGGAGACGGGGCGGAAGTCCCTCTACGTCAACCAGGGCCACACCGCGCACTTCAAGGGATGGACCGAGGAGGAGAGCCGGCCGCTCCTCGAGTATCTCTTCCAGCACCAGGTGAAGCTCGAGCTGACCTGCCGCTTC
>Ga0210384_10008562_pt1 | contig 10643 bp, 7 predicted proteins | sample IncBWH2MmetaG_FD_160574 | JGI IMG/M metagenome (GOLD analysis project Ga0210384, IMG submission 160574) | Forest soil microbial communities from Barre Woods Harvard Forest LTER site, Petersham, Massachusetts, United States - Inc-BW-H-2-M | ecosystem: Environmental > Terrestrial > Soil >...
GATTCGCGCAATGAGCATTTCGCCACGGCGAAGTTCGATTGCATGCCCCTGGCAGAACGGAGTAGCGGAGCGATGGGTGGGAAGCTGCCGTCGTGAGTTGCTCGACCAGGTGATTCCGCTCAACGAGCGACACTTAAAGCGACTTCTTTTGCAATACGTGTCGTACTATCACGACGACCGAACTCATTTGGCCTTGCAGAAACAAACGCCGGGTCGAAGAAAGCCTTGCGTGGGCAGCGGCCCGATAGTTTCTGAACCTCGTATCGGTGGCCTGCACCACCGCTACTCTCGAATTGTGTAACAACTGCTGAGGTAGTTTGAATCGAGTTATGCCGCGACCTCTATAAGAGGGAGTTGCTGATCGATCTGATGTTTGGTCTGGAACTGCTGTGACTGTGATCCAGCTCAGCTGGGTACACATCTGTGACGGAGCCATTTGATCCGTCTGTACAACTCAGTTACGATTTTGGCGAGGCACAGTCCAGATCGATGACGCTCGTCTCGCCCGACACCTGAAGAAAGCGCACGCGGATTTCGTCAGAGTGCTGAACCGCATAAGAAAACTCCCGGGTTTTGCCGCCTTTCAGGCGCCGACCTCCATATACGAATTACAGAATATCGCCGCGCAGTTTGGCGGACCGCTGGTGTACGCCGCCGCGACACAGCACGGCACACTGATTTTGTTTGTGGAGGCCCAGGGCGTTCGGGGCGTCTGGACCGGCTTAACCAATACACGTCTCAGCGAACTGTTGGTCCGGAAGAGGAAAGACGGGAGGTGGACGGGCTTCTTGCCCACACAGTTGGGATTGGGCGATATACTTGAGAATTCCCTGCGCGAACTCCTGCCCGTGCTCGAAGACCAGCTGGTCGCACCCTTGCGCGAGCAATTGCTACGCTTGTCGTACAAGCGCGTCGGCCTGGTTCTTACAGGTAAGCTCAGCTTGCTGCCTGTAAGTGCATGCCTGTTGGATGACGTTTGCGTTCACTTGCAGGTCAACGGGCGCTCGCTCAGCTCCGCAGAGGATGAGGCGCGCCGACGACTTGGAGTCGAGACGGTGCTGGCGGTTGGAAATCCGCTGCCTAGCGAGAATCCCCTCCCGGCCGCGGAGTTGGAAGCTGCAATGGCCGCGGCGCACTTCTCGCAGCCCACGCTCATGGCCGGAACTGCCGTCGGCGCGATTCGGGTTATCGAGGGTCTGCAGTCGGCTTCGCACCTGCACCTGGCGTGCCACGGTTACCTGGCCGCGGAAGACGCGCTGCAATCCGCGCTGCATTTGGGTGGGCCAAACCAGCTCACAGTTCGGGATCTGCTTTTTGGTTCGTCGCTCCCGAAAAGCGCGAAGCTGGCGGTCCTCTCAGCCTGCCAGAGTGCGGTTCCGGATTTTGCGAGGCTGCCTGATGAAATCATCGGTTTGCCTGTGGCGTTCCTGCAGGCAGGCGTTCCAACGGTCGTCGGCACCCTGTGGCCGGTCGCGGACTATTCCACTGCTTTGGTCATGGATCGCTTTTATCAGGCCTACATCCGTGATCGCGTTGCGCCAGCGGAGGCCTTGCGCTCCGCACCGCAATGGCTGCGCTCCGTAACCGCGGGCGAATTGGAAACCTACTTCAAGGCTGCGCGGCGGAAAGCCGGGACCGAACTCGATGTCCCCTATGAGGCGGTATCCGCGGCGTGGCGGTATTTTTTAGCGATGCCACCAGATTCGACGCCATTCAAATCGCCGGTGTACTGGGCGCCTTTCGTCTGTTACGGCCTCTGAGCTGCTTGATCGGAAACGCTTGAAGCACGCACGCAAGCCGAGCTTTCCTCCCGCGAAAAAGATCGATTCGCTGGCAGAGCCCGTACCCTTCTGTCCGCGGGAAAGGTCAGAAGCGTCCTTAAAGTGCGGTCGTCCTGAGGTTGCGACATTTAACTCGATGGCAATTCGGTCTTCGATTTCCGCGCGCCCCGATGATGCATGTCAGACCCTGGGAAACGGTGAACCTCAGGCCAGGCAAAAATCCGCCGCTGATTTCAATCTTCTCAATGACCCACATATATTACGCATCTGGCGGCTTGAATTAGGTGGCACGCCTCCTCATGGCTCACCGGTGCGAAGCCGCGTCGACAGCATTCCCACTGTACACCAAAATCCATTGGTTCCGGTCCAGAGTGGCGGCGGGTAAAACTTCCGAAAACGCGAACGGCCTGCCAACGTCGGTCAGAAGATGCGCGCTCGGCCTGCCGGCAGACACAGCCACGATTTTCGGGACCCATTGGTTACTTCGTCCGGAACTTGGACACTGGTCGACACGGCTTCGAGTTATACCTCTCACCCCTCGCCGTTCCGTAGTAGACACTGTGGCAGGCAACCAAGGATTCGCCCAATGAACAGCAAGGGTTTAACGCATTTCGGGTGCAAAAGAACTGGGTGCAACCACTGTATTGCTTTGTGAGTGCATCAGGCGTCCATCAGCTGTGGTACTCCCGTAGTTTCCGAGTTGCCGGGAAGGGCTTCAACACCCCGTTCACCGGAGCAGGAATACCCTTCCCTTGGAAGCCCAGCGATCGTTAGACCAATTCGTCCCAATTCCTGAAGACCCTTTTGGCATCAAGGGTGAGGCACGATGGCTCTCATTATTCGTCGTCTCTGAGTGAACGGAAGTATCCGCCAACTAGCTGTTTGCTTACTCTTCGACCGAGCCTGCCGCCGTCTTCGAGCGAATGATGATAGTGGAACCCTGCATAGATGCGCGCCCAGAACACCTCATCAAACAAGTCATGCGTGTCCTCGAACGTATGTGTGTGAACTCCGTCGCTAAAGGCAAGGCTGTCTACGACGATGTGCACCTTCGATGTTCCGAAGTAGTCTCCGATGAGGTGGGAGACTGCCCCCGTAACGCATCCGTGGGCGGCTGGATATTCGGGATGCGCCGGAGTGTTCCCAAGAGGTGTCCAGTTGGGGTCACCGACTAACTCGGGGTTGCCACCTCTGGCTCGAATGGCGGTTACCGGCCGCCAAAAGTTATAGGTGAACTTCGCATTCCAGCAACCGATGGCGGCATCGGCAAAGCCCGTCCACAAGATGGCCATCAGCCGCGCGGAATCTATGACGCTGAGTTGGTAATTCTCAGCCAAGTAGCTGAAGGCCCGGGCATATTGCTGGCCGGTATGCTCGGTCCAGAAGAGTCCGATTTCACTTTGCGCAGGAGTGCGGACTGTGCTGTTCACATCGCCGAGGATGCGAACTTCGTTGTAGTCCTCCACCCAGTCGTCGCTCGCGAGCGACGTCGGTCCGTCAGGCAGAAACTGCGAGGCACTGGTCATAGTGAAAGGCCGCATCTGACTAAGCCACGGAGATATAGCGGCTGCGAACTTGGGAGGCGTGGGCTGCCACACGCCCGGTCCGCTTCCCGGCGTATAAGGCACGTTCGCCTCAAGGCCATCGTTGGCACGCGCAGAGATGAGCGCCGCGGCTGCTGCCTCCCCCACTGCGACACCGGCGCTCTTGGCATCGGGTGAAGCCGTGATCTTCACGAGAGAATCCTGGAATGCTGCATCCAGAGTCGTCTGCTGTGCCGGGAAATAAGAGACTAGTACCCGGTGAGCCGCCGATACTGCAGCGGCTTCGTCAGAAGCCCCGGGCGACGCAGTTCCCTGGTAGTAGAACGGGTGGAATTGTCCATGAATCGCGTTCACCGCATCGTAGACGGCAATGCTGGTGTAGGCGAACCACACAGATGAGGTTGCCGAAGGTTTGCCGCCAGTCGCGACGATCGTACTCGACGCGATACTGTTCCATTGGGTTATCAAGTTCTGCGCCGGCAACGCGGTGCGCAGCAGCAGAGTGGTTAGAACCTGCACCACAAACAACAGCTTGAATTTCACCGTGGTCCTCCTCAGTTTTGGTTATGCGCCCCTCGCCCTGGCCGGCGAGCGTGGCGCGTTCCGTGGACACTCTGCGAACCTCCCGGCCCAGTCAAGGCACGCAGTCTCCTCTGCACCCCATTCATTTCTCATCTCGTAAACTGCTGTTTTGGCTGGCGATAGAGTGAAGCCCCACCTGGCGAAAACGATCGGATGGTCCGTGGTAGACTCCCCAGAAGTTGGGGTGCAGCAGCATGACCTCCGCAACGCCGCCGGCCCAAACGGTGCGCTTCGGCCTTTTTGAGTTGGACGTCCGCGCCGGCGAGCTGCGCAAACGCGGCGTCAAGATTCCCCTTCAGGGTCTCCCGGTGCAGATCCTCACCATCCTGTTGGAGAATCCCGGCCACGTCGTCACGCGGGATGAGCTGCGTACACGGCTATGGCCCGCCGATACCTTTGTCGATTTCGATCACAGTCTGCACAACGCCATCGCGCGCCTGCGTGAAGCACTCGGTGAAAACGCGAACAGCCCCCGTTTCGTCGAAACCCTACCGCGCCGCGGTTACCGGTTTATCGGACCCCTCGACACTCCGATCGTTCCCCAAAGCATCGCAACCGAGGTTAAGCGGTACGGCCAATTCCAGCGTGTGGTTTTGCCCGCGGTTCTCGTATTGTTTGCCGCCGTTGCTGCTTTCGTCGCATTGAACGCGGGTGGCATACGTTCCAAGTTGTTTGGAAAGTCTATTTCGGCCCACATTGATTCGATCGCCGTCCTTCCGCTCAAAAGTCTGTCCGACGACCGGGAACAGGACTATTTCGCTGATGGCATGACCGAGGCCCTGATTACCGATCTTGGTAAAGTGCGGGCTCTTCGCGTAATCTCGCGGACCTCGGTCATGCGATACAAGGACACTAAGAAATCGCTACCCGAGATTGCCCGGGAACTTCAGGTGGATGCTCTTGTGGAAGGTACCGTGGCCCGTTCAGGCGATCGCCTGCGCATTACCGCAAACCTGATTCAAGCCGCGCCAGAAAAGCACATTTGGGCTGAGACATATGAACGTAATCTGAGCGATATTATTGCGCTCCAGAACGACGTGGCACGCACCATTACCCAGCAGATTCAGGTGCAACTAACGCCGGAAGAGCACGTCAGTCTCTCCGCTTCCCATCCGATCGATCCGGAGGCCTATAAGCTTTACATCAAGGGTCGCTACTTCTGGGTGAAGCGAAATCGCGAATCTTTCGACCGCGCGATGAGCTATTTTCAGCAAGCCATTGACCGCGATCCTACGTATGCCGCCCCCTACAGCGGATTGGCCGACTGCTATGTCTTATTTGGTTCCTCATTCGACGTCGGTGGACAGGCGCCTAACGAAGTGCAGCCCAAGGCGAAGGAGGCGGCCCTAAAAGCGCTGGAACTCGACAACTCGCTTGCTGACGCGCACAACTCCTTCGCGTACGTGAAGCTCACGTACGACTGGGATTGGATTGGCGCTGAGGCGGAATTCAAACGATCTCTCGCGCTCAATCCCGGATACGCCCACGGCCATCACTGGTACGCGCATCTTCTGCTCTCGAGCGGACGCCAGGCAGAAGCCCTGTCCGAGAGCAATCGTGCGCTTGAACTGGACCCGGTGAGTCCGATCATTAATTTGCATCTCGGCTGGCACTACCTCTACACCAAGCAATATGACCGGGCGTTAGAACAATTGGCCAAAACGTTGGAATTGGATCCAGACTATGCTTTGGCCCATTGGTACCGTGGCCTGGCGTTCGAGCAGATGAAGATGTATCCAGAAGCTCTGCGCGAAATGGGCAAAGCCAAGGATCTCCTCCCCAGAAACCTCGCGGTGCAATGTGACATCGGGCACGTCTACGCGGTTTCCGGTGATAAGGACAACGCAGAGAAAGTGATCGCCGGACTGAAGCGGGAATCAGCGCACCGCTACGTCAATGCATATGAACTTGCGCTGATTTATATCGGACTTGGCAAAAACGGTCAGGCTTTCCAATTGCTCGAGCAGGCCTTCCGCGAGCACTCCGATATGTTGGTCTATCTGAAGGTCGACCCGCGCCTCGACTCCATCCGTTCCGATTCCCGATTTGCCGATCTCATGCGGCGCGTCGGCGTTCCTAACTAGCATGCGTGCGTCAAAGAACGCTAGGGTTGCAAATGAGCGCCCAAATCCTCAGATTGCGTGATGCCCGGGTTTGGCACCAGGGATTTTCGTAATCATGAGAAAAGACTTATTCCAGTTTGGATGCAATAGACAATGGTTGCAACAGAGTTCATCGTGAGCTTACGACGAATCGGCTGGCGTCCGTTAGGTAAACCCTTGGCGACAAGGGAGGACCTATTTCCAAGAAACCCGTTTGCGCGGCATTGGACGCGCCCCATCTGAGCTCTGAAAACAATCCATCTTCGCTTTGAGGTGCCTCTCCCACTAACCTCGATGCGCGGGAAGGGTTAACGATTACTTCGGCATTTCCAACGACTCACTCGCAACCCTCATTCTTTGCCGTTGTGCGGACCCAGATCGCAACCACAGTCCGGCTGACGGTGCTAGGTAAGAACTACTTCGCCAGTAGATCAGCTATCTCTGAAAGCGTGACCACGCGAAAGACCCGTTTGGTGTAGGCACTGCTGGTGACGATGCGCTGGCCGTCGGGCGAAAACACGGCGCTCCAAACCGTATCGGTGTGGCCTTGCAGGATGGCCAGCAGTAGGCCGCTGTTGGCATTCCACACCCGCGCCGTCTTGTCGTCACTGGCGGTGACGATACGCTGGCCGTCGGGCGAGAACATTGCGCTACGAACAACGCTGCTGTGGCCTTGCAGGATGGCCAGCGGCTGCCCAGTGGCCGCATTCCACACCCGCGCCGTCTTGTCGTCACTGGCAGTGACGATGCGCTGGCTGTCGGGCGAGAACATCGCGCTCAAAACCCAGTCGGTGTGGCCTTGCAGTGTTGCTAACAGTTGGCCGTTGTCGGTGTTCCACACTTCCGCCGTCTGATTCAGATAGGTGGTGACGATGCGCCGGCCGTCCGGTGAGAACACCGCCTTCAGAACACGGTCGAGCCTGCCCTCAGCACCGCTCTCGGTCTGACCCTGCAGGGTGGCGACCAGTTGGCCGCTGGCGGCATTCCACACCTCCGCCGCCTGGTTCCAGCCGGCAGTGACGATCCGCTGCCCGTCGGGCGAGAACACCGCGCTTGAAATAGCGCCGGTGTGGCCGTGCAGGGTGGCCAGTAGTTGGCCGCTGTCGGCATTCCACACCCGCGTTGTGCTGTCTTCGCTGGCGGTGAGAATGCGGTGGCCGTCGGGCGAGAAGATAGCGCTCCGAACAGCGTCCGTGTGGCCGTGCAGGGTGGCCAGCAGTTGGCCGCTGTCGGCATTCCACACCCGCGCCGTCTTGTCCCCACTGGCGGTGACGATACGCTGGCCGTCGGGCGAGAACACCGCGCTCAAAACAGACTCGGCGTGGCCGTGCAGGGTGGCCAGCAGTTGGCCGCTGTCGGCATTCCATACCCGCGCCGTCTTGTCCCCACTGTCCCTACCGAAAACTCGATCTCGGTAAGAAAGGTGAAGCAAAGTAGCTGCGGAAAGCGTATCCCTCGGTTGCCAGGTCGGCGATGGCTGCTCCTGCCGCCAAAACGGCAATGCGTCACCTTTTCAGCGTAGCGGGATCGCGCCGGGCGTGGCTCCCGTCCACACCTACATTAATGATGGCGGGGTCTCAGGCGGCCCGTCGTTCGTAGCGGTAATGCAGCCCGCCGACCTGGGGCAACGCCACGACCGATCCCATTTCTGGCGGCTGAATCCCTCGCGGCTCGGGCGAGTCTTTCCCCAAGGAGAGATGCGTTCGCGATCGGTGATAGTAATCCAAGTAGGAAGCGAGGATGCGACGGAGCGAGCTCTCATGGAACACGATCACATGGTCCAGGCATTCCCGCCGAATGGATCCAATCACCCGCTCCACATAGGCTCGCTGCCAGGGGGAGCGCGGCGTGGACAGAACTTCGCGGATGCCCATGTCTCGCACCTGTTCTCGGAAGTCCGGGCCGAACATGGCATCGCGGTCGCGCAGGAGGTAGCGCGGCAGTTGGTCGAAGGGAAAGGCCTCTCGCAGTTGCTGCCCCGTCCACTCCGCGGTCGGGTGCGCGGTCACGTTGCAGTGCAAAATGCGCCGTCGGTCATGGGCCAGAACCAGAAACACATAGAGAACCTGGAAACGTATGGTCGGCACAGTGAAGAAGTCGATAGAGACCAGCTGCTGGGCGTGATTCTGCAGGAACGTGCGCCAGGTCTGCGACGGCGGCTTGCGACAGCGGACCATGTATTTGCTGACGCTGGTCTCGCCGATGTCGATGCCCAGCTTGAGCAACTCCCCGTGAACCCGGGGTGCACCCCACCTCGGATTCTCCCGGCACATCCTGCGGATCAGATCGCGAACCTCGCGAGAAATGACCGGCCGTCCGGGGTGGCCGCGCCGCACCTTCCAGGTCCAAAACCGGCGAAAGCCAGCACGATGCCAGGCCACGACCGTTTCTGGCTTGACGATGGCCAGAGCCGAACGCCAGTCGCGCCACAGGGACAGCCCGACCCATAAAAGGCGGTCCGCCGGGGCCAATCTCGGGCGTTTTCTCGCGGACCGCTGCAGCACACCCACCTGGTGGCGCAGAGCCAAGTTCTCGAGCTCAAGCATCGCCCGAGAACGGAACATTGAAGACAGAGTGCCAAGGAGTGTCGTAAGAAGAATGAGCATCGGAGGAGAAATAGGATAGAAAGTATAATTCCCATCCGCTCAGATAGTTCGAGGTTTTCGAGAGGCATAGTGTTCCGTCACCCCGAAGTGCAGTACCCGGCGTCGCGCCACTAAAGATAATGCTTGTTGGGAATTTGTGACCGGACTTGGCGAGATGAATTTCGTTCCGAGATCCGTCACACGTCGTGAGCGGTTTGCTTTTCATACCAGCGAACAATCATCGAGATCGCAAGCCCTTTGACCATGCGTTCTGCGCTTTTCCTCTTATAAGATCGCTGCTCGCGCAGGCCCGCGAAATTTGCAGTGAATGGGATCAACACATCCTGTTCCGGACGGTGGGATTGATGTATCCACACAGCAAATATGTGCATGGCCGAAATTCTCAGAGCACGGAACTCCAACCTATAACTTCGTCGTCGCGTGATGATTGTGCGGGTCCGTAGCAAAGCCCTCTTCAGTTGGTCCACCATTGCCCCGGTGCTAACGCGAATCACAACAAATTCTTTGCCACTCTCATGGGCTTCCACCTGCGAGGTCACTCCTTGTGCGGAATTGACAAGTAGAAGCCAGCCGCTGGGCTGCAGCTCATCAATCCCCTTCCGTGCCAGCTGACCGCAGGAAGCACTGTAAATCGGGAGTCCGGCCACGATTTGATGCTTCCCGGCCGACCTGGCCCTCGTCACCCTAGACTGAGGCAATGCCTCACGAATGAGGGCGGAGTGACGTTGCCCTAAATGGGCGCTCAGATGACTGTCGAGGTGTTCACTGATACTCTGGCGCAACTTTCGCGGGATGTTTTTCCATGGTTCTGATTGCATCTGCGTCTACCCCGTCACCTCCGAGGCGCGTGGAGACTACTCGTCGCGTCCCTTTGTGCGAAAACCTGTTTGCCATTTGCCGTGCGATTCTGAACCAGTGCCTGCGAGCAAGTCGTCGAAAGCCATGGTGATATTTGTGTCGATGTGCATCGGGTCGGCGATGTGAACCTTTCCGTCCTGTGAATAGCCGTAGATGACGATCGCGTGGCCGCTGGCCGCAGGGTCATCCAGTGTGATACTCACTGCAATCGGATGGCCGTCATCAATTTCTTTCTGAACGTCAGCAAATTCCATTTCTGCAATTCCGCTTGTATCGTCGCGACAGTGTTTGTATTGTCCTAGTACGTCTGCGAGATTTTGCGGCTGGTTGCAACTATCAAACGGATCGGTCTTGCACCGACACTGCGTGCAACAATCCTTCGAGAGTTGCAGTATTTGATTTACCAATTCACACTGTCGCCCTGGGCAGTCTTGGTCCTCATAAAAGGCGCCAATCGCCACTGCGACTGCTGCCCAACACCATTCGCCGCATTCCTGCTGGCTGATCGAGAATGGCAGGGGGTTGGATGACATGCGGTTCCCCTTTTTCCCCTAGGGCTTAGTGAATGTAAGTGCAAAGCCGAACCCCACGGTATACGAACGCTTTACTTGACCTTGAATCGTGGTGATGTCAGAAGGTACAGGGTCTCCTTCCTTGAACCCTCCGGCTAGAGCACTCTTGGTGCCAATCTGTGGGCCGATAGACAAGAACATTGTGCGCCAGAAGGAAAAACTGACAGAAGGCAAGAACTCCGCTGAGGAACCACCGGCGGACTGACTTTGAAAATTGCCGGCAACGCCCAGACTGCCATGAAAAGCGTAAACGTGATTACCCCATTCAGCGAGACGCACATGCACCATACCAATGGGCATTGGATGAATACGGGAATCATTTAGGGACTGAAATTCGTTTACTGAAGGGTTGCCAGGCCCTCCGTTGCTTTTCACTATCGCAAATTCCTTTTGCTGGATAGTGCTAAATGCTACCCCGGCTGTGACAGCAAACGGAGTGGCACAAGTCACAGTCGTGAAAGGACCTTGAGCCTTAATAATGGGTGCCCCGCCATCCAGGGTGGGTGTGAGATCTGCGGCCAGAATGTTAACTGTTGTGTTGCCGGTTTGGTTGAAAAGATTGCCGCAGCGGACCGGTTTGGACGCGTGGAAGCTCGGG
>Ga0210384_10008563_pt1 | contig 10643 bp, 8 predicted proteins | sample IncBWH2MmetaG_FD_160574 | JGI IMG/M metagenome (GOLD analysis project Ga0210384, IMG submission 160574) | Forest soil microbial communities from Barre Woods Harvard Forest LTER site, Petersham, Massachusetts, United States - Inc-BW-H-2-M | ecosystem: Environmental > Terrestrial > Soil >...
TGGATGCGTAAGTTGGCGGCCTTCTGCATAGGTTAGCAGACGATCGATGCTTCGCGCGATGTGACGCAGGTGGAAAGCGACCGGGGGCAGATCTGCTGGACGTGCGGTCAACTCCAGGTCCGTCAGCGCGCCGCACCATTTCCGCAGATCCTCGCCGGCAAGTTCCAAGGCGTGGAGAACTGCGCGCGGTACCGCTCTAATTTCCATCAACGTGCCGCGTAGCCAGGGTTCGGGAATTTGTTGGTTGGCGCTTGCCGTTGCCGGTTCGTGTTCGGACATTGGTGACTTCCTTCCACTTAACGGGGGAATCTGCTGCCTTCCGGAGACTCAATCTTAGGCCAGAAGTGGGTTCTTGCCGAACGATACGACGTAGGCTAGAGTCTCGGTTCCACAAAAAAGGGAAAATCATGACGAAAAAAGCAAAGGAAGCGAAGAAACCGCAACCCAAAGGGAAAGGCGGAGAGAGCGTCCGTATTCTGATTTCCCGGACTCGGCTTCAACGTCGCATTACGGAGATGGCGCGCGAAATTCGCAAAGATTTTCCAGGCGAGCCGCTGCATCTGGTTGGGGTGCTGAAGGGGGCGGTGTTCTTTCTTACCGATTTGGGAAAGCAGATTTCGGGAGACGTTTCGTTCGATTTCATTGCGGTGGCGAGTTATGGGCTGGGAACGCATTCATCAGGGCAGGTAAGGCTCACGCGGGATTTGGATTCCAGCATTGAAGGGAAGACGGTGATCGTGGTGGAAGACATTCTCGACACAGGCATGACGCTGCAATATTTGCTGCGTGTCTTTGAACAGCGCAAGCCCAAGCGGATTCGTGTCGCAGTTCTGCTAGACAAGCCCGAGCGACGCATCGCCGCTGTGCACGCCGACTATGTCGGCTTCACGATTCCCAACGAGTTTGTGGTCGGATTTGGGTTGGATTATGCGGAGCGCTATCGCAACATGCCCGACGTGGGAGTGCTTTCGCTTGGAACCAAAAGCAGTGAAGCGTAGAGACCCCCGTTTGCCCTTCGGCACGGCTGGACCGACGACTTTCTCGAACTAAACCATTTCGGGAGGCGTTGCACTCTCAGCCCGCCTGCTATAATGATGAATTGGATGAGTTCCCCCGACACACAAACAGGCGCAGTCGCCGTGAACGGAAGCCCGGAAGCTTCCGCCGAAGTCTTGGCCACGCTTGCCGAAATCGGCGAAGAAGTGAATGCTTCGCTCGACCTGGACGAGGTGCTGGCACGCACGGCTGCGCTAATCAAGCGCCACATCGATTACGAGATCTTTGGCGTGCTGATGTTCGATGGCGATGGATCCTACCTGAAGCATCGTTTTTCCATCGGGTATCCGCGCGATCTTGCGGAAAATCTTCGCATTCCGCTCGGCCAGGGAATCAGCGGTACGGCGGCGGCGACGGGGCACCCTGTGCGCGTGAGTGACACGTCGAAGGATCCGCGATACATCAACGCCATCGACAACGTGAGGTCCGAGCTTGCGGTGCCACTGATGCTCCGCGGAAAGTGTGTCGGCGTGTTGGACATTCAGAGCCGCCACATCGATTACTTCACGCCGGAACAGCAGAGCATTTTGACTTTGCTGGCGAGCCGTCTTGCCGTGGCGGTCGAAAATGCCAGGTTATTTCAGCGTGTCCGGGCACAAGCCGAAACGCTCTTGCTCTTGAACGAAGTGGGGCGGGAGACGAGTTCGATTCTGGACGTCGAGGAGTTGCTGCGCCGCGCAGCAGAGCAAACCAAGCGAGTGATTGACTACCAGATTTTGAGCATCATGCTCTACGACGAAGAGCTGAAGGTTTTTCGCCATCGTATCGATGTGAAGCACGGCCATCGGGTGCAAGGAAAATTGCGGGCGGCAGCGAGTGAAGGAATCGTGGGGGCGGCGGCGACGCTGAAAGAGCCGGTCCTGGTTCCGGACGTTACCGTCGACCCGCGATATCTGGCTGTGAACCCGGAGACACGTTCCGAGCTGGCGATTCCCATGATTCACAAGGGCCGGGTGATTGGCGTGCTCGATCTCGAGAGCCCGCAGCTGAACTATTTCACCGACGACCACGTGCAAACGCTTTCGATTCTGGCGGCGAATTTTGCGGTATCGCTGGAGAATGCGCGACTGTACGAGCAGGTGGCGCGCGATGAGGCGCGGCTCGAGCGTGATCTTCAGGCGGCGAAGCGCATTCAAGGTGCACTGCTGCGATCGGTGCCGACCGAAGATTTTGGATTGGATATGGCGGCGCGGTATCTTTCGGCGCGCGAAGTCGGCGGCGATCTATACGAATTTCTGCGGTACGGGCCGCAACAACTGGGGATCGCGCTGGGTGACGTGAGTGGTAAGGGCACAGCCGCGGCCTTGTACGGCGCGGTCGCGATCGGCATCATGCGCAGTCTGGCGCCGCAAAAACTTCAGCCCGCGGAGTTGCTGCGACAAATGAATCAGATCATCGGTGAGCGGCGCATCGAAGGCCGGTTCATGACCGCTTGTTTCGCGACTTTTCAAAAAGGGCGAAGCAAGCTGCGTGTGGCGAACGCCGGACAGTCCCAGCCTCTTTTGTACAAAGAGGGTCGTTGCGGGAAAGTGGAATTGACCGGCTTTCCGCTGGGAATTTTTGAAGAAGTTACCTACGACGAATGGTCGGTGACGCTTTCGGCCGGCGATATTCTGGTGTTTCATTCCGACGGCATCGCGGAAACGGCGAACAGCGAAGGCCAATTTTTTGGCACCGAGCGCTTGCGCAAAATTATCGAGGACCAGCACGAACTGGCCTCGGCGGAACTCGCCGACCAAGTGTTCCGCGAGGTGGAGTGGTTCGCGCAAGGCGCGCCGCTGGCCGACGACCGCACCCTGGTAGTGCTTAAGGTGCGATGAGCGGACCCGCCGAGAGTTCTACGAACAAGCTTGCTTTCGTGGACCCTGCCACGTTCACGCCCTATTTCTCCTGGAAAAAGTCAGGGAACCGTCAGGTTGCGGAGTCGGTATTCTGCGAGGGTGTGCGGCTGGCGGATGTTGCGGAGAAAATCGGCACTCCGGCGTATGTGTATAGCCGCGCGGCGATTGATGACGCGCAGCAAGAGTTGCATCGGGGACTTGGTTCGCTTCCGCACACGCTATGCTTCGCGGTGAAATCGAACGGAAATCTATCGATCCTGAAACACGTGGCGAAGGGTGGAAACGGTTTCGATATCGTTTCCGGCGGGGAACTCGCCATGCTCCAAGGTATCGGCGTGCGCGGCGACCGCATCGTTTTTTCGGGCGTCGGAAAAACGCGCGAAGAGATGCGAGAAGCTCTGCGCTACCGATCTGCGAAGAACGGTGATCCTGGCCGAAAAAACCAGAATGGAATTCTGCTCTTCAATGTTGAATCCGAGGCGGAACTGGAAGTGTTGTTGGAGGAATCGTCGCGCAACGTCAGACGGGGCGGAGTGGTTCCTTCGGTTTCCGTTCGCGTGAATCCGGATGTGCAGGCCGGTGGGCACCCGCATATCGCGACCGGACGCCACGAGCACAAATTCGGGCTCAACTGGGACGAGGCGCGGCGGTCGTATCTTGCGCACCGGGAATCGAAATGGATTCGGTGGCACGGAATCAGCGTTCACATCGGGTCGCAGATTGTGGCGTTGCGTCCCTTTCGCCGCGCCCTGCGACGGCTCGCGGGCTACGTTGACGAATTGCGAAACAACGGGATCTCACTCAAGTATCTGGATTTTGGCGGCGGCCTGGGTGTTCGCTACACGACAGAAAATCCTCCTGGCCGTGCGGAGTACGCGAGGATGGTGGCACAAGTCCTACGACCGCTCGGTCTGCATCTTCTGCTCGAGCCAGGGCGCACCATCATTGGTCCCGCTGGTGTACTACTGACGCGGGTAGTCTATGTAAAAGAGAGCCGCGGAAAGACATTCGTCGTAGTGGACGCCGCCATGAACGATTTGATGCGGCCGGCGCTATATGGTGCGGTGCATCCGATTACGCAGGTTACGCGAAGGAAAAGTGACCGTACTCCACGTCAACGAGTGGATGTCGTTGGGCCAGTCTGCGAGACGGGAGATTGCTTTTTGCACGACTGGCCACTGGGCCGGGTCGAGACGGACGACATTTTGGCGATCTGGGTCGCTGGGGCTTATGGGATGAGCCAGGCGTCGAATTACAATGCGCGTTGTCGTCCCGCGGAGGTTTTTGTAGAAGGGAGCAGGTTCCGGCTGATTCGGCGAAGGGAAAGTCCCCAGGATCTGCTGCGCGGACAGGTGCTCCGGTAGCGATCGCCTCGCTAAATTTCAATTTTGAACTCGTCTCAGGTAGTCTTGGTCCGCAAGATTCCGCACTGCTGTCGTTCTGGATTCGGCTGTAAGCACACCCTCCGTTGTTTCGCACGAGATTGTTGTCATTTGTGGCATCAGTCTGTAAAGCTTTGTATCCAGGGCAGTTATAAATTTCTTGATGGTGAAGCGGAAACACCAAAAACAAAAAAAAGCGTCGGGACCCCCGACGCCTTCAGAAATTATGATTACGTGACTGGGTCACATTCCAAAATCTCTGCCGTCCAGCAGAAACCGCACCTTGCCTGAGATTTTGCAGCGAGAATCAGGTTTCGCCCCATTTGAGTTTGCTGTGGAGGATTTCGAAGTAGGACTTCTTTTGCGGCTGAATCAGCTTCAGGCGCTCCGCGGCGCGCTTCATGCGGACGTTGTCGCCGGGCTGCATGGGTATGCCAGTCTGGCCGTCGAGGGTGAGGAACACGGATTCGGTGCCGGCGGATAAATTGATCTCGACCGAGGACGAATCGCGGATCACGACCGGGCGATCGCTTAACGTGTGCGGGCAAATGGGTGTGATCACCCAGGATTCTACGGATGGATGCACGATGGGACCGCCTGCGGAAAGGGAATAGGCAGTGGATCCGGTGGGTGTGGCGACGATCAAACCGTCCACGCGGTAACGGCAGACAAATTCGCCGTCGATCATGAGTTCCAGGTCGATCATACGAGCAAGGGCGCCCTTGTTGATGACGGCCTCGTTGAGAACAGTTTGGCGCTCGATGACTTTCCCTTCGCGCACCAGCTCCACGTCCAACATAACGCGTTCGCTCGACGGTAACTTTCCGGCCAGCGTCTCTTCCATGGCCGGGTACATTTCCTCGAGTTTGAAGCTGGTGAGAAAGCCGAGACTACCCATGTTGATCGGCAAAATGGGAATGCCCAACGGCGCGGCGACACGCGCGGCGGCGAGGAGGGTGCCGTCTCCGCCCAGCACGAGCAAAAGGTCCGAGTCTCTCGCGACTTCATCCCGGGCGCGGCCCTTGGAGGAGTCGTTCAGTGCGCTGGCGGTTTCGGTGTCATACAGCGCCTTGATCCCGCGCGCTTCGAACCAATGCAGCAGCGGAGGCACGACGACGGCCAGGTTGGAACGCCGAGGTCGAGAAATAATGCCGATCGTTTGAAAGGACACAGGGGGGTGCATGTATGCCTGTGATTCTACTCCAGCGGCTTTTTACGCGCGTGTAGAAAATACTCCTGATTGCCTTCAGCGCCCGACAAACGGCTGGGGCGTACTCCAACGATTGCAAGGTTGGCGTTGAGGCTTGCCACACGTACTTTCTGGACGGCATTTTCGTGAAGGGTGGGATCGTCGACGACACCACCGGTTTTCACGTCTTCTCTAGGTAACTCGAATTGAGGTTTTACGAGGATGAGCAGGTCGGCGCCGGGTCCTGCGACGGCGACCGCGGGCACCAAGACTTTCGTGGCTGAAATAAACGAGACGTCAACGACTACGAGACCGACCGGCTCGGCAATGTCCCCGAGGCGTAATTCGCGGGCGTTGCGTTCGACACGCACCACGCGCTGGTCTTGGCGGAGTTTCCAGGCTAGTTGATCGACGTTTACATCGACTGTGTAGACGCGTGTCGCTCCTTTTTGGAGCAAGCAGTCGGTGAAGCCGCCCGTTGATGCCCCCACATCGAGGCAAATGCGGCCAGCGGGATCGATGGAGAAATCCGCAAGCGCGCCTTCCAGCTTGATGCCGCCGCGGCTGGCGTATTTTCGGGCGCGGCTGGCCACCGCGACTTCTGCATTTTCTGGGACACAGACGCCGGCTTTTTCTGCGCGGGTGTCGTTGATCCAAACTTCGCCGGCCAGGATCATGGCTTGAGCTTTGGTTGTGGATTCGGCGAGGCCGCGATCGACAAGGAGGAGGTCGAGACGCTTCTTTGCGGGTTTCGACTTCATGGAGAGGTACAGTAGTCTCTGGAAATTTCGGTGTCAAAGTCGGCGGCCGGCACGTTATGGGTCAGGCGCGGCGGAGGACTAGGTATTCGGCTATGTCGCGAAGGCGGGCGGCTCGCTCTTCGAAGGGAGCGAGTTCAGCGATTGCGCGGGTGGCCAGGTCGTTGGCGATTTCGTGGGAACGCTCCAGGCCGTAAACCGCGGGATAGGTCGCTTTTTGCTGGGCGATGTCTTTGCCTGCGGTCTTTCCGAGCGCGGTCGAGGATTCTTCCACGTCGAGAATGTCGTCAGTGACTTGGAAGGCCCAGCCGATGTTTTCGCCGAACCGACGCAAACGAGCCACGTCACTTTTGCTGGCGGCGACGCACAAGGCTCCCGCGGTAACCGAAGCGCGAATCAGAGCGGCAGTCTTGGAGCGGTGAATATATTCGAGCATCTTTTTTGCGACCGGCTTGCCTTCGGCTTCGAGATCGGCCACCTGGCCGCCGACCATGCCATTCACCGTCCCTGCGGCAGTAGCAATTTCGGTCAGCATGGCTACCCGGCGCTCAGCGTCTACCGGAGTGGCACCAACCACTTCGAATGCGAGTGTGAGGAGGGCATCGCCGGCAAGAATCGCGGTGGCTTCCCCGAATTTTTTATGGCTCGTAGGCTTGCCGCGGCGCAGATCGTCGTTGTCGAGAGCCGGGAGGTCGTCATGGATCAGGGAATAGGTGTGAATGAATTCGATCGCGCAGGCCGGATGTAAAGCGGGTGTGATATCGGGTTCGAAGATGCGGGCCGTTTCCAGGCAGAGAATGGGGCGGATGCGTTTGCCGCCGGCCAGAACGCTGTAGCGCATGGCCTGGTGGATCGAGGACGGCTGAGTCGTCTCGGAGGGAAGCAATTTTTCGAGATGACCGTCGACGGCGAGGCGGTCTTCTTCAAAGAAGGCGGGAAGTTTCATGGGGACGGGGGCGGCAGTTGTTGGGCGGTTTGCAACCGTCACGATTCGCTCTCGCGTTCGGGATCGAAGGGTTCAGCAGTGAGTTTTCCGTCCGCTTTCTTGAGGAGGATTTCTACGCGGCCCTCGGCTTCTTCGAGTTGCTTCTGGCATTCGCGGGACAGGGCAACCCCTTCTTCGAACAATTTCATGGCGTCGTCGAGAGACAGTTGGGGGCTTTCGAGGCGCCGCACGACTTCCTCGAGACGAACGAGTGATTTCTCGAAATCGGGCTTCTTGGGCGGCTCGGGCTTTTTGACGGAAGTTGAATTCACTGATCAGGCCTCGTGTGCGCTTAAGTCAAAGGCGCCCGCCACAGTCGGCGGCCGCTGCATGAACTGGATGCAAAGAGCATTCTACGGTACGGCGGAGAATTGAAACAATTGGTTTGTGATGCGGAAGACGGGAGTGTTGTCGAGGTGGGTGCTGCGCCCCTACGGCTGTGCTTGGGTAGTCGTCCCTGCGTTGAGGTCCTTCGCTTATCCTTGTCGGATAGGCTCAGGATGACAGTGTGATCTTTTTTAGCCCCGCCAGTCGCGGGCAAGGCGTTGGCCGACGCCGGGCGACGAGGCCTCGCCCCTACCAGGACGATGTTGCGCGATACGGCGGGGGACGGCGCTTTGTTTGTGAGCGGTCATCAGCGGTCGCTCATCACTTACTCGCCATCGTTCGCTCGCTTATCAAGCGCTAGCCATCTCGCGCTAGCCCTACCCGTCACACGCTCGCTCTTGTCGCGCTCGTGCGTCACCCGCTCGCTCATCTTGCTATTCACTGGGCGGGCTTGAGGGTCAGGGTGTGCTTGCGGTCTTTTGCTTCGGCGGCGTCGGTGAAGGGGGCGAAGATGGGCTTGCCTTCGAACCAGTAGGAGAACTGGTCGGAATAGTGGCTGCTTCCGGGTTGGCCGGATTGTCCGGCGGGAACCAGTAGGATGGATTCGTCCCAATTTGCGGGATTGGCGACGAAGCGCATCGCTGGCCCGTGAGTCTTCGTGGCGGCGCGAACGCTATAGCCTGTGCCCGACTGCGGTTTGTCGCTGATGCTCAGCAATTTCTTCAGAAGGCCTTCGCGGCCGACGGGGTGCAGCATGTCGAGCGAATTGAAACGCTTCCAGGGCCAGTCTTCGATGCGCTGGCTCTTCGAATCTTCAGCGAGTTTGGCGACAGCGCGATCCGCTGCGGCGACGAGCAAGGCGTCATAGGTCTTGTAGGCCGGCGGCAACCACTTGGGAGGACGATCCGTGAGGACCTTTTGCAGGAACGTGGTGGTGCGCCAACGATATAGATTGGGTTGATCTCCGAGGTAGGGCTCGAGAATCAGCGCCAGGGCTGCGCGGCGGAGCGCCACCAAAAAAGAAACTTCTGGTGAATCGGCATCCGCGATACCGTTCCAATCCTTGAGACCATCGATCAGTTCTTTTGTACGATCGTCTTTCGGCGCGGTGATTTTCGCGGCGGCGGACAGTTGATCTGCGAGGAACATGTGGGGATAACTGTAGGTGTCGGTTTGAACCTTCAGCATGTCGGTTGGGCGCAGACCGTGCTTGTCGTGAAGCAGATCGTAGATGCGCGCGGTGCGATAGGGTTCCTCCCAGCGGTCGGTCAAGTAAGCTTTGTAGGAGGGGCCAACGACTCGTGCGTTGGCGGTGACGATCAGGCCGCTATCGGGATTCAGCGCTTGCGGAAGCTGATCGAAGGGGATGTAGCCGGTCCATTCATAGTCATCCGTTTCGCCTGGGGAGGGAATTTCACCGCGACCTTTCTTGCGAATGGGAACGCGAGCGGCCATGACGTAGCCGATGTTGCCTTGCACGTCGGCATAAACGGCATTTTGCGCCGGGCCCCAGACTTTCTTGAGGATACTGCGAAATTCTTCCCAGTTTTGCGCTTTGCCCAGCCAGTTGTAGACGTTGGACAAGCCGCCGGATTCGGTGGCGGTCCAACGCAGGGCGTAGGACTTGCCGGCTTCGCGGCGGACAATTGGGCCGTGGCGGGTTACTACAAGTTGGAGATGTTCATCGGGCTGGCCCTTCACCCGGATTACCTCGTCGAAAAACTGCGCCTTCACCCATTTCCCATTCACACGATATTCGTCAGCTGCGGCGGGGTTGAAGGTTTCCGAGTAGAGATCCTGCACGTCGGCGCCATTGTTGGTGAAACCCCAGGCGATGCGGTCGTTGTGGCCAATGACGACGAGCGGTGCGCCGGGCAATGTGAAGCCTTTGACGTTCCAGCCGGGCGCGGTGAGATGGATTTCGTACCAGATCGGAGGGATGGACAGTTCCAGGTGGGTGTCGTTTGCGAGCAGCGGCTTTCCGGTGGCGGTGTGGTCGCCGCTCACGACCCAGTTGTTGCTGCCGAGGCTGTGACGAATCTCGCGGCTGGAGTTCCCCAGATAGCCAAGCACCGAAGCGGCCAACGCCGATGTCAGATCGGGCAGGGCTTCTACGCCGGCATTGTCAGGCGCGCGTGTGACGCCGGCCTTGAGCACGGCGTCGGGCTCCATGTCGTCTTCGTCGTCGTCATCATTCTCGTCTGGGTCAACCCTGGAACGCTGGGAGCCGTCGTTTATTACGTTGGGGTCGCCGACGACGAAATGATCCATGGCGGCGTCTGGTGAAAATAGATCGCGGGCGCGTTCCCAACCGACGCGGTCGGTGACTTTCGCGCGATCTAGTTCTTCTTCCCAGGTGTCGGTGAGTGTCTGGTACATGTAGCCGGAAATGACCAGGGTGTCGGTTGGCTGCCAGGGTTGGGGTTTGTATTTGAGCAGAGAAAATTCGAGCGGCAGTTGATCCCGGTGCTGTTCGATGAAATGGTTAACGCCGCGCGCGTACGCTTCGAAGATTGCGCGAGACGCAGGGTCCATCTGACCAAGGTCGCGGTCGGCGGCGCGTCCGAAGCCGAAAGTGCGGAATTGTTTGTCGACGTTCAGGGTGGCCGGACCCAAAATCTCGGAAAGCTGGCCGCGGGCGACCCGGCGGAGCAGATCCATTTGCCAGAGACGGTCTTGCGCCATCACGTAACCGTGTGCTTCGACCATGTCTTCGACGGAATTTGCGCGGATGTGCGGCACGCCCCAACGATCGCGCTCCACGATTACGTCTTTTTGTAGGCCGGGAAGAGCGATCGATCCGTCGAGCCGCGGCAGAGGGCGATAGATGAACCACCAAACGACGGCTCCTACGGCGACGACGATGATGGCGACGGCCCAGAATAAGAAACGCAGGATGGCGCGCAAGCTGGCTCCCGACAGTAAAGACGAAACTGTGAGTGTAGAAGAGCAGTGATGGGGGCGCAACCGCGACCGCCCTGGAGGTTGTGGCGCGCGGATCGAAGACGGATAGCGAAATCTGCTCGTATGGTGGTGTGCGCCTCCGTACAGCTTGTCTGGCACGCACCCCACCCGCGGAGGTCCGGCCCGAGCTGATACAATGCA
>Ga0210384_10008566_pt1 | contig 10640 bp, 10 predicted proteins | sample IncBWH2MmetaG_FD_160574 | JGI IMG/M metagenome (GOLD analysis project Ga0210384, IMG submission 160574) | Forest soil microbial communities from Barre Woods Harvard Forest LTER site, Petersham, Massachusetts, United States - Inc-BW-H-2-M | ecosystem: Environmental > Terrestrial > Soil >...
TGTCGGCCTCGCCATGCCTTTTGTCCTGCAAGTGTGGATGTTCGCCGCCCCAGTCGTCTATTCGGTACAGGCGGTACCAGCCCGGTTTCGCCAATTGTATTTGCTGGATCCAGTGGCTGGACTCATCGAGAATTTCCGTCGAGTCTTGATTTTTGGAGAAGCCCCCGACGGCGCCTCGCTCACCATCTCTGCTTCCATCACGATCGTGGCGCTGACAATTTCTTACGTCTATTTCAAATCTTCCGAAGGCACGATGGCGGACCTCATTTGAGCTTGCGATGATTGACCTGAAGCTGAATCACGTTGGCAAGAAGTACATGCTTCGTCCCACCGGCAGTTCGCCGAAGCGCTGGTATCGACGTTTCGCCAACCGATCCTCGGAAATGTGGGCTCTTCGAGATGTCAGTTTTGAGGTGAAAGAGGGAGAGGCTGTCGGCATTGTGGGGCATAACGGAGCCGGCAAGACAACCGTCCTCAAACTTCTTTCCAGCATCACCACTCCCACCCGCGGCGAGATCACGATTCGAGGCAGGCTCGCAGCGCTGGTGGAGGTAGGTTCAGGGTTTCATCCCGAACTCACCGGCAGGGAGAACGTTTATCTCCACGGCGCTATGCTCGGCATGCGCCGCTCGGAAATCGCGCGCAAGATGGAGAGCATTGTGGATTTTTCGGGCGTCGACAAATACATCGACGTGCCCGTCAAGCGATACTCGTCCGGCATGTACGTGCGCCTGGGCTTTTCCATTGTGGCTCATCTCGATCCCGACATCCTGCTGCTCGACGAAGTCCTTGCCGTGGGAGACGTCGCATTCCAGGCGAAGTGCCTGGAGCGGATCGGAGAATTGAGAAAAAGCGGCCGCACGATCGTATTTGTTTCCCATGATCTGGCTGCGGTTTACCGGGTATGTGACCGGGCGCTTCTGCTCGATCGCGGCCAGATTCTGTTCGATGGTGCGCCCCGGGCCGTGATCCATCAGTATCAGCAGATGACCTTCGCTGATTGCGGCGCCTCCGAGGGACATCCGGAGAAACCGGCAGAATGCCTCAGCGTCTCATTCTCTTCGGTCGATTCTTCCGATTGCGTGCGAACCGGCTATCCCATGATTGCTCGCCTGGGCTATCGAAGCGGGGAGACGATTCCCGATGCCGTATTTCGAATCTCGCTCTATTGGCCCAGCGGCTATCTCTGTGCACAACTAACGAACGAAAGCTCTGGCCCCGGCCTCAGGCTGGAACCCGGCTTGGGAGCGATCGAGTTTCTATGCCCGATTCTGCCGGTCGTGCCTGGTCTTTACCGTGTCGATGTGGGAATTGAGAGCGGCGCACAAGAGATTGATCTGCGGCAGCGATGCGCAACCCTTTGCGTTGAGAGCGGGAAAGCAGCTTCGGGAGACTTCTATATCGAGAATTCCTGGAACATTCGACCCGGGCCTCCTTCAACTTCTTGAAATGAAAGGTTGGCCGACCCGCCAAAACAGCCAGGCCTGGCGCGAGTCCAGGCCTGTTCGAGTTGCGAGCCCCAGTTCAGCGAGGATAGTTCAGCTTCCCTCAGTAGTGAGGCAACGACGTGCCATTCAGAGCAGCGGTGATCAAGGTGCCGGCATAAGCAAGGTCCGCATTGAGAGGGGTCGTGAAGTGCATTCCCAATCTCCAACTGGCCGGAGCCTCAGCATGGACGCCGGACAGGATCACCCATCCCCTTCCGGATGCGCCTTCCACCATCGATGATGTGCCGTCCGGGTATTTGGAGACGACCTCACCCCAGCCGTCGAGCTCCGGACCATCCTGCCAATACATATCCATTGAGGAGCTGCGCGGGAACGAAAGTTCGACGGCTTCCTTGTTGATCCCCTTGTTGTAGTCGGCATAGAAGTTGAACCAGACGCCGTCGGTCAGGTCCAGGCCGTTGTAAATTGAGTAGCCGCCGAAAAAAGCGCCGGCGCAGATTCCCAAGTAGTGCAGCCCATCATTGACGACCGCATTGTGAATATTTGTTGTGGCCGACCTCGAGAGATTGTTGCCGATGGTGATGGAGTTCCCGCCGGGTACGATCAACAGCCGGTACGCTGCGAGATTGCTCTCGCTCATGCCCTCTATATGGCTCGTATCCACAGTCCTGTAGTTGAGTTTGAGAGAAGCAAGAACGGCTTCAACAGCGGCAACATCCGTGGACGAAGTTCCTGTTCCGTTATAGAGAAGGACCGAGGGAGTGCTACTTCCAACGATCGGCGCCGAGCCGGATACCGGTTGCCCAGATGGCTGATTGGGAGGACCGCCAATAGAATTCGATGATCCGCAGCCGGTCGAGATGACTAACGCAACCAGGGCGACGATCACTCCGTAACGCATTGTGCCTTTAATGGGGACGGGGGAAGAATGCAAGAGACCTCCTTAAAGGGTCGCAACAAGCTCCAAGATGAGATTTGAAACAGAAACCCTCTTCAAGCACCGTGAGTTCTATGACGCAGAGGGTCCGTCTTGGAACAAGATTCTACCGAGCCTCAAAGGAAAAGAAAGACACGTTGGTGCACCGAACAGGACCGTTGGTACATGGGCTAGGAGAGTCCGGAAGGTCATCTCTGTTGTGCAGCTCTCGTGCGAGAACTGCGCCACGTGACTGAGGCGGCAGCTTCGATCGGGTTTGGACTCACATCATCGGGGCGACGCAAGAAAACAAAAGCAGAACGGGACTGTCGATGCGCCTGCCAGGCTGCAGCGATTGCGCCACTGCAGGAATGTCATTGCCGCCAAAGTTCGAGAGCCTGAAGGGAGACCCAAGACTCTTGATAAGCAGCCGGGTTGCTAAAGAGGCGATAGCTCATCTTCTTTTCCCTCGTCCTTGCTATTTCCCCGACCCAGCCTCTTCTCCAGGAATTGCCGTGCCAGGTCCTTGCCGCCTGTGCCGAATGCGATTGCCAACCCAAGCATTGTGGCTCCAAAGGCAATTCCGAAAGCAACCAGCATGGTCTGTTCCGCTACTCCCACCTCCTCAAAGGCCATGGACAGTACAAAGATAATGATGATGGTGCGGATGGAAACGCTCAGCAGCCGAGGTGAGGGCAAGTTGGCATTCACTGCAGCCAGTAGCGCAGCGCGCGACAAAAAGGTGGCGCCGAGCAGGCCGAAAAATATGGTGAAGAGTGCCGCAAACAGGCGAGGTAAGAAAAGGAAGAACCTGGCGATTTGCTCCTGCAGGCCAAAAATCCCCAGAACACTTACCCCGAGCAGAATAAAACCCAGCCAAGCCACCCAGAACACAAACCGGCATAGCAGGTCTGTCGCCGGAGGTAACGCGGCCTTCGTCAGCAGTTGGGAGGCGCCTGCGTTTTCCGCGAGCTTGTCGAACTTGATGAGCCTGAGGATGCTGCGCAAAAATACTTTGAAGAGGTACGCAACCACCCACCCTACAAACGCCATGATCACCACTACGATGATCCGCGGAAGGATGTGGGCGAAGCCTCTGGCAAGCTCCTGCACAGCCTGAGTCAATTCGCTGATAATCATTTCCCACATGATGACCTCACTCTCTACCGTTCCATCGCTCCAGCAGATACGGTTTCATTCGTTCGAATTCAAGGCATAAGGCTTCGATATTGTCTTCGACCGTGACGGCGGAACCATCGCGGTTCTCCACCAGGAATGTGAACACTCTGCCGCGAAAAAGAGGCGCCAGCGCCTGGATGATGTGATCCCGGCTGATGACCGATTTGTGATAGGCCGCGGCAAACTCGTAAACCGTCTTGACCCACAATTCCGTGGGGTAGCGAAAGCGGGCTTCGTCCAAACGAGAGATCCCCTGCAGTTCCGCCAGAGTCGATGGGGAAAGAATTGATTGAAATAGCGATTCCAACTCGGCGACCCCGGTCAGGAACATGTCTCGCAGCCGCCTCCGGTTTACTCGCAATGGATCGAGAGTGAACTCCCGCTCCGCGCCGGTCGTAGGGATTGGCTGAGATCCCATCTTGGTAGTCCACAACGAAAAATTCGGTTCCAGGGAAGCGAACAGAGCCCCGACGGTTCGGCGCATAGCTGGAACCAAATCGGCGGAACGACGCTCAACATGCTCCTTGGTTCCAAGGAAAGATTGGCAAATGCGGTACCCACCAGCAATCGCACTCAGAGTGAACTGAGTTTCGGAACCAGCCTGAGCGGTTTCGTCATGCCATGCATTTTGGGCAAGAAAATGGCTTCCGAGGCGACAGGAGAATGCGAAGTCCAAAGCGTATGGCTCGCGGATTCGCAATCCATAAAGCGCACGGGCCATGGGATAGAGCAGATTCGTTAGGAGCATCCCATCAAATTTGTGCCTGCGATATGTGGGCAACACGAGGTCGAATTCTTCCTTGTAAACCGGTCGCAGGACAGTTGTGAGCCAGTCCGCTGTGATTTGAGTGGATTCTGGGGAAATCACCGCGCACGCCTTGGCGCGCAGCAATTCGGCAGCGGCCAGAATTGTCCGCAGCGCCGTTCCCCGGGCGGGAGTGCTCGCATACTGCGTGCTGATCGAGTGCAGTGTACGGAGGGCATACACCTTGGAGGGACTCTTCGCGTCGCCGATTCCCGCGCTCACCACCAGTTCGGGCGTACCATCCCGCGAGCCCCCGTCCGCGTTGATGATGGCTGCTCTCTCCCGGGGAAAGTAGGTCAGGATGCCCGCTCGAATCGTTTCAACGACGGCACCGATGGTTTTGGCGTTGTTGTGAGTGGGCACGCCCACCAGGATGTCCACCTCACCGACATTGATGAGTTGGCTTAGAAAAGCATCCGTGAGAAAACTCTCCTCCGCCAATTTGACCACTGTCATTTGACGTCGATCCCCTGCCAGCCATGCTTCAGATTCGTCGTAACCGAAACCAGTAAAAATGATAAGGGCCCAAAGTCAGCAGATACGGCAGTTCGCTCACCCGCGGAAAGATGTTCCTGCCGAACATTTCGATCAGAAGATTTCCTTTGAAACGGCGTAAGTCCAGCTCGACAGCCTGTGCGGCATTGGCAAGATTATTGACCACCAGAATCGTCTCATCGCCCAACCGGCGCACGTACGCCAGTATTCGGTGATTGACCGGATAGAGAAATTCTATCGACCCGCTGCCGAAGACACTCGTCGTCTTGCGAATGGCTATGAGGCGGGCCATCCAGTTAAGCAGAGAGTGTTCGGTGCGTCTTTGCGAAAAAACATTGACGGCCGGATAACCATAGACTGGGTCTTGGATCAACGGCGCATATAGTTTTTCCGGATCGGCGGCGGAAAATCCTCCGTTCCAGCCTCCGCTCCACTGCATTGGAGTTCTGACTCCATTGCGGTCGCCCAAATTGATGTTGTCACCCATTCCGATTTCATCACCGTAATAGACAACAGGGGTTCCCGGCAAAGACATCAGCATTCCGTTCAACAACTCAATCCGCCTCCGGTCGTTGTCGAGCAAGGGTGCCAACCGGCGTCGAATTCCGCGGTTCAGGCGCATCGTCTTGTCTTGGGCGTATGTGTCGTTCATGTAGTCCCGTTCTAAGTCCGTGACCATTTCGAGCGTCAACTCGTCATGGTTGCGCAGGAACAGGCACCACTGGCAGGAGGGTGGGATTTCCGGTGTCTGCTGCAAGATTTCGGTGATGGGCTTGCGGTCTTCCAGCTTCACTCCCATGAACATCCTCGGCATCAGGGGGAAGTGAAACGCCATGTGGAATTCATCTCCGTCGGCAAAGTAGGGCCGAAGTTCCGCAGGCCATTGATTGGCTTCGGCCAGAAGCATCTTGCCGGGAAATTGTTCATCGAGCTTTCGCCGTAGCTCTTTTAAAATGGCGTGGGTCTCAGGCAAATTCTCACAATTCGTTCCTTCGCGTTCCACCAGGTACGGGACCGCATCCAGCCGGAAGCCGTCAACCCCCATTTCCAGCCAGAACTTCATGACATTCCACATCTCTTCCCGAACCGCAGGGTTGTCATAGTTGAGGTCGGGCTGGTGGCTGAAGAAGCGGTGCCAAAAATAGGATTTTGAAACCGGATCCCACGCCCAATTGGACAACTCTGTGTCGAGAAAATTGATTCCAGCCTCGGGATATCGAGTGTCGGTATCGCTCCAGACATACCAATCGCGGCGCGGGTTCTCCTGCGAGCTTCGAGCCTGCTGAAACCAGGGGTGCTGATCCGATGTGTGATTCAGCACCATTTCGATGATCACTCTTATCTGGCGCTCGTGAGCCGATCGCAGGAAGGTTCTGAAATCCTCCAAAGTCCCGTAGCTGGAATGGACGGAGTAGTAATCGGCAATATCGTAGCCGTCGTCGCGCAAGGGTGACGGGAAGAACGGCATCAACCAGACTGTGTTGATTCCCAATTCCGCCAGGTAGTCCAGTTTCTGATCAAGCCCTTGGAAATCGCCAATGCCATCTCCGTTGCTGTCATGGAAAGTACGAACATGCGCCTGATAGATAATCGCGTGTTTGTACCAAAGCAGATCCTCCTTTAAAGGCAAACCCGCTTCCTCCTCGTATAGTGTCGTGCTGCCTCACCCGGCCCGGGCCTGTAGCTCATTTCTGGGGCCGGCAGTGTCATCTGTCTCTGCTGATTGCTCATGCGGCGGAGACCCTCGACTGCGACTCCAGCCTGTTCGCTCGCTCATCGAGCCGCACTTCGCAGAGTTCCGCGATCAAAGTGCTCGCCCAGCGATAGATGTTGTGTTCCCGGACGACCCTGCGCATGCGCTGCATCCTGGCCTTCCGCTCCTCGGTGCTCATCTCAAGAGCGAAACGGATGGCTTCCGCCATCTGCTCGATGTCATAGGGGTTCACCAACAGCGCGTCGGGCAATTCGCGGGCCGCGCCGGTGAAACGACTCAGTACAAGCACTCCTTGTTCATCATGGCGCGCGGCCACAAATTCCTTGGCCACCAGATTCATTCCGTCGTGCAGCGAAGTGACCAGGCAAAGATCGGCGGTCCGGTAGAACCGCTGGATTTCGTGGTGGCTGTGCTGCCGTTTCATGAAGATGATGGGCTTCCACTTGCCCGTCTGGAAGCGCCAGTTGATCCGCTCTGCTTCCGCCTCCACTTCTCCGAGCAAATCGTGGTAGCGCTTGATGTGGGTGCGGCTGGGCGCTCCGATCTGCAGAAAGGTGAATTTGTCGCGATAAGTCGCGTGCTTTTCCAGAAGCCGTTCGATCGCCAGGAATCGCTCCAGAATGCCTTTGGTATAGTCCACGCGATCCACGCCCACCCCCAGAAACGCCGCTTCAACTCCCAGTTCCCGCAGCAATGCAACCCGCTCCATGTAGACGGATTCCCCCGCGTCGGCGGGAGCATTCTCTGGGAACTCTACACTGATGGGAAACGGTTTGACCACGGTGCGATGTTCTTCACGATTGACCGTGAAATGTTCCCAGTCAATCCGTGATTCCAGAGCGCGATCCACCGTTTGCAGGAAGTTCGTGCAGTGGGATTGAATATGGAAGCCTATCAAGTCTGCCCCCAGCAATCCATCCACTAGTTCTTTTTGCCACGGACAAATGCCGAACGCCTCCGGGTTCGGCCACGGGATATGCCAGAAAATCGCCACTCGCGCATCCGGGCGGGCCTTCTTGATCATCCGGGGTAGAAGCGCGAAATGATAGTCCTGCGCCAGAAGCACTGGACGCTCCATTCCCTCCATTTCTTTCAGTACAGCATCTGCGAACCGCCGGTTGGCCCGTTCATAGTGCTCCCAGTCGGACCCCCGAAAAAGAGGGCGCGTGTGGGCAATATGGCAGAGCGGCCACAGCCCTTCGTTGGAAAAACCATAGTAGTATCCTTCCTCTTCTTCCTTGCTCAACCAGACTCGACGCAAGGTGTAGCGGGGATCGTCGGGCGGAACGCGTAAGCGGTCATGCGTGTCCACGGTCTCGCGGTCCGCGTCCCCGCTCCCATGCGCAACCCATGTTCCATCACAAGCGCGCAAGATGGGCTCGAGCGCGGTGACCAGCCCGCTGGCCGGAACGATCGCCTCCACGCCCTTGCCTTGATGTTTATGAATGTAGGGTTCTCGATTTGCAACTACGAACAGGCGGCTTTCCCCCAATTTGTCCCGCACGTGGACCGAGAGTCGTTCTGCCGTCCAGAACGTGTCCCCGGCCTGGCGCAACTGAGCTTCCTGCTCGGCGGCGGAGCGAGCCGCCGTGAGACTGGCAGCGAAGGTTGCCATTTCATTGGCCAGTGGCCGAAATAGATCCAGATCTGATGCGGACGGCCGCGACGAGGCCTTGCCCACTCGCAAGGCGCGCATCCACTGCGCCGCCCGGGCGATCGGACCGGCGATGCTCCAGCGCACAATCAGCAGCGTTGTGAGTGTGATCAGGAAAACCAGCACGAGCACGCGCAGAAACGTGTCGCGCCACACCCTCCTGCTTTGGGCATTGATGTAGCCAGCGTCGTGAATGATGGCCAGGGCGCCCACAACCGCTTCGCCCTGATGAAGTGGGACTGCATAAATGTAGACCGAAGCCTCTCCCACGCGGATGTATTCCCCTGCGCTTTGGCCGCTCGAAGCCACCTGCCGGGCCACTGGAGGTTCGACGGGGAGTTGCGGCGCCAGTGCGGGAGTGACGGCGATGGATTGGCCTTGAGGGTTATAGACAACAACTCCCGTCAGGTGTTCCCGATTGCCGAACCGCTCAACGATCAGCTGAAGGTCTTTACGTGAACCCTTCTTGAGATAGGGCTCGACTTTATCCGCGAGGCTTTCTCCCAACACCTCCGCACGGTGCTCCAAATCCCGGCGCAGCCCCCGCTTTTGAAATCGCACCTCATAGTAAGAAGAGAATAGCGAGATCAGTGTGATCCCAACGATCAGCGAGATAGTAAGGCGAAGTGTTAGGAGGCGCACAAATGACCTTAGCCCAACGTTTATCGCGAAGCGACGACGTCACCGCCCGCGCGGGTCGTGGTACCGAGATGGCTTCGCCACACAATTTTCGATTCTACTTCCCTGTATTTTTCAGGGTCGCTATCCAGCGCGCTACTACCACCAGCCTTTTCGGCGCTGGCCCAACGTAGTGTGTGGGATAGCAGGTGATCAGCGTCAGGCGCGCCGAAGGAGACTGCTGTAAGGCCGAAAGATCCGTGGGCTCAACCACACGACGGCCTGTAACTTCGAATTGGTAGACTTCGCCCCGTCTCCGGAGGTCAATCTCATCCCCCTCGCGCAACTCGTCGAGGTGACGGAAAAAAGTGTCCCTGTGGGCGACGATGACCGAGTTTCCGGAAGATCCGGGACGAGCCGAATTCTCCATATGGCCGGGCCCAAGCTTGAGGGACTTGCGCGAGGTGCCCTCCACGACCACCGCATCCAAATTGATTTTTGCGATAGTGAGCCGGACTAGCGAGTCTTTATCGCTAGCCGGAATCACTTCTGGTTGTGCGCTCTGCTGTTGCCATTCCAAGGCCAACTTTCTTTGACCGGCATACATCTGCCAGTACTCGGAGCACACGTAAATGAGCAACAGCAGTCCGGCGCAGGTTAGGAAAAAAGCGAGCCGTCGCCGCATAAGGCCTTGACCTTTCGACAACGGCGCACGCTCAACATCAAATCATCTCGCTCGCCGTCGGGGAATGCTCTTTCCATCTCGTCCACCAGGTTCCAAACGATCACCGCTGGTTTGCCAATAACCTCCGGCTCAGCAGCCCCGCCGCTAACAAGCCGAAACCTAACAAACCAAGCAGCGGCAGTGGACTGGCCGTGTCTGGCATGCTCTCGGTACTTTCGGGTGCGGTGGTGCTGGCCGTCATGGGCGCACTGGGAGTCGCAGTGGGTGTTGGATCAGCCACGACGGGAGTGCTGGCAGCCACAGCGGGTTTTGGATCGGCAACGGCGGGCGCACTGGCAGCCACAGTGGGTGTTGGATCGGCCACGACAGGAGTGCTGGCAGTCGCAGCGGGCGTTGGATCGGCCACGACGGGAGTGCTGGCAGTCGCAGCGGGTGTTGGATCGGCCACGACGGGAGTGCTGGCAGTCGCAGCGGGCGTTGGATCGGCGACGGCGGGAGTGCTGGCAGTCGGAGCGGCGCAGTGTTCGGAAATCATATTCACAGCAGTGACGATCACAGTGTTATCGGCGGGACCGGAACTCGGGGCTACATTCGTTGTTTGCCCGATGATCTCGACGTCATGGCCCACATGGGGCGTCAGGTCGACTGTGCTGCTGGTGATTCTAAACGTCTGAGTTGTGCCGTCCTCGGCTATGGTGTAGTTCCTATCGGAGCCACCGAGGCATCCCTTGATGCTGGCCTGCTCGGGGTTGCTGTTGGGCGCTGGAGTCTGTCCAAATCCCAATGTGACTAGCAGAACTGGTACAACGATCAGCAGACATATCCTTTTCATGAAATTCTCCCAAGATTCTCGCCGCGTGCGCTTTGAGAATCTCACTTAGGATTTGATTTTGCTGCCGATCCCTAACGCAGAACTCTCGCGTGTTGTGCACCGGTCGAGCTTTCGGCCCGAGGAACCTGGAGCATCCAGAGTGGAGCAACACAAACTCTAGGTGGACGGCCCACGATTGTCTGTTCAAAACCGCTCACAATCAACGCATCCGACGGGAAGGTTCTCACGGTTCAAACAGAATTCTGCACGGCAGGCTCAATAACCGGTCTCTTGTAGCAGCGTTTTAAATCGAGT
>Ga0210384_10008567_pt1 | contig 10640 bp, 8 predicted proteins | sample IncBWH2MmetaG_FD_160574 | JGI IMG/M metagenome (GOLD analysis project Ga0210384, IMG submission 160574) | Forest soil microbial communities from Barre Woods Harvard Forest LTER site, Petersham, Massachusetts, United States - Inc-BW-H-2-M | ecosystem: Environmental > Terrestrial > Soil >...
AGAGGGACTGCGACTCTCCCGCAGCCGGATTCTATACCAGCTTCACTCCTCAGAAAACCCTCGCTACCGAAAGATTTTGGAGCAGGCGCTGGCAGCGCTCGACGAGCAGATCATTCGACTTGGCTGACTTTTGCGGAGCTAGGATTAGTAAACGCGGCTTGCCGATCTCCCTGCCGTATAATGCTCTTATTCCGATGAAAGCCTACGTTTACGTTTCGCTTAAGAAAACAGTCCTCGATCCCCAAGGCAAGACTATCCACGGCGCGCTGAAAAAAATGGGCTACAAGGGACTGGAAGAGGTCCGCCAGGGCAAGTACTTCGAACTTACGCTCGATGGCGGTTTGAGCCGTGAAGAGGCACAGAGCGAAGTGGAGCGTATTGCGCGCGACGTCCTCACCAACCCTGTGATTGAGGAGTTTCGCTGCTCTCTCGCAGAGTAAGGACTTGGAGTCCTCCGCATGTGTGGCATTGTTGGGTATGTCGGTAAGAAAGAAGTCGTCCCCATCATTATTGAGGGACTACGGAAGCTTGAATATCGTGGCTATGACTCCGCCGGAATTGCAGTCGCCGGCAATGGGGACAAACTACAAGTCCGCCGTGCCGAAGGTAAGCTTCGCAATTTGGAAGAAGCGATTCGGCTGAAGCCGCTCGCTGGCAGCTACGGCATTGGCCATACCCGTTGGGCGACCCACGGACGGCCCACGGAAGAAAACGCACATCCGCATCGCGACTGCACCGGAAAGATCGTCGTCGTACACAACGGCATTGTCGAAAACTATCTCAGCCTGAAAAAAAAATTGATTGAAGAAGGTCACAAGTTTTCGACCGAGACCGACACCGAAGTCATCGCCCATCTGATCGAAAAGCATCTTTTCAAAACCGGCAATGGCCACCATCCCACTTTGGAAGTAGCCGTTCGTAAAACGGTGAAAGAGCTGACCGGAGTTTTCGCATTGGGAGTTATTTCGGTCGATGAACCGAACAAAATCGTAGCCGCGCGCAACGGCCCGCCTTTGGTGGTTGGCCTGGGCAACGAGGAATATTTCGTGGCGTCAGACGTTCCCGCCATTCTGTATCACACGCGCGACATCTTTTTCCTGGCCGATGGCGACATGGCTATAGTCACACCCGCGGGCGTGCAACTCACCGATTTCGACGGCAATCCCATTCAGCGCCAGGTGCAACACGTGACCTGGGATCCCATCATGGCGGAAAAGGGCGGCTTCAAGCACTTCATGCTCAAAGAAATCTACGAGCAGCCGCGCGCCGTCCGCGACACCACGTTGGGACGCATTTCGCTCGACACCGGCCGCATTTTTCTCGATGAGATGCAAATCAGCGAAGCCGAATTTCGAGCTGCGAAAAAAATCAACATCGTCGCCTGCGGCACCAGTTGGCATGCGGGACAAGCCGGCAAGTTCATGATCGAGAGTTTCGCCCGCGTCCCGGTCGAGGTCGATTACGCCAGCGAATGGCGCTACCGCGACCCCATCGTCAGTCCCGACACGATCACGCTGGTAATTTCACAGTCCGGTGAAACCGCCGACACCATCGCCGCCCAGCGCGAGGCCAAGGCCAAGGGTTCAAAGACTCTGGCCATCTGCAATGTGGTCGGTTCCATGATTACTCGCGAAGCCGCCGGAACCATCTACACTCATGCCGGACCAGAGATCGGTGTGGCATCTACCAAGGCCTTCACCTGCCAACTCACCGCTCTTTATCTTTTCGCCCTTTACCTGGCACAGGTGCGCAGTACCATGACCGCCGAGCAAACCCGCACAGCCGCTGAGGAACTTACTTTGATTCCCGGCAAGCTCGAAACCATCTTCACTCACGATGAAAAGTGTGAAGACCTGGCCAGGCGCTTTCAGCGCGTTCACGATTTTCTGTTCCTCGGCCGCGGCATTCACTATCCCATCGCCCTCGAAGGCGCGCTGAAGTTAAAAGAAATTTCCTACATCCACGCCGAGGGCTACCCCGCAGGCGAGATGAAACACGGACCCAACGCTCTGATCGACGAAAATCTTCCGGTGGTGATCATCGCCACAAGAAACGCCAAAGATCCGGACTCGATGCTGCGCTACGAGAAGACGATGTCGAACCTGAAAGAAGTGAAAGCACGCTCAGGCGTTGTGATTGCGCTGGCCACCGAAGGCGACGAAGAAATCAAAGAATCCGCCGACCACGTTCTGTACGTGCCACCAGCGCCCGAAGAACTCTCCCCAATTCTGGAAATCGTTCCTTTGCAGTTGCTGGCCTATCACATTGCGGTCCGGCGGGGATGTGACGTGGATCAGCCGAGGAATCTGGCCAAGTCGGTTACGGTGGAGTAGTCAGACCGCGCCCGCCGCCTCGACATCGGTGTGGCAGAAATCATCTCCCTTGAACAGGAGCGCCTCGCCGGTCTCCTTGGCCAATGCGTAAGCGAAGCAATCGCCGAAATTAAGCCCTGCGCGATGGCGACCTTTGCCGAAATCGCGATATGCCTCGCGAGCAATACGCGCCTGGTTCAACGTGACTGGTTCGATGCCGATTTCGACATCGCGCAACAGGTCATCGAACCGCCGGCTCAGAACCGGATTCTGGTTGCTGTCAACTACAACGCCCGCCTCGACATAGCTCACCGCTGACATACGGCAATCCCGCGATCGACTCAAGATCGCACCAATCGACGCTGCGTCGTGTTCGTCTTTCAGGATCGCGATAATTACCGATGTGTCAACGATCACTTGGGCAGACCTTTTTCGTCGTACAACAATTCGCCATGATCCATCGAGTTGTACGGCTCTTTCCACAACGGGGCGCATTCCCTCCCGATCTGCAGCAGCCGCTCCGCCAAATTGCCCTTCTTGTTGCGGCGCACCCGCTCCAGCCGCTCTTGCACCGCCTTGTCCACCGCGGCAGTCATGCTCTCCCCAGTCGCCCGGGCCAATTCCCGGACTAAGCGATGAGTCCTCTCATTCTTGATGTTCAAGCTCATGTTCTACCTTCTACCCGTTGTATTCTACCATTCTACCACCCGCCACAACCTCCTGCAAGCCATCACTAACGCCGCAATCCCCGCTCCCCACACCGCAAACGCCATGTCGACCACCCACTTCGGCGCCGCTTCCACTCTTCTTAAAAGAAACGGTAGCAAATTCCACGTCGTGATGTGAACAAAATCCCATGCATCCTGCCTCATCGATTCATTATTCAATCTCCACGCGTCCATCTTTCCCAAGGCAAACGCCGTAATATTCTCGAAGCGCAGTGCGATCACAAACGTGGGATGCCCCATTGTTTCCATCTGATAAATCTCCAGCGGCAGCCAGAATGCAAGCGAGGAAAGTTGGATGATGAAGCTAATCGCGGCGATCGCAAGCCCGCCCCGCCACACCAGCGGCCCCACTTCACCTCGGTGACGCAACAACAACGGCACCGCCAGCAGCGCCGCCAGTTCCACCGAGGTTGAAACATAACGATCGCCCCAGGCGAAATCCCCCGCCCAGTAGGTGTATCGCGCATAAAAGCAAATGTAGCCGAGCAAAAGAAGAAGCGAGACCGCGCCATACGCGCGAATCTCTGGTGACAGTCGTTTCCACAAAGCCACCAGCAAGACAAACGCTAGCGGCAGCAGCGGGTCAAATAGAAAGATCGACTTCTCCGGCCTGAACAACGGCCCCAGGAAACCTTCGTAAAAGGGCGTGCTCCATGGAAAATTCGCCGGCAGGGTTGGGTCTGCCAGTCTCTGCTCTTTCGCAAAAAGCGAAACGTACGTGTTGGTGAACGACCCGAACCGGTAGAACTGATAGAGCCGGTCCGCCAAGACAAAAAATGCATACACGGGCGCGGCGACTCTGCAGTAATCCACACACCGCTGCCACAGTTCTTGTCCCCGCATCCGCTCAAACCAAAGCACGGCTAGAACAAAAACCCCCACTGCCATCAGGTCAAGTCCTGTGGTCAGTCGCGTCAGCAGGTTCAGCCCCAGCGCCGCGCAACCCCAGAAAAGCGCCCGCGTGCTGCCCGTCCGCAGCCATTCATATTGAAACGAAAATCCGGCCAGCGTCAGCAGCATGATGTAGTTGTTCTCCATCATGTTCTGCGTGTAATGCAGGTGCGTAGTACAGAACATCAGCGCCAGCACTCCCAGCACCGCTTCCCGCACACTGAAGCGCAACTGCCGAAGCAGCCGAAAGCTCACCAGCGCAGTGAGCACGTTTACCAAAATGCCAGTGCTGTAGCTGACCACAATGCTGCGCACCGCCGGATCGTCTCCATAACCCGCAAAAACTCTCCAGCCCGCGATCCAGGTACCAACCAGATCTGCAGGCAGCATCAACAAAGACTGTCCAATACCGTACCAGCTATAGAGCTGTCCGCCACGGCCGTGCAGGCCGAACTCGGGATACTCGTTGGGAAAAACCTGCGGCTCGGAAGTCCACAGCCAGTGCGTGGTCTGCAGGCGGTGCATGGTGTCGGCGGTTCCCAGTTCGCCAGATTGCACGACGAACGCAAGCAGGCCCGCCACCAGGCACAGCAGCACCAGCGGATCAGCCAACCAGCGACGGAGGCGCGAAGTCATCGCTTTGGATGGTAAATCCAAAACGACATTTTTCTCAGTGAGTTTCCCGGAAATATGTCTTTGACAAAACTATGCTCTCGAACTAACTTGGACAGCAAAACTTATGAGCCCATCGCCGAGGACCCGAACAATATTTTTCGTTCTGCTAACAGCCACAATCGCAGCCGGCGAACAGCCCGCTTATCAACAGGGAACGATCACTCAGAGCTCTTCCGGCTCACATAAGTACTATGAATTGAAAGGGCCCGCTGCATCCTACTACGAGATCAACCGTTGCGGTGACTTCCAGACAGGACAAGCCGTGGATTACCGAGTGGAGGACACGAAGATCTACATACGCCGGGAGGGCGGGAAAGACTATAAGTGCACAATAGAAGCGCGGGGGGGTACCAGCACCGACAACGCCGCCGCCGCTCCGGTCTATCAGCAGGGGACGATCATGGGTTATGACATCCGGCGCGATACCAGCATCTTTGGTGGCGGTGGTGGTGGTAATGGCGCTCCCGCTTCGCCCGTCCAAACCATGACCCGCCGCGCGAAGGTCTACGAATTGAGAGGCGCCGGCCTGGTCTACAAAGTTGACTACTGCGGTGCTTTCCAGGCCGGGAAGTTTGGGGTTGGACAGACCGTGGACTACCGAGTCGACGGGGAGAGGCTCTATATACGCCGCGACGAAGGCAAAGAATACAGTTGCAAAATAGAGGGCACTAGAACTGCAGAGAGCGCTAAACCCGACGCCCCTGCGACCAAGCCCTAGCAGCGCCCTTCCCCTACTTCAAGGCGACGCCATACAAATAGTCGTACGTACCCATCTGCCCCAACGCCAGACTGGCGCTGAAGGATGCGAAGAGCATCGACTTGTCCATAAACGTGACGAACACATCCTGCTGGATGCCGGCAGTGGTCACGCGAAAGGTGAACAGTCCGTAGCAGGGATCTTGCAACTGACCGGCGCTTCCGTAGAGATATGGAACGTCGGCAACTGGAGTAAGAGTCGCCTGAACTATCGTATTCCCCTGAGGGTCGCTCACGGTGACCTGGCCTCCGGCTGTGACTACCAGCGTCGCATTCCCCAGACTTGCATTCCCGGTCTCAACGTTGTTCATCCCTGTGCTGGCGCCTGTCTTCTGGTAGTAGATCGCTTTGTAGGTGCCTGCGAAAGATGGATCGAAGTCTTTACTCGCCGCTTTCCTCAAGCCAAGGATCGCTCCGTTGGGCGAATCCACCGCGAAGACCCCGTTCTCCGTACCGAAAATGTAGTCGACGCCACTGCCCTGCTCTGTAACCGTGAGAAACGTGCCGGAGGGATCAGGCTTGGCTTGCGTCAGGTCAATCGTGCCCGAATTAAACGGACTCCCGCTTTGATTGCCCTGGTTGAACGATCCAAAAGGCCAGTAAGAGGAATTCGATCCCAGACCCTGCGCGTTGATGGTGACCGATCCCACTTCAAGCCCGCCGGAAGACGTGCGGAACTGCATGTAGTTGTAGGAATGCCCGGCAAAGGTCGCCATCGAGATGGGACCGCTCTCCACGGCGGTGATGAGCGCGGGAGTATTCAGGCCCGGCCCGGTCTTGGCGGCCTGAATGACCATAGCGTAGCTTGGGACTTCGTAAGCGGCAATCAGATTGCCCGTGGGATCGCTCAGTGTGTAAGTGCCGTCGGAGTTCACCGTAAAGGGGACGGTCCCGCTGTCGCCGTTCGACACATCTGTGTAAGCGATGGTTCCCGCGGTGGAGTTGATAGTGATGTTCATAAAATCGCCAACCGAGGCAGTGCCGTGATAAACGCGCGAAGCGGGCGAGGGCATGGTTGTCCGCGGAGTCGAGCTACAGCTAACTAACAGAAACATCGTGAACAGGACAACAGCGGTGCGAGTTCGCATAAGAGAATCCTCATTGCGCGCACTAGACGCGCTAGAGCATGGATCGGCTGTACAGCGCGACGCGTTAGACCCGGAACCGCTCCGAATGTAATCTTGAGTAATCTCCAGGAAGCAAGAGTGTGTTACCTGTGGCCGCAGAAGATGGTTAGAGGCAAATATTTTGGTCCGACGCGATAGACTGTATCCGGAAAAATTCATGCCTCCCTGTTCATCCTGCGGTACCGAGATCCCGGCAACCGGACGATTCTGTTCCGCCTGCGGAACACCAGCTAATAGCAATGACGATGTCGCCACTCTCGACTTCGCCACAACAACTTCGCCTCTGCCGCCGCGTCCAGCTTCGTCAAGTTCTTCGCGCCCTTCCAGTTCCGCCGAATATCTGAGCGAAGGCCGTTTTCTGCCCGGGCGCCTTCTGGCCAGCCGATATCGCATCATCGCGTTGTTGGGAAAAGGCGGCATGGGCGAGGTCTACCGCGCCGATGATCTCACCCTCGGCCAGGCCGTCGCCCTTAAATTTCTGCCTGACGAGGCCGCTCGCGAACAAGGCCTGGTGGAACGCTTTAAGAACGAAGTTCGGATCGCGCGGCGTGTCTCTCATCCCAACGTGTGCCGCGTTTACGATGTGGGCGACGTGGAAGGCCACACCTTCTTCACCATGGAGTATGTTGATGGCGAAGATCTCGCTTCCCTGCTGCGCCGCATCGGCCGCCTGCCTGAAGACAAAGCTCTCGACATCGCCCGCCAGCTCTGCGCCGGATTGGCCGCCGCACACACCAAAGGCGTTCTTCATCGCGATCTGAAACCGGCGAACATCATGCTCGACGGCCGCGGCCAAGTCGTCATCACGGATTTCGGACTGGCCGGAATCGCCGATCAGATTCAAGGGACCGACGTTCGCAGCGGCACTCCCGCCTACATGGCGCCGGAGCAACTGGCTGGCAAAGAAGTCAGCACACGCAGCGATATCTACTCACTCGGCCTGGTGCTGTACGAAGTCTTCACAGGTAAGCGCGCGTTCTCCGCAAGACCCGGCGAAAAACCAGGGTCACAACCCGCTAGAGAAATCAGCCGGCCTTCATCAGTCGTTAAAGATTTAAATCCAGTGATCGAGCGTGTCATCCTTCGTTGTCTGGAAGAAGAGCCCTCGGCGCGTCCCGCCACGGTTCTCAGCGTGGCCGCGGCCATGCCCGGCGGAGATCCGTTGGCCGCGGCTTTGGCCGCGGGTGAAACCCCTTCTCCGCAGTTGGTGGCTGCCTCGGGAGAAACCTCCGGCCTGCGCCCGCGAGCCGCTGTAGCCTGCCTCGCTGCCGTGCTTGTTGGACTAAGCTTGGCCGCATTTCTCGGCGTCCACTACAGCGGCTTGGGACAAATGCACTTGGATCTCACCCCAGAGGTTCTCACCCAAAAGGCGCACGAGATGATCGCGCACCTGGGATATCCCGACCGCCCCACCGATATCGCTTACGGCCTCGATTTCGACAACGACTTCAAAGACTACGTCGAGAAAAATGACAAGCCACATCCCGACTGGAATACGGTGCTTTCCGGACGGCCTTCCCTGTTCCGCTTCTGGTATCGGCAGAGTCCACAGTACATGGCGGCGGAGGGTTATCAGGACCAACTACTCAATCCTGGCATTGTCTCTCGCGACGATCCTCCCAATGTTCTTTCAGGAATGATTGATCTTGAACTCGATGCCCAGGGAAATCTCATTTACTTTCAGGCCATCCCTCCTCAGAAAGAGAAGTCGCCGGATGCAGTTGCGATGGCCGATTGGAATCCCTTCTTCACAGCCGCGGCACTTGATTCCGCAAAATTTCAGAAGACAGAGCCGGTTTGGAACTCGCTGGCGAGTTCGGATTCGCGAGTTGCATGGACCGGAACATTGCCCGGATCAACACGGCCGCTGCGAGTAGAAGCAGCATCGTTGCACGGCAAGCCGGTCTTCTTCTCGATGATTGGAGACTGGACCCAGCCGGACCGAATGAAGACCGAGGATGTCTCGAGCGGAAGGAAGTTTCGCCGGGTACTCGCGCCGAGCCTGCTTATCTTTTCTTTGATGGCTGCTCTTTATCTGGCACGACGGAATTATCGCCAGGGACGCGCCGATCGCGAAGGCGCGCTCCGCCTTGGACTGGTTATTTTTGTCCTTGAGATCGCGCTATGGTTGTGCCGCGGCCATCTGGTCCCCAGTCTGGACACCTTCGGCTTGTTCGTCATGGCAGTCAGCACAGGCCTTTTTGTCTCAGGCACCACGTGGCTGCTTTACCTCGCGCTTGAACCCTGGGTCCGGCGTCGCTGGCCGCAAACCATCATCTCGTGGAGCCGCTTGTTGTCAGGGCAAGTGCGCGATCCGCTGGTAGGACGCGACATTCTTTTCGGTGTGATGCTCGGTATCGCCTGGATTCTCATTTTTCAAATCCGCTATATCCCGATGATGCGCATGGGAGCATCGCCGGGCCTTGGCTCTTCTGAATACCTGATGGGCGGACGCTCTGCGCTCGGGGTCTGGCTGATGCAGATTCCGATCTCGATCATCGGCACTCTGCAGTTCTTCTTTCTGCTGCTCGGTTTGAAAGTGCTCTTTGGGTTTCTGTTCTCACTGATTGGGCTGAAGCTGGTTCGCAGCACGGACTGGCTGGCAGCAATCGCATTCATCGCCATCTTCGCCATACCTCGAGGCCTCTCCAGCACTTATGTCTCGGTAGAACTGCCGGCGCAGATTCTGGTCTACAGCATTGCCGTGCTGATCGTTTATCGCTTCGGGCTGATCCCTCTGGCTTGTGCCATCTTCACGATTAATATGATGGCCAACGTCCCGTTTACCGGGGACTTCTCCGCCTGGTACATGCCGACTTTCATTCTGGCACTGCTCAGCGTTGTCGCCCTCGCAGCCTGGGGCTTCTACCACTCACTTGGAGGGGAGCCGGTTTGGAGGCCAGAGATCGAGTAGTGAACTCCCATCATGGACTACTGGCAAGTGCACCAGAAGAGATTCTTTCGGTTCGAGAGGCATCATTACTATTTAGTTACTACGGTATCTTTCGTGGGGTCCCGCAAGGCCCTGCCCGTCGTTAAGAACAACCTTCACAGAATCCGCGGTCCTCTAAATCTGCACGGAGGATGCCGTGAAACGTCGCATCGCTTTAATCCTGCTTGCTGTTTCGTCAATGCCCGCTGCCGCCTTGTCGCAATGCAATAACCCCACATCGCCCGGCGTCGTAATCTGTACGCCGACAAATGGTTCCACTGTCGTCTATATTCCCGAAATTTCGATCCGCTCCACGCCCGCTCAGGGCGCTTCCATTACTCAATTCAGACTTTACGATAACAATGTGGATGTCTACGACGGCCCGCCGGGCGACAGTGGCGTCGATCTCTACGACGGAGCGATCTACAATGGCTCGCACAACTTCGTGGTAAATGCATGGGACAGCGACGGCAATCTTTACCAGGCCAAAACCTCCGTTTACATTACCGGCCTGGGCATAGGCACGTGCTCAATGCCGACCTCGCCCGGAATCAACTTCTGTCAACCGACATCTAACCTCGTGCTCCCCACGTACACTTCGGTCGACGCTTCAGCCACCGGAACATCTCCCATCAAGAGCATCAGTTTCTATATCAACGGCGTGCTGGCGCAGACCGTGACCAACAGCTATCCCAACGGCAATTCCTTCGGGGTTGGAACCGCCATCCAGTTGCCGGCCCAGAGCGTCGCCTACACGGTGAAGGCCAGCGCCACCGATAGCAGTGGCCATACGTATAGCGCGACTAAAACTATCACCGGCGAATTTACTTACGGTGCGTATGGTTGCGCGCCCAAAGGCAATCAATGCTATCCGGGAATCAGCGTAACAGAGCCTCAAGGCGAAGCCTATGTTGGCAGCACCTTTAATCTGAACGCGCAAATCCTCATCCCACCGGAAACGATTACCGCGATGAAAGCTTACCTTGACAACAGCGTCGTCGCCACTTCCGGAAATGCGAACTTGCAGCAGGAGATCACCACCTCGCTCAACGGAACGCACATCCTTACCATTCAGGGATGGGATGACGATGGTATCGAGTACCGCGTGCAACAGAACATCAACATCAACGTTAAGAATTAATACAGCAGTGCGCGGGTTCTAATTTGGAATTAGGACCCCGCGTTCTCGACGGCAATATCCCGCTGGTTGTGAACCGGG
>Ga0210384_10008568_pt1 | contig 10640 bp, 10 predicted proteins | sample IncBWH2MmetaG_FD_160574 | JGI IMG/M metagenome (GOLD analysis project Ga0210384, IMG submission 160574) | Forest soil microbial communities from Barre Woods Harvard Forest LTER site, Petersham, Massachusetts, United States - Inc-BW-H-2-M | ecosystem: Environmental > Terrestrial > Soil >...
CGGGCTGATCGCCTCATTTCTCGATGCCGGGGAGATCGACGAGTTCGACATCCATGTTATCCCGACGTTTATCGGGAAGGGTATTCCACTGATAGAGCCTCGCCATCGGGACATCCCACTTCGCCTGCGTACAGCGAGGAAATACCCCGACGGCGTGGTTGGGCTGCGCTACGAAGTCGTGCGGTAGCTGACTTCAGAATGGGACCTTGTCTCACGTGCAGGTTGCTGAACAACCGACGACAAGCGGGAGAGGCTTAGCCTCGTAGCTTCGCCAGAAGATCGGTTGGGTGGACCGGTTTGGCAAGAATCTCGAATTCATGGCCCTGTGTGCGGGCCTTTTCAAGCAGATCTGCCGTAGCGGCCTGACCTGAAAAGAGCAGGATTTTGCATTTTGGTAGTTTGCTGCGAGTGATGATTGCAGCTTCGATACCGGTCATGCCGGTCATGATGACATCGCTGATGAGCATATCGGGCTGGAAGCTCTCGAGCGACTCGACGGCCTTTTCTCCGCTGAACACGGCGCGTGCCTCAAAGCCCGCTTGATTCAGGATAATTGCCAGAGTGTTGGCAATAACCTGCTCATCATCGGCGACGAGTACCTTGGGTTTTGGTGAGGCTGAAGTGGTTGGATCTGCCATTCTAAATGTCCCCGAATTTGAAGGTCAAAGTTCAGTAATAAATGTAACGTTTACAGGCATCGGTTCGTGTCTTGCCGTACACAGTAATGATACGCTGACCGCAGAGCAGGTTGACAGACAACCTCCACAATTCACAGAGAACGCACACTGTACTACAAAACTTCTTATGCAGCCAGCCATCATACGCGCGGAACGTGTTGAGAAATATTATGCGCAGCCGAGCGAGAACCGCATTCAGGTGATCTCGCCGACCGATCTTTCCATAACAGCGGGAGAGATTGTGGCATTGCTTGGACCTTCGGGCTCGGGAAAATCTACGCTGCTGCGCATGCTGACAGGCTTGTCGAGGCCTTCGGCCGGCGAGGTGTACTGGCATGAACAGCCGATTGCGAAAGCTAAGGTGAATGTGTCTATTGTGTTCCAGAGTTTTGCACTGTTTCCGTGGCTTAGTGTTCTGGAAAACGTAGAGGCGCCGCTGAAGGCGCGTGGCATGGAGGCGGCGGAGCGGCGCAAACGGAGCCTGAAGATTCTCGATACGGTGGGTCTGGACGGCTTTCAGGCGGCCTATCCGAAGGAGTTGTCCGGTGGAATGCGGCAGCGTGTGGGTTTTGCGCGGGCGCTGGTCGTTGAACCGGAAGTGCTCTTTATGGATGAGCCGTTCTCTGCGCTCGATGTGCTGACGGCGGAGAACCTGCGCAGCGAACTGCTGGAGCTGTGGCAGAACAAAACGATTCCGACGCAGGCGATTTTTCTGGTTACGCACAACATTGAAGAGGCCGTGTTGCTGGCCGATCGCATCATTGTGTTGGGGCGCAATCCTGGACATGTGCGAACCGATTTTCGAGTGGCGATTCAGCATCCCAGGGATCGAAAGGCAGCAGCTTTTACGCAGTTGGTGGACTACATCTATAAAGTGCTGACGCAGCCGGATGCGCAACCGCCGGAACTGCCTCAGACCGCGACTGGGAAGCGGGTTCGCGATCAGCGGCAGATGCATTACCAGATGCTGCCCCATGCGCGGCCGGGTGGAATCGCAGGACTTCTGGAGTTGGTGCTGGATCATAACGGCAAGGACGATATCTATCGGCTGGCGGATGATCTGGCGTTTGAGATCGACGATTTGCTGCCAATTGTGGATGCGGCGCAGTTGCTGGGCTTTCTGAAGGTGACAGAAGGTGATGCAGAGATTACTCCGACAGGGACAGAGTATGCCAACTCGGAGATTTTGCGGCAGAAGGAGCTGTTTCGCAGCGCGGCGATGGAAAATGTGCTGCTGCTGCGACAGATCGTGCGCGCGATTGAATCGAAGAGCGACCGCAGTGTACCGGAGGAGTTCTTCCATGACGTGCTGGATGAGCAGTTCAGCGAGGAGGAGACGCTGCGGCAGTTGGAGACTGCGATCAACTGGGGCCGGTATGCGGAGCTGTTCGACTTCGACGCGTCGCGGCGGCGGTTTATTCAGTCGGAGAAGCTGCATCATGAGGGGGAGACCGCTCCGACCGCGGAGATCGACGCATGATGCGGTTTCCGGAGAGCTTCAGTAATATTCCCGGGCGGGAGACGCTTGCGCGCTCACAGGTATTGCAGCGTACCTGGCCGTTTGTGCTGGATATGTGCGTGGCAGGAATCGGGCTTGCGTGCTTTTATGGAGTTGTCTACATTGCGAAGTATTGGTTTGGGGGCGCACAGCCTGAGATCACCATCTCGCAAAGCCCGCGGGCGCTTCCTCTGTACGCGTTTTATTCGATTGTGCGGATTGGGCTCGCGTATCTATTGAGTCTGGCTTTTGCCATCGGCTATGGATATGTGGCCGCGTACAACAAGCGGATCGAAGCGTTGATGATTGCTGGCCTCGACATTCTGCAGTCGATTCCGGTGCTGAGTTTTTTGCCGGGCGTGATGCTGGCGATGGTGGCGCTGTTTCCTACGCGGCAGATTGGTGTGGAGATGGGTGCGATTGTGCTGATCTTCACCGGCCAGGTATGGAATATGGCGTTCAGCTTCTATTCCTCGATCAAAAGCATTCCGCGTGAGCTCTCCGAGGCTGCGAGCATCTATCAATTTTCGCGATTGCAGCGGTTGGTGCAGCTTGAGCTGCCCTACTCGGCGATTGGGTTGGTGTGGAATTCGATGGTGTCGGTTGCGGGTGGTTGGTTTTTTCTGATGGCGTGCGAGATGTTCGTTCTGGGGACTCGGGACTTTCGGCTGCCGGGGCTGGGTTCTTATCTGCAGACGGCGGCGGGCACGGGAAATTACGTGGCAATTACGTGGGGCTTGTTGACCATGATTGCGATTATTGTGGCGACCGATCAGTTGATCTGGAGGCCGGTGATTGCGTGGAGCGACAAGTTCAAGTTTGAACAGGTGGAGAGCGGTTCGCGCGTGCGTTCGCCGCTTCTGCATCTGCTGCAACACTCGCGGAGCCTTCGCACGCTGCAGCAGCATACGTTGGTACCGCTGGGGGAGGGTGTTTACCGGCGATTAGCGAAGGAGCGAAAAGAAGAATCCCAACCCGCCGCTGCTGGTAAGAGTGTGGCGGTACTGCGCGGAAAAGCTTCTGCCTTGCTAAGGGGAATGATTCTGGCGGTGCTTGCAGGGGCGGTGCTTTATGCAGCATGGCAGGCGGTGGCTCTGTTGCGCGAAGTGCATGGGACGCAGTTCGCCGAGATTATGAAGGGGGCTCTCGCGACTTTTTTGCGGGTGAATGTCGCCCTCATCCTGGCGGCTGCGTGGACGATTCCAGCAGGGGTTGCGATCGGGTTCCATCCCCGGCTGGCACGCATCGCGCAGCCCATTGCACAGATTGCGGCATCGGTTCCAGCTACCGCGCTCTTCCCTGTTCTTCTACTCGCATTGGTGCGCCTTGGCGGCGGGATGGGGATTGGCTCGATTGCGCTGATGTTGCTGGGGACGCAATGGTACATCCTGTTCAATGTGATCGCGGGAGCAATGGCAATTCCGTCTGATCTGAAGGAGGTTGCTACGTTGTTCCACTTCACGACGCTGCAGAAGTGGAAGACAGTGATTTTGCCGGGAATCTTTCCGTTTTTGATTACGGGTATGGTGACGGCTTCCGGTGGAGCGTGGAATGCGAGCATTATCGCGGAATACTTTCGTCTCAAGAACCAGACACTGCAGACGACGGGGCTGGGAGCGGTGATCAGCGCCGCGACCGATAGAGGGCAGTTTCAGATTTTGCTGATGGCGACGATTGTGATGGCGACGATGGTGGTGACGATCAATCGGCTGGTGTGGCGGCCGCTTTATCGAATGGCGGAGACGCGGTACAAGCTGGAGTAAGCGGCTACGGGCGATTGGGTAGTGCGGGCTTGCGAAAGGCGAAGATGATCGCGAGTAGAGGCGGGGCGAGCAGGACTCCCCAGAAGGGGATGATGATGCCGAGCACGATGGGGCCGAAGAAGGCTGCCCACCAGGGAATCTTCGTAGTGCGGTGCAGAACGTATGGGCCGATGACGAGGCCTTCGAGGATGACGATCAGGCCGTAGAGGCCAAGGACAAGGCCGAGGCGCCACCAGTCATCGTCGTTGGCAGTGACGGCGACGGAGATCACCGGACCGATGAGGGCGATCATGCCGCCGAAGGTGGGGATGATCTGCAGAAGGCCGCCGAGGATGGCCCAGAAGGGCGCCCACGGAACACGGATGAGCTCGAGACCGATGAGCCAGAGAACGCCGACGATGAGCGCATCGAGCGTGGCTGCACGCCACCAGTTGACGAGCGCGCTGCCGGCGGTTTTTAGATGGGCGCCTGCGTTGCTGTTTCTAAGGTCCATACCAACCTGACTGTCCTGTGCCGCATCAGACCTGCTGGGACAGAACTATAACGCAAAGATCAGAACGAGAACCAAAGAACTGGTTTCGAGACGGAAACGCGTTTCGGGGTGGCTCGCGCGCGGTCGGACGTGAACGGAGAACGATCAAGATGGCTGTGATGATGCAGGCTTTTTATTGGGATGCGCCAATCAAGGAACAGAAGGAAGGCGAGTGGTGGAATTTCCTTTCGGAGAAGACGCCGGAGATGGCTGCTGCTGGTATCAACGCCTTGTGGTTGCCGCCGATCTGCAAAGGGGCTGAGGCTCGGTCGCCGGGTTATGATCCGTACGATTATTTCGATCTCGGGGATTTTGATCAGAAGGGTGCGACGAAGACGTTGTATGGCAATCGCAAGGAGTTGGAGAGCCTGATTGGGACGTTACATGAGCATAAGATCAGCGCCTATGCGGACATGGTGATCAATCACAACTCCGGCGCGGATGAAGAGGAAGTCAATCCGATCGACGGGCAGAAGCGATGGACGAAGTTCAATCCGAAGTCAGGAAAATTTCCGCGAGACTGGAACTGTTTTCATCCTTCCCGTTATGAGCGGGTGATGATCGAAGGCGAGAACTTTGCCGGCTTTCCTCATCTTTGTCACCGCAACCCGCGAGTGTATGAGGCGATGTTTGAGTATGCGCGGATGGTGATCGAAGAGCTGGGGTTTGATGGCTTTCGCTTCGACTTTGCGAAGGGGTATGGCGCGTGGATGATTGGGCTGCTGGCAAAGTATCGCTATGAGCGGGATGGCAAGGAGTTCACTCCGTTTGTCGTTGGCGAATACTGGTCGGGACCTGAGGACATCGAGGGGTGGCTTGATGGGGTGAAGGCGGTCACGGACAATCAGATTGCGGCCTTCGACTTTCCGCTTCGTTACAAGCTGAAGGATCTGTGCGACACGCTGAATTACGATCTGCGGAACCTGACGGCGGAAGGTTCCGTGGTGGCGAAGCGGCCGTTCAATGCGGTGACTTTTGCTGAGAATCATGACATGGGCGGCAACGAGATCGTCAACGATAAGAACCTTGCCTACTCGTTCCTTCTGATGAATGAGGGGTATCCCTGCATCTTCTGGTACGACTACTACAACCTGGGGCTGGCGCGGCCGGGAACGCCGAATGGCATCGACGCCCTGATCGATGCGCACCACAAATATGCTGATGGCGAAGCGCTCATTCTTCATGCCGGCCCGGATCTCTACATCATGCAGCGGGCCGGGCTCGAAGGCCGGCCGGGATGCATCTACGTGCTGAACAATCTCGGCGACAAGTGGTCAGGCACCTCCGTCAAGACCAAATGGGCAAACCAGAAGTTCAAGCCAGTAGCGTGGGATGGGCACGATACCGCGCATCCGGATGAGCGGACGACGGACAAAGAAGGCAACGCCGAGTTCCCTGCTCCGCCACGTGGATATGCGGTCTACGCGCCGGTTTAGCCGACAGTTGCCATGGTTTTTCGGGTGATATTCTTAAGCTATATGAAATTCGGCGTTCTGGTCTTTCCGGGGTCCAATTGCGATCATGATACTCATCACGTGGTCGAAGCGATTGCGCGGCAGCCTGTGACCTATCTCTGGCATGCGTCGGAGGATCTGCAGGGGTGCGATGCGATTCTGGTTCCCGGCGGCTTTGCCTACGGCGACTACTTGCGAACAGGCGCGATTGCGAAGTTCGCTCCGGTGATGCAGTCCGTGGCCAAGTTCGCCAAGGGCGGCGGACTGGTTCTTGGAATCTGCAATGGTTTTCAGATCTTGTGCGAGGCGGGTCTGTTGCCTGGGGCGTTGATGCGGAATGCGAGTCAGAACTACATCTGCAAGCAGACGTTTCTGCGGACCGAGACGGTCGATTCGCCCTTTACGCATGGGCTGACGCGGGGGCAGGTGTTGCAGATGCCGATCGGACACATGGAAGGCAACTACTTCTGCGATGCGGAGACGCTGGCAGCGCTGAAGGCTGAAGATCGCATCGCGTTTCGTTACGCCACGCAAGAGGGTGCCGTGACGGCGGAGGCGAATCCGAATGGGGCATTGGATAATATAGCGGGCATCCTGAATGAGGGGCGCAATGTTCTGGGGATGATGCCACACCCGGATCGATCGAGCGAAGCACTGCTGGGGTCGGCAGACGGTCTGCTGTTGTTCCAGGCGATGGCGGAGTCGTTGGCAGCGGCTAAGTAGATCCGGCGGCTGACGCAGGCTCGGTGGTAACCTGACTACGCAATGATTGATATTCACCATCACCTTCTGTGGGGCATGGACGATGGTGCGTCGAGCGTGGAGACTTCAGTCGCCATGGCGAAGACTGCCGCCGCGGATGGGATCTCGCATATCGTCTGCTCGCCGCATGCCAATGGCACATACGCCTATGAACCTGCGGTGATCGCCGAAAAAATTGTCGAGTTGCAACGATTACTGGATCGTGACGGGATCGCCATAAAGCTGGGTCATGGATGCGACTTTCACATGTCGTACGAAAATATTGAGGAGGCGAAGCTCAATCCCGCAAAGTTCAGCATCAATGGGTTGGGTTACCTGTTGGTGGAGATCCCTGATTATGGGATTTCGCCCGGCCTGACGGAGATCTTTTACCAGTTGCAGCTTGCCGGACTAACACCGATTCTGACGCATCCGGAGCGCAATCCGACTCTGCAGAGCGATCGGCCGCGGATGATGGACTGGCTGCGAGGCGGAGTGCTGGTGCAGGTGACGGCCGGTTCTGTCGTGGGCCGCATGGGGAGACATGCTGAGCGTATGGCGCATGATCTGCTCGCTAACCGCTGGGTGAATTTTCTCGCCACCGATGCTCACAATACGACCTCGCGGCCGCCAAAGATGCGTGAGGCGTTTGATGTGGTGGCCAATAAGTACGGCCCCGATTACGCGCATCTTCTTTGTGTCTCGAACCCGCTGGCGGCATTTCTTGGCAAACCGCTGCAGCCGCAGCCCGAGCCGCTCAATCTCTACGAAGAGTTCAAGGAGAAGAGCTGGTGGCAGAGAGTGACGGGGCAGTAGCTCTTCGAAAAGACTAGAGGCCGAGGCCGCCGTCTACAGCGAGAAGCTGGCCGGTGATGAAGTGGGGAGCAGTGGCGAAGAAGATTGCGGCGGCAGCTACGTCGTGCGCTGTGCCGTTGCGCTGCATGGGGGTCTTGCGCGCGAAGTGCTCGTAGGCTTCCTCTACCTCGCCCTGAACGATCATGCCGGGGGCGATGCAGTTGACGCTGATCTCGGGGGCCCAGGCCTTTGCCATGGTCTTCGAGAGCATGTGCAGTGCGGCCTTGGAGGTGCAGTAGTGAGCGTGAGTGGCCCAGGGATGCAGGCCGCCTAGTGAGCCGATGTTGAGGATGCGTCCCTTCGCGGCGCGAAGATGCGGATGCGCGGCCTTGGCCATGAGGAAGGGCGCGCGGGTGTTGGTAGCGAACATTGCGTCCCACTGTTCGACGGAGATATCTTCGAGAGCCTCGGATTCGAAGACGCCGGCGTTGTTGACCAGCAGGTCGAGTTGTCCGAACTCTTCGATGACCGCTGCTACGGTCTGCTGGATGCTTTCGGGATCGCGCAGATCGCAACGGATGGCCAGCGCGTCGCCATCCTGGGCAGCCAGAGCGCGAACTGTCTGTTCCGCTTCAGGCTGGGAGGCGAGGTAGGTAATGGCTGTGTTGGCTCCGCGTTCCGCCAGCGCCAGGGCTATGGCGCGGCCGATACGTTTGGCCGCTCCGGTGACGAGCACGGTCTTTCCCTTGAGCAGCTTGTCCATAAGTAAAAATCGCGAGGTGTTACTGCTTTGGCGTGGTGTCTGAGTTAGGAGGCTGCTGTGGAGTTGTGGGTGGGGCCGGAGCAGGTGCCGCCGGTTTCGTTGCTGGTTTGGTCGCCGGTGCGGTTGGCCGGTTGGGCTCCTGAACCCCGGGCTTTCTTGTGGCGGCTTTGCCCTGGTTGTCCTGATAGGACGAGAGCTGCTCCTGCGGGTGAACCATCGAGACGGTGATCTCCCGGTTGGGTTCGGTCACCAGATACTCTTCCGCGTAGGTGGCGAAGCCGGTGGCGATGACCTGCACGCGAACACTGCTTCCTGTAGGAATAATGTCGATGATGGCCTTGCCATCGGGATCGGTTTTGACCTCGAGATTGCCCTGATCCTTGCCGTCCAAGGTGGCATCGAAGATGACGGCAGCGTTACTGATGGGCTTGCCATTGAACTTCTTCAGGACCGTCACTTCGATGTGAGAGGTAGCTGGCGGAGCCTTGTACTTTCGACCGTGTTTCTCGGGAGCGTCCTGCGCAGTGGCGGGCAGGCAGTAAACCAGAACAATGCAGAGGAGAAGGGCGAGTTGAGACCAGAGGGTACGGCGTAACGGCATGGAAACATTCTACGACTTTTTGACAGGAGCTTGGGTACTGGCGCACGGACCCGGCCGGGAAAGCCTTGCGTGACTTTCACTCAGATTTCACACAAAGGATTTGACATACGAGTTCGACCTGACTATCGTTAGCAATCGAGAGGCTTGAGTGCTAATTGGCTGCGGACGGTGAGCTTTGAGCGATAAGGCTCCCAGGAGTCGCGGCGGTTGGCGATATTCCTCCAATTTCTTTGTGGCGGGCTCCGGCGAGGTTGCCGGAGCTGGTCGCGCAATACAACGCGGACGGAGACCCCGTTCGCCACAAAATTGAACCAAGGAGATGGAAAACAATGGCGACAACATCATTTACACCGCTGCACGACCGCATTCTCGTCCAGCGCATTGAAGAAGGTGAAAGCAAGGTTGGCGGAATCATCATCCCCGACTCCGCAAAAGAGAAGCCACAGCAGGGCAAGGTCATCTCGGTTGGCAAAGGTAAGTCGAATGACGAGGGCAAGGTGTTTCCGCTCGACGTCAAGGCCGGCGACAACATCCTTTTCGGCAAGTATTCCGGGACAGAGATCAAGCTCGACGGCGAAGAGTTCCTGATCATGCGCGAGGAAGAAGTCCTCGGCATCCTCCAGAAGTAAACACTTCGTGCCGTATACCGCGGCTTCGCCGCATAATCGGCGCTTCGGGCGCCTCATTAAAACAAATCTGATCGGTTGATGAACCGAGAAACAGGAGCAACACAATGGCAAAACAGATTCTGCACGGAGAAGATTCGCGTCAGGCTATCCTGCGTGGCGTCAACATTTTGGCGGACGCAGTGAAGGTGACGCTTGGACCTAAAGGTCGCAACGTTGTTATTGAGAAGAAGTTCGGTTCGCCGACGATCACCAAGGACGGCGTGACCGTAGCTAAGGAGATCGAACTGTCGAACTCGCTGGAGAATATGGGCGCGCAGATGGTGCGTGAGGTTGCATCGAAGACCTCGGATGTGGCCGGCGACGGTACCACCACCGCTACTGTTCTTGCGCAGGCGATCTATCGCGAGGGTGTGAAGACGGTTGCCGCCGGTGCGAATCCGATGGCGCTGAAGCGCGGTATCGACAAGGCGGTTGAGGCCATCATCGGCAAGCGCGATGAGAACGGCGTAGCCCAGGGCGGCGCTCTGAGCAAGTTCTCGAAGCCGGTTTCGGGCGACATGATTGCCCAGGTGGGAACGATCTCGGCGAACTCTGATTCGCAGATCGGCACCATTATTGCCGAAGCGATGAAGAAGGTTGGCAAGGATGGCGTGATCACCGTCGAAGAGTCGCGCACGATGGAGACGCAGCTGGAAGTGGTCGAGGGTATGCAGTTCGACCGCGGCTATCTGTCGCCCTACTTCGTGACCGATGCCGAGCGGATGGAAGTTGCGCTTGAGAATCCCTACATCCTCATCTATGAGAAAAAGATTTCGTCGATGAAGGACCTGCTGCCCTTGCTCGAGCAGATTGCCCGCACCGCGAAGCCGCTCGTCATCATTGCAGAGGATGTGGACGGTGAGGCGCTGGCGACACTGGTGGTCAACAAACTGCGCGGCACGCTGAATGTGGCTGCTGTGAAGGCTCCTGGCTTCGGCGACCGTCGCAAGGCTATGCTGCAGGATATCGCGATTCTGACTGGCGGCAAGGCGATCACCGAAGACCTCGGCATCAAGCTTGAGGGCGTCAAGATCGAGGACCTCGGCACTGCCAAACGCGTCACCATCGACAAGGACAACACCACCCTCGTCGACGGCGGCGGAAAGGGCTCCGACATCGAGGGCCGGGTGAAGGAGATCCGGGCTCAG
>Ga0210384_10008570_pt1 | contig 10639 bp, 10 predicted proteins | sample IncBWH2MmetaG_FD_160574 | JGI IMG/M metagenome (GOLD analysis project Ga0210384, IMG submission 160574) | Forest soil microbial communities from Barre Woods Harvard Forest LTER site, Petersham, Massachusetts, United States - Inc-BW-H-2-M | ecosystem: Environmental > Terrestrial > Soil >...
CAGTCTTGGCCATCGGTCCCGCCGTATCCTGGTCCGCGGTAATCGGAATAATGCCGTACCGGCTGATCCGGCCCACGGTGGGCTTGATGCCCACGATCATGTTTTGATTGGATGGGCTAAGAATTGAGCCGGACGTCTCGCTTCCCACATTGGCAGCCCAGAAGTTTGCAGCCGTGCCCACCGCGGAGCTCGATCCGCCGGTGGGAAGAACTGGACGGCCGTCGGAGGTATTCTCCCGCGGGTCTCGGCGGGGGTCGTAAGGATTCATGCTATATCCGATGAGCCCGTTGTAACCGCCGGGCATTGGCGTCGGCCCGCCCGCAACCCAATTCGCGAGCTCCGTCATCGTTGTTTTTGCGAGGACGATCGCGCCCGCAGCCCGCAAATTTTTCGTGAGCGTGGCTTCGTAAGGCGGGATCAGGGCGTCAAATGCCAGTGCGCCGCCGGTCGTGGGCATGTCGGTCGTGTGCATGTTGTCTTTGAGCGCGATGGGAATGCCGTGCAGCGGTCCACGCACCTTGCCCTGGGCGCGTTCACGATCGCGCGCGTCCGCCTCGGCAAGAGCATTGGGATTTACAGTGATGACTGCATTCAGCTTGCGGTTGTAGAGCGCGATGCGCACCAGGTACTGGGTGACGAGCTCTCGCGAGGTGACTCGCCCCTGTTTCATTGCTGCCTGCATCTCAGGAATCGTCGCTTCGACAACGCTAAACGATCGTCGCCCTGCCCGCGCCTCCGGGCCACGAGTCCGCGCCTGCCCATAAGCAGACGAGCCGGCAGACAATAGCAAAACCAGAGAAAATACCAGCCTCATGGTAGGCAGATTCTATCCCAATTATGGATCCGTCTCGCAACCGCGACCGGCTGACCCACGGGTAGTGGGTTCCCGTTTCTAGCGCGATCCGACAGCGCGGGATCCTGTCGGAGACTCGGTGGATCCCTTCGCCGTGTTCGAAGGGTTGTGTTCCAGGATCACACTACCCGCATCATCTAGAGCGCAGTTCTGGCTGAAACGATCTCCCAGGTCCGAACCGATGGTGAGTTTGTCTTCCTTGAAATCCTCGATTCTGTTTGTCGCTTTAGTGCGATTCTTTTTCATAAGCCGGTCTCCTTTACATTGCGCCATGAGCGCGTCAATCGTTGGGAGCGAAGCGCATCCCGCCGGAGACCGGCCTACTCATTCCCTCTGATGAACGGAGTTATCGGAATGAGGGAATTTGGCCAATCCAAGTCCCAGGTTTCATTCCGATAAGTTGAAGCAATATAAAGGGGCGCCCCTGAAGCAGGTTGATGAGTGCTGGCCTCATCGCCTACCGAGTGGAGCACCCCCGATAGGCGACGCGAAGTATCTCGGCGAGGTATGTTTTTTTTTGACTTCCCTCTTTATAGAGCTTGCCGGGCATCGACAAACGATTGCATGTCCGTAAAGAACTTAAGCCTTCGAGGCATAATCCAATTCAGTTTCCGGTATTCTGTCGACCATCGCTCAGGCCTTCAATTGCCGCGCGATGAACGCCTTGACCATCTCTTGCGCCCGGTCGGTTTGTGGTCCGGGGTTGGCGACCCACTCGTGCTCGGCGCCTTCGAAGATCTGGAATTGGATGTCGCCGCCGGCTGCCTTGTATGACGCGACGAACTTTTCCTGAATCTCCGGGAGCACGTTGTCGTCGAGCGAGCCCGCCATGATCAGGAACGGCACGAGCGTGACTTTCTCGTGGCGGTCGAGGATCTCCTGTGGATTCGATTCGTGGATGGTGTCCCACGGGTTGAAGAAGACAGTGTGGTTCTTCATCATGCTGTCGCGCTTCCGGTTCTCCGCATTCTTGTAGCGCGCGAGCGGATCGCTGACAGGCGAGCGCATCGCGGCGTAAGCGATGGTGGCGTCGGCATGCGGCGCTTCGGGAAGTGGAATGGCGTTGTAGCGTTCATCGTGCGGGCGCATGCCCAGGAGTTCTGCGACCTGGCCGCCGCTCGAACTTCCGTAGATGCCGATCTTTGACGGATCGCCATTCCATGTGGCCGCTTTTGATTTCAGCCAACGCACGCCGTAGTTTGCATCCTGAACGCAAGCTGGGTACGGAGCCTCCTTTGCCAACGTCATATCAATGGCAACTACGAGCACGCCGCTGCTCGCGATGGCTCGGTCCATCGGCTCCTCTGCGGTCCGGTCTTTAGCGTTCCAGGCGCCGCCGTGCAGATCAAGCACGGCTGGGAACGGCCCCGCCCCTTTCGGCTGATAAATGCGGGCCTTCAGCATCCGTCCGGCCGAGTTGCGTCGCATCTCGACCTCGCTCACCGTGATCTCTAACTTTGCCGCCGGGTCGTACGCCGTCTTCACGGCTCCACCAGCCGCCCAAACAAGGCGCGATCCAAAGACCGACGCAACGGGTAAGCCGGCTGTGCCGACAGCAGTCAGCGTCTTAAGAAAATGCCGACGTCCGAGTGCATTCTTGTTCATACTTGCCTCCATTCATGACCATCGCGATCTATGTCTCGCAGGCGACACCGGGATCTTTCCGAGGGCCAGCCAATCGGACTAAGGGGTTAACCTCTCGGCTGCCCGGATGAGGGTTCTTATACACCCGACGCCCTGCTGAGTGAACCAAATTGTCCTTCGTCGCCTAATGCCCGAGAAACGCGGCAATCGGCAACCGGGAACGCGCAAGCGCCAGGTACGGGTAACAAAATCGGGATGAAGCGTGCTGTTCAAAAAAGCTCGCGCTAGAGCCAGGATTGTTCGCTAACCGGCTTTAAGGAGCCGTGCCGTAGTCAACTCCTGTTCTGAAATCCCAACCCAAATTCTGAAGTCCTGTTAACGGTTTTTTCGGAAAATGGCCCAAATCGAACGCATTGACAATTCCCGCATTCCGAAAAGACTACATGCGCTGTTTGGGCGCTAGCGTGCCAGGTAAGGGGGGCTGGATCGAGCTGCGCCGCATATCGTTTACTTTGAGTTAAGGCGGAACGACGATCATGGCGGGGGACTTCTCAAGGCTTGAGGATTTCACACTTTGCAAATGTCGTTGACGGCTCTATTCTCGATCACAACACAATACGCTGATTGCCAGTTCCGTTGCCAGCGCTAGCCCTTTGTCAAATCTCGGGAGGCCCCATGCGCAGTGCGAGGTTGTTGGTTGTCTTGTTCTTCTTAACATCTTCAACGGTCTTCGCGGCAACCAAGGCTATCAAGTTCGGCAAATTGGTGGATGGGACAGGACGGGTCATCAGCAACGCCGTCGTGATTGTTGAAGACGACCGCGTGCGAAGCGTCACCAGCGGCACTGCGTCGATACCCAACGGTGCTGAGATCATCGATCTTTCCCGATACACCGGCGTTCCAGGCCTGATTGACTCGCATACGCACATCATGTGGTACTGGGACGGGATTACGCCGCCGCGCACCGAGCCTCCCCGCCATCCGGCAGTCACAGTATTTCTTGCGCAGGAGAACGCGCAAAAGGCGCTCGAGGCGGGCGTGACCACGATTCGAAATTTGAACGCTCCGGATGGGACGGATCTGGCGATGCGCGATTTGATAAACATGGGCAAGATGATTGGCCCGCGCATGTTCGTCTCAGGGCTCGGAATCCGGATCACTCGAAGCACCGCGGCGCCCGCACCCATCGGCATCATGGCCGACGGAGTGGATGGTGTCATCCATGCAGTGCGGCTAGTCCTCGCGTCCGGGGCCGATTGGGTGAAGATGTACGGATCGACCGGCGGCTTCGACGATGTCACCGGGTTTCAGACATTCACATTCGAGGAAGTGAAGGCGGCGGTTGACGCCACGCACGCGCTCGGAAAAAAGATCGCGATTCACTGTTACGGGCCGGCGTGCGCGCGCGATGCCGTTCGCGCGGGCGTCGATTCGCTTGAACATGCCACGGACATGGACGATCAAACGATCGCGGAAATGGTCAAAAAGAAGATTTACTACGTCCCGACGATCGATCACAACCAGTACTACGTGGAGAACGCCGACAATTTCTACCACTTTCCGCCTGGATCGAAAGAGCGCCTGCTCGATTACATACAGCGCAATTATGAAACTGCGAAGAAAGCTTTCCAGGCCGGCGCGCGCATGGTCGTCGGCTCGGATGCCGTTTACAACGGCTGGGGTTTGAACATGCGTGAGCTCGACTGGTTCGTGAAAATGGGAATGACGCCCGCGCAGGCGTTAAAGGCGGCTACGACCGAACCTGCGGCCATGCTTGGAATGGAAAATAGCCTCGGCGCCGTCGCGCCGGGGTTTTACGCCGACATCGTCGCGGTGGAAGGCGACCCGCTAGCCGACATCACCGCGGTTTCCAGGAGGGAAAACGTGCGCTGGGTGATGAAAGGAGGCCGCGTCGTGGTCGATAAAACCAAGAGCACGGGAAAAACGTACTGAGCGCGCCGCTTTAAAACGCCGGCGCCGGATCCTCACTGTCGTCACGGATGAACATCGGATCTCTGCTCAACGCTTAGTCGGCGATCACCGCCACGCCTTGCATTTCGATCAGGATTCCGGGCAGCGCAAAATCAGATATCGTAATCATGGTGCTTGAAGGGAACTTGTCGTCCGGGAACATTTCGCGGCGCACCTTGAGGAGTTCGTCGGCATAACGCGGATCCTTGAGAAAAATGGTCATGGTCACGACGTTCTGAAGGCTTCCTCCGCTGGCTTTCAAAGTGCGGTCCATCAACGCAAAGGCCTCGCGGGCCTGGGCCTGGAAGTCGCCCACGATTTTGCCGTTTGCATCCGGTGTGACGTTATGACCTGCGAGCCAAACGATCCTGCCGCCCTTGGTAATTACCGCCGGTGCGTAGCCACGCTGCTTCTGATACGCGTTGCCATCAATATATTGTACGGAGGGTGAGGGCTGCTGCGGAGCAGAGCGCACATTGGTTCCTGTCAGTAAGCAGAAGCTGGCTCCCGCGATGCCAAGCACTCCAACAAGTAAGCGGTTCATAGTGGATTCTCCTTTTTGATCGCTTCGCCCGTCCAGTCGATCGACCGCCGCGAGCATATACCCTGATCGAAAGATATATTCAAATTGGTTTGTAGTTTCACGGTGAGCCGCAACGGGACGAAGCCTTTAGGAAAGCGAAGTCGCCCACTTCTCTCGAACGCGCCCTCGCGGAGAAATGCTGGCCGATCTGGCAAAGAAACAAGGGACATCAAAGAAAACCTCCAGATCCTTATCAGCTGGCGGTAAAACTTCGCGCTCTCGCATCCTCGACAGGTATTGTCACGAGCAGCTTTGTCCCATTAAGGTTGGAATCAATCTCGAGCCGCCCGCCGATCAGCTTCACTCGTTCCTGCATGCTGGAAATACCGACACCAAATTCGAAATGGGACCCGGCTCTCCCTTTTTGAGGCGAAATCATTCCGCGACCGCAGTCGGTAATTTCCAGTGTGAGAATCGAGTTGCGATCAATCCTAATCTTGGCACTCTGACTTCCCGAATGGCGCTGGATGTTAGTGAGGCCCTCTTGCACAACTCGGAATAGGGCCAGCTCGATATCTCGTCCGATCTGCCCGAGATTTGATGACAATTCCAAATCCACGTGTATACCGCTTCGTGTCATGAAGCCCTTTACATAGTCCCGAATCGCTCCTGCCAGACCAATTCCGTCCAGCGCAGCCGGGTACAATGTATAGGAAAGAGTGCGAACATCACGGATACACTGGTCCGCCAATATCTTGGATTCAGAAAGGAGCTTCCGCGATTTGCGTCCATCCAAGCGATATGTACCACCAAGCTGACCAATCATCGTGGCTAGAGCGACGAGATTTTGACCCATCGAATCGTGCAAGTCCTGCGCAATCCTCCTCCTCTCTTCGTCTTGCAAGCGAAGAAGTTGTCCTGAAACTCGTCGTAATTCTTCTTCAGCTCTCTTACGCTCCGTAATGTCCGTGACAAAACCGCAAATGGCATAGATTTCGCCTTCTGCGCCGAATAGCGGGAACTTTTGGACAATGCTCGTATGCGGCCCGTCATCGTGAATCACAACCTCTTCGAACTCCAACGGAGCGCGGGCCTGGCACGCCTGGAGGTCACTTCCGCGAAAAGCGGCGGCCTGATCCGGCGGAAAGACTTCGGTGTCTTTCTTGCCGATAATCTGGTCTTGCGTAAACTTAAACGTCTTTCTGTATTCTTTGTTTATGAGCAGGTAGCGCCCTTCCATATCCTTGAGAAATATCAAGTTTGGACTGTGCTTCAGAATCGCGTTGAACTGTTCTTCGACTTTGTGGAGTGCGGCCTCCGCTCGTTTGCGCTCGGTGACGTCCTGTCCGACGGTTAGCAGACATTTCTCTCCCTGGAGTTCGAGCAATTCGACGGATATCTGGATAATCGCAACTTGTCCGGACTTGGCACGAAAGTGGATTTCTTGATCCCTCACGAACGCCTGATTCTCTACTTCAACTACGAGTGCCTCCAGCTCACTCGGATTGGCCCAAAGTCCAACTTCTAGCGCCCTACGACCGAGAAGCTCATCCCGAGCGAATCCAGTCTGCTTCTCGAAACTCGCATTGACATCCAGAAATATCCCTTCCTTAAGTGTACAGATCGAAATGATGCTAGGGCTGCTGCGAAAAGCCTTCGAAAATTTCTCCTCCGAGATCCGCAGGGCCTCTTCCATCTCCTTCCGAAAGGTAATATCTTCGCAGACGGAGAGCACACATTGCTTGCCATCTATCTTGATTTGCTCTGCCGAGTAGAGGGTCACTCTTGTTTTACCCGATTTAGTTCGAAATCTGACCTCCCGGTCTTGCAGTCTTCCTTGCTTCACAATTTCCTCAATTAATGTGGCTCTATCGCCGGGATTGTTCCACATCCCGAGCTCAATCGAAGTATGACCGAGGACCTCGTCCCGAGTAAAACCGCTGTTTCGCTCAAAAGCGGTATTGACATCCATGAACAAATCTTCCTGAAGCGTAGAAATAGTGATCTCGACGGGCGACGAGTGAAATGCCTTCGCAAATTTTTCTTCCGAAACCCGGAGCGCCCTCTCAAGAAGTTTTCGGTCGGTAATGTCATGGGCCATCCCCCGAACCACGGGAGAGGTTACGCCTTCCGTTCGAAGTGTATTGTGGTATTCCCAGATCCTTCGTTCTCCAGTCTTCGTGACAACCACCATGGAACCTTTCACGAATCCTTCTCTCTGGATAGTCAGGAGAGACTCATCAAACTGAGCGCGCGCTTCTGGTAGAACAATGTTCCGCAGGGGCATTTTCAGAAGTTCCTCTCGAGAATATCCAAGGAGTTTGGCTGGCTGCTCGTTGAGAGAGAGGAGGCGCCCCTCCAGATTGTAAGTACAGATCAGATCCGTGGAGTTCTCGACTAAGTCCCGGTAGCGGTCCTCATTTTCCCGCAAATGAATTTCCAGCTCTTTGCGGGCAGTGATCTCCTGGGCCGTTCCCAAGAGTGCCATGACGTTGCCCGTCGAATCTTTCGCAACAAAACCTATGCCTCGTAACCACTTTATCCTCCCACTTGGGCAGATGATGCGAAATTCCTCGTCAAAGCGATTCGTGTCCATCAGCTTTTCGAGCCCTGCCACCACACGTTGCCGGTCCTCGGGATGTATCAACTCAACGTAAGAAGTTGGATTGGAATGGAGCGAGTCCAAAGGTAGTTCACAGATTTGTTCAAATGCCGGGCTTGCATAGGTGGCTGCTTTAGTCTTGGGGTCCAAAGTCCAAAATATCTCCTGGATGTTGTCGGCCATTTGCCGGAAGCGCTCTTCGCTTTTTTTCAGGGTGGCTTTCTGCTGTTTCAACTGTTCGATAGTCGCCCTCATCTCCGCGGGACTTGGGAGGCTCAATGCCTCCGGTACACTCCGGACGAGGAATATTGCCGTCGGTACCGAGGCTAGGACAGTAATGACCTTGACCCCGCCCGACAACCAATAGGAAGGGACCCAAAGAGTCCAAACTTCCATGACGTGGGTCGCGCCGCACGCAGTGATAAATGCGCCAAAACATACGAACATCCAACCAAATGGAAGATCCCGCCTTTTTCGCACAAAGTAGACCAGAGCAATCGGAATCAAAAAATAAGCCAAAGCAATCAATGTGTCGGAGACCGCGTGCAGCCAAATGAGAGCAGGTCTCCACTGATAACAGAATCCATGCGGCATGAGTCCGCTCGAAAGCGACCATCCACTAAGCATGTTCATCGTGGTTCTCCCAAATGGTTAAAAGGTTTCTTCACCAAGGGCACAGGTAAAGTCCGGGGGTGCCCATACTTTACCTTAGGAAGAGTTATTTGAATGAGGAACTTGTCAAGGAGGAACCCCAAACCTCGCTGGTGATGAGAGATCCGTATTTCGCTTCGAAATGGCGGGCCGCTCAGCCGGAGCATTCGAACATCTGATGTCACGTTGCCGCTCCCTTGCGGGCGCGCCGCACCCGATGCCTGGTTTTGAGTGCGTCCTGGTCAGAAAACTTCGGGGGAACTCCAAGGTACATCCCTTACTACACGGGACTTACAGCCAGGCCAAGCACTCAGGAAATGAACCGGATACCGCAGATTACTTACATAATCTAACGTAGCTGTATGATATATTTAGCGCGTGTGCTGGTCAAGTTTGGACCGCCAAGACCCGATGACACGTAAAGTGACACGATCTTGCGCTTATCCGGCTCCGGAGGGCCTGTCTGCCCGTGTTGCCAAACGGCTAAGATTCGACCTGTCGCGCATTCTGCGCGCAGCCAAGGGCAATTCAGAGGCCGTCACGATCCCTCTCCAAAGTGCACGGACATGAGAAAACTTCGAATTCTGATTGTTGACGATCATGCCTTGGTGCGGCGCGGTGCACAGGACGTTCTCAATTCCCAACGGGGCTGGAGGGTCGTCGGCGAGGCGGCGAATGGTCTTGAAGCGGTGGATAAGGCGATTGAGTTGAAGCCCGACGTAGCCATCGTCGACGTCGGCATACCCGACCTAGATGGAATCGAAGTGACGCGCCGGATCCGCAAGGCCGCTCCGGAGGTCAAAGTTCTTGTGCTCACGATGGACGAGTCAGACCAGATGGTACGCCGCGCACTGGACGCCGGCGCTCAGGGATACGTTTTAAAATCCGATCTCACAGACTGCCTCCCAAAAGCAGTGAAAGCCATTCTTGAGGGCAATCGTTTCCTCACGCCAAAGGTATCCGACATCGTTCTCGAGATATTTCTCAATACCAAGAGCCAGCATCGACAGGCACGCCGGGCAGGTGTCCCGCTTGGACCTCGCGAAATTGAAATTATCCGTCACCTGAATGATGGGAAGACGAATAAAGAGATAGCTGCGCTGCTGGGAATCGCCGTCAGGACCGTTGAAACACACCGCTCCAACATCATGCACAAACTTGGTATTCATTCTGTGGCGGAGCTTATTCACTATGGGCTGCGTCATGGAATAGCCACAACGCAGGAAGGCTAGAAACCGGCCCTACAATTTTAAGCCCGCAGCGTCGCCAGTCATGTGAACTGACAGGCAGCGCCGCAATCGCGCACGAATTAGGCAAACTTTCGAGTCTTCTTTCTTTTCTTCGGCCTCGGTAACAAGACCCGGCGCTCATTTGGCGTCATATCGCGCCTGACTATTTCGCGGAACATTTGCTCAATTAGAGTTTTCTTCTTGCGCAAATCGTTCTCGCCTTCCCTCACATGCACCAAAAGGATAAGAAGGGTCAAAGGTTGGGTGAATCGTATTGGGAGGGAAAGAATCCGTCAATACCACTAGAAGTTGTTGCACAACCCTGGACAAGCCTTTGAGATAACTATGGTTGAGTTGACGGAAATAGGAGATAAGCAAGGTCAGCAGCGCCGAAGGAGGGCCGATGGCGCGGTCTGGTCCATTGCTGACCGAAGCGCAGTGGAAGAAAATCGCGCCCTTGCTCCCCAAGCCGCCCAAGCAGCGCAAGGGGGGTCGTCCGTGGATCGAGAACCGTCGTGTGCTGGAAGGAATTTTGTGGATTCTGCGGAGCGGGGCTCGCTGGCAGGACCTGCCGGAGAAATTCCCGCATCCTTCGACCTGCTGGCGGCGACTGCGAGACTGGGAAGAGCGGGGCGTTTGGTTGAACATCTGGCGGGCGTTTCTGAGCGAGTTAAACGAACGCCAGCAATTGAAATGGAGCGAATCGTTTCTGGACGGCAGTTTCGCTCCCGCGAAAAAAGGGGCTGCGGAGTCGGAAAAACCAAGCGGGGCAAGGGGACGAAGTGGATGGTGGTGGTCGACGGCCGCGGTCTTCCTCTGGGAAACTACCTTCACTCTGCATCCCCGGCGGAAGTCCGGCTCGCGGAAACGACGCTCGCGACGATCCGCGTAGGGCGGAGTCATCACTCGGGCCGTCCTCGGCAGAAGCCGCTGCGAGTGATCGCCGACAAAGCGTACGACAGCGATCCGCTGCGGAAGCGCTTGCAGAAGCGGGGAATCGAATTGATCTGTCCGCACAAGAGAAATCGCGTTCGGCCCGCGACGCAGGATGGTCGAGCACTGCGGCGCTACCGGAGGCGATGGATTGTCGAACGCACCAACGCCTGGCTCGGAAACTTCCGGCGCTTGGTCGTGCGCTATGACCGCTCGCTTACAATCTATGGCGCGTTCTTTCATATCGCTTGCTTCATGATCGTCTTACGGAGGGTTGTGCAATAGCTTCTAGT
>Ga0210384_10008571_pt1 | contig 10638 bp, 6 predicted proteins | sample IncBWH2MmetaG_FD_160574 | JGI IMG/M metagenome (GOLD analysis project Ga0210384, IMG submission 160574) | Forest soil microbial communities from Barre Woods Harvard Forest LTER site, Petersham, Massachusetts, United States - Inc-BW-H-2-M | ecosystem: Environmental > Terrestrial > Soil >...
GCAAAGGCTTAGGCTGTGCCGCGGGCGACTTCGACAATGACGGCCACACCGATCTGGCCGTTTGCCTCAGCGACGGCGTCCACCTGCTGCGCAATAAAGGCGATGGCAAGTTTGAAGAGGTCACGCAAACGGTTGGCATCCGGCGCGAGCCGGGCTGCGTGGGCGTAACGTTTGTCGATTACGATCACGATGGCGATCTCGATCTTTACATCACCATGTCGCCAGCCAGCGTGGCGACGGATGCAAAGGCCCACAATATTCTCTGGCGCAACAACGGCAACAACACCTTCACCGACATCTCCGCCGAAACCGGCCTGGGTATCGACGCCACCGGCGCCGGCCTGGTCACATCCGATTTCAACAACGATCGCGCTATCGATTTCGTTTTCGCCGGGGGCGCGCAAGGCGCGGCGATTTATCTGAATCCCCGCGAGGGGAAATTCTCGCCGCTTCCTGACATCGACTTCGCAAAAGAGAACCTTCCGCCTGCGGTCGGTGTCGTCGCCTTCGATTTCGATAAAGACGGCTGGATGGACCTCGTCTTCACGCATACTGGCGCTCCTGGCATCAGCCTGTGGCGAAACTTGGAAGGCAAGCGTCTCGAACGCGTCGCGTTACCCGATCTAGGCTGGCAGCGCGGCTTCGGGATCTCCGCCGTCGACTACGACAATGACGGCTGGCTCGACCTCGTCGCCGTCGGCGAGTCCAGTTCCGGCGGCGAAATCCGTCTGCTGCGCAATCTCGGCGCGCCCGGTTTTGCCGATGTCACCCGCCAGGTTCATCTCGACGGCCTCAAGCTTCAGCAGCCCCGCGCCGTCGCGGTCGGCGATATCGCCGGAAATGGCGGCGCCGACATTGTCGTTACACAACTGGGCGCCCCACCTGTTTTGCTACGAAACGAGGGCGGCAACCAACACAATTGGATTCGCCTTGACCTCAAAGCCCTCAATGACAACAAGAGCGCCATCGGCACTAAGGTCGAGATTTACGCCGGTCCTCTGTATCAAAAATGGGAGGTGCAAGGTGCATCCGGGTACCTCGGGCAAAATGCCCCGACGCTCGTCGCCGGCCTCGGCGCCGAAAAGAATGTCGAAGTCGTTCGCCTGCTCTGGCCCACCGGTGTGCCCCAGGACGAAATCAATCTCGTCGCGAAGAAAGAGCACAGCATCGGAGAACTCGACCGCCGTGGCAGTTCCTGTCCCGTTCTATTCGCCTGGAATGGGCAGGAGTACGAATTCATCGCCGACATGATTGGTCCCGGCGTAGTCGGACACTGGGTAGCGCCCGGAGAACGCGATGTTCCCGATCCCGACGAATACCTGAAAGTCAGTGCGCGCAGCGTTCGTCCACGGGACGGCCTGCTCAGTTTCCGTTTCATGGAACCGATGGAGGAAACCGTTTACCTCGATCAGGTTCGTCTGCTGGCCGTCGATCATCCCGCAGCGCTCGAGGTTTATCCCAACGAACGATTCGTAAGCAACCCGCCATTTCCCGAATTTCGCGTGATCGCCAGCCGCGACGCGCGTCCGCCCGCCGGAGCCTGGGACGACCACGGCAACGACGTGCTCTCGCTCATCGCCAAGGCCGATCGGAAATACGTAACCAGTCTCGAAGAGCTTCGGTTTGCGGGCTTTGCGAAATTGCACTGGCTCGAACTCGATCTCGGTCCCTGGGATGCCGCAAAACCTCTGCGCCTGATCATCGACGGCTACACCGACTACTTCACCGCCACTTCCATGTACGCCGCCGATCAATCCGGTATCAAGGTGATCGCGCCGTACGTCGAAGCACTCGACCCTCAACGGAAATGGGTGCGCGTCGTCGACGACATGGGCTTCCCTGCCGGACTGAAACGCACTATGGTCGCCGACCTGACCGGCAAGTTGCCTGCGGGCACGCGCCGCATCCGCATCGTCAACAACCTGAAAATTTATTGGGACGCTATTCGCATTGACCAGACTCCCGATCAGCCCGACGTTCGCGTCGCCGAAGTTCCGCTCGCCCATGCCGCTCTCGACTTCCTCGGTTATCCGCGCGAGATTCGCCTGACTCCCGCAAGTGACACCATATATTCCTACGCGCACCGCAGCCCGAGCGGGCCTTACGCACGCGCCGCCGGCAACTACACCCGCTATGGCGATGTGCTCTCGTTACTGAAAAAGGAAAACCCGGATGACCGCTTCGTGGTCTTCAGTTCCGGTGAAGGTGTGAAGCTCGATTTCGACCCGCGCAAATTATCTGCGCTTCCGGCGGGCTGGGTCCGCGATTATTTTTTCTACGCCAACGGATTTGAAAAGGATCTCGACTTTTACGCCGCCCACGCCTTCACGGTCGAGCCGCTACCCCGCCACAGTTTGCTGCCATATCCGTATCCGGCAGGAAAAGACTATCCTGAGGATACCGAGCACCTCGGCTACCAGCTCGAATACAACACGCGCCAGCGTTCGGACCGCATGCCCTCCACGTTGCGCTACCGTTACCCGCAATAATTGGCAACGTTCTGCGCTGGTTGCACAATCAATCTTTGTCGGCCAAAAGCGCTTCCTTTATTGCCTCCAACTCTTTTTTCTTTTCCTTGTCCACGTCCGGAAAGGCCAAATTCAGTCCGTCCAGCGCCTCGATGATCGCCGAAGCCACTACCAATCGCCCGTACCATTTGTTATCGGCGGGAACCACGTACCACGGCGCTCGTTTGGTTGCCGTGCTTTGCACCATCTCTTCGTACGCTTCCTGGTAATCGTCCCAGAATTTCCGCTCCTTGATGTCGTCCATCGAAAATTTCCAATTCTTCTTCGAATCTTCCAGCCGTTCCAAAAATCTTTTCCTCTGCTCCGCTCTCGAAACGTGCAGGAAAAATTTTCGGATCACCACACCGTTCCGGGTCAAGAATTTCTCGAAGCAGTTGATATCCTCGTACCGCTCTTCCCAGATGTGTTTCGTAATCAGCTCATTCGGCAATTTCTCATTCTTTAAGATCTGCGGATGCACTCGCACCACTAGCACTTCTTCGTAATACGACCGGTTGAAAATTCCGATCTTCCCGCGGCTCGGCATTACCTTGTGTTCCCGCCACAGGAAATCATGGTCCAACTCCTCCTGGGTCGGCGCCTTGAACGCATAGACATCGCATCCCTGCGGATTTATTCCGGACATCACGTGCTTGATCGCTCCATCTTTGCCCGCCGCATCCATGCCCTGAAAAATCAACAGCAACGCCCACTCATCTTGGGCGTACAACTTCTCCTGCATTTCGGTCAGCATCAAGCTGCTGCTCTCGACCATGCTAAGCGCTACCTTTTTCGATTTCACGCCGTCGGTATCGCCAGGATCAAAGTCTTTCAGCCGGAACTTCTTCCCGTCCGTGATGCAATACTGCGAAGCGATTCGCTGAGCTTCCTTAATCAATTTGCGAGGCTTCATAATGACGAAGTGTAGTACAGCCTGCCTAGAACAGCGAACCGAGTCCCCAGCCAAATGCCGCGAATCGGTTTGGTACCCGAAAGAGAGATGCGTTTGGCATCCAGACCGGCCGGTTAAGCCGCAAAACATTCAGCGCATAATACGCCCGCAGCGGAACTCCAATTCCCGGCAACGTCCATCGCAGCTCTATTCCTGTCGAACCGTGGATAATTCCGTTGGTTGAATCGACGAGCCACGGCCGTGACGGTCCTAGCCAATTTGGCAACAACAATCCCGAGCCCAAGTCGAAAAAGCCTGCGGCTTCTGTGCCGGAACTGACCCGTAAGCGATACTCCGCATTTAGCGCGCCGATCACATTGGCCCCAGCGGGTGTTGCGGAATAAATCGTCGCGCCCTTTGATGATGTGGAAGAGACCACGGCCGACGGCCCTAATTCGCCGTCGCGCAACCCGCGCACGTATGCGTCTCCCGCAAATAAACGCGCGGTGAGCGGCATGTCTCCGGAATAACTGCCTGCTCCGGCGAAAGTCGCGCGAAACGCCCACGCATTGCCGTGCCCGAAGAAGGGGTCGTTCAGGATTCGCCCATACTCGATTTTCGAACGCACCACATTCTCTGTTCCGCCGAGCAATCCGCCCGAAACCGAATCGGCGAAAACCAATCGTTCATTGCCGGCGTCGTGCGTCCATCCCGTTCCTACAGAGCGGCTGGAAGATTCAGTGCGCACGTCGCTAATCGTTAATCCCGTAGGTCCGATCAATCCCGTCGACACCGTCGGTGAGTAGCTGGTAAGCGAGTGAGACAACGTGTAGTTCGTGCTGAACGTATTTGTGCTGGAAAGCGCGTAACTCCAATCGGCAGTCATTCCTTTCGTGCTCTGATTGTAAAAGGGGCCCTTCACGCTTCCTGTCAGGTGCGGCCGCAAAAACGTATTGAAGACCGAGAACGCCAACGATCCCCGCGAGCCGAGGAAACCTTCCTTTGCCAAACCTAGCGCAAGCTCCAGCGCCTCAGGGCCGCCTTCAATTTTTGACGTAAGCAGCTCCTCGCGATCCAAAATATTGAACAGGGAATATGCGATTCCGAGCGTGTTGCCAAATTGCCCGCGTCCGCCAAGCATCGAGACGCGTTGTAGACCCAGTTCCTCGATATGGATGGTCACATCTACGGCGTGCGCTTCGTCGTCCGGGAGAACCTGAACATCCTCTTTTTTGATCGGCTTGAAATAACCCGTGCGCGCCAAACGGCGCAATCCCGCTTCTAGTGCCCGCTCATCCAGGGACTCTCCCTCCTTGACGCCAACGCGCGTGCGGAAATAGCGATCCGGGAAATGATGAATTCCTCGAAATTCCAATCGCCGAACTGTGTAGGATGCTACCGAGCTTAGATCGAGCGTGATTCGAACGGAATGCATTGATCTATCCATGGTTCGAATCACCTCCACATCGCGCATCGCGCCGGAATTCTCCCGCTTAGCCCGTAGGCGCACTCTCGCCTCCCAGACGCGCCGCAAATTTTCGGTATCTTGCGCCGAGTAGACAGGCATCACGGTGATTTTCGTGGAAGCAAGGCGCCTCGTTCCGCTCAGCCCGACTGCCTGCTCAAGCGGCAAACTGGTCACCACCGAAGTAGTTCGATAGAACGTTCCCGCCTCTATTGGGATCTTCACGGCAAGATAATTGTTCGGGGATTTGTGCGGCCAGGGAACCCAGCCCCGCGAAGCGCCCTCGTATTCGGAAGTCCGTGCCGTCCCGATCCGTACCTCGGGGTACCCGTGGTTTTGGTAATACGCGAGCAAGCGTTCCCGGTCTTCTTCGCATGCCTCGCGACTGTACGCGTTTTTCCCACGCACGCCGGCAAAGAACGAATTGGGTGACAGCCGCCGCATCTGCCTCTTCAACTTTCTCTGTGATATCGCCGGATTCCCCTCAAACAGAACGCGCCCGACCGGGACATGTGGGCCATCGGCGATTTCGAGCTTTACGCGTACGGTCGCTTCCGACGACTCTTCTCGTATTATTTTCACCTGTCCATGCGGATGGGTCAGCTCCGCGAGCGCGGATTCGATCGCCCTACGGGCGGCGTCGATGGCAACGGGATTTTCCGGGCTCCCCAACTCTGGCTCGAGCTTCTTTTCTTTTAGCAACTTCTTGATCTGCGCCTGTGAAAGTAAGGCCGATCCGCCGTATTCCAACTTGGTCAGGAAAGGCATCTCCGGAACGTAAAAGGTCAGCCTTAAACGTTCGGCCGTGTGTCTCGCATCAGCCGTCGGGTCTGTCGACGCCTGGACCTCTGCGCGCACGGTTTCGAACCATTCCGTGCGGGCCAATGTGCGAACGTCCTTTTCAATTTTCGCCGCATCCAGCGGCTCTCCCGGACGCGATGCGATTTGGCTTGTCAGGGTTTTCGGAGAGATTCGCCGCAGTCCCGTGAACCTGATTTCGTCCACGGTCGCGCCGCGCCCTGCTTCAACCGTTGCCGCAAGTGGGGCCGCAGGCGGGAGAGGATTTTCTCGAAGGTGTTTGTCTTGCGCGCGCAGCGTCGCCGCCCCGACGAGCCACACCACGACCATAGCCACAGCAACCAAGCGTTTGATCATCGCTCCTCTGCACCAAGGAGGATGAATGCACGGATGACAACGGTCCGCGTCGGGTTGTCTTGCCGCAACGCAAAACGAAAGGCCCGCCGGGAACAACCCGCGGGCCTCCGATTATTTCTATCTCGACCGGATGGGAATGGCCCCGAGCCTCGTTCTAATGAATCGGCTCGCCGGTACTCGGATCAAGGATCAACGTGCCCTGATCCTCATCGTCGCGGCTAAAGTCAAACATCTGCGCGATTGAATTTGTTATGGCGTCAAATGAGCCCTGCCCAATACGCTCTCCGCCAAGGAAGTTGTCCTCGATGAATCGCAGCACTGAGCTTTGATCGGTCACGGAATGGTCCACAAAGTTTTTCCGCGCCCAGGGGGAGACAACCAGCAGAGGCTGCCGGGGACCCAGGCCGCAGCGGCCTAGCGCGTGAGCATTGGTCGAATCGACCCCGGGTAGGGCTGTCGAGTCGGCTGCGCTACCACAGAGGCCGGGACCGCTGAGCGCGTCCGCCGTGCCATGAGACTGATTCAGGAGTGGTCCGATTTGATGGTCATACCATCCATCGGAGTCGTCATACATTATGACTACGGCCGTGCTCCCCCACTCCGGTCGGGATTGCAGGAAATTGATCACATTTACTACGAAGGTCTGTTCATCCAGCGGATCAGAATATCCAGCGTGGCCATCCTGATACGCCGGTGCTTTGAGGAAGTTCACCGCTGGAAAATTGCCGGCGTTGACCGCCGCAAAGAAGTCATTGATGTCATAGTTATGATTCGCGGGACCGGCGTGTCCAATTTCCGCAACAGACGCCGGCCGCGCGTGAGTTAGATTCGCCGTCGACGCGTGGTATTGAAAGAAAGCGTGATGAGGAATGTAATCGCCGGTTGTTCCTGCAAGCCCCGCCGAGCTCCTCTTGCAGCCCGTGGTTCCATTCGGGTTAGTTACCGTGAGGTCAAACCCGCCCATGAACGATCCCCAACTCACCCCGGCCGCATTGAGCAGATCGCCTATATTTTGTCCCTTCATGCCTACTACCGCGCTGCCCGCGCAAACGTCACCGATTGGATCCGGATCGTTTATTACCGTGAATGATCCGGCTCCTCCGTCGACTACTGCGAAGCCCGCGGCTGCGGCGGAAATGTTAATTGCTCCGTTGGTTTGGCCCGCAACAAGGTTTAGCAAACCAGGAGTAGAGGGGCCAAAGCCTGTGCTATAGGAATTATCGCTCATGGCGAAATGCTGCGCGTAGTTCCACAAAGCTGTGACTGTGTTGCCATCAAAGTAGCCAAGGTTCAGGCCGGTTGTGCTGGTGACACCATTGCCCGTTGGCGGCGGCCCGGCCTTCCCTACGAAGAGAGGGAACAAATCCATAACTCCGTTGTCGAAGGCTTGCTGTTCTGCCTTGTAGCCATGGCCCTGGTCCCTCGTGACGGCCTGCGAGCGATCCAGCCGAAACGGGTTGGCGGCGCCGGTGCCGTTCGCCGGATTCAAGTTCGGATTGTCAGTTAGAAGAGCCAAGCTCAATCCATTCACAGTCGGTGTTCCGCGCTTGGCATGAAAACTCGGCTCACCCGCCGGATTCAATGCCTTCGGATACGTTCCGAAATAGTGATCGAACGAAACATTTTCCTGGAAAATTACGACCAAATGCTTAATCGGAGTGCGCCCATCGCTGCCGTCGCCATCGTGAGCAAACGCCGGGCTGGCCGGAAGCAATGTGATGGCTGCCGCCGTCAGCGTTGCCAATGCCTTCGCAAAACAATGATGCATAGAGTTCTCTCCTTAGATTCCTGAATCTTCACACCGACTGAAGTGATTTTCGCGGACGGGACATATCCGGCGGGCGTGGTGGGAGTTCGCCCGCAGGCATAAGGTTCTAAGCCGCCCATGTTAGCGCCAGATGAACGCGCCGTCAAAACTGTCCTACATGGTCCGAACCATGTAAAATCACGAAGTTTTGAAGTGCGGCAGACTTGCTGCCGCTTTTTCGGTGTCGCCCAACAATCAACGCAACGGACAAATGCCCACCCTAGCCCGCAAGCTTCGTATCACCGACTACTTCACGCTCGCCTTCGGCACCATGGTCGGCGTCGGCTGGCTGGTACTCATGGACGACTGGCTCGGCCGCGGCGGCCCGCTAGGCGCCGCTCTGGGATTCGCCCTAGGCGGTCTCCTGCTTCTCCCCGTCGGCTACGTTTACGGCCAATGGGTCCAGCGCCTGCCCGATGCCGCCAGCGAAGCCGCTTACACTGCGCAAGTTTTCCCGCCGATCGTCAGTTTCTTCACTGGCTGGATCATGCTCCTCGCCTATTTCATCGTCTGCCCGTGGGAAGCGGTAGCCATCGGCAAAGTCGCCGCTTACATCTTCCCGTCACTCAACTCCTTCGCCCTCTACACCGTCGCCGGCCAGCCCGTTTTCTTGCCGCGCCTGCTTCTTGGCATCGCCATGACCGTCTCCCTTGCCATTCTGAACTACCGCGGCATTCGTCTCAGCGCCACCTTCCAAAACTGGACCGCCTCCACCGTAATCCTCATCTTCCTCTCACTATTAGCCATTAGCGTCTGGCGCGGCTCTCCGTCCAATTTTCATCCGCTCTTCCGCGCCACCCCTCTCGTTTCCATCGTGCTCACGCTCCAAATCGTCCCCTATTTCCTCACCGGTTTTGAGTCCGCCTCCAAAAGCGCCGAAGAAGCCAATCCCGAATTCAAGCGCGCCGGATACATGCGCGCGATCGCACTAGCCCTCTTGATCGGCGCCGGCTTTTACGCCCTATCCGTCTTGGCCGTCGGCTACATCGCGCCCTGGCAAAGTCTCCTTGGCAAACGATTCGCCACCGCCATTGCCTTCGAGCAAGCCCTGGGCGTGCACTGGCCCGTCAGCCTCATCCTCATCATGGCCTTCTTCGGCCTCTTCGAATGCTTCAACGGCAACTTCGTCGCCTCCAGCCGCCTGCTGTTCGCCTATGGCCGTCGCCAGACCGTCCCCGCAGCCTTCGGCCGCATCCACGAAAAATTTCAGACCCCAAGCGTCGCCATCCTCGGCATTGCCGCCGCCACCGTCGCCGGCCTGCTTCTCGGCGACGCCCTTCTCGTGCCCGTTACCGAAGTCGGCTCCATGGCCTCGGCTTTTGGCTGGATGGCCGCGTGCCTCTCCTTCTGGCTGGTCGAACCCAATCCGCGAATGCGCCTGGTCACCGGCCTCGGCATCCTCGTTTCGTTTCTCCTCCTGATCTTGAAACTTTTCCCCATCTTTCCCGGTCACTTCTCAGCCGCGGAATGGATTGCCTTGGGCGTCTGGTTGGCCCTGGGTATCGCCCTCAACACCGTGCGACGCAAATCCGCAATCGCAACAAAACAGTCCTCGCGCAATCTTTGATGCTAAAATTCAGGCTGCTCTTGGGGATACACAACCTATGCCTTACGCTGGTGGGGAGAATCCGAAAGCGGGCGACACCGTAAAACATCACACCGGCCAGGTCGGCACCGTTTTCGAGCTCGATTTACAGGTGGACAAGACCGCCCAATACGACAGCGCCGCCGATGAGAAAATCAAAGTGAAATTCGATACTGGTAATTCGACGACTGCTCTCGCCAGCGATTTCCGCCTCGTGAAGAGAGCTTCCGAGTAAAAGCAAATGCGAATCACTGTGTCCCATAATCGCTCCAAGGAAGAAGTCATCCAATCAGTGGACCGCTCCTTCAATGACCTGTTCCAGGGGATTGGTGTCATTCCTGTGAAGCTAGTTCAAGAACACAAGAGCTGGCAAGGCTCCACGCTAACCTTCGCGCTCACCGCTAAAATGGGCCTGCTCAGCACTCCTATCAAGGGCACCGTCGAAGTCACCGACCGCGACATCACCATCGATGCCGATCTCGGCATCCTCGAACGCATGATTCCCGCCAAGAAAGCGCAAGAAGTAATCAGCCAGCACGTGCGCGGCCTCTTGAAGTAATCACGTCGCGCTCTGAAGACTTCAGCGCCCGTAAACCAGCACGCGAAACGTTCCCATAACCGCCGTCCGTTGCGGGTGTGGCCGTTCGGCCGTAGGAGCTGCCGGCTCCGCAAAATCCGCCGTATCCACAAACAAATTGTGCGTCTTGGTATCCAGCCCCATCGTTTTCGCGCCGAACTCTGTCTTAACGCTGTCGACCTCGCTGAACTTATCCGCCGAGTCTTCATGGAACACATGGATCATGCCCTCGCGCGTCGAAGCAAAAATCATTCCCGTCTCCGGATCGTACGCGGCCGCATCCACTCCTGCCGATATGGGGAATGACTGAATCACCTTGCCGCTGTCTGCATCCATTACCACCAGATTTTGCGGATTGCGCCCCGCGCTGAACAGCCGCCGATGCTTCACGTCTATCGCCAGCGCCGTAGGTGCCCCCGCCGGAGCCACTGGCCAGCGCGATTTAATTTTCAGCGTTCCCGAATCAACCGCCACCAATTCGCTCTTGTCCTCCAAATTGATGTAAACCGTCCCGCTTCCATCGGCCACTGCAAATTCGGGCCCGCCACCCAACTCGATCGTCCCCACCACGTCACCGCTCTTCGCGTCAATCACCGTGGAGCTGTGCGGATCTCCGTTCATTACAAACACGCGCTTGGAAGCCGGATCGT
>Ga0210384_10008572_pt1 | contig 10637 bp, 10 predicted proteins | sample IncBWH2MmetaG_FD_160574 | JGI IMG/M metagenome (GOLD analysis project Ga0210384, IMG submission 160574) | Forest soil microbial communities from Barre Woods Harvard Forest LTER site, Petersham, Massachusetts, United States - Inc-BW-H-2-M | ecosystem: Environmental > Terrestrial > Soil >...
GATGGGTCCGGCGGTCCGCAGGATGTCCTGGAGCAGGCGTGCGCGCCGCCGCAACGCTTCCTTGCCGACATGCTGGCCCCATGCGCGCGCGATAAAGTATGCGGCCGCGCTTGGCTTGCCGCTCGAGGTAAAGGCGCGCGGCAATACCTCGAACAACAGATAGGCCAGGATGTTGCCGGCGCCGAACGCCAGCGCAATGCTCATGCCGTATTCGATGCTCTCCTTCCATTCCAGCCGGTTCGACGGCAGCACCGCGACGCCGTCGAGGTAACCGGTGACGGCCAGCATGCTCCACACGCTCAGCGTGGCGGCGATCATCCCAAACGTCAGCGCGCCGCGAAAGCCGATATGCTTTAGGGCCGCCAACGCAAAACCGAACGGCAGTGGAATCAGGACCGAGGCGATGCGCAGGTAGATTTCCGAGACGTCGAACCTGAACATCACCAGAAAATGCGCGGTCACCAGCAATACCGAGGGAAGCACGACAAACACCAGCGCGTGCACCAGCAGGAAGCGGCCAGGTGCCTCGGCGGCCGCGAGCTTGATGCGAACACGGTTCAATTCGTGTTGCAGCGCGTCGATCTCGGCCGTCATCGCCTGAATTTCAAAAATTACCGGACGCACAAGGGTGAGGTCGCGCGCGCAATGCCGGCAAACCAGCGACTCATCCCTGATGGTTTCGACGCAGAACGGACACTCCATCCTCGGTCAGATCCCGAACCATCGTCGCGCCGGACCGAGCCTGGACTCTAGCATGGCCTTGGCGCGATCCAGTTCCAGCCTGAGTTGTTCCCGCTTGCGCGACAGCTCCTGGTGTTCGGCGCGGAGCGTGGAAGGGATGACGATGTCGCGGTGGCAGGTCCGGCAAACGACGGCGTCCGGGTTATTCTCTTCGACGCAAAACGGACAAAGAAATTTCCCGCCGCCGCTCATGGCGCGACTTTGAGGACAAAGATCGAGCTTCGGGTCCGCCCCTCCGTGTCGGAGACCTCGATCCGGAACGAGTGTTCGCCCGGCGGCAGTTCCGCATCCGGAACGTCAATGCCGCTGCGCTGGACAAATCGCGTCAGGCGCGGGATGAGATCGATCTCCGGGGTCTTGAGATAGCTGATGTGAAGCGTATCGAGATTGATCTTGTTGCCGCCAAAGGCCTGAAATCTGATTTGAAAATGGACCGGCGAGTGCGCCGTCTCGGCGGGCTGCACCAATTCGACGCTAGGTCCGCGGCCGATACCGCGCGAGATCGGTCCGCCATGCGCATTGGGCAGGCTCGCTTCCTGTTCGGTGATCAATATCGTTCCTGCCTCGGACCGTGCCGGGATCAAGGCCAGCCCGAACAGAAGACAACAGACCTTCATGGGGTGCACCGGATCTTCCTCCTCACCAACACCGATCGTTTGGTTTTACCCCAAGCGCGCCGTTCTGTCACAGGCTGCCGCGGCCCTGTTGGCGCTAGCCGAGCTCCTTGCGGACGATTGTGGCGGCGTCACACATCGCCTTCAATTTTCCGAATGCGACTTGCCGCGGCATGTATTTCATGCCGCAATCCGGCGCGACCACCAGCCTGTTCGCGGCGACATGCTTCAAGCCGTTGCGGATGCGATCGGCGATCACGGAGACGGCCTCGACCTCGGGGTTGCCGAGATCGAGCACCCCGAGCATGATCTTCTTCGAGGCGAGGTCCTTGAGCACGCCGAGGTCGAGCTTTGGCTGCGCGGCCTCGATCGAAATCTGCTCGGCGCTGGTGTCGGCGAGTTCGGCCAGGAACGAATAGCCGGCCGGCTTGGTCGAGCCGGGGACCACCGCGGCATATCCAAAGCACAGATGAACGACGGTCGGCACGGTGATGCCCTGCAACGCGCGGTTGATCGCCTTCACCGCATAGCGCCGGGCGAGGTCGGGATTGTTGCGCACCCAGGGCTCGTCGAGCTGGATGACGTCGGCGCCGGCTCTTTCCAGGTCGAGCGCTTCGGCATTGACGGCTTCCGCGAACGCCATCGCGAGTTCCTCGTCATCCTTGTAGAATTCGTTCTTGGCCTGCTGGCTCATGGTGAAGGGGCCGGGCAGCGTGATCTTCGCGGCGCGATCGGTATTCTTGCGAAGGAATTCCATGTCCTGCAATTCGACCGGGCGGCTGCGCTTCACCGGGCCGACGACGCGCGGGACGGGCGTCTGCTGCCCGGTTCGCGCGGTAATGATGGCGGGGTTGTCGGCGTCGACGCCGTCGAGCGCGGTGGCAAAACGGTTGGAATAGCTCTCGCGGCGGATTTCGCCGTCGGTCACGACGTCGATGCCGGCGCGCTCCATGTCGCGGATCGCGACGATGGTGGCGTCATCCTGCGCCTCCTCGAGATGTTCGGCAGGCAACCGCCACATCGCATGCATGCGGGTGCGCGGCACCGATTTCGACAGCATGGCGCGATCCACCAGCCATTCGGGCTGCGGGTAGCTTCCGACCACCGTCGTTGGCAACAGTTGTTTGGGCAGGTTCACGGGTGTTCTCCTCGTTTGTTGTTGCCGGACCCGCGCAGGTCAGGTTGCCGGTTGCAGAGCGCCGGCCGCGATCTCGTCGGCGGCATGCTGGCCGCCACGCGTCCCGGTCTGCCAGATCGCGCACCTGCGCTCGATCCATTTGATCGCCGCGTTGAATGCAACCGCCATCGCCAGCACCAATAGCACGCCCGCGAACACGTGCGGCGTGTCGAGGATGGTCCGGTAGCGCGAGATCAAATAGCCGATGCCTGCGGAAGAGATCAGCATTTCGGAAACGACGACGCCGACAATGACCAGCGCGCCGCCGACGCGCAAGCCCGATAACACCGTCGGGATCGCGGCCGGCACGATCACGCGGACGAGGCGCTGGGTGAGCGTTGCACCCATGCTCCTTGCGGCAAGCAGGAGCTGCGGATCGATGGTCTGGATGCCGGCGGCGGTCGAAAGCATGGTCGGCAGGAAACCATAGATCGCCGCAAACGCGATCTTGGATTCCGAGCCGATGCCGAGCCACACCGTGAAGACGGGATAGAGGATAACGAGCGGCACCGCATAGAGGCTGGAAATCATCGGCATGATCAGGATGCGCGGCCGCGGCAGGCTGCCGACAATGGCGCCGAGCAGGATGCCGCCGCCGCAGGCTAACACAAACGAAATCGCGACCTCGTAGAGCGTCACCGCCAGCGCCTGGCCGTATTCAGCGGCCTCGTACCAGCCGGCCAGCAGCGTCGACGACAGCGATGGCAGGAACAGTTCGGGAATGGCGCCGCTGTGTGGCAGCACCTCCCATAACACGATTAGACCAAGGACGATCAGCCGGCGCAACGTTTTCGCGGTCATCTTGCGCCTCACGCTGATTTCCTGATGTGCCGCCAGATGCGGTCGCGCAGCGACCCGAAGGCGTCGCCGCTCAGCATCTCATAGGTGCGCGGGCGGGCGAGCGGGACCTGCAAATGGTCGACGATGCGGCCGGGACGCGGCGACATCACCAAAACTTCGTCGGCGAGATAGACCGCTTCGGTCAGGCTGTGCGTGACGAACACGACGGTCTTGCCGGTCGCGGCCCAAATGCGCAAGAGCTCGTCGCCCATGGTCATCCGGGTCTGCTCATCGAGCGCGGCAAACGGCTCGTCCATCAACAGCACCGGCGGGTCCTGCACCAGGCCGCGCGCGATCGAGACGCGCTGCTTCATGCCGCCGGACAGTTCGTGCGGATGACGCTTGCCGAAGCCGTCGAGGCCGACGAGTGTCAAGGCGTCTTGCGCCTTGACACGGCGCTCGCTCTTGGCCACGCCGCGCAGCGCCAGTGGAAATTCCACATTCTCTTCCGCAGTCAACCAGGGAAACAGGCTCGCTTCCTGGAACACCACGCCGACCCTGTCAGGATCGGGCCGTGGGATCGGTGCGCCGTTGATGGTGACCGTGCCCGAGGTCTGTTGGCGCAGGCCCGCCATCATCATCAGCAAGGTCGATTTGCCGCAGCCGCTTGGCCCGACAATGACGACGAATCGCCCGGGCTTGACGTCGAGCGAGACGTCCGACAGCGCGACCACGTCCTGCGTCGAGGTCTTGAATACCTGGGCGACATTTTTGACCTCGATCGCGCCGGCGCGCGGCACGGCCTTGAGCTGTGTTATGTTCGCCAGTGGCTGCATCGCGTTTCCACCCATCTGACCAGCTCGTTGAAGGCCATCGCGATGGCCGCGATCATCACCACGCCGGCCAATAGCTGCTTCATCTGGAAATTCTCGCCCCAGGTCGCGATCTGATGGCCGATGCCATCGCGCGAGGCATACATCTCGGCCAGGATGACGCCGGTCAGGTTGAAGATCATGGAGATGCGCAGCGCTTCCAAAAGCACCGGCAGCATGCTCGGCAGATAAACCCGGAACGCGGTCTGCGCCGATGTCGCGCCGTAGGACCGCGCGACCGTCAGGTACTCGACCTTGACCTGTTCGACCGCCGTCGTGGTGGACATGATGACGATGAAGATCGTCGAGAAGAAACCGAACCCGACCTTCTGCGCAAAGCCGACGCCGAACACCAGGATGAACATCGGCAGGAAGATCGATTTCGGGATCGAGAAGGCGAAGAACAACAGCGGTTTCATCACTTCGGCAAAGTAACGGTTTTCAGCGATCAAAAATCCGACCAGGGCGCCAAAGGGCACCGCGAGCGCAAACGCGGTCAAGACCTCGCTTGCGGTCACCACGAGATCGTTGCGTACGCTGGCGCGTTGCACCAATTCGCCGAGCATCGCGAGCGTGTCGGACGCCGAAGGCAATAGCCGCGGATTGATGATGCCGGTCCGTGACAGCACTTCCCATGCCGCGAAGATCGCGATGACGATGGCAAAGCGGGCAATCTTGATTCCGAGGCTGGCTGCCATCGCGCGAAAATCTCAGGGTTTGGTCGGTACCGGCTTGAACTGGGTCGAGATGACGTCTTGCGTCGGCACGATGTCCTTTAGCCCGCCGAGCTTGGCAAGGTCGAGCGACAATTGCACGGCATCCGATACGTTCGAAGCCGCCATGCTGCCGTCGGTCTCGAGTTTCAGAATCGTATTCTCATATTCGAGCGCGGCGATTTCGCTCGGCATCTCGTAGAGGTCCGAGATCAGCTTGACGGTGGCGTCGCGATTGCCGCGCATGAAGGCAACCGCGCCATAGAGCGCGTTGAGCGCCTTCTGGACCAGCGCAGGCTTGTCTTGCGCGAATTTGTCGAGCACGATCCAGCCCGCGGTCAGATTCGGCGGCACTTCCCTGGAATAATCCAGGATGGTGCGCGCGTCGCCGGATTTCGAAATCTGGAAGCTCAACGGAGAATAGACCACCGCCGCGTCGACATTGTTGGCGAGCAGGTTTGGCACCAGCCCGCCGCCGCCGACCGGCACGCGGGTGAAGTCGATCTTCTTGTCCTGGATGGTCCACAGTGCCAGCAGATCGGAGCCTGATCCTGCCGCCGTGATCGCGACCTTCTTGCCGTTGAGGTCCTTGACCTCGGTGGTCGATTTCACCGGCACCATCAACTGCCAGCCGAAATTGCCCATCGAGGCGTTGGCCACGATCTTCGACATCACGCCTTTCTTCCTGCCGGCGGAGACCAGCGACGGCGGATCGAGGATGACGTCGGCAGCGCCCGCGGCCATGGCCTCGAAAGTCTCGGCGCCGCTGCGGTAGATCGTAAGCTCGGCGCTGATGCCTTCCTTTTCGAACAGCTTTTGCCGCACCGCGGTTTCGGCAACGGTGGTCGGCCAGTAGGTCTTGGTCGGCAATCCGATGCGGATGGTTTCGGCGTAGGAGATCGCCGGGCTCGCCAGCATGGCGGCGGCTATCAGGGACGCCAGCGCATGGCGGCGAGAGACGCGCATTCGAGTTTCCTCCGGATTATTTGCGTTTATTGTCGCCGGGCGGCTCCGCCATCGTCAATCGAAATCGCCCTTTTGCAATTGACCCTGTGGGACGCCCCCGCTACCTGTTTGGCTCGTTCGCGGGCGTGGGAGACATAATGAACAATAATAACAGTACTTCCGAATTCGATTACGTCATCGTTGGCGCGGGTTCGGCCGGATGCGTGCTGGCGAACCGCCTCACCGCCGACGGCAAGAACTCGGTGCTGCTGTTGGAGGCCGGCCCCAAGGACACCCACATCTGGATCCATGTCCCGCTCGGCTACGGCAAGCTGTTCAAGGAAAAATCCGTCAACTGGATGTACCAGACCGAGCCCGAGCCCGGCCTCAACGGCCGGCAAGTATTTCAGCCGCGTGGAAAAGTGCTTGGCGGCTCGAGCTCGATCAACGGCCTGTTGTATGTGCGCGGCCAGCACGAGGATTACGACCGCTGGCGCCAGCGCGGCAACGCCGGCTGGGGTTTTGACGATGTGCTGCCCTATTTCAGGAAGGCGGAGAACCAGCAACGCGGCGCCGATAAATATCATGGCACCGGCGGTCCGCTGCCGGTGTCGGACTGGCGGCATGCCGATCCGCTGTCGGAAGCTTTCGTGGTGGCCGCCGCGGAAGCCGGAATTCCCACCAATCCCGATTTCAACGGCGCGACCCAGGAGGGCGCCGGATTCTTCCAGACCACGACGCGCCGCGGCCGCCGTGCCTCGACCGCGTTCTCCTATCTTCGCCCCGCGCGCAGGCGCGGCAATCTGCATGTCGAGACCGCGGCGCTGGCGCAACGCATCTTGTTCGAGGGCCGCCGCGCCCGCGCCGTCGAATACGCCCAGAACGGGACCTTGCGCACCGCGAGGGCACGAAAGGAGATTCTGGTCTCCGGCGGCGCCTATAACTCGCCGCAACTCTTGCAGCTCTCCGGCGTAGGTCCCGCGGAGCTCCTGAAGAGCCACGGCATCGACATCGTGCTCGATGCGCCAGGTGTCGGCAACGATTTACAGGATCATATGCAGGTCCGGCTGGTCACGCGTTGCGCGCAGCGCGTCACCCTCAATGACATTGTCAATCACCCCGTTCGCCGCATCATGGCCGGGCTCCGTTACGCGGCGTTTCGAAGGGGACCGCTCACGATCGCGGCCGGCACCTCGGGCGCGTTCTTCAAGACCAGCCCGCGATTGGCGACCCCCGATATCCAGATTCATTTCCTGCCGTTCTCCACCGACAAGATGGGCGAGAAGCTGCATTCGTTTTCCGGCTTTACCGCGTCGGTCTGCCAGTTGCGCCCCGAGAGCCGCGGCTCGCTCAGGATCAGGAGCACCGATCCGGCGGTCCCACCGGAAATCCGCATCAACTATCTTGCGACCGAGACCGATCGCACCGCCTTCATCGAGGGCGTCAAGATCCTGCGCAAGATTCTGGCGGCACCGGCGCTAAAGCCTTACGCGGTCGACGAGGTCTATCCGGGATCGAAGGTCGTAAGCGACGAGGACATCCTGGCGTTCTGCCGGCAGACCGGCAGCACGGTCTATCATCCGACCTCGACTTGCCGGATGGGCAATGATCAGCTCGCGGTGGTCGATCAAAGGCTTCGCGTCCGCGGCATCGAGGGCCTGCGCGTGGTCGATGCCTCGGTCATGCCGGACCTGATGTCGGGCAATACCAACGCCCCCACCATCATGATCGCCGAAAAGGCCTCCGACATGATCCTTGAGGATGCGCGGTGATGAGGGAGCGCACATAGTGGCGGATCGATTGCGGATCGGCACGCGCAAAAGCGCGATGGCACTGGCGCAGACGGCGGAGATCGCCCGGCGTCTGGCCGTTGCCGTGCCCGGCATCGATGTCGAGATCGTCAAGTTCGACACCACGGGGGATATCGACCAGACCGGCAAGCTGTTGCCGCATGGCGGCAAGGGCGGCGCGTTCGTGGCGCAGATACGCGAGGCGGTGCTCGCCGGTGAGCTTCATGCGGCGATGCATTCGCTCAAGGACATGCCGGGCAATGAGGACACGCCGGGCCTTGTGATCGGCGCGACCTTGGCGCGCGATCCGCCCGGTGATGTGCTTGTGCTGCGGCCCGGCCTTTCGATCGACGAGTTCACTCTCGCGCGCGGCAAGGGTTTCAAGATCGGCACCAATGCGGTACGGCGCGCGGCCTATGCGCGAAAACTGTTTCCGGAGGTCGAGGTGATTCATTATCGCGGCGCCGCCGACACGCGCGTGCGCAAGCTCGATAATGCCGAATTGCAGCGGCTGCCGGATGGCGGCGCGGTTGGACCTGCCGATGCGCTGATCATGGCGCGCTCGGGGCTCGAGCGCGTCGGCCTCGCCAAACGTATCGCCTATGAATTTCCGGTCAGCGAAATGCTGCCGGCGGTAGGCCAAGGCATCGTCGCGGTGGAATGCGCCGCGCAGGATTGGCAGACGCGCCGGATTCTTTCCGCGATCGACGACCCCGCCGCGCATCGCTGCGCCGCCGCCGAGCGCGAGGTGCTGTGGGTGCTCAACGGCCATTGCAATTCGCCGATTGCGGGATTTGCTACTATCGACGGTGAGCAGATGTTGCTGACGGCCTCGGTGCTGGACCAGGCGGGCGCGCTGTTCATCGAGGCTTCGCGCTCTGGCCCAGCAGATCGCCCGTGCGAACTCGGCCGCGCGGTTGGCCTGGAGCTGCTCGCCAAAGGCGCGGCCGCCATCATCGAGCGCAGCCGGGCGGTGTGATCCGGCTCGGGAGCATGAATCGCGTTCCGGTCTGCATCATCAGCCCGCAACGGCTCGTCGCGGAGCTGCTGGTGCTATGAATATACTTCCGCTTTCAGCGGCGTAGCGGACATGGCTGGACTTGTTGCCGGCTCAAGCCGGTAAGCGAATGACCCTCAATCGACATTCGGTCATCGTTAGGAAAGACACCAGAGTGGCTTCCCGTTGTGGAGCTTTCGAATGTCACCTGTTAGGCCGGTTTGCGAACGGAACGGCGCGCGAATTCCGCTTCGGCACGCGGGCGGATGCGCCGATCTATGATCACTGCCCTGTCGCTACCATGCCGCGCAGATGCACGGCGCCGGAGCAAAAGCCCGCGCCCTGCTTTGCAGTGATGCTCTTCCCGTGTACGATCGCGCCAAGACGACCGGCATTCAACGGTCGCTATGGCAAGGGGAGGGATTTCATGCGTCGCAACATTATCGCCGCGCTCGCGCTCCTGTTGTGGGGAGCGGGGCTGACCGCCGCGGTCGCTCAGCAACCCGTGAAGCTCGGTGTCCTCAACGACCAGACGGGACTGTACGCGGATCTGACCGGCATGGGCTCGGTCCACGCCGCACGCATGGCGGTCGAGGATTACGGCGGCAAGGTGCTTGGCCGGCCGATCGAAGTCATCTTCGCCGACCACCAGAACAAGCCCGACATCGGCGCCAACATCGCGCGGCAATGGATCGAGACCGAAGGCGTCAACGTCATCCTCGACATCCCCAATTCGGCCGTGGGGCTCGCCGTGCGCGAAGTGACGCGCACGCACGACGCCATTGACATCAACACCGGTGCTGCAACCTCGGATCTCTCCGGAAAAGCCTGTTCGCCGCACGGCGTGCACTGGAGCTTCGACACCTACGGCCTTGCGGCGACGATCGGCCGGGCGTTGGTGAAGCAGGGTGGGGATACCTGGTTTTTCATCACCGCCGACTACGCATTCGGGCATGCCCTTGAGCGCGACACCTCGGCGTTCGTCACGGCCGGCGGTGGCAAGGTGCTGGGGGCCGTGCGGCATCCGCTCAATACCGCCGACTTCTCGTCCTATCTGCTGCAGGCGCAAGCCTCGAAGGCGAAGATCGTCGCTCTCTCGAACGCCGGCGGCGACACCATCAACGCGATCAAACAGGCCGCGGAATTCGGCCTAAGCCGCAGCGGCGACCAGCGCGTAGCGGCGCTTCTGCTGCAGTTTCCCGACACCAACGCGCTTGGCCTCGAAACAGCGCAGGGCCTGACTGCGTCTGAGACTTTCTTCTGGGACCTCGACGACGCGACCCGCGCCTGGACCAAACGCTTTCTCGCCCGCAATAACGGCAAGCCGCCAAGCATGATCCATGCCGGGACCTACGGCGCGACGCTGCACTACCTCAAGGCGGTGGCGGCAGCCGGCACGACCGACGCCGCCAAGGTCGTTGCCAAGATGAAAGAACTGCCTATCGATGACTTCTACACCAAGGGCAAGGTGCGCGAGGACGGGCGTGTGATGCGGCCCTATTATCTGCTGCAGGTGAAGAAGCCCTCGGAATCCAAATATCCCTTCGATTATCTCAAACTGCTCGCTACGGTGCCGGCCGAGGAAGCCGCGCGCCCCCTGAGCGAGAGCGAGTGCCCGATGGTGAAGCACGACTGAGTGGGTCGCGGCGACGCGTCGAGGGCCCGGACGCCGGTCGGACGTCGCTCTCACCGCACAAAAGGGGCACTGTTTTGTGGCGCGCGGCCCTCGAAGGGCGCCCGGCCGAGGAATGGATTCCGGGTTCGCCTGCGCATCGCTCGGGCGTCCTGGAATGACCGGCTCGACCGCAGCGGCTCGGGAATGACCGCTTCTGGCACATCGCGTCATTCCGCTGCGCTGCGGAAGTTGGTCGCTATCCGGGCATAGCGGACATCGATCAAACCGTACCGATCAATCTCGATTTGTGGAACGCGCCCCGGTCGATCTGACCACACAGGTAAAATCGCGCATGTCCGCCATGCTCGTCGAGGGGGGGCGATCCATCATCAG
>Ga0210384_10008575_pt1 | contig 10632 bp, 9 predicted proteins | sample IncBWH2MmetaG_FD_160574 | JGI IMG/M metagenome (GOLD analysis project Ga0210384, IMG submission 160574) | Forest soil microbial communities from Barre Woods Harvard Forest LTER site, Petersham, Massachusetts, United States - Inc-BW-H-2-M | ecosystem: Environmental > Terrestrial > Soil >...
AGTGACCCGAGTCGGGCAGGCCGGGGCGTAGATGGTGCAAACGCCTGTTTACGTCACCCTCCCTCTCTCCGTAAGATAACGCGCAGGGTCAGCCATCATGAATACCGTCGAGTTTCGCATTCTAGTGGCACATGAGTTCCCACAGTTGCGAGAGGAACTTGAATATTGGGAAGATGACCTGCCCACTGTGCAAATGGGGGAGTTTTTGGACTTCACTCAAAAGGCAATCGAGGCACGCTCATTCGATGTGGTGCGAAAGAGCTTCGAGATTGCTACTACTGCCCTCAAAAGCGGCGACGATAGACTGCTCAATGCGATTTATGTGGCGTTCCTCGAACACCTCGACTTTCGCAGCGATGCGGGGAAAGAGGCTTTCCTCCTGATGCCCGCTGAGCTAAAGAAAGGTCGTTACGACGTTTTAGACTACGACGAGAAGCTACTGGGGAGAAAGTTAGCCGTTGACGACCGCGCCTAGGCGGCTCGGTCACGGTTCGGGTGGCGGGCTGGCGGTCCCCAGTTAGTGAAACCGCCTGTGGGTGTTGAAAAAGTCACTGCGATTAGCAGGTTGAATGGCGGCCAAAGCGCATGGCGAGGAAAGTTCTCCTTCTTCTACCACGCTTTACTGGATCACCATTCTCGGAGGCGCGCTAAACTGTGGCTTTTTAAGCTTACTAGCCCGACGCTGGATCCTGCCCAGTGGATTTCCATGCGGTTTGGGGCGACATAGATATTCCTTGGGCTACTAAAGAGGGCCGCGACTGCTACCAACGGACGCACGCACTCACAGCCCAGAAAACGGGATAGTTGATGTAACCAGGTCGGTCCGTTTCCGTTCCTCAGATTTCGGGCATAGACTATGCCGGTCCAGAAACTACTTCAAGGTTGTGGACCTCGGGAATTACGTCATGGCAGACAAATGGTAATTCTCTGGGAAGTGACCGGCGGGGCAGCTTTCAGCGTCCGGCGCTCCCGCCAACTGGATATTCGCCGATGGGCATCCTCAATCTGGGCTGCTGTCATTCGCGATCCTATGACCCTCAATCGGTCGTTGTCGTCTCCTCGCGATCCTGTAGCGATACTGGCCCAGGTATACGCACGTACGTAGTCTCTTGGAACGCCTCGACCGCTCAAGTAAAGGTCACTGAGAGCACTCTGAGCTCGGATATCGCCTTGGTTTGCAGCTCGTTTGAACCACACCACTGCCTTGCGCTCATCATGTGGCACTCCGATACCGTTGATATGGCCTAGCCCGAGCTTCCACTGCGCATTGTTATTACCGTTTGCCGCCGCTTTCGCGAACCATGCCATTGCATCCCGGTAGTTCTGCGGCACGCCTTCACCATCAGCATATCGCAGAGCCATTTCGTATTGAGCAATGGAATCACCCGCGTCTGCTCGGTTGAGTATGCGATTCACATCCGTGCCCTGAACTGCTTCCTGGATCGCTAGAATAAGCTCTTGCCTGGTGGCTGTCAGTACACTGTCCAACGCTTTCGGTTGCCCATTGGTCTTCTTGTCTTGTTCCGACAACATATGCTGCTGGTCCGGGATAGCCGGCTTGTGGTTCGCGGCCGCAATTGGAAGTATTGAGACGTTTGTTGCTACTCTTGGATGATTGAAGTGATATCCGTAGCCGCAGATTACCAGAGCAAGGGCAGTGACTAGTCCTGTTGTTAACCAGCGAGTCCCACTCGGATGCTCCGGAATCGTCATAGTCACCGGCTGATCGGGTAATTGTGATCCGATGTAGTGCCCGTTCCATTCGGGCGTTTCAGCCGTGTCCGTGGTCCGTAGGCGGTTGTTTTGCTCCTTGAGTAAATCGGCATGGACCAACAGGTTCTGGGGATCCCTTACCGCCCCAATATCCTGGCTCGGCAGCTGATCAAGGCAGCGATCCGGTATTGTCGCGGACTCCGAAAGCAATGGTAATACCCGATCGGCTAACTTACTCATCGCGGTCGCGTCATGCTGATTGAACGCATTCGGGTCGATGGACAGTATTTCAAGGACTCCCACCACCTTGGCATTCTGCTTAATTGGCAATATCAGCACGGACCGGATGCCCATTTCTTTGGATAATTTGGGGTTAACCCGCCGATCGGTATTAGTGTCGTTGCAGAGCAGGATTTCGCCAGTTCCGAGACAAAGCCCGGTCAGGCTGATGCCCACATGCAAATGTGTCCCAACTTCTGGAGCGGGGGCACCAGTGGAGGCTCGGCAGCACACACCGTCTTCTGTGCTGAGCGCAATAGCCGCTCCGGTTGCCCCTGTTCCCTCCATTGCCTGCTCCAAAATGGCCTGAAGGTCGGGTTCAGGGCCTACCGACTCTTTGCCTCGAGAAGTCGTGATTGGACTGAATTGGAGTGTGCTGTGCGCAACGTTTTGTGATGGCTTCTCAGAAGAGCTGGTAATATTTGAATTATCAGGCAAGGGAAAGCTCGACATACCCACACCTTCACGATAGTTTAGTGTACTGCTGTGTTGGCCGATCTACTACTCTCGTCAAGTCAGTTCCGTAGGCCGTTACCTCTGGTAGTCGCTGCGCCCCGAGCTTTGGCTGAACTCCCGTGGCGAGCCTGGTGCGTTAATCTCACCTGAATCGAAGCTGCAAAGGATGACCCACGCCCTTGTTACGCCGCGCGAAGAAAGTCGTGCTTCTTTCCCTGGTAGCCAGCTCAATCGGGAGTGTCTATCCAGCCAAACATGTAAAATCCGCAGCATTGTCAAGTATAGGAGGAGCAGCCCGTGTGCTGGACGAAATTTCCAAGAAGTCTCAGAATGCGGTCCCCGATGCGGTCCTGAACAGCACGAAGTGCGTTGTGGTGATTCCATCAATCACGGGGGGAACTGTAAATCTCAGCGCTGGCGGAGTGGCTAGCTGCCGTGAAACAGCGGATAGGTGGAGCGCTCCTGCATTCGTCAAATTCAACGGGTGGGGTATTCGGGCTCGCCGTACTGATTTGCTGGTTTTTGTGTTGAGTGACACGGGAGTGCGGGCATTGCGGTCTGGCGAATTGCAGATCGGAGGACAGAAACGGGCGGCCGCGCCTCTCGTGAGTACAACTCCGGTTACCACCCAGGTTGAACTGACCACCGATTTGCTTACCTATGAAGGCGCGGCGGGCGTGCTCTCTAGCAGTGAAGCGAGCGGCTTCATTCGGCACGACGCGGACACCTCGGATGCGGTCCACAACGCAGTACCGAGAGAGACGATTGAGAAATATCTATCATCGGTCGTTTCTTTCTTCAACACAATCACAGTGACCGGGATCGTAATTCACCACACCGCGGTGATTCCGGGCGAAAATACAGTGCCCCGGAGCGAGCGCGATATCGACAAATATCATCAGGCGCGCGGCTTCGAAATCTTGTGTTTCGGTCGCGTTTACCATGTGGCCTATCACTACCTCATTATGCCCAACGGCAGTGTGCAAGCGGGCAGGCCCGAAGGGTGTGAGGGAGCGCATGCGCAAGGGTACAACTCATACCTGGGAATTTCGGTCGTGGGTGATTTTAGCAGCGAAGATAACCCAACCGGGGAAAAGGGGCCGATCAGACCGAGCGCGAAGCAGATTGCCTCCCTAATTCAACTCTGTCGCCGCCTGAAAGACCGTTACCACATTCCTTTGCAACACATCGTCCGCCATAGTGACATTTCCAGCACCAAATGTCCCGGCGACCGATTCCCCTTCAGGTCAGTTCTGGATCAACTTCAATGGAAACCAGGAGGCGTAAAGCCGAAACGTCGATGATGGACTCGAAGCGTCTGATGGCATGGCTTACGGTGGCGGCTTTATCGACGACTTTGGTCGCTGCACCGAAACGCATCCCGCACAGCCCGAAAGCCTCTAACGGGGAACCATTCCAAAGCTTTCGCATGCTGGACGCTAAGCTGACCCTCCTTGCGCAGCAGCAGGAGGCTTTGAACGTGGCTTTCAATCCAGTGCAGGTGGGTTCTCGAAGCGAAGCGGCCAATTCAGAGCGTCGGACGACGACTTTCAGCAATATGAACTCCACAGCCGCTGGAATCGTTCTCGTAGCGGGTGGGCTGGAGCGCTTGTACCAAAGGCGCCACCAGCCCTTCGGGGTCCAAATGTTTAGAGCTCTGCGCATCAGAGCGGAGGAAGTTCAGCGGGGCGTCAGTGCTGTGGCCAAAGCGCAAACGCGGAGCGCCGCAGAGTCCGCGGCAATGAGGCTGGATGAAGGGGTAGTCTCCCTTGTTGTTCAATTCCAAGCTGCGTCGGGCGGATACGGAGCGGCCCGTTGTTCCGCGGGCGCATGGACATGTTGCGAACCAAAGCGATCCAAAGACTTGCTTCAAAGTGAACAGGTCGCATGCATGTGGGGGTGTGTGAGAACGGCGCAGACGTGTACAGGGTTCCTAGGTCCGCGTATCCGGCGGCCCTGAAGTTGATACCAATACAACCGTACATCGATGGCCTGGAAAGAGTTGAACTATAAGTATGCTGTAATAGTTGCTGCGAATCAGCGCGACTTGAGGGGCCTGGTTTGGGAAAGCTTTCGCGAGGTGCGGTTGCGGTCGGGCTCCACACGGCCGCAGCGCCAATTCTGTAGCCGATGGCGCCCTAGCCTCTTAGCCGCCGGGCGTACATTCGCGCCAGCATTAGCACCTGAGAATCGACATAGTCGTAGACGCGAACAACATGCTTAGCGTCGTGAAGCCGATGGAGACGCCCAACATACTGTTGCCACGTTCCCTTCCATAAGATCGGCATCGCCAAAAACAAGGTGTCCAGACCAGGATCGTCAAAGCCCTCGCCAGTGTAACTGGCAGTTGCCAGGATCACGAATCACGGCGGTTGATGAACAGTCAAAGTGAGGGTAAGGGCTACAACTTGATTGGGCGGTCCTGAAGTGTCGTTCGCCTGACTACGCTCCTTGGCATAACGCCGAATGGCGTAGCCACTTGCTAGGCACCCTTCTTTTGTATCCAGCATGGAAACAGCGGGTCGAGGAAGAAGTAATTGCCCTTGTACCGATCCAGGATATCTCTTGAATCAAGCGACTGAAGAGCTTTTTGAACAGAGGATGCTGGCCCGAGGCGAAAGTCTTCGCGGACGCGTTGGGAATAGATTTCGGACGCCCCGCGGTAAGCGATGGCTTGTAACGCTGCGCGTTGCCGCGCGGAAAGTTGTTCCCAGAGAAGCTCATAGTAAGTGGACTGGCTCGTAACCAGACTTTCAATGACGGACTGCACGTCTGATGCATCAAGTTGGCGTTGATCCTTCAGTTCCGCGTAATCCCAAAGCTCATGAGCGATACGCTGTACGTCATAGGGAATCAAATCGGCAGAAGCCAGAAGGGTTTCTAAGCCTGTCTCGTCAAGCGTCCTACCTCTCTTGCGAAAATGACGAGTAATCGAGTCCTTCCAGTCTTTTGCCGGAATCTTGTCTAGGAACATCTGAGGGCCGGCTTTATGAAAGGGACGTTTAGCAGAAAGCATTTCCTCCATCAATGACGGTTGAGATCCAGCGAAAACGTATCCCACCTCTCTTTGCTCCTGAACCTGGTTCCTGATCGCATTCTCGACCGAGCCTCCATTGAATTGAGAAATCTGCTGAAATTCGTCGAGGCATATCGCCATGCGGAATCCTGCGTTTTTGGTCAACTCTCCGGGCAATGCAAAAACGTCCGGTGCGATCGGCGTGGGATCAAACCCCGCACCTTTACCTAGGGACAGGCTAATCTCGCCAGTCGCCATGTTGATACTGACGTCGGGTTTTACCTGGCGACCAAACCGCGTAACCCAATCTTTGACCCGGCCCCAAGGACCGGCAGCGCGCAACACCTTTTCAGCAAACTTTTCCAGGAATTGGGCGTAGCTGGAGTAGCTGCTCACCGTCAAGTTGACGGTATGAATGTGCCTCTTCTTAAGTTTGAGAAGGGCCAGAGCTACAAGGGAACTCTTTCCGAAGCGTCTCGGTGATAACAAGAACACTTTTTGGCCATCTGCCAAGTCTCGGACGAGTTGGCTGAGTTCATCAGTTCGGTTGACGAAATTTGCGTCGTCGATGATTTCGCCAAAAACGAAGGGATTTTCCCGGGATGCCATTACGCTAATTAGCGTAACGCCAAATGGCGTAATTGGCAAGGGTGCAAAAGCAGGTCTTCGTTACGCCGATTGGCGTAACGCCAAATGGCGCAACGCATCCCAGCCCGTGCCCCATCAGACCCGAGCTCGGTCTCGCTTTTGCGTGGGCACAACCCGCCGAATAGTCCATATGTTATAACTGTATCAAGTGGTGCTATGAGCATATCAGTAAAGCGGAATCTCCCTGCTTGGCTCTTGCTTGTCTTCACCCTACCGACGGCGAAGGCGAGCGAGCGTGTCGGCGTGTGGAGAAAGCTTCAGAGATATGGGGCGGTGGCCCTTCCGGCTTCGGGGTATGTGCTTCCCAATAGTTCCATGAACCAGGAGCGCTTCGAATGGCTGGCAACGTCCATTCGCAGCTCGAAAGGGCAGGCCGCCGTTGCGCAGGTGTGTTCCTTCGACGAGCTTCGAAATGAGCAGATCGAGCACATGTTCAACGAGGCCCGAACCCTCGAATATCACCTTCTCGAAAAGGAATTGAAGAAGTTCGCGAAACCGCCATACCGTGACAAGTCGGAGCCCGGCATTGTGCGTCTAAAGAGGCGCTTACAGCAAATCGTTGAAATCGACTTCTTCGGGTCTCCTATACGCGCCCGAATAGAAGAAGCTGTGCAACAGCTCGAAAGCGATGGCGGCAAAGAAAAAGGAAGAGAAGGAAAGAAGAATCCCAAAGACTACGCCGGGCGAACTTGGATTACGCGCCCACAACCCGGAATCGACCGCGTTTCCTCGGCGTGGCTGATCTTGCGCTACATCGATGCTCACGCGAAGTTCGCTTTCGACAAAGACCCACGGCACCATCCAGATGCAATTCCTTTCGACATGTTTAACGCGGGCGGCTTTGGTCACGTGGCCAACGACTGCACCTTTGAAACCCTAATGAAGAGCTTCAGTATTAAGGATTCCAGGTTGAGGCTTGTCGCGCAGGCGATTCATGACGCGGACTTGGCGGATGAACTCTTTGGAAGGATCGAAGCACTCGGGATCGATCGAATATTGGACGGATGGAACAAACAAGGCATGGGGAATGAAGAGGTTTTGCGCAAAGGCATGGAAATGATCGAAGGGCTTTACAACGGAATCAGATAAATAAGGAGGAATCATGACTAGGAAAATTGCTGTGTTAGCGCTGTTTCAACTTTTTGTTCTGAGCTACGCGGTGGTGGCGCAAACGGCTCCCGCTGCGAATGATTGGAAAGCTGTCGAACAAGCTCTCGGGCGGTCGGGCCAACTGCAAGGCGATGGAGCCTACAAATTCGGTCTGCCACGCGGAGACATGAAGGTTAGTGTTGATGGCGTGCAGGTGAAACCTACGCTGGCGCTCGGATCATGGGTCGCGTTCAGCAGCCCCGGCCAGGACGGGATGCTCATGGGCGACCTGGTACTGGCCGAAGACGAAGTCTCTCCCGTGATGCTGGCATTGCAAGAAAACGGCCTGCAAATCACTGCTCTGCACAATCACGTTCTGCATGAGACGCCACGCGTGATGTACATGCACATTGCCGGCCACGGCGATGCCGTCAAAATGGCTGACGCGGTAAAAAAGGTGATTGCACTCACGAAGACACCCGCCCCCGCACAACCCCCGAGCGCTCCACCGGCGCTCGAAATGGACACCGCCGCCATCGATCAGGTTCTCGGACACAAGGGAAAAGTGAACGGAGGCGTATATCAGGTTGGCGTTCCTAGAGCCGAGAAGATAACGGATGCGGGAATGGCTGTTCCCGGCTCAATGGGACTGGCAACGGCTTTGAACTTCCAGCCGACGGGTGCGGGCAAAGCGGCAATCACCGGCGACTTCGTCCTTCTAGGTAGTGAAGTCAATCCGGTGATCACGGCTCTCCGGCAGAATGGAATTCAGGTCACAGCCGTTCACAGTCACATGCTCCAAGAAGAGCCACGCCTCTTCTTTATGCATTTTTGGGCAAACGACGATGCGGTCAAACTCGCGAAAGGCTTGCGAACAGCACTGGACAATACAAACTCAGCGAAGTGAGCCAAGAGAACTGCCATGACCAGTATTGACCGTCTCAGAAGGCTGCTGCTCATCAGCAACTCGACCCTGCACGGTAGCGGTTACTTAGATCACGCCGAAAAGGAGATGCGAGATTTTGTTGGAGACAGGAGCCGGGTTATTTTCGTTCCGTTCGCAGTCTACGACTGGAGAGCATATGCGGGCAAGGCGCAAGAGCGGTTTCGCGACATGGGTCTTGCACTCACGTCGATCCATGACTTGTCCAACATGGGACGGGCTATCGCAGAGGCTGAACTGATCTTTGTTGGCGGCGGCAATACGTTCCGCCTGTTGAAACGGCTTTATGACCACGATCTTTTAGATCCGATTCGGCGGAGAGTGGAAGCGGGAACACCTTACATCGGCTCCAGCGCGGGCGCGATCGTGGCTGGTCCAACGCTGAAAACAACGAAGGACATGCCGGTGGTTCAACCGCCATCGTTCGAGGCACTGGGCTTGGTCCCGTTCCAGATCAGCCCGCACTATCTGGACCCCGACCCTTCGTCCACGCATATGGGAGAAACGCAGGAGGAACGCATTACGCAGTTCCTTGAAGAAAACGAAGCTCCGGTACTGGGTCTGCGCGAGGGGTCGATGCTCAGAGTGCAAGGCAGCGCCGCAGTATTGAAGGGACCGCACACTGCACGCATCTTTCGGCGCGGCGACAAGCCTGTCGAGGTTCCGCCCGGCTCTGACCTCCAAGCCCTTCTGGGGACAAGTAGCATCTCCGTGGGTGCGCTTGCATGAACGCTGAGAATATCCTGGTGCTGACTCCGCAAGAGATTGCGAGCTTGCTGACCATCGACGACTGCATCATCGCGGTCGAACAATCATTCCGGCTTCTTGGAGAAGGCAAGGCAGTCCCGCCGGTGGTGGTCAGCATTCATCTGCCGGGCGGCGGCTTTCACGTGAAGGCGGGAGTACTTGACCTCGGCAGACAGTACTTTGCTGCAAAAGTGAACGGCAATTTTCTGGAAAACCGTGCCCGATTCGCGCTGCCCACTATTCAGGGAGTCATCGTCGTGTTCGATGCAGAGAAGGGTAGTCCGCTGGCGGTGATGGACTCCCGCGAAGTCACTTCCCTACGCACCGCGGCGGCGACTGCAGTAGCGGCAAAACACCTGGCACGGAGAGATTCGCGGACCTTGACGATCTGTGGGTGTGGCAACCAAGGTCGCGTTCAGGCGATGGCGATCTCCCGCATCTGTCCGCTCCAAACTATTTTTGCCTATGACAAGAGTACCGAACAAGCCGAGGGTCTCGTACGGCAACTTGCCGAACATTTGGGAATTCCCGTAACGGCAGTTTCCGACCTCGCGACAACAGTTCGGCAGAGCGACATTTGCGTTACGTGTACTACCTCACACCAACCCTTGCTCGGGCCGGACGACGTCTCTCCCGGCACTTTCATTGCCGCCGTAGGCGCCGACAATCCTGAGAAACAAGAGCTCCACCCCGCTCTGATGGCGAAGAGCAAGATCGTGGTCGACATCCTCGAACAGTGTGCCTCGATGGGAGATTTGCATCATGCCATCGCTGCCGGTGTCGTAACCCGAGCCAACGTGCATGCCGAGCTCGGTGAGATCGTGGCGGGGATTAAGCCGGGCAGGGAATCGGACGATGAGATCACTATTTTCGACAGCACAGGTATGGCCTTGCAGGACGTGGCTGCGGCCGCTTTCCTCTACGAGAAGGCGCAACGCCAAGGATGCGGTGTTCGACTAAATTTTGCAGCTTGAAAGGACGGCGAATGAGCGCAGAGGTCAGCCCCATGGTGCACGAACCCGCGAGAGTCTCCTTTCCGCGATTTGCAGGCTATTTCCTTTGGCTCGGAACTGTGGGGTTCGGCGGACCCATCGCGCTCGCCGGTCACATGCAGCAGGATCTCGTTGACAAGCGCGGCTGGATCAGCAAAGAAGACTACCTTGAAGGATTAGCTCTAGCGCAACTAGCACCGGGTCCATTGGCCGCTCAACTAGCGATTTACCTCGGTTACATCCGGGCCGGCGTGCTAGGAGCTACTGCTGTGGGAGTGGTGTTCGTGCTGCCTTCCTTCCTGATGGTGCTCGCTTTGTCGGCAGCTTACGTCCGCTTCGGTGGCTTGCCTTGGATGCAGGGTATGTTCTACGGAATCGGCGCAGCCGTGATCGGGATCATTACTCGGTCCGCGTTCAAACTCACCAAACTCACACTCGGGAAAGACAAATTGCTGTGGGGAATCTTCACAATTCTGGCCGTCTCCACAGCATGGACTGCGCGTGAAATCATCTGGCTATTTTTGCTCGGTGGCGTAGTTACTGTGCTGGTCAAGGCCTATCCGATGCGCATGCAAACACGGAGCGTTATTCCGCTCTTGTTTACATTTGGAACTTTCGGGGTAAACGGCACTCTGTTGGAAATATTCCTCTATTTTGCAAAGGCCGGAATGTTCGTCTTCGGAAGCGGCCTGGCAGTCGTGCCATTTCTCTACGGTGGAGTAGTGCAAGGACATCATTGGCTAACCGAC